>Ga0210050_1000769_pt1 | contig 38609 bp, 38 predicted proteins | sample CryGey132114_all_FD_185463 | JGI IMG/M metagenome (GOLD analysis project Ga0210050, IMG submission 185463) | Groundwater microbial communities from aquifer - Crystal Geyser CG22_combo_CG10-13_8/21/14_all (SPAdes) (version 2) | ecosystem: Environmental > Aquatic > Deep subsurface > Groundwater ... | reverse complement strand
CCGGAGTAATATTAACTCCGGCAATCGGAGTATCAATTTGGGTGACAATTCCCTCGATTGGAGTGATTAAGGTGGCTAATTTCAAAGCAATATCTTTAAGTTCAACATCTAAAACCGCCTTCTCCAAATCCCATTGATTTTTTTCCAATATTCTTCTGGCGGTATCGGTTAGGGCATCTTCAGGCTTTGCTCCTTGATAGGTTACTCGATACATTTCTTCAAAATCATTTCTTTGTTCTGAGTAATCACGAAGATATTTATCGAGGGTTTTTTGTAATTCTCTACGATCTAGTTGAGCAATAACCTGCCATTTTTTTACCCAATCTCCTTCTTTCACCCCAACCCAGGTTAGCAAGCCCGAGGTTTGAAATTTCAAATCAACTTGATTTTGGGATTTAGTTTTCCCAGAAGCAGAGACTGTTTGAGTCAAATCCCCCTGCCGAACTTTAGCCAGGGAATATTTCTCGGGTTTTCCCCTAAATATTTTCAAACCCATGGTAACAACCAAAATAACGCCAAAAACTACTAAAATGAATTTTTTATATTTTTGCCAAAATTGTTTCATGTGATTATTTTGTGCGGGCGGAGGGACTTGAACCCCCACAGCCTTACGGCCACAAGGTCCTAAACCTTGCGTGTCTACCATTTCACCACGCCCGCTATCTTATATTTTAGCAGATTTAGCTTAGATAGTTAAATTTAGGGTGGTATCGATTTGCCTCATAAACGAAACAACTTTTCCAGCCCAGGTTTTTGAAGGCGGAGCATAAACAGGACCAATTTTGTAAGGATTATCTAATCCCCGATTGACATATTTTTCTTTTAAAGTCAAACTAACTTTTTCAATCGATTCCTCCCAAGAACCAAAGCGATAATTTCCATTGTTCCAACCATAAGCGTTAAAAGAGTTGGCCGGAATTCTTTTACCAAAAGTTGACTCCACTCCAGTAATTGCTGGAACTAATCGCCAGTCAATTTGATATTTGTCGGCAGTTTCAATAAAACAAGCCGCGTAAGGAGTTAAAGGCGAATTATAGGAATCCAAAAATTTTTCCAGCTTGTCAACTCTGGAATCAGGCATTTTGATTCCTAAAACCTCATTTCTAAGCACGGCCGATTCGCCCGCAACGTAAAACCGTTCACTCATATCTTGAGCTTTTACCGGCTGCGGGAAAGAAATAAAAAGAATAAATCCTAAAAGAAGGATTAATTTCTTCATAAAATATGGGATTTTTCATCCCATAAAAAAATCCTAAAGTCTCGGCAGTCGCCTCAACTTCAGGATCTGAAGCGGAGTATATCATATCCTATAACGATTGTCAAGCCCCAGCACCAAACTTACCTTGCGTTGTGGTCTACATCCACACCCGCAAGGGGCGTTGGTGCGGGGCGCTGACCCCGTTTGGATCGCTCCGTGAGCCGTATACGAATAGTATCTAAAGGCGAACGGTAAGATTATACGGGGTCAAGTTTTGGGTAGTCTAGGAGCAATTTTGCCCAAAAATTACCTTGTCGACTTTCTCGCCAAAATAAAGATTGAAGGACCGAAATAACAGAGGGGTGAGAAATGAGAAGTGAGAAGTGAGAAAGCAGACTCCTTCCAAAGCAAAAGCTTTAAGGGAATAATTTTTTTAAATAATGGATTGCGAAAATTGGAAACCGAGAAAATTTTGATAATTTCAAATTTATTTTTCTTGAGTAAATTTTTGACGTATTCTGGATGATAATTTAAAAAAGGAACGACCCCCTCTTGACTGCTGATATCCTCAGGCTTAAGGTTAAAGCAACTAAAATCAAGTCTAACGATGGCTTTAAGACAATTTTTGAAATGAATTTTGTTTGGGAATTCAAGAATGAGAAAGCCGTTTGGTTTTAAAATTCGATAAATTTCTTTAATTGCTTTTTGGGGATCCTCAAGATGGTGAAAAGTTCTGATAAGTAAGGCAACATCAAATTGCTGATTTTCAATTGGTAAATTTTCAACAAATCCCTTTTTAATTTTAAGATTTTTATATTTTCGGCAAAGTTGTTGAGCCTCTTTAAGAAGTCTTTCCGAGGGGTCAACCAAAAGACATTGACTAAATTCATTGGCATATTCAGGAACTAGCCTCCCAAATCCCCCACCAATATCAGCCAATGTTTGTTTTTGGGGAATTAATTTAAACAGTCTTTTTAAACAAATTTTTTCTGACTCATTCTCGTATTGGCGCTCAAACCAATATTTTTGGTAGTTGTAAGCAGAGTCGTCGTAAAAAGCAATTGACCTTTTTGGCACTAGAAGTATTTTAGCACGAAGTTAGTCGACGTTTCCGTATTCTAATTCCTCAATAAACTTATTAACACATTTTGCCCAGGGTCCACCTTTTTCCACTGAGGGCGGGGCGTATTTTGTCATAATTTCTTCGGGGGTAGTTAAACCCATATCCAAATAATCTTCTCTTAAGGTTTTGGCTACTTGGTCAAAGGCTTGTTCCCAGGATAAAAATCGGGTTTCCCCATTTTCAAACCCCCAACAATTGTAGGAACCAGGCGGAGATTTTTTACATAAATTTGATTCACATTGGGCAATAGCGACAATCAACCGATAATCTACTTGATAGTTTTCTGATGCCTGAAAGAGTTGATAAGCATAAGGTAAAAGGGGTGAGTTGTGTTTTTTGAGATATTTTTCAATAATCACCGGTCGGGCGTCGCCAGTGAAAATTGCTCCTAGAATTTCGCCGGTCTTTTGAGGTAGAGCGGCGTAAAATTGATTTTTGGTTTTGGATATTAAAGGTGGGGAGGCTTGTTTAGCTTGACTAATTTTGCTTAAAGAAAATAAGCTTATCCCAAGATTCAAAGGAGCGATGGTTAAAAACAAAACTATCAGGATAAATTTTTTCATGGACAGTAAATCTATCCTGACATATTTGAAGGCAAATTGTCAAGCCCCGTTCAGTTTACATGAACGGGGCGCCGACCCGTCAAAATCGCTCCGTGAGCCGTATTCGAATAGAATTGAAAAGGCGAACGGTAAGATTAGTCGGGTCAAGTGAGACTCTTTCTCTTTTGCCAATCCTTAAACCTCGCATCAAGCTCTTGCTGAATCTTTTTATTGATATAGCCCCTGGCTGAAAGTTCTAATATAGAAAGATACCTTTCAACCCCCCACAGTAGACTAGAGAGAAAAACACCCAAGGCTGGATTTTGGGACATTACTAAAGGATTGAGATTCGCTCGGGCTGTTTTGGCAATTTTTTCAGGATTGTTAAATTGTCTGATAATCCAATAAACTCCCTGTTGAAGTTGCTCTTTAGTCATTTGTTTAGGGCTGGCCACTGGCTGGTTATGATTGAAATGAGTAGTTTCGGTTTCAAAAACCCTTCCCTCTCTATAAACCAAGTTTCCCCAAGGAGTGCCAAGATAGGGAGTGGCAACTTGGAAAAAAATATTAGACGCGCCTGTTTCTTTTAGGATTGAAGCTGTTTGAAAAAAAGCCTCGGGGTATCGATGGTGATCAAGACCGAGCACGATTGAAAAATTAAGAGGATGCTAAATTCTCTAAAAACCTGAACTGCTTTCTTAATGAGTTTTACTTGCTTGTCAAGCGACCCTTCCACTCTTTCCTTGACTAAATCGTCAGCGCCATAAAGAAAAGAATAACAACCACCAATCTCATTTTTAGCAGACATCAGTCTTAAAAGATTGCCTCCATTTTCCAGGTCCTTAACTAAAGGGGCAACTGTTCCTTCAGTAAACCAGCGAATACCTTTATTTTTCAAGTGCCTGAAAAGTTCGCTCAGCTCCTCACTGGGAATTGCCGCCGTGTTGAGGTCGGTAGAAAAAAGGTAGTCTCCTTTTTGTACACCCACGCTGCCATTCCTGGGGATGTCTTTTTAAGCGGTTTCTTCCTGGCAGATGAGAAGAAGGAAAAATGTTTCTATCAGGCCAGATGTAATCTTTGAGATCAAAAGGAGGTAGTTTAGTAGCATCATAAATTTTTTCAGGCTTATTTGTTAAGAGATCATCAACTAATTTTTCAATGACTGGCTCTGCTTCACCACTAACCCTTACTGTTGCTTCCTCGAAGGCAGAAGGATTAAAGGTAGGACCATAGCCGCCAATGACTGTTGTTTTTCCATGCTTATTGGCTATTCTTATGACCTCTTGGGTAAGAGAGGTATCGAAATGTCTGGCAGAAATAAAAATAAACCCTGCTTCTTCAATATACTTTTCAAGCTTATTGACTCTCCCTGGTATTATTGGCAACCATTTTCTTTCAAAACCGTGCTTTTTTAGAACAGCGCTGACAATGGCTATTCCCAAAGGGTCGATATGTTCATAAAATCTACTAATTCGAGCGGAGGCAGGCTTTCTTTCGTTGTAATATTGTGGGCCGCTTAATAGGAGGACTTTTCTCTCACAAAGATTCATTTAATATTTAATAAAGAGGCAGTTTTCAGTTTTATAACGCTTGGTGTGCCCGTACTATATTTGTGAGCCGCCAGAGTCTCGAACTCTGAACCTACTCCTTAAGAGGGAGTTGCTCTACCATTGAGCTAGCGGCCCTCCTTCGATAAACTCAGGATGATTTCTTCTCCATATTTAAGATAGGCTTTCCATACTTTATAAGATTTTCTTTCTTTTCTCTTTTCCAGCCTTTAATCTGAAATTCTCTTTTAAAAGCTTCGCTCAATGTTTTATGCCTTTCGACATAAACAAGCTTAATGGGCTTTTTATTTTTTGTAAATAGAGAGCCTATTCCCTGATTGTGTTCTCTTAAACGTCTTTTTAAATCTGTAGTTCTTCCGATATATAAGGAACCATCTGAACATCTAGCTATATAAACAAACCACTTCATGATGAGCCATTCGATAAACTCATGGTGAGCTTGTCGAACCAGCGCGTCCAGAGGGATTCGAACCCCCGACCCCCTGTTCCGACCTCGCTTCGCCGAAGCGCCGGTGCCTCTGGAGGGAATCGAACCCCCATTACTGGTTCCGAAGACCAGCGCTTTATCCGTTAAGCTACAGAGGCTTGATATTCTTTTTCAACCATTTTCTTCCAGAATGCGATTTTAAATATTTTTCTCTTTTCCTTGCTTCAATTTTATTACCCATTGTCTCAGTATATAAAATATCCCATGGTTTATATCTTTTTGTCCAGCATATGTTCCCTAAATTATGTTCTTTTAAACGTCTTTCCAAATTATTCGTTATACCAATATAAAAATGATTTTTTATTTTGCTCTTCAGTACATAAACATAATAGTTCATGCTCTATCCGTCTAGGCACGGCCTAGCCGTGACTGGTCCGTCTAGTCCTCGCCTCGGTAACCTCGGCTCGGCTTAGCCGAGACGGGTCCGCTGAGCTATGGACGCTTAAAAATCTAGGGTAGCTGACGGGATTCGAACCCGCAATCCGCCAATCGGCGGACTCCACAGTCCGCCAGCTGGCCCGCCAACTGGTCGGGCTGGCGGATCTACCATTGAGCTACACTTCAATACTTGTCTTGAGTATTGCTTTTATAAATTTTCTTCCCCCCGCAGATTTTAATTGTTTTTCTCTTTTGATAGCTTCCTGCCTAGTTTTATATTCTTCTTTGTAGACAGTTTGCCAAGGACCCTTATTTAGATAAGTATAACTTTCTTTCTTTGTTGGTAACTCTTGATTATGTCTTTTAAGTCTTACTTCTAAATTACTAGTATATCCAATATAAATTTTTCCAGTTGTTTCACTTTTTACAACATAAACGTAAAACATTTAGGGTGGTGTACGGGATTCGAACCCGCAACATTCGGCTCCACAGGCCGACGCTCTGCCGTTGAGCTAACACCACCATGCGCCCCTGGAGGGATTCGAACCCCCAACCTTGTGTTTAGAACACACCTGCTCTGTCCATTGAGCTACAGGGGCAAGGAAAAACCCCGTTTTTCACTTTTTGCTATAAGCTATTAGCTATTTGTGGTGCTAACAGCACCCTGGAGCGGGAGACGAGATTCGAACTCGCGATCTTCTCCTTGGAAGGGAGACGCTCTACCAACTAAGCTACTCCCGCTTATGTCGGGGAGGGCGGACTCGAACCGCCGACCCCACGCTCCCAAAGCGTGTGCTCTAGCCAACTGAGCTACTCCCCGTCATTTCAAGTCAGGCAGGCCAATATGTAAACTATACAAGATGTCTTTTCCTAAACGCTAATCCTGAACCAGTCTTTAAATACCTTTCAAATTTTACTGCTAAAGTCTTAGAATCAAAAGCTATATACGTTACCAGACGACAGGGCAGATAATTCTTAGTTGTTCTCTACTGGCCTGTTTTATGTTCATTTAATCTTCTTTTTAGGTTATCTGTACGACCTATATAAAAATCTCTGTTTGATAACTTTAAGATGTATACGTAATAAAACTTCATTCTTTTGTCCCTCTTCGCCAAGGCTACGCGGGACCACTTCTTAAACTTCTTAAGGTGTTTTACACCACGAAGCTTTAGCGAAGTGGTGCCGAGGGCGGGACTCCCTTCGATTTCACTCAGGGTAAACTTCTCGTCCTCTCTACCCCCTTCTTTCGCCTCTTATAGCTTGCACTGAGCGAGCTATGCGAGTCGAAGTGTGCCGAGGGCGGGACTCGAACCCACATGGTGGAGTTACCACCAAGAGATTTTAAGTCTCTCGCGTCTACCAATTCCGCCACCCCGGCAAGACCAAGTCTAATAGTAATTCCTTATTACTTCTTATCTTTAAAAATTTTTCAAAGTCTCTGGCTATTGCTCTATCATCAAAAATTTGAACAAATATTAGTTTAAAAGGGCTAAAACCTTTAGTGCTTTTATTCCTGTTTCCATTATGGTCTTCTAGCCTTCGTTTAAGATCAGATGTTAATCCTATGTAAAACCATTTACCGTTTAAGCTCTTAATTACATACACATAGCACATTTTTGTCTACCAACCTACCTGCGCAGGCAGGTTCCGCCACCCCGGCTGGAATTGCGTAAATTTTAGTATTAGTATAGCAAAAATTGGAGAATTTGAAAAGAAAAGGGGGCTATGGATGTAATGCGATGTTGATAAAGGTGGTCGATGTTAACGACCAAATACCACCCCACCCATGGCCCCATAATTGCTGTCCTGGCTTCATTGCCTGGCTCGAATAGACCCTTTTACTAGTCTTTATGTTTGGGAGTTTCTCAGCAAGGAGCTGAGATATAATACTCCGTATATTTAAAGGCAGAATCTGCCCAGGGCCCACCAGCCGTCAGCTTCTGAAACCAGGACTGGAAAGGCTTACATGCTCCAGAAGCATGTGCCTTTCGATGAGAAGGGAAGCATTATACTCTCCTTCTCTACTAGTTTCTCGGCATTCCGAGACCACGCCTTTGTGTCTCATACCGAGAAACAATTAGCAACAATTGGGATACTCAGTTGTTTCGGCGTTATTTCACCGAATCTATCCAGGCTGAGTATTGCCCATTTTTGACACTTATAAAGTGCAAATTACGCAACAAACTGCGTATGAGGGTATCATACTAATTTAGAAGAGATTTGTCAAGAGGAAATTGAAAAGTTTGGTTTTGAATTCTAATTCAGTATTTGTTATAATTTGGATAAATCGCCGCGGTGGTGAAATTGGTAGACACGCACGGTTCAGGGCTGTGTGCCTTTCAGGCATGAGAGTTCAAATCTCTCCCGCGGCACCCAGCGCTCGTGGCGGAATTGGCATACGCGCAAGCTTGAGGAGCTTGGCCCGTTAGGGCGTGTGGGTTCGAGTCCCACCGAGCGCACTTCGTCCGCCTTTGGCGGACTCAGTGCAAGCACAAATGGGTTTACCCTGAGCGAACAAAGTTCGCGAAGGGCGGTTAGCTCAATCGGCTAGAGCGTTTGGTTTACATCCAAAAGGTTGGGGGTTCGATTCCCTCACCGCCCACTAAGCCGAGGTAGCCAAGGTGGTCACGGCGCGTGTCTGAAAAACATGAGATGGCGGTTCGACTCCGCCCCTCGGCACTTCGATCGTCTATTGACGATCTCAGTGCAGGCACAAAAGTAAATTAATGGATTATTTTGTTTACATTGCCAGATGCAGAGACGGTTCGCTATATACTGGGAGCACCTGGAATATAGCCAAAAGAATTCAAGAGCATAATTTTAATAGACGCGGGGCAAAGTCATTAAAAGGAAAACTGCCTGTAAAATTAATATATTCTGAAACTTTTGAGACAAGAGTTGAAGCATTAAAAAGAGAGAAAGAAATTAAAGGTTGGAGAAAGGAAAAGAAAGAAAAACTTATTGCGCTTGCGCTGATGAGCGTAGCGAAGAAGCGGGTGTAGTTCAGTAGTAGAACGTCTCGTTGCCAACGAGAAGGCCGTGGGTGCGAATCCCATCACCCGCTCCATTGCGAGGTCGTCTAAAGGTAGGACAGCGGCCTTTGAAGCCGTCAATGATGGTTCGATTCCATCCCTCGCAACCAATTGAAAAAGATATGGACAGCAGACAAATTTGGCAATCACAAAATTTCTTGAGAAGACCAGAGTTTGTAGCGAGTCTTGTGGAAAGAACCAATATAGCTCGTAGCGATCTTGTTATAGAAATAGGTCCTGGGAGAGGGATAATTACTCAACAATTAGCCAGCAGGGCTGGTCGAGTAATGGCGGTTGAAATAGATAAAAGACTGGCAACAAATCTTCGAACCTCCTTTCAGAGTTCACCTAATGTTGAAATAGTAGAAGCCGACTTCTTGAGATGGCAGTTGCCAAGAGAATCTTATAAAGTTTTTTCTAACATCCCCTTTAATATGACCGCTGACATTATTAGAAAGCTGACTGAAGATAAAAATCCTCCCGAACTTACCTATCTTATTATGCAAGATAAAGCAGCCTTTCGCTTTATGGGAAAACCAAAAGACTCACAAACATCAATTTTATTAAAACCATGGTTTGATGTAAGAATACTAGCAAATATAGACAGGAGAGAATTTACCCCAGTTCCCAAAATAAATGCGGTTCTTACTGAGTTTAGAAAAAGAGAGCAACCTTTGGTAGAATTACAGTTTCGACAATGGTTTAGAGATTTTGTTGTTTATGGCTATAATCAATGGCAACCTACAATCCTTGATGCATTTAGAGAGGTTTTTAGTCCAAAACAAAGAAGTATCCTAGCAAGAGAGATAATGATCGAAGGCGCAAAACCTTCTGATTTAACATCTGAGCAATGGCTGAAACTATTTGAAACATTTACCGTCTATGTACCTGATGATAAGAAGAAAATTATTAAAGGAGCCGAAGAAAGACTAGAAAAACAGCAACGAGGTTTAAGAAAGTGGCATAGAACCAGATAGAATCAGGTATAGCGACATCAACGATATAGGTTGCAACCAGACCCCAAGATTATAGATAGAGATGAACATAGAAAAGCTGGATTGATTTAAGAGTTGGTGACGAAATTTGGAATTAACAAAGGCTTTTGTAAAGTGATAATATAGTTTCGAACATTGTCTACGGTTCGCAGCCAATTTTTCAGTTTAGAAAAGCCTTACTTTCTAATGAGAGTATAAACTGTGGGATGAAAAAGAAAGATAGCTGGCGTATCCTCGATTAAAAATTTTTGGAAATCGAAATATATTTCTTTGCGTTTTTCTTGATCCAGGGTTTTTCGACCATCCTCCAAAACTTTGTCAATTTTTGGACTTTTATAGCGACTAATGTTGGTAATTTGGGTCGAATGCCAAAGATTGTATTGATCAGGATCAGGCGGAATATCTTGGGAAATTAGAAGCGTTTCGAACTCCTCGTCCAAACTGAAAATTATTTTTATTTTTGTTTTAATTCCCAACTGTTCCCAATCACTCTTAATTGCCTCGGCTACGGACATTAATGAAGGAACGGTTGACAACTCTATTTCGGTTAAAGCCTGACTCTCCTCTTCAGATACTGATTTTTTTAACAATGTTTTGGCGTTTTCTAAATCAAATTCATAAGGTTTTACCGCCGAATTATAAGCCCAAGAATTGGGGTTGATTGAATTTAAAGCTTTTGGTTCCCAACGGTCTTTGATGGCATAGGCTAAGGCTTGACGGACTGATTTGGAAGTAAATTTTTGGTTTTGGGTATTGATAAAAATTGCCACAAACCGGTTATATTTTACTTCAGAGGTAATTTTGACTCTTTTCCAGTTTTCTAAATCTCCCGGACTACTTATTTGGCTTAGAATGTCAACCTCACCCAATTTAAAAGCGGTTCTGGCGGCGGTTTCGGTTGGATAAAACCGATAAGTAAGATTGGGAGTTAGATTCAATTTTTCCACAATCTGGCCATTTCTTTTGATTGAGTTGAGCTTATACTTTCCTGTGCCTAATAGTCCTTTTTTAAAAACTGGTTTGGAAACAACCACTAGAAATGGCGAAAATGGTTCCTTAAGAATAAATTTTATTTTTTTATCATTAATCACCTCAACTGCCACATCAGAGAAATTATAATTAATCTCTGATGCCTTAACCGGCTTTCCATCTTGCCAGAAGATATTATCTTTGAGGGTAAAAATATATTCCCTCCCTTCATTTCCAATTTCCCAGGAGGCGGCGAGACAGGGAGAAATACTGCCATCTTCTGCAAGACAGGTTAAACCATCGCTTAGAAGATGTTGAATTTCCAAAGGTAAATTAGCGGTCGTAAATCTTCCCACTATTCCGATTCGTTGGGTCTGACGAATAACTAACCAGCGAATGATTTTTGGGAAACAAAAAAAACTTATAATTCCCACTAGGCCACTAACAATAATTAATTTTTTTTGTTTTTGCCAAAAAGCAGAAAGTAAATGAACCAGAAAGCGGATTTCTTTAATTGCATTCTTCATACAACTAAGGTATTGATGATTGAGATTAAAATGAAGCAAGCGGCTAAAACGATACTGGCGATAAATAAAATTTTTTCCACCCCTCTTTTAGAACGATAAAATTCTCCTGTTCCTCCCCAGGCACTACCCAAACCTGTCCCTTTAGCCTGTATTAAAATTGCCGCCATTAATAAAGCAGCGATAATTATTTGAATAACCACGATTAAATTTTTCATTTTTTATTCAGCTAACCAGAGAAAAAAACCAGTAATCAAACTAATCAAAAAAGAAGCGATAACAAGAACCCAAAAAATAGCCAGATAGACTGGAGGAATAATAAATCCCTGATAATTGAAGCCAGGAAATAGGAAAGCGGAGATTTTCAGTTGAGGAACGACCAAAGTAACCAGATAAAGAGCTAAAACATTAACTAACCAACGGAAAGCTCCTAAAGTAATTAAATTAATTGGTAACAATAAAAGATTAATTAAAGGTTTAACCGTCAAATTAACTATCATCAAGGCTAAAGCAGCCCAAGCAAGAGTTTGGAATCCCCCACTGTAGCCGACGCCTTCAATCAGTTTGGCAACTAGCCAGAAAGAAACCAAATTGATTAAAAATAACCTTAAGTATTTTTTAATTGCCATTGTTTTTGTTTTACCATAAAAATCGCCAAAAATCCAATCGCCAACACAATCCCTACCAAAGGCAAAATTAATTGCCAGAAAAATGAGCCAATTTTTATGGTGGTGTTAAATTCCTGATTGTTGGCCGTAACACTCAATGTTCCTCGACCAAAACTCCACCAGTCAGATGATTTAATTTTCAAGACTATTGGTTGACTAGCAAAAGGAGGAAGAACTGCCAATTGGACCTTTTCATTTGTCGGGAGTGTCAGATTGAGTTTTTCTGTTTTAAAAGATAATTCAAGTTTATAAAAGGCTTGTTGTCCCAAATTTTTAACAATTATTTCTCCTTCTCCACCAAAACCGGCAAATATTTTTTTTGGTATTTTGAAATCAACCTCCAATTTAGGATTGTCTTCTTGCTCATAACGACCAAAAACGACCTGAACATCTTTGCCAATACTTGAAGAGCTTTTATATGACCCTGCTGGGAAAGGTTCGATGCTTGATTCCCCATGAATAGCAAATACAAAATGGTTTAAGTCAGTTTTGTCAAAGAAGTTTATACCTCCAGTCGTTTTTTCCCAGGTTGGATCAACCGGAACCCAAATTTGTCTTTTTTCATCCCAATATTCCGGCCAAGAATGAAGAACATCAGCCACCAAACTTAAGGGTTTAAGTTTGACGTTGGTGGTATAAGCGAAACCCTCGATTTCTCGAGCAGGAATTCCAGCCGCTCGGGCCAAGGCGATAAAAAGATCAGTAAACTCCATACAGATTGAATTTTTTGGTTCATTTAAAGCTTGGGTAGCCCCTTTACGCTCGACTCCTTCTTTAACTCGAGAAAAATCGTAATCCAAAGTTTTAACCACAAACTCGTAAATTGCCCGTGGAATTGCTAATTTTTTTGCTTCGGCTTGAATTAGAAGATCTTCAGTTTCCCAATACTTTTGCGGGAGCAAATTATTCTTTAAATTTTCCAGGCTGGGTTTTAAGAATTTTTCTTGGGGTTGGGCAAAAATTTTAACCTTACCTTCAGCGGTAATATTTAACTTTTCATTTGGACCTAGTCGATATTTTCCTAACCAATTACCATCAGCATCTACTCTGATATTAACCGGTAAAGGGGTAATTCTTTTAAAAATAACCTGTTGAAAGGCGGTGTCTGGAGGAAAAGAAATTTCTGTCTCCCCAGGAACTAAATTTGGATTTTCCAAATGATAGGCAAACATAAAATCAAAGATTTGGAATTGACCAAAAGCAGCGCTTACCCCGGCAATGGCCAACTGACTTTTATTGAAACGAAAATAGTTAAGATTTCCTTCGGTTTTTTGCTCGATTGGTTCAGGATTAATAAAAGCAGGATTGCCAAAATTGGCGGGAACCGCAAGCCATAAAATAAAATTGTCAATTTCTTGAGGATTTGCTATTTTAGGAATAAAGACTTCCCAAACTTGACCATTTTTATAGGCCAAATCAAGATTATCGTAACTAAGGTTAAAATTTAAAGTTTTTCCGGTTCCCACTACTTGCTGATTAAAAGTTAGATTTATAATCGTAATATCGTTATTTTCACTGACTTCAATTTTTAATGGACCTTCCTCATCGCTGGCTTTTATATTCTCAATTCGTCCAGATTGTAAGGTTAGGGAATATTGAGTGGCATAAACACTGGAAAGTTTATTAGTTAAAGAAATGTTTTGGTTAACATTTACCCGCTCATCGGCTTGAACTTGATAGCGGACATTGTAAGTGGTTTCAAATTCAGAAGATGCAAACGCCATTGGCGTAGAACATAGAACATAGAACATAGTGCATAGGGAAAGCAAGAAAAATAAGCGGACAAAATGTTTCATAACTTTTATTTTACTGTTGGCGAGACAGATTGTCTAGGAGTTGAAAAAATTGAATTGAATATGATAGAATATCCTCCTGCCTCGTTTATTTCAAACCTGCCAAAATTAAAAATATTATGGTTGAGCGTTATTTTGGATCACACACCAAAGTTGAATCTAATGGAGCAATTACTCGCACCAATATAGAAAGTCCCTTATATCGGGCTTTACGCTTCGGGGGTAAAACTGCTATTAAAATAGGTGGAGATTTTATGGAGCTAGTTAGAGAAATGCCCTGGAAAAATCCTATGTTGCAAAATATAGGGGTTGGATTGATACTTTATTTTGCCTATCTTAACCCAGAACCAAAATTACCGCCAGCAAGAGGCAATTTATCACTCACACCACAAATAGAACCCCGTCCTCCTGGGGAAACTCCAGCTTCCTCAGAAACAACTGCCATCGCTCAACCACTTTCTTATAAAATTAATCAAGGAGATACCTTATTTAGCATTGCCCAAAGGCTTGGAGTGAACATGGAGGCATTAATTCAAGCCAATCCCTGGATTGAAAATCGAAACTTGATATATGCTGGACAAGAATTAATCATCCCTGGAGTAACTTCTCCCGAAACTCCAGTTAAAGATGAGTATCGAACAATTGTTGGTATTCCAACTACTTATAAAATGACTGAACGAGATATTAGTTTTCTTAACTGGCTTAATTCTACTCACCTTAATTGGCGAGATTGGAATGGGTACAAGCAGCAAATCTATGTTCCCGATTGGATTTATCAATTAGCAAAAACGGCTGAGGTTGCCAGCAATGGTCGTTGTTCACGGAATCAACTGGTAGGCGTTGGCTTAACTGAAACAGGCTATTTTAAAGGTTCTCAATGGGACCCTCAGACTGTTAGTTATGCTGGAGCAAGAGGAATTATGCAGTTTATGCCTGGAACTTTTATTCTCCATGCCCCTTACGAGGGAGCTAATCCCCATAATCCAAAGGACAACATAATCGCCGCTTGTAACAAAATTATTTACCAAGGACTGGTTAATGAGGATACCCAAAAGGGATGGGTGAGGAACTTTTTAGGTGACGGTTCAACTGGACAGATGTGGAATGATCATCTAGATCAAGCAAATAACTCTTGGCTTCTTTTTCAGACTCTTGAAGAATATGAAAGAATATTTAACGGGATGTATGAAACAACTGTCAATGAATAGTTTTGCCTCTTGACAACTCTTTTTTCTTCGGGTATTCTTAGGGTGTATGCCGGTAACTTTATATAAACGCCAAAAACAAATTTTAGATTATATTTCTCAATATATTCAAAAAAATGGTTTTTCCCCCACTCTTCAGGAAATTGCTGATGCTTTAGGAGTTTCCTCTTTAGCCACAGTTCATGAACATTTAACGACAATGGCCAAAAAAGGGGTGATTAAACGCTATGAGGGAGCGGTTCGGGGGATTGAAATTGTTGATAAAAAACTTGGCGAGTTGACAAAAGGTATTGAACTGCCGGTTTTAGGTTTTATTGCTGCCGGAGCTCCAATTGAGCCCTATACTGATCCTAACGCTACCATCTCTATTGCTCCAGGCATGTTGTCTAGCAAAAAACGAGCCTTTGTTCTTCAGATTAAGGGAAGCTCAATGGATGATGAGGGAATTTTAGATGGAGATTTTGTTGTTATTGAGGAGCAAGAGACGGCTAATAATGGCGATATTGTCGTCGCCGTTTTGGAAAATGGTTTTGCCACTTTAAAAAGATTTTTTAAAGAAGCCACCCGGGTTCGTTTAGAACCAGCCAATTCTCAGATGGCGCCGATTTTTGCCAAAAATGTTCGAATCCAAGGTAGGGTTGTCGGAGTTATCAGACGCTTTTCTTAATTTTTTATTTTTTTGATTTTGTACCAAATATAAATTCCCACCAGAACGATCCCCCCAATAACAATAGCAATATCAAATTTTCGGAAATAAACTTCTAAAACATTCCAATTTTCCCCTAAAATTACCCCTAAATAGGTTAAAAATGTTGTCCAAATTAAAGCTCCGGCAAAGGTATAAAGAGAAAATTTGACGACATTCATTTGAGAAAAACCAGCGGGTAAGGAAATAAAAGTTCGCACCACTGGAAGTAAACGAGAACCGAAGACAATTAACTCCCCTCTTTTCCGAAACCATCCCTCAGCTGTTTCCACCTCATCATAGGTAATCAACAAAAACTTGCCATATTTTTTGATTAAATCTTTAACTAATTTTTTCTGGCCCCAATAACCCAATCCATAAGCCATCAAAGAGCCGGTTAAATTGGCTATCGCTCCAACGAGAATTACCAAACAAAAATTTAATTTACCTAGACCAACGAGAAAACCAGCAAAAGGCATAGTAATTTCTGAGGGAATAGGGATTAAGGCAGATTCTAAGGTCATTAAAACAAAAACGGCCGGATAGCCTAGGGTTGAGATAGAATTAGTAATTTCCCGAGCAATAATTTCAATCATTTTTCGACCTTAATGGCACAATCTGGGCAGTTTAATTCACAAAGTCCACACAATGAGCACTTTCCTGGGATAACTTTCGGCGTTGGTATGCCAATTAGAGCCTTGGTTGGACATTTTTCCAAACAGATTCCGCAACCTTTACATAAGCCCAAAAATATGGTCCAAGAGCCCTCTTTTACTTTGGTGATTTTTGGTTTAAAATTCTTCATCTTTAAATTTCTCCCCTAATTTTTCTTTCAACAACTCTTTTACGGTTTGCTTCCTAACAATTGCCGACAATCTAATAATTTCTTTAAGAGCTAAAATATTGGTTTTTGGTCTTATTAATTTAGTTTGAGATGATTGGTAATTTTTTACTCTATCCATAGCTTGAGGAGATAAAACCACCAAAATATCGGCTTTTTCAAATTTTGGATAAACTACCGGTTGATTGTCAATAACGACAAAGGCTAAAGAAATCCCACCACGCTGTTCTACTCCAAAATTAGGAATATATAAAACTTTTTTTCCTTCATTAAAGGCGGCTTGAGCAAGAACCCGGGCGGCAGTTTGAATTCCCTGTCCTCCTTCACCGGCGATCAAAATTTTCATAATTCTCCTAATTTAAATATTTTTTCAAGTTCAATCATCCTTTTAATTGTTTGTTCGGCGTTGGTTCTCCAGTTAACTGGACAGGCAGAAATTGCCTCAACTAAAGAAAAATTGCCCTTAATTTGCGTTTCTAAGGCTTTTTTAAGATATTGTTTTAAGACCAATGGACTGTTGGTCGAGCCTCTGGCAAGATAAGAACCTGCTTTCGGCAGAACCTTGTTTCTCGAAGACTCGAAATAAACCTGGGGTTTAGCAATTGATTTTAATAATTCTGGTCCCCTTAAAGTGGTGAATTCAGATTTTCCTCCCGGGGTGGTGGTTGTAATTTGTTTATCAATAGTCGTCGGAGCTGATTGTCCTCCAGTCATAGCATATAAAGTATTGTTGACAACAATAGTAGTGATTGGGTCATTTCGTAAACAGGAAGTAAGGGTGTGTTGTAAACCAATAGCATAAGCTCCCCCGTCACCAACATAGGCGATAACAATCTTTCCAGGGTCTGCCATCTTAAACCCAACGGCAGTCGGAACGGTCCGACCATGATGAGTCTGGGAGGTAGGCAAATTATAAAAATCCCACGCCAGTAACGAACAACCAATATCAACTAAAAAGACAACTTGTTGTCCAATTCCCATTTCATCAATTACCTGACCGAGCATTTTTAGGACGATTGGATGTCCACAACCAGGACAAAACTTATGTGGTTTACTTTCTATCTTATAACATTTAGGAAATCTGGGTAATTTATCCATAATTAAACCTATTTACTTCAATGATTTAAATCATTGAAGTTGACTTATAGTTTCAACTATTTCTTCGGGAGTAAATCCCACCGCCGGTTTGTTAATTTCCATTAGCGGGACGTTAATCCAATATAATTCATTTTTAAAAAGTTCCGCAAGTTGACCGATAGCCGATTCTAAGACAATGATTTTTTTTGCTTGACCTAAAAGTTTTGAGGCTGCTTTGGTGGGAAAGGGTCGGAGAGTAATTGGCCGAAAGAGACCAACTTTCCAACCATTTTTTCTTAATTTATCAATAGCAATTTTGCAAGCAGCGGCCACGATTCCGTGAGCCAAAAGAATTATTTCAGCGCCATTTATTTGATATTCATCATATTCCTCAATTCGTTCTCGCACCCGATTGTATTCATCAGAATAATTGACAATAATTTCGCCAATTTCTTCTTCCAAATTATAACAATTTCTTAAATTTACTCCCTGTTTAAGAATTGGTTTGCTGTCCACTGTTTGCTGTTTGCTGTCCACTGTTTGCACCTCCCCCATCATTTTTCCCTGATAACCATCGGCTAAGATAAAAGTTGGCCAACGATATTGCCAAGCCACTTTAAAGGCTTTTCGGGTGTAATCGTAAAGTTCTTGAAGACCGGAGGTTGAATAGACAATCCGAAAGCCCTCTCCATTTCCACCAAAACAGGTTAACCTAACCTCTTCTTGAGAATAAATTACGGTTGAAGTTGACATTCCCCCTCGCTGAATTATCATCGCCACTGTTGGTATTCTTAAGGCCTCGGCCATAGAAAAGGCGTCTTGGATTAAAACGTTCCCTGGTCCGGCAGTAGCGGTGAAGGCTGGCATACCGGCTAAACAAGCACCAATCGTGCCAAACCCGGCCGCCATCTCATCCTCGGTTTGTAAAATTGAAAGGCTAGTGTCTTTTAAGCAAAATTTAGCCCAAGTTTCAAGAATTTCAGAAGAAGGGGTAATCGGATAGCCAAACATAATCTTGGCCCCGGCGTCTTTGGCTGCCTGAGCCAAAATTTGGTTTCCCATTAGAAACTGTTTCATGGTATGATTTCATTGTATGGCTATTTTGTATTTGGTGTCAACACCCATTGGTAATCTTGAGGATATTACCTTTCGAGCAAAGAGAATTTTAGGTGAAGTTGAGATTATTGCCTGTGAAGATACTCGGAAGACGGGAATGCTGTTTGCTAGGTTAAATATTCCAAAGAAAAAACTCCTATCTTATTACGAAGAAAACGAATTGAGAAGAATTCCAGAGATTGTTCGATTCCTCAAGGAAGGGAAAAATGTAGCTTTAGTTTCAAATGCTGGAACCCCAACCATTTCTGACCCTGGTTTTAAATTAGTTCGCGAATGTCTAATCCAAGGAATTAAAGTTGAGGCTATACCTGGGCCATCAGCCATTCTTACCGCTTTAGTCTCTTCCGGCTTGCCTACCGATAAATTTCTTTTTCTAGGATATTTGCCCAAAAAACAAGGCAAACGAAAAAAACTTCTAGAAAACTGTAAACTGTCCGCCATCCGCTGTACACTGATTTTCTATGAATCTCCGCACCGATTGATTGAAACTCTCAAAGACCTTCAAGAAATCTTTGGTGATATTGAAATTGTTCTTTCTCGCGAATTAACTAAAATTTATGAAGAAATAAGAAGAGAGAAAATAGGTGAAACTATCGCCTATTTTGAAAAAACTCCACCTAAAGGTGAATTTACTCTTCTTTTTAATCTCAATATTCCTCTAAAGTAGAGACGTCTCCGGTTGGTAAGCCTAATTCCTTTGCTTTTAATATTCTCCTAACTATTTTTCCTGATTTTGTCTTTGGAAGCTTGTCAATAAATTCTATTTCTCGGGGATAGGCGTGACCTGCCAGGTGGGTTTTGACATATTCCTGCAGCTTTGCTTTTAGAGCCCCTGAAGGCTTCCAGGAAGGCTTTAAAGCCACAAAAGCTTTAATTATCTCCCCTCGAATTGGGTCGGGTTTACCAATCACTCCTGCCTCAGCCACGGCTGGATGTTCAAGCAGGCTTGATTCTACTTCAAAAGGTCCAACCCGCTCTCCTGAGGTTTTAATGACATCATCGGCTCTGCCCACAAACCAAAAATAGCCATCTTTATCTTTATAGGCTAAGTCTCCAGTTATATACCAACCTCCAATAAAATAGCTTTTATATTTTTGCGGTCTTCGCCATATTGTTTTCATCATCGAAGGCCAAGGAGGTTTAATCGCCAAATTACCAATATTACCCACGGGTAATTTTTTCCCTTTATCATTAACGATGTCAGCTTCAATTCCCGGAACTGGTTTTCCCATCGAGCCTGGTTTAATATCCAGACAAGGATAGTTAGCAATTAAAATTCCTCCTGTCTCAGTTTGCCACCAATTGTCATGGAAGGGTAAGTCAAAAGTTTTTAATCCCCACCAAACCGCCTCAGGATTTAGAGGCTCTCCCACCGAAGCTAAATGACGCAGGGAAGATAAATCATATTTTTTGACTAACCCAGAATCAGCGGCGGCCAACATTCTAATGGCGGTGGGAGCGGTATACCAGACGCTTACTTGATAATCCTCAATTAGCTGATACCATTGTTTTGGATCAAACCGTCCTTCATAAACTAAAGTAGAGGCGCCATTTGACCAAGAGCCTAAAATTTCATATGCAATTCCCGTTACCCAGCCAGGGTCGGCGGTGCACCAATAGACATCGTCTTCCCTTAAATCAAGTACCCATTTAGCCGTTAGATGTTCCAATAAAATTGCCTGATGAGTATGAACCACTCCCTTTGGTTTGCCGGTTGTCCCTGAAGTGTAAAGCATAAAAGCAGGCTCCAAAGGATCCAATCGGCAGGGATGGAATTTAATTGACATCCGATTTAGTACTTTTTCTAAATTCTCAATAAAAATAATTTTTTTTAAGTCTGGGAGTTTTGGGGTAATTTTTTCAACTCGGGAATAAAGCTTTTTATTAGTAACTAAAAATTTAGCCCCAGAGTTTTTTAGACGATCCATCAAGGCTTGGGGTCCAAATGCAGCAAACAAAGTTCCAGCCACTGCCCCGATTTTTAATGCCCCTAAAAAGCCAAAATATAACTCGGGCACGCGAGGAAGAAAGAAAAAAACTCGGTCACCGCGTTTAACCTTAAGGCTTTTCAGAAGATTAGCAAATTGATTTAAAAGCAGGTAAAGTTCAAAAAAAGTAAATTTTTTCCTTTCCCCGTTCTCTCCCTGCCAATATAAAGCTATTTTGTTTTTTCTTGGACCTAAGATATTTCTGTCAATAGCATTGTAAGCGGCGTTTAATTTTTTCCCAGGAAACCACACAATCTCTTTTTCAGCGTCCTTCCATGAAAAAGAACGATAGATTTTATCATAATTAGTCAGGTTTGGAGTTTGTTTTAGAAGTTTTCTGGTTTTTTTGATAATTTTTTGCTTCATAAGAACCTTATTCTTCATAAGAACCCTATCGAAGTAGATTTCTTCCGGTCATCAATTCCGGTTTTTCTATTCCCATTATTCCCAAAACTGTGGGGGCGACATCGGCTAAGATTCCTTTAGGTAAAAACCGACCGCCTTGATTAAATCTTTTATCAACAATTATAAAAGGAACAGGATTGATTGAGTGTTCAGTGTCTGCCTCGCCAGTTTGAAGATTAATCATTTCCTCAACGTTCCCGTGGTCAGCGCTTACAACACAGCTTCCTCCAAGATTAGTAACCGTGTTTATTATTTTCCCCAAGCATTCATCAACTACCTCGCAGGCTTTAATTCCTGCTTGCAAAACTCCAGTGTGACCAACCATATCTGGATTAGCAAAATTGACGACCGTAAAATCATAAATGTTAGCTTTAACTTTTTTTATCAGTTCGTCGGTTATTTGATAAGCAGACATCTCTGGTTTTTTATCGTAAGTAGAGACATTAGGCGAAGGAATTTCCACCCGGTCTTCTCCGGGAAATGGATCTTCTCTCTGACCGTCAAAATAATAGGTAACAAACCTCTCTTTTTCCGTTTCCGCTAAATGAAATTGTCTTAATCCCTTTTCAGACAGAATTCTGGCCAAAGGTAGTTTAACTGCCTCTGGAGGGAAAGCAACCTGAGCTGGCAATCCTTCTTCATATTCAGTCATGGTCACAAAAAACAAATTATTTAAAATTTTTTTCCTTTTAAAAGTGGTTGTCTGCTCTGGTAACTGGTACTGGCGCAACCCATATCTTTCGGCGAAAGGATCAAAGGCTGGTTTTTTAATTTCCATGGTTTCAAAATTAGGGATAACAAAGGCTTTAGTTAGTTGTCGGGGGCGGTCGATACGAAAATTAAAGAAAATAACCGCGTCATTGTCTTTAATTAAACCATTTTTATCAACCACTACTGGTTCGAGAAATTCATCGGTTTTTCCATTCTGATAAGATTTTCTTGCGGCTTCAATAGGAGATTTGGTATTTCCTCCTTCACCCAAAACCAAAAGATTATAAGCTTTTTGAGTTCGCTCCCAACGATAATCTCGATCCATGGCAAAATATCGCCCGCAAAGAGTGGCAATTTTTCCTGTTCCTACTTTTTCAATTATTTCTTGAATGTTTGTTAAATAAATTTCTGCTGACGAAGGGGGCGAATCTCTACCGTCAGTGAAAAGGTGGAGCCAAACATTATTTAACCCATAATCTTTAGTAAAATGGAGTAGAGCGAAAAGATGTTCTAAACTTGAATGAACTCCACCCGAGCCGACCAACCCTAAAAGATGTAAAGAAGAATTATTCTTTTTAACATGTTCAGCGGCTGCTTTAAAAGCGGGAATTTGAAAAAAACTACCATCAGCAATCGACATATTGATTCTTGGTAAATCTTGAAAAACAACTTGTCCAGCCCCAAGATTAAGATGCCCAGTTTCCGAATTTCCATCCTCGCCTCGAGGCAAGCCAACCGCTTCTCCCGAAGCAATAAGAAGAGTTCTGGGGTAAGCCGACCAAAGTTGATTAAAAGTTGGAGTTTTGGCTAGAGTGATGGCATTTCCCGGACCAGCTGGAGCAATTCCCCAACCATCTAAAATGATTAAAACTACGGGTTTTGTCATTAGGGTTTTAACTCCTCCTCAATTTCTAACAATCTGTTATATTTGACAACTCTTTCCCCTCTGGCTGGGGCACCAAATTTAGTGTAATCTGCCCCAATGCCAACAGCAAAGTCGGCAATAAAATCATCGGTAGTTTCTCCACTGCGGTGAGAAACAATAATTTTCCACCCGGCTTTTCGGCAAATTTTGATTACCTCAATTGTTTCTCCAATCGTTCCTGTTTGATTTGGTTTAACCAATATTGCCGAGCAGGCCTGGCGTTTAATTGCCTCTTGAATTCGCTGTTTGTTTGTTGCTAGTAAATCATCACCAATAATTAATGTTTCCGGTAAAGATTGGGCAATCTTCAGCCAACCATCCCAATCGTCTTCGTAGATTGGATCCTCTAGGGTCAACAGGGGGTATTGTTGATATAAGTCCCGATAATATTCTACAAATTCATTAGTTTCCATGGGCGTGGTTCGGTCGCGGATTTTGTATTTCCCGTCCTTGAAGAAGGTCCCAGCAGCCACATCTAGACCTAAAAAGACATCTGTTCTGAATTGGTACGACGTTAAACCGATTGCCCTCATTAAAACCTCCAAGGCGTCGAGGTTGGTAAAAAGATTTGGGGCAAAACCACCTTCATCGCCAACGCTGTGAATCGCTCCCTGTTGAATTAAAACTTCTTTGACCGCCTGATAAATCTCTTCTGCCATTCTTAGAGCTTCTGCATAGGTTTTTTTGATCGAGGGAATAATATGAAATTCTTGAAAATCTAAATTTCCGGCTCCATGTTTACCTCCATTGATTAAATTAAAGGTAGGAATTGGCATTTTAAAATCTTGAGGCTTTAGGCCATAAAGATGAGAAACATGAATGTAGTTGGAGACTTTTTCCGAGGCAGCCGCAGCTTCACAAACCCCTTGAGAAACCGCTAGCGTTGCGTTAGCCCCGAGCTTAGATTTATTTGGTGTTCCATCGAGCTTAATAAGAGTATTGTCAATTGTAAGTTGATCTCTAGCCTCCATTCCTACAAGTTGAGGTGAAATAATCTCGTTAATATTTGCTACCGCCTTTAAAACGCCCATGCCCTTAAATCGGGTAGGGTCATTATCTCGTAATTCCACCGCTTCATATTTTCCCACTGACGCTCCTGAGGGAACAGAGGCGATTCCTATCGCCTCATCTTCAAGTTCAACCCGGCATTCAACCGTTGGGTTTCCCCTTGAATCAAGGATTTCTCTGGCTTTAATATTTTTTATTGCGCTAGCAACAAACTTGTTTATTTTTGCCATTTTAGTGTTTCAGTGCTATTCTTTTTTCAGCCTCGTAAACTAGTTCTCGAGTTTGCTCAATCGCATCTGGATTAACAGAAATACTTGTAATACCCCATTTTACCAAGTTTTCGACTAAATCTGGATAAACCGAAGGTGCTTGACCACAAATAGAGGAAGTAATTTTGAATTTTTGACAAGTTTTGATGGTTTGTCTTAGAGCCCAAATAACGGCTGGGTCTTGCTCATTAAAAACCTTAGCAAGCTCAGCATTATCTCTATCAATTCCTAAAATAAGCATTGTTAAATCGTTTGAACCAATTGAGACGCCATCGATTCCCACCTTAATAAAGTCTTCAAGAAGAATAATGTTTGCCGGCAACTCAACCATTAACCATAACTTAAAGGAAGGGCTTCGCATTAAGCCATTGGCGACAATCAGCTTTTTAACTTCTTTTAGCTCTTGCGGGGTGTGAACAAAAGGAATCATTAACCAAAGATTATTAAATTTTTGGCGAACCTTTTTAACTACTAACAATTCGAGTTCAAAAACAGCAGGGTCACTTATATAACGATAGGCACCACGGTAACCCATTAAAGGATTTTCTTCTTCTGGTTCAAAACTTTTACCTCCGATTAAATTACGATATTCATTGGTTTTAAAATCAGTTGTCCGATAAACTACGGGTCGGGGATAAAAATGTTCACAAAAAATACTCAAATTTGAACACATTTTACTAATGAACAACTTTTGTTTTCTTTCTTTTAAGATTTTCTTGGGATGAACACCAAATTGCGCTATCATAAATTCTGCCCTTAACAGTCCAACTCCATCAACATTCTGTTGAGCGACCTCCTCGGCCAACTGTGGCTCTCCTAGGTTAACATAGATTTTTGTTGCGGTTTTTATAGGTTTCAGTTTCCAGTCTTCAGGTTTCAGTTTCTTTTTTTCTGTATCCTGTATCCTGTATCCTGTATCCTGTATCATTCCTCCTTTATATATTTCTCCCTTTCTTCCATTAACAGTTACTATCTGGTCATCTTTAAGGATTTTTGTCGCCGTCTCGGTTCCAACTACGCAAGGAATTCCTAGCTCGCGGCTTACGATAGCAGCATGGGAAGTTTGGCCACCTTTATCGGTAACAATTGCCACTACTTTTTTCATTACCGGGACAAAATCCGGGCTAGTCATGATTGTTACCAAAACACCTCCTTTTTTAACTTTCCCAATTTCCTTAGCCGATAAAATTTTTTGGACTGGACCTGAAGCTATCCCGGGACTGGCTGGTTGCCCAGTCAAAATTGGCTTTCTGGTTTCTTTCAGCTTGCCCTGATTCGCCGGCTGGCGAAGAAGGGTGGTTACCGGTCTTGTCTGAACAATATAAAATTTATTTTTATAAAAAGTCCATTCAATATCCTGAGGATAAAAATAATGATTGTGGATCTTTTTTCCCAATTTAGATAATTCTATAATCTGAGCGTCAGTTAGTTTTCTTTTTAGTTGAAGTTTTTTCGGGACGCTAGTTTTCTTATTGCGAAGTAATTGGATTGCTTGTTTTGAAACCTCTTTTTTAATAACCCTTAATGAACTTTTATCAACTGTATACTTATCGGGGGAGACGGTTCCTTGGACAAGATATTCGCCTAAGCCATAAATTGCCTCAATTACAATTCGGTTTTTTTGGGAGGTAACAGGCTCGGCGGTAAACATTACCCCGGAAACTTCTGCCGGTACCATCTCTTGAACCGGAACCGCTATCCCAACCTTAAGATGGTCAAAACCCTTTTCTTCCCGATAAAATATCGCCCTCGGTTCAAACAAAGACGCCCAACAATCTTGAACTCTTTTAACCACATTGGCTTCTCCGGAAACATTTAAAAACGTTACTTGTTGACCGGCGAAAGAGGCAGTAGGTAAATCTTCGGCGGTAGCTGAAGAGCGAATCGCTACCCAAGCCTGAGAAATAATTCCTCCCAACTTAAGATAATTATTAATAATTTCTCTAGATAAAACATTTGAGATTTCCCCTTCTTCAATTAATTTTTTAATTCTTTGGGAAATTATATTAAGTGATTGAGGATCGGTAAGGTCAAGATTTTTTAATTCTTGGTAAATTTTACTTTTAAGCTTGTTTTCCTCTAGAAAATCAAAATAGGCTTTACTGGTGACGATGAAACCTCGGGGAACGGGAGCTCCAAAAGAAGCCATTTCTCCTAAATTGGCTCCTTTTCCCCCAACTAAAGGAATATCATCTTTATCAACTTCACTAAACCAAAGAATGTATTTATTTTTTTTGTCCATGGGCAGTCCAGCCTCGATTAGGCAGTTTCCTTATTTCTTCTGTTTCGGTAGGTCGACTATAGTCATCTTCTAAGCGGATAGTATTACCTTCTTCTTTAGTCGATGCTTCAAAAATATCGCTATCGGTAATTCCTTGGCAGCGGTGTTTGACAAATGGTTTGATAAAATATCCTTTCATTAATTCCATTTCACTTTCCTGACCATTAAGAATTATCTTTGCCTTTCCGTTAAGTAGGCAAAGTGTTTCTGGTTTTTTATCATGATATTGATAACTGAACCGAGCTCCAGCATTGAGATGTAAAATTTTGCCAGTAACCGGAGAGTCAGGTGGAGTTAAAATCAGTTCATATCCCCAAGGTTTTTCGATTTTTAGTTGAAAAGGTTTAGTGAAAAAATCTTTCTTCATTTTTCCCCAAAAATTAAATTAATTTTAAGAGGACATTAACTAGCTCTTCACCCCCAAGATGAAGGGTTCCCGTAGTATAATAGTCTGCTTTGAGCTCTTTAGGATTGGTGGTCACTCCAATACCAGCGGTTTCCACCATATCCACATCATTTGGTCCGTTACCAATCGCCATCGTCTGACTAATATCAATCTCTAAATAGTTTGCCAATCTCTTAAGCCCTGTTCCTTTGTTCAATCTTTTGAGGCCAATATCATAAGCTTCTCCATTCCACCAGTTGTAGAATTCATCCTTAGTATCATATTTTTTCCTAATTTCTTCTATCTCAGATACTTCTTTCCAAGCATGAACAGTAATTAAAAACTGCTTAGGTTCAAAACCCCTGATATCTTTATTTCTTTTGGAAAGCTCTCTTATTGCCACTTTCATCTGGTTAATCTTTTCTAATGTTTCCCGATCAAATTTCTCATGCTGGATTACCTGCCCATCTATGAGGGTAAAAATTCCGATTTCACCTGTGAGGCTGGCGTTATCCCAGAGAACTTTTCCAAACATTCTGTCTAAATAAAGAAGACTTCGGCCGCTTGAGAAATTGACATGGAAGTGTTCTTTTAGGCGAATAATTTTTTCAAGAAGCTCTCCCGAAAGGTTGTGAGTTTTAACATTTAAGGTTGTTTCTGTTTCTTCAATTTCCGTCCCTCTTTTAATCGTTACTCCATCGCAGTCAAAGCAAATAATTTTAAGATTTTTAATGTCCTCGCTAGTTAATTCAGTAATCGATTTCATAATTTCATTCTAAAGGGAAGCAATAAAAAGGTCAAGCTGGGAAGCTAGGTCAAATGGGGTCTGTCCAGTTTTTTGCTGCCAATCTATTTTTAGCAATTGCCTATAAAGCTGAAGTAGCTTGGTTAGACTAAATTCTTTGGCTTGAGAAATTAATTTTTTTCTTTTCCATTCGGGAATCTCTATTAATCCATTTTCTCCCAGATCAGCAGCGATAATTAACAAGCGTATTTGTCGTCCCAGCATATAAAATACAATTTCCGGCGCGTCTTGGTCAAAACATTGGTGAAGGAGAGATAAGGAAAATTTCTGATTGTTTGGGACTAAAGAATCTAAAAATCGGAAAATAATTGGAGTTAAATCAAATTGAAACACCTGAGCTTTAAAATGAGCTAAGACCCGATTGTCTATCTTCCTCTTTTCCCAGATAAGCAAATTTTTAGGAAGATTTTGTTTAAGATAGCCGACAATTTTTTGTTTTTCGGTGCTTGGAGAACCAGAAAAAAGGTTTTCTATTACAATTAGTCGATTTTGACCAAATAAAGACGAAGATTCTACTGCCTGTTTGATTTGAGTTAAATCTACCTGGTTGCCCGCAAATTTGATAACCTCGCCTTTAAATTTAAGCCTGAAGTTATCAATTTCCTCTTTTAATCTTTTCCGACTGGCAACCAGATTTTCACCATGAAGTATTAGCATCTCACTCAACTTTGTAAATTCCGTCGCCGTCTTTGATTGGTTGGTCAACCTTCATTCCTACATCATCACCCTTTTTAGCCTTTTGAATATTTTGATGCTCAATTTGCATTGAGGTCACTTCTTGTTGGAACTCGTTGTCGTGACCAGAAATTTTAATCCGATCGCCAACTTTAATCGGGGCAAGAACGTGAATTACGGCTACCCCAATTTTGTTGTAGTAGTGAGTAACCTCACCGACTTTTGTATCTGCCATTCTCTCACCTCCTTTTACCCCTCCATAGCCTTAGCGAAGGGGGGCTTACTTATATTTTACCACAAGTTTTTCTAGCGTGGCAAATAGCAACTGCCAACGCATCACAAACATCATCAAAGTGGGTTTTTTTTCGATTTGGAGAGCGAAAAGACAAAAGTTTTCGGATTTCTTTTTTTACCTGGTTTTTGTCTGCCTTACCTGAACCGCAAATTTCCATCTTTACTTGCATCGGAACGTATTCTACTACCGGAACTTTAGCTCGGGTAGCGGCAAGTCTCATCACCCCAATAGCCTCTGAAACCGTCATGGCGGTTTTGACATTAGCAGCAAAAAACAATCGTTCAAGCGCTAAAACATCAGGCTTATGATTTTTAATAAGACTGGTAATTTCTTTGTGAATTATGATTAGTCTTTTTCCCCAAATCTCGTTTTTATTAGTCTCAATCCAACCGAAATTTACTAGCGAGAAATTTTTTTTGGTCGTTTTAATTAAGCCAAATCCGATTGTTGCCGTTCCGGGATCAATTCCTAAAATTATCATAGGTGAGACCGGATGGATTCGAACCATCGACACCCTGCTTAAAAGGCAGGTGCTCTACCACTGAGCTACGGTCCCTTCGTCACTTCGTTCCTCAGGGCAAGCCCTCCTGGTCGCTTTGCTCCTCGGAGTAAACTAGTCCCGGTGAGTAGCTTGCCCCGAACGAATGTGAGGGGTGAACGTTTACGAAAAAATTCGAACCTTTTTTAAAATTCAATGACATATTGTGTCAGCTCCTCGCTCCCCCTCGCTTTGCTCGGGGTCGCTTCGTCGCTATTCGCTCCGGCGCGGCGCCTTTACACTGAGCTTGCCGAATGTGCCCACCCGCCGCGCCTCCGCTCATTTTTTGCAGCCGCAATTTTTGGGAGCTTCGCTCCTTTATAATACCACAAAACGAATCGGCCAAAATGGTGGAAATTGGCCGATTCCAGATTCAAAGCTTCCGGTTCCACCACAATTTTGGTCTTCGCCAAGCCAAACGGAAGAACGAAGCCAGACCAGAATCTTTTCCGGCGGTTCCCGCCGACTTTTCTTTTTCCACCCCAAGTCAAATACTTTACTATTGTACAAAAGTACAAGAGTAGAAGATTAAAGTAAAAAGAGGTTGTCTTTATTTCGTATCAACTCACCCACCCGATTATCTTGTTGGCGGCGACCCCATTCATCGCGCGCTGGGCGCCCTAGGGGGCGCCTGCGACGAAAGTAATTGCCTTCTAAAAGTTCCTACTGCGCGTCCCTCGCCGCCCGATGGAGCATTTTCTGTTACCCAATCCCTTCGGCGGGACGGCTTTTCTTTTGTTCTGACTTTTAAAGCTCGCGCGTTCTGGGGTGTCCGCTTTTTCGCCCTCGCCTTCTTTATTTGTATCCCTTCCTGCTATTAAGGGCTTGCGCGCCCGCATAAGGTAAAGCGCTTAGCGCTTTTTTATTTTAGCGCCCTGCGCGAGGACTCCCAATGGCTCGCCCCGCGTTTTCTTTTCCTTTAAAATTTATCAAGCGGGGCTCGCGATGGTCGGGAACGCTCGTTAAAGTAGGTGGTAACTCGTTTCGCTTTCTGTCGCGTTCCCTCCTTTTTAGCTGGGTGCTATTGAGGGGGCGGGGGCGGCGGAGCCGCCAACGGGAATCAGTCAATTTTCCTTCACACTTCCCTGGGTGGAGTAGCCCAATATAAATTATCAAGATTCAAAAGAATAATGTTTCTTATCGTTCCTGAGAAAAAGTTTTAATTCATCTTCTCTGTTGTTTATCACTATATCATCAGTTAGGCCAATTTTATTTTTTACAGCAATGATGCCCCTATCTTTCCCAATTCCTTTTGCCAAATGAGCGTCACTTCCAATTATTAAAGGGTGACCATATTTTTTGCATAAACTTATCATTTTTCGATAGGATTCTAAAAAATATTGGTTGCTTGCTTCTTCTTCAAAAACTTGATTATTTAGCTCTAACAGAGTGTTGGTTGTACAAGCAGCTTTAACAATTTTTTCAACGTTCACTTTAAAATCTTTCCTAAAAGGATGAGAAATAATTTTAACAAAAGGGTTCTTCATTGCGTTTATCAAGCTTAATGTATGATCTTCTAAAGAGGTATTATAGGGTGTCTTTGTGTGAATTCCGGCAATCACCACCTTTTGTTTTGCCAAGAAATGACTATCGAGATCAATTGCCCCGTCTTTGCCAATTATATTTGCTTCCACTCCTAATAAAATCTCGACACCATATAATTTATCTAACTTATCAGATATCCAAAAATATCCCTCGTGAGGAGCACCTTCCATAGACGGACCATGTTCTACAATCCCCAATAAGTGCATCTTCTTTTCTCTTGCTTTTCTTGCAAGCTCATCAACTGTATTTAGTGCATGGCCACTTCTTAAACTGTGAGTATGTAGGTCAACCTTAAGCATAATATTAACGGTTTTTAAACGGATAAATTATTGTTTCGTTTATATCATGTTTGTCAGTAAGTAACATTGTTAACCTATCTATACCGATGCCACAACAAGCCAATGGGGGTAAACCAAACTCCATTTCATATAAAAAATCTCGATCTAAATATTGATCTACATATGTTGGCCCAAATTTGTCTATGATATTTTGACTATTATGTTTTTCAAGAAATTTAGGATCATTATTGATGGATCCTAAATTGGCTAATTCAACCCCCTTTGCGATAAAAACTTCCGCCCCTTCCTTAGTTAATCTATCGTTAATATTTGTTTTATCAGGAACACTAATCCCTACAGGATAATTTGTTAAAAATGTCGGTTGTATAAACAAATTTTCTAATTTTTGCTCTATAAAGAGAGTCAATAATTTATTTCTTGGAATCTCCTCTTTTATCCCTAAAAATTCTTTTAATTCCTCTATGCTAATATTAACAGGGTCAAAGCCATAGAATTTTATACCCGCCTCTCTTACACTAATTCTTTGCCAAGGTCTTTTAACGTCTATTTTATATCCGCTGAAATTCATTTCAGTTTTCCCTTTTAGTTCTAGAGTTAAGCTTTCAACCAATTCTTCTGTAAGATTCATCATATCTTCATATGTTAAGAACGAACCATAAAATTCGAGCATCGTAAATTCTGGACTGTGTTTAAAACTTCTGTCTGAGTTTCTAAAACACTTTCCGATCTCATAAACCCTATCTAAACCAAGGGTCAACCTTTTTAAATATTCTTCTGGACAAATTCGGAGATGGTATTCGTGCCCTGTTTCATTATATTTTGTGCTAAAAGTTGGCACAGGGGCGCTGTCTGGATAATATTGAAGTATTGGTGTTTCAACCTCTAAAAACCCTTTGTTGTCTAAGAAACTCCTTATGCTTTTAATTATTCTAGATCTCAAAATTATGGTTTCTCTTCTCTCTTTGCTTAAAAGAAGATTAAGCCCCCCGTATTCTTCAGAAACATCAGATTTTGGAAATTCTTTAACGCACTTTGAGCACAAAGACATGTCTTTAACAATTATCGTCGGGTTATCCCCAGACTTATAGTCACCCATAACTAACACTACATCACCAGGATTTATTGAGGGAGAATCTTTTAAAAAATCAATACGAATATTTAAACTATTATTATACAAAAAATATCCTTGCTCTGAATTACCAAGTACCCTACCAACCGTTGAAATACCATCTATAGATTTCCCCTGCATAAGATCCTCTATTTTATGGGAAAACTCAACTTTTGATGGATAATTTCCAAGATCAACTTCTCTCATTGCTTCTCCAGTATTGTAATTTTGGATTTTTCACAAACAAGTTCTCAATTATATATAGGGCAGTATAACCTGCATAAACTCCCCATCGATTTTTTGCTTCTTTTTCTACTTTCTCAACAGGTTCGTCCTCATTTCCAAAAAAGAATTTAGAGAATATTTTTCTCTTCCAGGAATCAAAATTAATTTCATGAGGTCTTCTAAGATATTGAAACAAAGCAATCCTTGCAGAGTAAGGACCAACGCCTTTTATTTCCATTAAATTCTTTTTGGCATCTTCAAAACTCATTATTTTAAGCTTTTCCTCAAAATCAGGATTTTGTAAAAAATGTCTAGCAATTTCCATTAAAAATTTTGCCCTATATCCGACTTTAAGCTCTCTCAGTCTCTCTTCAGAGGAATTAAATATATCCTCAGGAGTATAAAAGACATAAAGGTCCCTCCCATTACAAATTACTCTCTTGCCAAAATTTGATAACATAGCCTGCATCATCTGTTCGCTTCTTTTTACCGTTGTATTCTGCAATATAGAAGATATATTCAATATTTCGAAAAGGGTCTCAAAACAACTGTTTCTCATCCCTCGGAGATTATTGATGGGCTCTCGAACACTCCTATCAGAAGCAACACTCAGATAGAATTCATTTACATCTTCTTTTAAACCGTATGAATAAGTAACATGCGTCTCAATTTTCTTAACTTCTTCTTTTGTTAATGGGTTATTCGAAAAAAGTTTAATTTTGAGCCCGTCTTTTCCATCTGATCTTTGAAGATCAGTCATTTTTAATCCGATAAACTTGTCTTTATTAAGTCTATAAGTTCTATAAAATGTTTCTGAAGGTTCATCAAAGTCCTCTAGCCTAGTTGGGAAATGCGATGGTTTGTAGACTGTGTATTTGAAATTGAATGGAGAAATCGTAGGTAAACTTAATTCACCATATTTTCTTAGCTCTGCTGATCGTTCTTTTGAGTATCTCATTAATCGTTCCATTTTAACTTTTCCGCCATTTCTTTTACTGCGACTTTTAAAGGGGTTATTTCGATACCTTTAAGACTAATCATCGTAGAATTGTAAGGCCTTTTGGCTATAGCTGTGGTAGCCTTGTATTCACAAGGTAACACCGACGTCGGTAAATCTAAAAATTTAACTACCATTTTCAAAAAATTATATCTAGATATTCCTTTATAGCTGGATAGATGAATAATTCCCGAGGACTCGATTAATATAGGCATATTTCTAACAACGTCACCTATGTAAGTAGGCGAGGAAATTAGGTTGATATAAGCAAATACCTTTGTATTGTTGACTAACTTGTTTATGAATTTGTTGTTGGTATGGCTAATACCAAAAAGCCCAGAAACTCTTACAACTAGATTTTTCTCTCTTTCCAATATCTTTTTTTCAGCTTCTAGTTTGGTAATGCCATAATAATTAAGAGGATTAGGCTTGGATTCTTCACTATAAGGTGGATTCTGTCCATCAAAGACATAATCTGTTGAAAAATAGATGATTTTGCCCTGATAAACACTCATAAGATTTTCAACCCCCTTCACATTTGTGTCCCATGCAAGCTGTTTTTCTTTTTCACACAAATCAGTATCAGTTATGCCACCGCAATGAATTACCACAGATGGTTTTGCGGTTCCTATAGCATAAATTATTTCTGATTTTTTTCTTATGTCCATCTGAATATTTTTGCTCAAATTATAATCATTTGAAATTGGTTTATTCTTAAAGAATGTTGCGTAATTGTCTCCGCCCCTAATTGAATCTTTTAATTTTGAACCCAAAAATCCCGATCCTCCAATTATTAATATTCTTACATTTTGCAATATGATTTCTTTTATCATTTTTTGAATTTCCATTCATTTGCTTTGTAATCAGCACGCATTAATATATCGAAACAATACTTTATGCGATTTCTTACTTCTTCTTTATCACCTTCCTTTAATGGTGCTATTACATCAACCAAATTGTCATTTCTTATTAAGCATTTTTTTAAAAATCCATTATGGGTTATTCTCAACGAAATTAACGCATCTTGACATGGATAGTATTTGCAAGCCCCACATGTTGCCGCATCATAGTTTGTTCCCACAGTAGCATCCCTTAACAAGATTTTTACCCCTTCTCTTAGAATCAGGGTTGACATAGGAGTACCTAATCCTCCTGGTGGATAACTTATAGTTTTACTTACTATTCTATCTTTTAGTCTATCTACAACATAATCCAAATTTAAATATTCATCTTTCCAAGAATAATTACTCCAATTATTACCCTCAGGATTAACATTCATCACATCAATAATTTTTAGTTCAGCTCCAACTTCTTTTGCTGTTTTGATCAAGCCTTCTAATTGATCTCTATTAGATTTCCCAAGCACACAATTAATTCTGGTTTTTAGTCCAGAATTAATTGCTTCTTTTATTCCCTCTATTACATTTAAAAAACAATCTGTGTTTGTTATTTTTAAAAATACATTCCTATCCGCAGCATCTAAACTGATAGTAATAGAATCTAAACCTGCTTCTTTTAAGCCTTTTGATCTGCCATATAACAAAGACCCATTGGTTACCAAACCTAAAGAATTGAATTTATTTAAACCTTTAATTTCGCTTATAATATCCTCTAGGTCTTTCCTTATAAGAGGCTCGCCTCCTGTCAATTTTATGTCTCTAAAACCCCCATCTCCACACAAGGAGATGATATCTATTAACTCTTCTTTTGATAGCACATCACTGATGTTCTCGTAATATCCTTCTCCCCCGGGCCTACAATATCTACACCTAAAGTTGCAATGAGGAGTTAACGCTACTCGTAAATGTGGCCGTCGTTCTTGCATCATTTATTATATTAAGTTAAAAATATGCATTATTATATCACTATTATATCACTTTTTACCCATAATTGTGGTCAATGATATAATTATCTTGGAAATATTATTACAACTAATAAAATGGCAAATAAAGAGATATTGTTATTCCATCCTAGAACTTTTCATGAAAAAAATTACAGAAATTTTTGGATACCCTATTCGATACTTTCTATCGGTAGTGAGTTATACAAAAATGGATACGATGTTATCTTGATAGATAATAACCTTAACTCTCTTAATCCTACCCAATTTCCTTCTATTCTAAACAAGCTTAAAAACCCAGAATTTATTGGTATCAGCTCTATGATTGGTCACCAAATACAAGAAGGCTTACAATTCGCACAAGTTGCAAAAGATGTTTTCCCTAAAACAAAAATTGTCTGGGGTGGTGCCGCACCAACCATGCTTGGTGATGATTTTATCAATTCACCTTTGGTTGATATTGTAGTCAAGGCTCAGGGAGAGAAAACTATTGTTGAGTTAGCCAAAGCATTAGAAAGCGGAAAGGCGTTGGGTAACGTAAGGGGACTGTTATACAAAAACAGAAAAAAAACAATTAAGTCACCCGAGAGGGAAATTCTTCCAAAAGACGCATTTGCACCTTATAACTACAACCTAATTCCGACTGAAAGATATTTAAGAAATGATGAGCACATTAATAGTAGGGTGTTGAACTATGTTTCTAGCCAAGGATGTCCTTTTGAATGTGGCTTTTGTTCAGAGGTGTCTTTGTATCATCGTCATTGGGTAGCAGAGCCTGCGGAAAGAATTATTAGAGAGATATCTGTACTCATTGAAAATTATAATGCTAATGGAATTAAATTTTATGACGCTAATTTTTTTGTCAATAAACTAAGGGTGCTGTCGTTCGCTCAAAAGGTATTGGAAAAGGGTAGGAAAATACGATGGGCTGCTTCGGCTCATCCCAAAAATCTTTTATCTTTTAGTAAGGAAGAACTAAATGTTATAAAGAAAAGTGGTTGTTCAAGAATTTTGATTGGCGCAGAATCTGGTAACAACGAAGAACTTGAATATATTAAGAAAAATATAACTACTGGTGATGTTATTAAAGTCGCAAAAATGTTAAAACAGGTAGAGATACATGGAAGTTTTACGATAATCGTTGGGTACCCAGGTTTTCCGGAAGGAAACATTAAAAAGACTTTAGATTTTGGTGAAAAAATTGCAAAGATTAGCCCCCTTCATGAAGTAAAAGCACATTTATATATACCATATCCAGAAACTCCTCTATATAACCAGGCAATTCAATATGGTTTCGTTCCCCCAAAAACCCTTGACGAGTGGAGTAATTATGATTATTATGAAGTTCAAACACCCTGGTTAAAGAATAATCTTAATGATATAATTAGTGAATATAACAAAAAAAATTGTCCATATGTCTTGTGAAAGATGTAAAAAAGAAAAGGAAAATTCGGCCAATATATGGCAAGGAGTTGTTTTGGAAGAAGGCTTAGACGATAAATCACTCCTAAATCTTGCCAAAATTGTGGGCACCGATATTGATAAATTAGAAGAGGAAGATAGGGTGATGACATTTCATAAAATTGAGGTTACCGACTCAGAACGACATCAATTTATAGAAAAGGCAAGACAGTCCATTAAACCGGGATTCTATATACATTTATGTAAGGGTGGGAAAATGTGTGTCATTTTTAAAGACAAAATATTCAAATTCAAAAAAGGTCAACAATCTTTATTAGAAAAAGCAAGAGAATACGGTAAGTCAATTGGCATTATCCCAGAACAAATGCCATTCGAACATCTAATTGATTATCCTTTTGACTAGTAAAGAGGATAATTCATTGATGTACCTAACGCATTTTTAGTTTTTTAAAAAATTTTTGCGTTTTTTCTTCTGTTTTTTCATTCTAATCGGCAACTCCGGCCGGACTTAAAATATCCCTTTGCAGCGCTCGTCCCAACGGACGTCGGGGCTCGCGCTGCCCCCACTTCTTCCGCAATTTCCAAAATGGTGACCCCGGAGGGATTTGAACCCTCGATTTTCGGGATGAAAACCCGATGTCCTTGACCGCTAGACGACGGGGCCAAATTTAACTAAGGTAATTTTATTTCGTTAGAAACAAAATCTATTTTATCAAAAAAATGGATATTTATCAAAATTTTATGAAATAATTTTCTCCCAGGGGAATATTTTTCTGCCAAAATGGCCATAAACAGCCGTTTTTTGATAAATAGGGCGTCTTAAGCGTAAGATTTTGATAATACTCAGGGGTGAAAGATCCAAAAGATTCCAGGCAAATTCTTCAATCTTTTTTAGAGAAACTTTATTTGTGCCAAAAGTTTCAATACCTCGAGCAATTGGCTCTTTTTTGCCAATCACATAAGCAAGCTGAATCTCAACTCGGGAAGCAAGTTTGGCAGCCACAATATTTTTAGCGATAAATCTGGCGGCGTAGGCACCAGACCGATCAACTTTAGTCGGGTCTTTACCAGAAAAACAACCGCCTCCTTGTCGGGCTACCCCTCCATAACTATCAACCATAATTTTTCTGCCGGTGACGCCGGTGTCCGAGGCTGGACCACCAACTAACCAACGCCCAGTGCCATTAACAATTAAATCTTCTTTTTTAAGGCCAAACCCATATTTTCTTAAGGCTGGTTTGACCACAATTTTAAAAAGATCCTCTTTTAATTGCTCGGGCTGGATTGTTTCTCGATGGGGAACGGCTAAAACGACTTGAGCTACCTCTTTTGGCATGCTTCTCTCATAAATGACCTTAACTTCGCTTTTACCATCTGGTTTAAGGTAAGGAATTTTTTTAAACTTGCGTGTCTTGTCTATTCTCATAACCAGCTGATGAGCTAAAACAATTGGCAGAGGCATAAGTTCTGGCGTTTCATTGGTAGCATAGCCAAACATCATCCCTTGATCTCCAGCTCCGCCGCTATCTACTCCCAGAGCAATGTCTGGTGATTGCTGATGGATAAAAATCTTAATAGGCGAACCATACCAAAATCCATATTCTCTTTTAGTATAGCCAAGATTTTTAATTACCTTTTTGGCAATTCTGGCAAAATCAAGCCTTTGGGGACAGGTAATCTCGCCAGCTAAAACTACTCGGTTCTTTGTTACTAAAGTTTCCACCGCCACCCGACTTTTAGGATAGATTTTAATCGCTTCATCAAGAACAGCATCGGAAATCTGGTCACAAATTTTATCTGGATGTCCAGCGGCCACAGATTCTGAAGTAAAAATCTTATAATTCATATTTAAAAAACTCTCCTTGGGGAGAGTAATTTATAATTGCTACGGTCTGGTATAGCCTTATCTTCCCCATCAAGGGCTGGATTTAGCACCCGACGTTCGGGTTGCTGGGCGGATCAACAAGCCATTTCTCTCCCCGCCACTCTTGATAATTATTTAACTGATTTTAGTCTAAAACATTCCCTGTCCCTTGTCAATTTCCTCAAAATTCTTCTTTTCTTCGCCAATGGTCGTTTCTTCACCATGACCTGGGAAAACAACGATTTCGTCTGGCAGTTTGAAAAGTTTGTTTTTAATTGAATTTACTAAGTCAGCTTCCGAAGCATAAGAAAAATCAGTTCGACCAACGCCTTGATAAAAAAGAGTATCTCCAGCAAAAACTACTCCCCTTTCCCAAAATGCTACCCCGCCAGGGGAGTGACCCGGAGTTTCCAGAACTTTTAATTTTTCTTTACCAAATTTAATTAAATCACCTTCTTGAATAAATTGATCGACCTTCGGTGGCGGGTCTGCCTCTACCCCAAACCAATATTTCGCCGAAGCTCTGGTTCTTTTAATCAAAAACAAATCAGCTTTGTGCATCCAAAAGGGAATGCTAAAGGCTAGTTTTAACTCAGTAACAGCAAGAACATGGTCTACGTGTCCATGAGTGGCAACAATTAATTTGGGCTTGAGGTTAAAGTCTTGGATTCGCCTAATAATATAATCTCCATCGTCTCCTGGATCAATAATCACCGCTTCCCCATTTTCTTCATCCCAAACTAGATAGCAATTTGTTTGAAGTTGACCAACAATTAGTCTTTCAATCTTCATCGCTGTTGAACTGGTTCTCATTTTAGCAAAT
>Ga0210050_1000767_pt1 | contig 38699 bp, 48 predicted proteins | sample CryGey132114_all_FD_185463 | JGI IMG/M metagenome (GOLD analysis project Ga0210050, IMG submission 185463) | Groundwater microbial communities from aquifer - Crystal Geyser CG22_combo_CG10-13_8/21/14_all (SPAdes) (version 2) | ecosystem: Environmental > Aquatic > Deep subsurface > Groundwater ... | reverse complement strand
TTTGCCGGCCCCCCCCACACCCCCCGCCGAAAAAGGAATTGTAAGGAAAAATTTTGGGTTTTGGTACACGCGACCGGAGGAAGCGTGCGAGGCGCGCATTGTTCGCTTCACCACGCGAGCGGAGCGTACGATTTGGTTTCAAGCCACCACGCGCTCCGCGCGTACGAAGTCAGGGGTTTTGCTGGAAATGGGTTCGGACTTTTTGATACAATGACCACCACTTCGCAAAAAGCCCGCAACATTGCGGGCTTTTTGCTTCGCGGTGCTCGCACTAAATAAGCGCATCGCGAAAGAAGTGGTGAGACCCCGCGGAGCCTTGGCGAAGTGGGGTCCACTGATACAATTTACACAATGTATTACGTCTACATTCTGAAAAACGATAGCGGTCAAAAATACGTAGGCGTCACACACAATTTGAAAAAACGGTTAGAACAACACGGGAACGGTGAGACGCAGACGACTAGAAATCTAAAAACAGACAACCTCACCTGGTACTGTGCATTTGCCAACAAAGCCAGAGCGTATGCTTTTGAAAAGTATCTTAAATCTAGTTCGGGTCATGCATTCATGAACAAGCGCCTTTTGTAATAGACCATGATCACGCAAACTGATTTGCATTCGTGGGGACTCGAAAGGCGCAGGCCGCAAAGCCAGTCGCGAAGCGACTGTGGCCGAGCCCGGACAGGAGCCACTTGCTCTAAACCTTGCGATTAATCGCAAGGTTTAGAGCTTAGTGAGCTGACGTCGAGTCCCCGCACCTTCACACAAATAAGAAAAGCCCTGACATTAACCTCAGGGCTTTTCACGTTTTCTTCCACTTGAAATCAATACGCAAATGGCCAAAAATCAGCGTGCGTTGCATATCCGTCCAAATGATTTTTACAAATGGCTTTCTTAGCACATCGTAGCGAGTATATGTGTATAAATACTCCTCTTCGACCACTACGCGTCGCGTTTTCATTTTCGGAAATGAAAGATGCATTTTTACCTCCATTTGAAACTTAGAACAACCTATACTTTATTCCAAAATGCGCCAAGTGCGGTACAATTGTTAAATATGAATGAAAAAGATAAGAAACCTGACCCACTTAGCGAAAAAGCAAAGGAATTTCAAGTGCACCGGAATCCAAAAAAACCGACCAAAAACATTCCTGAAGCGTACGCCGAACACACGCATAAACACGTGCAAGATTTTATTGATAAAGAACTCCACGAACGAGCCGGGCGCGCAGAAGAAGAACTTATACGCGGTTTCCATGCAATTCGCGAATACCCAAAATCAGTCACTTTTTTTGGCTCGGCACGGTTTGAAGAAAATCATCCTTACTACCAAAGGGCTCGAGAACTATCAAGGAGAATATGCGAGATGGGATATGCGGTTATAACAGGAGGAGGACCTGGCATTATGGAGGCCGGTAACCGTGGTTCAAAAGAAGTATGCGGATATAGTGTTGGATTCAACATAGAACTTCCAAATGAACAGGTCATCAACCCATATGTTTCTCACGGTGTTGATTTTCATTACTTTTTCACCAGAAAAGTATCTCTAGCTTTTTCCGCCGAGGTGTATTTATTCTTCCCTGGAGGATTTGGTACACTTGATGAGTTTTTTGAAATACTCACGTTAATGCAGACAAAGAAAATTCCTCCAGTGCCAGTTATATGTATTGGTTCGGAATTTTGGGATCCACTTAATTCATTCATCTGCAAAACCCAGCTCGGTTCATTTGGTACTATTTCAGCGTCGGACGCAAACCTTTACAAGGTTATGGACGGCGATGAATATATACTTAAGGTTATTCAGGAGGCAAAGCTTAGAAACGAATACCTATAACCTATGGTGGACACATTTACACTTATACAACGCTCCCTTTTTTTCTCGCTTATAGTTGGCATTACCGCGATATTTGTGTGGATGCTATGGGATGTAATACTTCCGATATTTTGGGCGCTTGTATTTGCTGTATTACTCTTTCCTCTTTTTGCAAGAATCAGAAAAGGTCTTCGAGGCAGGGGTATACCCGCCGCCGCGCTAACGCTTGTATTTACCTTACTGGTAATTTTCGTGCCCCTCTACGTATTAGGAAGCATGATTGCAAACGAGGCAATTGATTTATACCTCTCTCTTGCCGACCGAAACTTCTCATTGAATCCTATCTCCGAAAATGTGTCAGCGGTAAATGCGCTTATTGAGACCTTCACGGGAGATTCACGAACTGTTACCGAACATATTACCGAGTTTGTTAGAAGCATCAGTAGCTGGCTCGCCACACAAGCAGTATCAATCGGCACCACAACATTTGGTTTTGCAATTAAATTTGTGCTAATGCTATATGTATTGTTCTTTCTTCTCAAAGATGGTGAGCGCCTCGGTGCATATCTAATGAAAATCTTTCCACTTGGTGATGAGAAAGAGAAGATGATTTTCTTTAGCTTTACCTCAACTACACGTGCAATCATAAAGGGCACTGTTATCGTGTCCCTCGTTCAGGGTCTCCTTGGTGCAATACTGTTTTCAATTGCCGGTGTTCCCTCGCCGATACTGTGGGGGACTCTAATGGCAATCCTCGCACTTATTCCAGCAATCGGGCCAGGGCTTGTGTGGGTGCCCGTTGGCATTATTCTTCTTCTTTCAGGTGATGTCTTCGGCGCTGTGATTGTGCTCGCAGGAGGCGCCACGCTTATAAGCCTCTCCGACAACATTCTTCGACCAATTCTAATTGGAAGAGATACCGAAATGCCAGACGCATTGATACTTCTTTCAATACTAGGGGGGCTTGCCACATTCGGGCTTGCCGGCATCGTTATCGGCCCCGTAATCGCGGCTCTCTTTGTGTCTATTTGGAACCTTTTCGCTCACGAATATGAGCTTGAATTGAAGGAGCGAGGTTGAGTATGTTATTTGGGAAGCAAGTCTCAGAAAGGTTTAACCTTTCTGAGACCTTTCTGATTTTCTGAGATACCCATGTTGTGGACGAGTACAAACATTTGTCTAGAAATGCCTTATGTGGTATATTTTACGTACGCCGCGAGGCGGCGTTTTCTTTAGGAAATGGGATTCACAAAATACACATCGCAAAAGGAGCAAGAAAAAGTTCGTATAAACGAGGGTATTCGTGCAAAAGAACTCAGGGTAATAGGTGAAGACGGTGAAAACTACGGAATTTTACCTTTACCAGAGGCGGTAAAAAAAGCACAGGAGCTAGGTTTCGATCTTATAGAGATTTCACCAAACGCAAAACCTCCCGTTGCGAAAATATCTGACTACGGAAAGTTTAAGTACGAACAAAAAAAGAGATCCAAAGACATAAAGGCAAAATCCCACGTAACCGAAACCAAATCCGCTCAAGTGAAGATTGGAACCGGAGAAAGAGATATGGAGATAAAAGCTTCCAGAATTGCCGGATGGCTCAGGGAAAAACATAGAGTAAAGGTGGATTTATTTCTATGGGGGCGTTACAAATATATGGATTCTGAGTTCCTGAAGGATAGATTAGAAAGGTTCCTTGCAATTATCCCTGAATCATTTAAAATCGCGGACGAAATAAAGAAAAGTCCAAAGGGACTTTCAGTAACAATAGAATACGACAAATCAGGGAAAAGATGGCAACCATCAAAGCCGTTAAAAAAACTGAAGGAACCGGATGCAGAAGCTGAAAATACAGAAGCAGAGGAAAAAGATGAGAGTGGAGAAAAACATGAAGACAAACCCCAGTAGTACAAACTTCGCTTCGCTACGTTTGACTACTGAGCAGGTAAATCAAAAGAAAGAGTATGAAAACTAACAAATCCTATACAAAGAGATTAAAAATAACGCGAAGCGGAAAACTTTTGGCGCGCAAACCCGGGCAAGATCATTTTAACGCCAAAGAAACTGGGGAAGAGCGACTCAGAGGGAAGCAAAAAAATGATTTTAAAATGTCGAACAAATCCAAGTCACGATTTTTAGGATTGTAATAAAACAATATGACACGAGTAAAACCCCAGTAGTACAAACTTCGCTTCGCTACGTTTGACTACGGGGCAGGCGAGGAACTATTATCAAATTATTACAAAACCAAAAATTACTTATGACAAGAGTTAAGCGAGGAGTTACCAAGATGAAGCGACGTCGGAATGTTCTTTCGCAAGTGAAAGGATATCGCTTCGGTCGCTCAAAGAAAGAAAAGGAAGCAAAAGAAGCTATCGCGCACGCGGGCAATCACGCCTTTGCACACAGAAGAAGAAAGAAGGGTGATTTTCGTCGCATATGGACCATACGTCTTAATGCAGCCATCCGCTCACTTAAAGCAGGCTCATATAGTACTTTTATAAACAAACTCAAGAAAAAAGGTGTCACACTCGACAGGAAAGTGCTTTCAACGCTTGCCAAAGATTACCCTGAGGTATTTGAGAGAGTAACAAACGAGGTTAAATAAAAGTCCGACTAAAGTCGGACTTTTATTTAGTGTTAGACCCTAATCTTAGGGCCCAAAATATATGTGACGTATCAAGTTTTGGATTTTGTATTAGCCATCTTTCAATAAGTGGTGATAGAACAACTGCTAAAACTACATTTCCTGCCAAATGATATAAAGTGAATGGAATTTGTCCCACAAGAGCACTCATAAATGGCTGATCGAAAAATAATGGTCCTACAGTAAGACCTGTAACAGCATCATAAAAAAGAGTTCCGATGACTGCAAACATTACATAATGGGTACGCGAACCATCCACGCGTGAAAAATACAGTCCTGCAAAAATCCCAAGTAATGCATACGCGCCCGCCGTAAACAGCGACCAAGGACCTATGGATCTAGTAATGACATCAAACACAAGGACTGTCAGGACGCCAAACACGGCGCCTGACAGTATCCCCCATTTCTTTGCAAACGGCATAAGAGTAGCCGTTATAGGCTCCACATTAGGCGGATGCGGTAATAGACGAAGTAAAATTACAATAATAATTCCTATTATGTATTTTGGTGCACGCTCCATACTGAAACACTAGGTGGCTTATTATACTAGATGATATTACTCTACCAATCTATAAAATATGACGCCCCAGACTCTGGTGCTATAGCATTCACCCCGAGGAAATCCCGCAATCTTTGTGTTAGAAACAACGACGATTTTGGCTCACCCATTACGACAAATACTTCCTTTAGAGAAGGCGCGGTCTGCTCAACAAAATCAATAAGCTGATCCATTTCCTTATGAGCCGAATACCCAGTGATGCTTCTTATATCGGCACGAACAGTTACCCATTCATCATCAATTCTTGTTCTCTTCTGTCCATCTTGCAATCTCCTACCTAGAGACCCCACGGACTGGTACCCCACAAATAAAAGAGTGGTCTTTTTATCACCTAAAAATTCTATCTCGTGTGCTCTTATGCGCCCTCCGTGTGACATACCCGAGCCGGCAATAATGATTTTCGGGTTCTTCTCACGGACAATTTTTCTTGATTCAGAACTTTTTGGCGTAAGCGTAAGACCGGAAAAGTCAAAAGGATCATCACCGGCATCTAAACGCGATTTTATTCTATCGTTAAAATGTTCTGGATATTTACGATAAATGTCCAATATGCGTATCCCAAGGGGAGTGTCCAGATAAACATCTATCGGCTGAATCTCTTTATCTTCAACCATTTTGTTTATCTCAAACAAAAGTGTTTGCGTCCTCTGCAGAGAAAAAGCAGGGATCAACAACGTGCCATTTTTGTTTCTTGTTTCTTCTATTATTCGTCTGAGCAACTTCCCCCTACCCTCCACATCCTCATGATTTCTATCACCGTATACACTTTCCATAACCATATAGCTAACATCCTCTATTTTTTCTGTATCTTTAACGATGGGAGCGGGAGAATTTCCCAAATCACCAGTAAAAATTAATTTTTTGCCATTTCTCGAAAACTCCACCATAGCAGAGCCGAGAATGTGACCCGCGTCTAAAAAATTAAACGTAACTCCTGAACCTATATCTACCTTATCGTGATACTCAACAGTCTTCCAAAGAGAAAGGGTACTAGAGATATCCTTAGTGTCATATAGAGGCTCTACCCCTTTATCTCTTTGTTCTGACCTCATGATGTTCAGAGCGTCTTCGTACATTACTTCTGCAATATCTTTTGTGGGGGGAGTGGAGTAAATGATGCCGTTAAACCCAAATAGCACCAAGCGCGGGATGCGACCTATGTGATCAGTATGACCATGCGTAACTATTAGCATATCTATTTCTTTAGGATCGTATGGAAATGGGTCGTAATTGCAGTCATCGCAAAAATCCTTTCCTTGGAAAAGACCGCAGTCTATAAGAATTTTTTTATTTGCAACCTCAAGCAAAAAGTTTGCCCCCGTTACAGATCCGGTGCCACCGTAGAATGTTATTTTTGAACCTCCTTGATTCATAGTGATGTTTCTTTTTTTATTAATCGTCTGCCCGTCATAAATCCTGCAAATGCACCTACTCCATCCATCAGCAAATCAAAACTTGTGTCAAACAAAAAGTTTGAATCGCGTGGAGAACCAATCATAACCTCAAACAATTCCCACCCAAGACTCACAAAAACTACTGCAATAAAAACTTTGAGTGGAACCCTATACTCATAAAAACCAAAATTATATAAGACAGATAGTGAAAACAATGAAATCCACATTCCTCCCAAAAAATGAACAACCAAATCCAACCAAACAAACCTCCAATACAAGAACATCTCCAAAGCGGTTATGTGTACCAATGCAATAAGGGCTATAACCGCAAACTGAAGAATAAAGATGTTGCTTTTTATCACAAAACAATACTACCACGCTCAAGCACGGCAAAACCCCACCTTAGGTGGGGTTCTCTCGCGCCGCGGATACACAAGCCTGGAATAATAATTAAGTGGGTGTCCGCAGAACTGACGCCACGACGACAGACTATGTAAGACTCCCTAATAAGGCCCAAGCAGGACAAGTACCCGTGGCTGTCTAGAAGTATAACATTACTTAGAATAGTGCAACCAGTATATGTGTTCACTAAACTGTATACAAAGACAAAAGCGCACAAACACTTGTCATTTTATCCACTAGCTACTCTAGTATCCCGTCGAGATTTACGTCGTATAGAATTTGTTCCTGCACAAGTCGATAGTCTACAAGCTCGTCACTAGAAAACCAAAGTGCAATTTCCTTTTCTGCGTCTTCAATAGAACCAGATGCATGAATAAGATTTCTGATTGCGCGGTCATCGCTGTCCGCCATTTGATAGGAGTCAAGAACGAAGTCACCTCGTATTGTCCCCACATCAGAAGTGCGCGGCTCGGTTCCTCCGGTTACTTTTCGTATAATTTCCACCGCATGTGCCCCCTGCCAAACCATCGCAACTACAGGACCGCTTGTCATATACTTCTTTAACCTTCCTACAACAGCATTGCCTACCTCAATTGGATCTTCTGTAGGCGGTGTTAAACCTTTGGATTTGTAGCCTTCTATGGCCTTTTTCCCGACATTTTTCTTCCACTCTGGATCTACTTCCGTATATTGTCGTTCAATTAAATCTTCCGTCGGGACGATAAGTTTAAGTCCTGCCAACTTAAGACCCATTCTCTCATATCTATGAATTATTTCCCCGACCAAAGTCCTTTGCACTCCGTCTGGTTTTATTACGACCAACGCTCTTTCTTTTTTATACTCTGTCATATACGCCTTGAAATTTTCTTCTAATTTCGCCCTCTACTTCCTCTCTCGGGCGACCATAAGTCCTGTATGATAGCTCAATTATCTCTTTTGCGCGAGTACTATCTCCTTTTTCAAAAGGCTTTGTATGTATATCAAATGGTGGTGCCGGTGTGCCATCAACCAACAAAGAAATAAACGCATGATAGTTTTGTATATTTTCAAGATCCGAAGCTGTAAACACGGGTCCAAATGTTTTTTCAAGAACTTCAGCGTCCTCTGTCCCGACCCTAAAGGCACATTTAGTACCCACGTTGCCAAAAACTGACTCCTTTATATTTTTTGGCAACTGTCCTATAAACTGATGCGCTACATTTAGCGAAAGCCTGTATTTGCGAGCCTCAGAAAAAATAGTGGCTATTGACGGCGTCGTAAAATTCTGGAATTCATCTATATACAAATAGAAAGGCGGGAGGTCTTCTTTTGTGCCCGAACGAGATAGAGCCGCTTGTAAAAATTTCCCAACGACTATCAATCCAATTAAATTTGCGTTCCTATCACCCAAACGACCCTTTGAAAGATTTATCAATATTATCTTCTTTGTGTCCATCGCCTCTCTGAAGTTAATCGCCGAGGTCTCCTGCGCGATAATTGGGCGCATAATGTCATTCGCTAAAAATACATCAAATTTGCTTGTGATGTATGGCACTATATTCTCCAGAGAAGCTTCTCCCCCGGCTTCAGACGCAATCTTTTCCCAAAATTGCACAACCAGAGGATTACCGCATCTTGATAGTTTAAGTTTTCTGAAAGCGGAGTCAGACAAGACCCGAGATATTTCAACCAACGTATTACCTGATGCAGGATCTTCTAAAACAAGCATCGTGGCATTTCTATAATATTGCTCAAACATAGGCCCAAATGCCTCAGGAGTATCCTCATATAATTTTCTAAATATCTCGTAAATCTCGTCAACAACAAGTGTCTTAAGCTCAGGTCTTGTTACATCGTACTCCAACATATTAAGACCCAGGACCAGATCCACTCTCGCTGGGTCAAAATAAATAACATCGCCCTTACGCTCGTCAGGAATGATAGAAAGAATGTCCTCTACGTCAGAGCCATGCGGATCTATGTAACAAACCCCTTCGCCATTTTGTATGTCCTGCATAATCATATTTTTCATCAAAACAGATTTACCTGTACCGGTTTGTCCAATAGAATAAAAGTGTCTCAACCTATCTTCCGAAGAAAATCGAATTTCATTTTCAGAGGATCCGTGTTTATTGACTCCAAGCAAAATACCGCTCCCAGAAATACGTATGGGAGATGCAACGCTTTTTGAAATACTTTGTTTAAGTTCGCGAGAAGACGCCACCCCCTCGGCTGTAAGGTGGAAAACAGTTGTAAGCTCCGCTAAGTTGAGTGGCAATGTATATTTTGAATCAGGCAAACGAAATACAAATGAATGTAAAAGGCTCTTTAATTTTCTACCAGCCATAGTGTTAAAACTAATGCGGTTCCCTTTTGCATTATTAAACTGACGGAAGGTAGACGTGATGTATTCGAGAATATCTTCTGCTCTTTTTTTATCGCTCGCAGAGGCAACCACCCTGATTGTGACAGGAACAATGGTGCTGGAAATCTTTTGAGATAGGATTTCCTCAGACTCCGTGTCCACTAAAACCTCTTTGTCTTTATCCGCACTGCTTGATGTGAAAAAAGATGACTTAATGTCGTGTGCAAAATCGCCCAGTGCAGTTTCCGGAGTACTCTTTGCAATTTTCAAGGAGTCTCCTTTTCGCACTCTATCAAGTATCTTCTTGTAGTGATTATTATACCTGTCACCAGCATCACCAACGACAATCTGAAGTGCCGCACCTTCGCCATGTTTTTTCAATTTACTAAAAGCAGAAAGAAGTACGTTCATCGGATCGTATTCAAACTCTGCATATGTTTTCAAGGGCAACACCGGATGTTCAGTAAAATAAGCCACCCCACCTGAATGATCTCCTCCATCGTTGAAAATATTGTAATCGCCACGCACTTCTTCTATTCTCGCGTTTGAAAAAATTCCAGATATATGTTTCTCCAGCAAATCCTTCTTGGCAGTCGGCACGGCAACATAAAGTATCACTTCTTCAGTGCCTTCCGACACCGCCATTTCCATAGTAAAACTAGAATTCCTATCTACAATTGACAACAACCCTGCATAAAGTTGCTCCATTGAAGACAAAATGGCCTCTAGGGTCTTTTCGTTATTTTCGCCGGCTTTTTTCTCAGGCTGTATCTCAAATAACGTCATGTGAAGAGCCTTCCAAGTCTCTTTCGATACATACTTCCCTTTTACAGGAAACCCTTCCTCTATATACCTTATGAGAGCACGGTGTAAATCATCTTCCAGATGCGCATTTCCCATTTTTTCTACTACCGTTAGAGCATTTTTAATGCCACGCTCTGAAATAATTTTGAGCAATTCGTCAACCTGAGAGTCATGCTCTTCCGGCTCAAGAGCAAGTGCTATGCGTGTTGCATCATAATCTGGAATAATAGTGGTCTCGTGTAAGATATCTTTAGCCGGCGTTTCTTCATATTTAATAACTTCTCTTCTTGCTATTCTAGAGGACTCAAAACTATTCTTTCTTATATCCAATTCCTCTTCCTTCGCCTTAACTCTCTCGCGCAAATACTGGAGCTCTTCCTGCGGGCTCTTAAACTTTGAAAAAACACCCTCGCTTTTATCTAAGTGCCCAGTCTCCATATTGAAAGTATAACATCAGAGCACATCATTCATTTTTATGTTTAGTAAGGATCTCGGTCCCTTCATTGGTGATAAGAATGGTATGTTCGGCATGGGCGGCTTTTGAACCGTCTTTTGTAATATAAGTGTAGCCGTCTCTCCTAAGTACAACTTCTCTTGTACCTAACGAAAACATTGGCTCAATAGCTATAACCATACCGTCAACAATTGTTTCCCCCTTTCCTTTTTTTCCCCAATTTGGCACAAACGGTTCTTCGTGAACACTCCTTCCTACCCCATGACCTCCAAGCTCGTTCGGAGCCTTAACGTTATATTTTTTTTCAACTTGCTCAATTGCGTAACCAATATCTCCAATTTTTGCTCCAACAACAGCGGCATCAATACCGGCCATGAGCGCTTCATATACTGATTGCACTAATTCCTTATCCCTTTTTTCTCCAATGCCAGCGATAACTGAAACAGCGGAATCAGTGATAAGGCCCTCGTAGACAATGCCACAATCCAAGGTTACAATGTCGCCGTCTAAAATTATTTTGGGTCTTTCGTTTGGAATTCCGTGCACAATTTCTTCGTTTACAGAAACACATAACGCCGAGGGGTATGGGCGTGGCGCCCCTTTTGGAGTGTATCCTAAGAAAGCCGGGGTGGCTTTTAAATCCTTAATCATTCGCCTGGCCTCATTCTCTAGTACGTCTGCAGCGATACCAGGATGCAGCATTTCCTTAAGGCGATTGAGTATTTCTGCCAAAAGCAAACCTCCTTCGCGAAGAATATTTTTTTCCTCTTCACTATTTACAATCATGATGCAAACCCTAGTGTTTCAATAACGACAGAGTGTATTTCTTCTATTGACGGCTCAGCGTCAATGCGGTGCACTTTTCCACCTAGTTCCTCAAATTTTTGTATTGCAGGAAGTACTTCGTCCCGATACCACGCAAGTCGTTTGTCTGTAGCTTCCTCATCCATATCATCACTACGCCCACGTCCCCTAAGGCGTTCTCTTGTTGAATTCTCTGAAAGTTCAAAGGAAACAATATGATAATCGCTTCTGTCGTAAAATCGTAGTGCCCCCTCCAGAATAAACACTTCGCGCTCCCTTCTCGCGAGACCGTCTAATATTATATGCTCTCCACCTTCAAGTTGTTCTATCAAAAGTTTTGTCCATAAATAAATAGGCAAAAAAGAAGGTAGCAGTTCGCCTTTTTCAATTGCGGTGGCAGTAAGGCCTTGGGTGTAGCCCTCTCCTGAAGCAAATTGCCTGACCAAAGCACCTGTCTCAATATATTCACACTGTCTTTCCGGATCGTGTTTTTCTAAGTACTCCTTTAAAAATTTTGCCTGTGTGCCTTTTCCAGAACCGGACGGACCATAAAATAAAACTGTTAGAGGTTTTTCAATCATGTCTATACACTATACCCCGTAGTGAATATTCGGCTAGTACGTGGCACAGATTGAAATAATATTCACTTGAAATATCAAGGACCGTCCTTGATGTTTACTGGCGTCTTAAGCCGAATATCTACTACAGAGTGTATCCCTCTCGTTTTAATATATCCACCACATCAATAATTGTGTCGGCAAACTCTCCATCGGTATTAAAAACAACATAATCATACTGGCCTGTTGCATCAACAATTTCTTGCATAGCTTGCAGAATTCGCAAATCTACCTCTCTTTCGCTTATATTAGAATCCCTTCTTATAATTCTCTCTTTCAGAACGTCAAGTGATTTTGGCTTTATAAAAATGGTCGTTGCATTATATTTTCGCTTGTAAAAAAGAGCGCCAGTTTTGTCGGTATTTACAATAACCGTTTTTCCTTTTGCCAGTTTACCCTCTAAGTCTTTCAAATAAGTTCCATAGTGTGCATCACGACTTTTCACATATGTGTGCTCTGGAATATTTCCATTTTGCACCTCTTCAAAAAATTCCTCCTTTGAAAGAAAGTAGTAATCGACTCCTTCTTTTTCTCCTGTTCGTGGCGGTCGTGTTGTCGCGGTCACCGCACGAACAAAATTAGGATATGCAAGTGTTAACTCACGCGTAAAAGTCGTCTCTCCGGATCCGGAAGGTCCTGCAATCACGACCACGTTTTTCTCTTTCATTAATGCATAATAGCACGTTTAATATTCACGAATTGAGGTCTGCGCATCCACTTTCTTCACCACATCAAGAATAACCGATACGGCAATCAAAAGCGCCGTGCCTCCAATTGTAAGGGTGGTGATACCGGTAATTCCCTGCATAATTATTGGCAAAATAGCGATAACGCCTAAGAAAAGTGCTCCAGCGAGAGTAATTCGAGTAATAATGTTTCCAAGATACTCCGATGTGTTCCCACCTGGGCGAACCCCTGGAATGAATGCCCCGCTTTTTTGCAGATTCTTCGCAATTTGGTTTGGCTCAAACGTAATAGCAGTGTAAAAGTAGGTAAATACAAATACCAGCAAAAAATATAAAGACCCATACACCCATTGATTACTCAAGAAACTGAGGACCGCCTGTCCAATATTTGAAAGCCAAACAATACCGCTACTTGCGACAAAACTTGCAATCATTTGAGGAAAAAGGAGCAGGGATAGGGCAAATATTATTGGAATAACTCCTGCTTGATTTACTCGAAGTGGCAGGTACGTCGAGACACCGCCAAATACTTTTTGCCCGCGAACACGGCGCGCATATGTAATTGGTATCGGTCTCTCTGCCTCAGTTATAAATACAACGCCGGCCGTTACCAGAAAAGCGGCCGCCACAAATCCCAAGTATGTTGGAATTTGTGCTATATCAAATGTCACAAAAAGTTGTGAAATAGCCTGAGGAAGCGACGCAACAATTCCGGCGAAAATCATAAGCGAAACACCGTTTCCAACACCAAATTCGGTTATCAATTCACCAATCCACATAAGTAAAATGGATCCGGCGGCTATTACAGCAACGTTTGTGAGCATGGAAACAAACGTCAGATCGACAACAATTCCGTTTCTCTGTAAAAGTGCCAAAAATGCAAATCCCTGAAGAAAGGCAAGGGGAACAGTGATGTATCGAGAATATTGTGTAAATTTCTGTCGTCCTGCGTCGCCCTCTTCCTGATAAAGAGCCTTCAACTTTGGGGACATAACGGTCATCAACTGCATAATAATAGACGCGGTAATGTACGGTCCAACGCCAAGCATCACAATTGACAAATTTGACAAACCTCCCCCAGAAAATATATTCAATAGCCCTAAGAATTGATTATTTCCGAAAAATAAATCAAGTTGAGTAAGGTCTATTCCTGGAATTGGTATTGCGGCAAGCAATCTAAAGACAACGAGAGCTCCAAGCACAAATAAAATTCGCTTTCTAAGAGTTTCATCACGTATTACTAATTTTAATTTTCTAAAAAATGTATCTAGCATATTTATACAATACTACCTCCTGCCTTTTCTATAGCTTCGCGTGCGGTTTTTGATACTTTGCATCCTTCTATCAAAATCTTTGTATTAATTTCACCGTTTGCAAGGATTTTTACATACGGCGTTTTTTTCCCTCTAGAAGAAATGATACCCCTCTCGGATAATGTTTTGGGAGAAACTGTCTCTCCAGAGCCAAAGGCAACGTCTATTTTTGAAAGTGACACCGGTATTGCAATCAACTTGCCTGAGTTAATTGTTCTTGCCCTGTTTTTTCCATACCCACGCTTTTTCGGCACTTTTTTTATAGTGTCTCGCAGCTCAGGACGAGGCTTTCCTCCGGCACGAGACTTTTGCCCTTTATGACCCTTTCCTGAAGTTTTACCTCTCTTACCGCCACGACCAACACGTGCCGCCTTTCGTTTAGTCATTCTCTTTAGTGTGTGTAGACCAGTCATATTTTATTTAGAAACTTCTTTAAGCGCCACCATAGCTGCCCTCGCGTTGTTTATGGGGCTTTTGCTACGAGACAAAATCTTAGCTGTAACATCCGTTACTCCTGCCAACTCAAGGACACTTCTTACCGCACTGCCGGCAACAAGCCCTCTGCCCCTGGCAGGTCTTACTTCAATTTCAGACGCGCAATACTTTGCTGACACGTTTCGATCTATACTTTTGTTCTCTGTAAGTAAAATCGTAATCATATTTTTCTTGGCATCCTTTGACGCCTTTTCGATAGCCAATGCTGTATCTGACGCTTTACCGACTCCAAACCCAACACGTCCTTTTTTATCTCCTATAACCATAGCTACAGAAAAAGAGAACCTTCTACCGCCAGCCATAACACGAGTCACCCTACGAATACCTATTATCTTTTGGTCAAATTCACTTCTTCTTTCTCTGTCAGCCGCCTTTCTCCTCGCAAACGCCTTGGACCCTCTCTTGCGAGGCATCCTCTCCACCTTTTTTTCAACTGCTACATCACCCGCACCAGTCGGAGCGATGTCCTCTTCTATTGTTTTTTTATCATCAGTCATATCTAGAATTTCAAACCTGCTCCTCTTACACTATCGGCAAACGACCGTATTATGCCCTTGTATCCAAAGCCACCGTGATCAAATACCACTTTATCTATATTATTCTTTTGAGCTTCTTTCGCCAGATGATTTGCCACTAACTGCAATTTTTCCTGCATATCTTTACCCTTTTGATTATGAGATGAGCCAGAGGCAATCGTTTTTCCCGATTCATCATCTATCAATTGTGCAGAAACGCGAGTATTGGATTTGAACACGACTAGACGAGGCCTGTCTTGTGTCCCTTGTATTTTTGCCCGCACACGTAAGTGGCGCCATTTTCTTTTTTCTTTTTTTGAATTCAATATCATACTCATAATTATGTGACGGAGCGTTTACCTTGTTTTCTGCGAACTATCTCCGCGTCGTATCGGATTCCCTTTCCCTTGTACGGCTCGGGCTTCTTTTTTGATCGCACGTGTGCAGCAAATTGACCAACAGCCTCTTTGTCTATTCCTGAAATAGTAATTTCGTTCTTCACAACCGACACAGTTATACCCGTAGGGATAATAATTTCAACAGGGTGAGAAAATCCAACATTCAACACTAACTTGTCTCCAGATACGTCAACTTTGTATCCCACGCCTTCTAAAACTAACTTTTTGACAAACGGTTCATTTACACCAATTACCATATTTCTTATATGCGACGCAAATGTTCCCCACAAAGAAAACGCCAATCTGGAATCATCCGCAGGAGCGACCACAACCTGTCCATCATTAACGGAAACGGTAATGGAACTATGAACTTTCTTCTTTAATTCGCCTCCTTTTCCACTAACAGCAACAATACCGTCGGAAACTGAAACTTCAGTTTCTTCAGGTATTTTTATAGGTGTTTTTCCAATTCTGCTCATGGTTAGTTTTTCTTAGCGAGTGATAACTAGCTTAGAAGCTCTTACACCCTGTTAAATCGCGACTTCACCGCGCCTCGCGCGTAGCGCGAGGATTTAACAGGGTACCGAAAATTATAGTCATTTCCTTCCTTAATTTTCTGTTACACCCCGTGAAATAAATCAAAACAAGTTTTGATTTCCTTTCGCTACGCGAAAGGATTTCACTGGGGTTCGCGGCCAATCTTACAGTATCCCAGTGAAATTCGCTACGCTCCTTCTCGCCTACGGCGATAAATTTCACGGGATAACTTTTGTCAGCCACGATTTCGATGTCGCACGCGACACCGAAATCGTGGCACAAATCGTTACCAAATTTCAAAAAGGGCCTCTCCACCGACCCGCGCCTTCCGTGCCTCCTTATCAGTCATAACACCGTTAGGAGTCGACAATAAAACGTATCCGTGCCCATACCTTACAGGATGTATCTCATCAACACTCCTATACAATCTTCTACCAGGCTTTGAGATTCTTTTCACCCCCTTTATACGGGATACCCCGTCTTTGTCGTACGCTAGAGAAATCTCTATAGTCTTTTTCACCTTTTTACCTTTGCGGTCAATAGACTGTATATATCCAACTTCCCTTAACTTATCGGCGACCGCCATTTTGAATTTAGAATGCGGAATGGAAACGGTATCTTTACCAACTGCTCCGGCATTTTTAATACGAATTATGAAGTCTCCTATCGGGTCTGTTATCATGTTAGAAATCGTTAGTGAACATAGGTGGTCTAGAATTTATTTACCAACTAGACTTTTTAATACCCGGAATATTTCCCTTGAGAGCCTCTTCTCTGAAACACACCCGGCAAAGGTCAAAGACACGCATATATCCCCTCGGTCTTCCGCACTTAAAGCATCTACGAACAATCCGACTAGAGAATTTAGCCGGCTTCTTTGCCTTTGCAATCATTGATTTCTTTGCCATGTTAGAGATTGTTAGCGAGTGATAACGAGCTTACAAGCTCTTACACCCTGTGAAATTCTTTTGCGAAGCAAAAGACGGCGAAGCCGATTTCACCGGGGTATCACCTCCCGTCTACCCCATTAAACCCGCTTCGCTTGTTTTTGCCCTCGGCAAAAAGTTTAACAGGGTTATGAAAATTATAGTCGCTCCTTGAGCTCCTTAATTTTCTATAAAAACAGAGCCCCCCACGAGGCTCCCGCATACTACGCGAAATAATATTGAATGTCAAACAACAACAACTAGTACCTGCATCATATCTATATATCTATTCCCTGTCTCTTATGGGAAACCCAATTCCTCTGAAAAGCGCCTCCGCCTCTTCTTTTGTTTTTGCAGTCGTTACGATTGTGATTGCGAAACCGAATACATCTTTCAGATCCTCGTCTGCAGTTTCAGGAAACACCGTGTGTTCTTTGATGCCAATGGTGAAATTGCCCATCTCATCAATTGCTGATGTTTTAAGGCCACGAAAATCGCGAGTGCGTGGAAGTGCGATGTGAATTAGTTTATCGAGAAATGTATGCATACGAGCTCCACGAAGTGTTACTTGGTAGCCCGAAAGATCACCCTCTCGTACTTTAAAGGCTGCAATTGATTTCTTGGCATTCTTTTCCGCCGGCTTCTGTCCTGTAATGAGCGCGATTCTGTCCGCAATAAGTTCCACTTTCTTTTTGTCGCTAATAGAGCCTATTGCACTTGAAACCACTACCTTCGTAATTCTGGGTGATTGCATCTTGTTTTTATATCCAAAACGCTCCTTAATGGAATCAAAAATTGTATTCTGTTTTTCTCTTACTGTTTCCATATACGTTAATCAATTTTTGTGCCACTCTTTACCGCCACCCTCCTTCGGACGCCCCCCTCTTTTACAATGCGCACGCGAGTTGGCTTGTTAGTCTTGGGGTCAGATATCATTACATTTGACACATCCATGGGAACAGACCTTTCAACAATTTGCCCTTTTCTATTTTGTTGATTTGCCCTTTGGTGTTTTTTTATAATATTTATCCCTTCGACAATCACTTTATTTTCACTAGGAAACGCCCTCAAAACAAGACCCGTTTTGCCCTTATCTTTACCTGCAATCACTATTACTTTGTCTCCTTTTTTTATTTTCATGTTAGGAATTGTTATTTACGATGCGAGTGTACCACGAGAAGAGTAAATTACAAGTCCTTACACCCTGTTAAATACGATTTGAGGCGATTACGTAAAAACATTTTGCCAAGATGAGTTTTTAAATATTTCTCTCGTTTTATTGCATCTTTCTTATCTCTACATGCCTCAGAGTATATTAACTCTAGAGGCCTTCTCTCTTTAGTTGCACGAACTCTACCTTTAGTATGTGCCTAAAATCGTCCTTGCAAATCTTCTGTGTAGCCAGTGTAAAATTTTTTATCTTTCTCTGACAAAAGTACGTATACGTAATAAAACATGAAAAGATTTACAAGGATTTAACAGGGTTAAGTATCTGCATCCGCTCGCTACACTCGCGGGCAGGATGCTAAACGACCTCTGGTGCAAGAGAAACTATTTTTTGATAACCCATTTCAGATAATTCTCGAGGAATCGGACCAAATACACGGTTCGCACGAGGCTCTTTCTTTCCCTTTTCTATTATGACAACAGAATTTTCATCGAAACGAACGTACGAACCATCTTTCCTTCTAAACGGTTGTTTTTGTCTTACTATCACAGCCCTAAGAACATCCTTTTTCTTAACCGATTTACGTGGCTCTGCGATTTGAACCGACAAAACTACCTCATCGCCTATTTGCGCGTATCTTCGCTTTGACCCACCAAGCACTTTAAAAATCCTTCCGATTTTACCTCCGGAATTATCAACTATTTTAACTATACTTTGTGGCTGTAACATAATTCTTATTTAATTATCACAAAATGTTTCCTTTTTGATATCGGACGCGATTCCTTAATCGAAACTCTCTGACCGACCTCCGCAGTATTCTCCGGATCGTGAACAAGGTACTTTTTAGTCTGCTTCACGAATTTCTTATACTTTGGGTCTTTAACATACCGACCGACAGCGACTGTCGCAGTGTCCTTCATTGCAGACTTTACTACAACACCGTGCAGTACTTTTCCTGCCTGCGCCGTGTTCTTCGCGACAGGAAGACCTTTATTTTGTTTTATTTCTTTTTCTTCCATGGTAAATCAAGAGGACATCCTATTCGTCTTCAGAGTCGCTTGCAAGCATTTTTTCATTGAGCGCAGTTAGTATCTGAGCAATCTCGTGCCGCAGTGCTCTTCCCTCGCGCACATTACGTGTACGACCACCAGCGCCCGCAAATCGAAAATCACGGAGAGCATCACGCTTCTCTTTTAATATTTTCATTAAATCACTATCGCTCTTCTTTCGTATTTCTTTCATATCAGCCATATGTTTATTCACGTTCAACAACCTTTACTTTTAGTGGCAATTTCATGCCAGCCTTTCGAAGTGCGTCCTTTGCTACATTAATAGGGGCACCATCAACTTCAAACATCACGTGGCCGGGTCTCACATCGGCAACATAATGGTCAAGGTCACCCTTTCCTTTACCCATTCCAACCTCTGCAGCTTTTTTCGTAATAGGCCTGTCGGGAAATATACGTATCCACATCTTAGCCCCCTTGCCTGCAGTTCGAACAATAACGCGACGTGCTGCTTCAATTTGGTTAGATGTCACACGGGACGGCGTTAACGCTTTAAGTCCAACCGATCCGAAAGCTATTGTTATGCCTCGTCCAGCAGGAGATTTCCTTTTTTCCGGATGCTTTCTGGCTGTCTGCCATTTTCGGAATTTTGTTTTTTTAGGGGACAACATATATTATAGATCCTTATCGAAGGACAACGAGATTAGAAGACATTATACTCAGCACCATTTTTGACAAACACGCGATACGACCTAGAGTTTGTGAAAAACCCTCAGTCAATCCTAGTGATGGAGTTGTGTGTTTATAACATATCATATTGAATTTGTCTCGCAAAAATGATGCTGGGTTCTCGAAAATAATATCCACTCAAACTATGCTTTCCCATGCTTATCTTTATCTTCCGAGAATACATCCCCCCTATATATCCAAACCTTTATACCAATAACACCGTACGGCAGATACGCCTCTTCTTTCGCAAAATCAATATCCGCCCTAAATGTCTGAAGTGGGATTCTTCCTTTTTTGGTTTCCTCTCTTCTAGACATTTCTGCTCCCCCTAAACGACCGGATACAGCAATACGAACCCCCTTTACATCCCGATTCGCAATTACTTTTTCAACTGTTTGCTTTAGAATTCGCCTATGAGGTTGCCTCTTTTCGAGACCTTCAATAATCATTTGTGCCACAATCGGGGCATGTGACTCAGGAGAACGAACTTCTTCAATATCTATTCTAACCTGTGGAACTTCCGCAAGCTCTAGTTTTCTTAACAATTTTTCTACCTCCTTCGTCATTTGCACGCTTCCTTCACCGCCTCGACCAATAACCAGACCGGGTCTAGACGTTTTTATCAAAATCCTGATTTGCTTTTCACCGCGTTCAATTTCCACCGATGTAACATACAAGCCCCTTAACCTTTTCTTCAGAAATACCCGTACCGCTGTATCTATCTTTATATTTTCACGATACTGCGCTGGAGTACTAGAAAACCATCGCGACTTCCAATCACGTAGAATTCCTAACCTGTGCGCGTATGGGTGTACATTGTGTGTCATATATACTATTTCTTTTTGTCTTTCGCTTTTCCAACTTTCTTATCTTCCTTTTTATTTTTCCCATCTTTTATAGTTGTTCCTCTCTTCTGAACCCTACTATTCTCTTTTTCCATCTCGGATAAAATAAGGGATATTTTGCTTGAGCGCTTTCTATATTGATTAGCTCTTCCTCGCGACATTGGCATAAAGCGCTTCATTGTTACTCCCTGATCAACAGTTATCTCCTTTATAACCATACCATCTGCGTTTTTCCCTTGTGAACGTGCATTGGAAACGGCTGATGCTACCAGTTTTTTTAATGCGGGTGCCGATTTATTATCGGTAAAAGAAAGAAGCGCCTGTGCCTTACGAACATTCTTTCCACGAATAAGATTTGCAACAAGACGAACTTTGCGTGGTGATTGTCTAAAATTTTTGAGATACGCTTTCATATACCATTTTATTTCTTGCTGTCAGCAGATGCTTTTGCCGCTTTCGCTGTAGCAATCTCAGCCTCTTTTGCGCGTTGTTCCATTTCCTTTTGCATCTTACCTCCGTGTCTGTAAAATTTCTTAGTAGGAGAGAACTCTCCCAGTGAATGACCGACCATCTCATCGGAAACAAAAACGTCTATAAAATCTTTGCCGTTGTGAACAGCAAAAGTGTACCCTACAAATTCAGGTGATATCTGGCTGTTTCGTGCCCATGTCTTTATACTTCCTTCGTTAGGTTTTCTAAAAGAAACCTTCTTGAGAAGTTTTTCATCAACGTATGGACCTTTTTTGAGTGAACGTGTCATATATAAAATGCGCCTCAGGCGCACGCGCATAGTATGCGAAATATCGCTAAATGTCAAACTTCCTTGTACCAAAGAAAACCACAAGGTATATTTTATTTGGTTTTCATAACTGGAGTATAGGCAATGAAACCAGTAGATTATAATCCTGTGCTTTTTTATCCCGACAGTGGCTTGAAAAAACAGAAACGCCCAGTTACCGCTTGCTTGAGTGTTTTTCAAGTGCTTCGCGATACCTTTTTCAAACACGGTGAATGTAGGCCGTGAAAAAGTACAGCGTCATGAACCCCGCCTCACAAAGGCGTGGTCCTCTTTTATCGTTTCTTACCCACTTTTCTCCTGCGCACAATAAGTGCGTTTGAATACTTCTTACTGCGCCGTGTCTTTTGTCCCTTACCAGTTGGCTTACCCCACTTAGAGCGCGCTCTTCTGTGACCGCGACCACCCTTCCCTTCACCTCCACCGTGTGGATGATCTACCGGATTCATCGCGCTCCCTCGCACTGTTGGACGCCGTCCCATATGACGCGCACGTCCCGCTTTTCCAATCGTTACAAGACGATGTTCGTCGTTAGAAACTTCACCAACTGATGCCCACGCAGTAGCAAGAACTTTACGTACTTCTGAAGAAGGCATCTTTATGTGTGTGTACCCCGCGTCTTGCGCAATCACCTCTGCGCTATTTCCGGCAGAGCGAGCAAGTTTTGCTCCTCCTTCTGGTTTAATTTCAACATTGTACACAAACGTACCGATTGGAATACTTTTGAGAGGAAGTCTGTTTCCGTTTTTAACTGGGGCGTTTTCTGAAACCAATATGGTTTCGCCAACCTTAAGTGTCTGGGGCAGTACCGTGTAGCGTTTTTCCCCGTCTGCGTAGACCAAAAGCCCTATGTACGCTGAGCGGTTAGGATCATATTCTATTGTATCAATCCTGGCAGGAATATCTTTCTTATTGTATTTGAAGTCAATGTCTCGATACCTTCTTTTGTGTCCGCCACCTTTGTGCCTTGTAGTAATTCTACCTGCACTATTTCGACCAACACTTCTCTTGAAGCCCTTTGTTAATGATTTAATAGGGTTGTTGGATGTAAGCTTTTCCTTGTAGCTTATTCTTGTCATCCCCCTTCTTCCTGCTGTTGTTGGTTTATATTTTTTCATGTTAGGAATTGTTATGAGCGATGCGAGTGTACCACGAGCAGAGTGAATTACAAGTCCTTACACCCTGTTAAATACGATTTGAGGCGACTGTGTAAGAACATTTTACCATGATGGGTCTTGAGATACTTTTCTCTCTTCATAGCGTCTTTTTTGTCTTTGCATGCTTCCGAATATATAAAATTGAGAGGTCTTCTTTCCTTTGTAGATGATACTCTGCCTTTGGTGTGTGCCTCAAATCGTCCTTGCAAATCTTTTGTGTAGCCAACGTAGAATCCTTTATCTTTTTCTGATAGCAATACGTATATGTAATGAAACATGTTGATTTGCAAGGATTTAACAGGGTAACGAAAATTATAGTCATTTCCTTCCTTAATTTTCTGTTACATTACTGAAATTGAATCTCCATCCTTGAGATATATATAGGCTTTTTTACCTCCCTTTTTTACTCCTATAATACCCGTTCTTGCATTTCGAACTTTTTTTGCGGGTACCTGCGTAATTCTAATCTTGCGTGGCTCAACCTTATACAGTGCACGAATTGCCTTCTCTATTTGCTTTTTATTTGCGCCAACTGCAACATCGAACACGTAAACTCCGGAGGCCGTTTTCTCTGTTGCCTTTTCCGTAATCCTAGGACTAACAAGAATGCTGGAAATATTTTCGGCACCAAATTTCTTCTCCTTTTTGACTTTAGGAGTTATTGGGGACGCTGATGCTTCCTTCACTTCTTCTTTTTTGTCTTTTCTAGAAAATAATGCCATAAGCTTTTTATTTCTTCACTGTTACTTTTTTGACCGCCTTCTTTACGGACGTCTTTTTCGCGGTAGCCGTCTTTTTTGCAGTAGGTTTCTTTTTTGCATCGTCTATCTTAGACTTTTTATTAGAGCCCAAAACGGTCTTTTCTTTCGTTTCCAATAATTCGATTGACTCCTTCGGAGAAACAACTACCAGATGTTTGTATTTCAAAACGTCCACAGGGTTTAAATTCCTTACCTCATCGACTTCTACATTACCGAAGTTCGCAAAACTTTTAGCGAGCACCTTATCGCCTGCCGCAGTTACAAAAAGAACGCTATTGTTTTTCTTTGAATTTATTCCACCAAACCCATCTATAGTAGAAAGAGACATCATAGATTTTTTTGCTTCAGATGCGCTGGGTTTCCCAAAGGATATTTTATCCACAAACATTATTTCTCCGTTTTTGAACTTTTTAGAAAGCACAACAAAAAGTGCCTTGGCGCGCATTTTTTTGTTAATTAATTTGGCAAACTTTGTGTCGTTTCTAGGACCATGCGTTACACCTCCGCCTTTCCATATGGGAGATCTGATTGATCCATGGCGTGCACGTCCTGTGCCTTTTTGGCGCCACGGTTTTCTACCACCCCCTCTTACATCACTTCTATCTTTTGCGTGAGCCACTGGAGTACGCATATTTGCCTGCATGCTTACAACAACCTGATGAATGAGAGATTCATTCCAAGGAAGCATAAAAACACCATCCGGCAAATCAATGGTTCCTGTCTTTTTAGCATCAATGTTGTATGTCTCTGCTTTTGTCATAAGTATCTTTAACCTCGTATTTCCACAAGTGATCCGGGGCGCCCTGGGATCGCTCCTGAGATAACTATCACCCCGGAGTTTTTATCAACTTGAAGAACGCGAAGATTTTTTACGGTAACCCTCTCTCCGCCCATACGTCCACCCATTCTTGTACCCTTAAAAACTCTTTGAGGGCCTTGTGAACCGATAGAACCAGGAGCCCTCTCTGAATGTTTTTGCCCATGCGAGCGCGGGCCACCTGAAAAATTGTGTCTCTTAACTACGCCTTGGAACCCCTTTCCTTTTGAAATTGAAGACACCGTAACAACGTCGCCTTTTTTGAAGATTTCAACATCTATTTTATCACCTCTGTTAACATCAGTATCTGTTCTAAATTCTCGCAGATACCTTAAATTACCTAAATCCTTAAGATGACCCTTCTGTGATTTGGCAATGTTTTTTTCTTTTTTTCCCCCAAAGCCAATTTGAACGGAAGCGTACCCGTCTTTGTCATCACTCTTTACTTGGGTAACCGTTAAAGATCCGGTATTCACTACCGTCGCGGGAGTAACCAAACCCACTTCATCAAAAACTTGGGTCATTCGACCCTTTGTTCCCAGTAAAAATTTGTTAGATTTTGTTCTCATGTAATGACTTAGAAAATCTTACACCCAGCCCTAGTTTTGATCTTTAACAAAAACCATTCATACAAAACTAGGGCTGGGTCAATTCGGCATTGTCGCATTGTCGCATTTGTTTTGCTTCGCTCACAAACGCTCTGTACCTCATTGAAAATACGCGCCTAGGTGGCGCGTTTAATTCGTGCTCACCATTGGTCCCCTTACAGGGACTTAGCGCCTGCCTGTGTGTATACGCACACGGACAAGTGCGAGCAGTATACACGATACTTTTTTATAAGCAAATATTAATCCAGATTACGGGACGAGGGTATAAAGCCAGACTCTTCATTGTCCTGCGGTAATTTTTGTAATTCTACGCGTTCAATATTTTCCAAATCAATTCTTTCTTTTTCGTGACTAAAACGACGTGAAAGCGCAAACAACAATGACAAGAAAACGGCCAGAGCAACCCCTATAGAAACCAAAAGAAAGTTAAATCCTGTGCCAACTTCACCATCTATACTTTTATTGCTATTTCTTATTGCTGTCTGTTCAGTAAATACACCTTCTTGTTGTGGAATCGGGGGAAGCGGATTTTCAATATCTGCTACAGATATCCCCGCTGACGCCGCCGCGCGAGACAATTCTCTGGCCAGCTCTTCGTCTTCTTTACCGATAGATTTTAGGATCGCATCGTAAAGGGGGTCATCTGTTTGTGCATAAAGTGACTCAAAAGATGAAAATACAAGTAAAAATGAAAATAACAAAACGAGTGTAAAGCTAATATTGACGGAAAAAGAAGATCGTACCATACACGAATTATATATCACGTATCAAAAACACACACCCCGCATAACGCGGGGTGTGTGTAATCAATATACATTTCCTGTTACATCATTTTGACCCCAAGTAGTAGAGCCTCGCTATGCTCGGCTCACTACAGGGCAAGCGTTAATTACATCATTTTTACATCTATCTTCACACCGGATGGCAAATCAATATTGGTTAACGATTCTATGACCTTTTGTGCTGGATTAAGAATATCTATCAATCTCTTGTGAACCCGCATCTCGAACTGTTCTCGCGCGTCCTTATGGACGAATGTCGAGCGGTTCACTGTGTATTTGCGAATATCTGTAGGTAGGGGAACAGGTCCAACCACCTCGGCATTATGTCTTGCCGCAGTATCTATTATTTGCTTTACCGCACTGTCTAAGACACGGTGCTCGTAGGCACGGACACTAATTCTCAAACGATCAGCCACTTTAGAAGGTGCTACTGTCTTTTTTGCCTTGTTCTTCGGTGTCTTTTTCGAAGTCTTTGCGGTTTTCTTCGCAATACTTTTTGCTACTTTTTTTACTACTTTTTTTGCTGTCATAGATCTTGCGTTTTTCAGATGCTAACACTGGGCACAGTATCGCATCTAAAAAACAATTTAGGCAACAATCTTTGTTACCACTCCTGCTCCAACTGTTTTACCTCCTTCTCGAACAGCAAAACGTTGCTGTTCTTCAAGAGCGATAGGCCCCACTAACTTTACCTTAAATGTAACGGTATCTCCCGGCATTACCATCTCTGTTCCTTCTGCAAGAGTAACCTCACCCGTCACGTCAGTTGTACGAATGTAAAACTGAGGCTTGTAACCGGTAAAGAACGGAGTGTGTCTACCGCCTTCTTCTTTGGAAAGGATGTATACTTCCGCTTCAAATTCAGTATGCGGAGTCACAGATCCGGGTGCCGCAAGTACCTGTCCTCGGTGAATCTCCTCTTTCTTTGTTCCTCGCAACAAAATGCCGGCGTTGTCACCCGCTTCTCCATGATCGAGTTGCTTGTTGAACATTTCAATTCCAGTAACTGTCGTCTTCGCAGTATCTTGAATACCAACAATTTCAATCTCTTCCCCAGTTTTAACTTGTCCCCTTTCGATTCTTCCAGTTACCACAGTTCCCCGTCCCTCAATTGAGAAAATGTCTTCAATGGGCATAAGAAACGGCTTGTCTACTTCACGAACTGGAAGCGGGAAATATTCGTCCATAGCCTTCACAAGCTCTGTAACTTTCTGTACCCACTCATCGTCAGCTGAAGTTGCTTCAAGGGCCTTCAGTCCCGAACCACGTATAACCGGTGCGTTTTCACCATCAAATTCATACTTACTAAGAAGTTCGCGAATCTCCTCCTCAACAAGGTCAAGAAGATCGTTATCATCAACTTGATCAATCTTGTTGATGAATACAATAATTTTTGGTACTCCAACCTGCTTTGCCAAAAGCACGTGCTCCCGTGTCTGAGGCATAAGTCCGTCAGAACCGGCAACCACCAATACTGCGCCATCCATCTGTGCGGCACCTGTGATCATGTTTTTAATGTAGTCAGCGTGTCCCGGGGCATCAATATGTGCGTAGTGCCTACTTGGCGTCCAATACTCATTGTGAGAAAGCGCAATTGTAATGCCACGCTCCTTCTCTTCGGGTGCATTGTCAATTTGGTCAACCGCCTTGACATTTGAACCGTATTCACCGCCAATTAAATTAAGCGTGTGAAGAATAGCCGCCGTAAGTGTTGTCTTTCCATGGTCAACGTGTCCAATGGTACCAACGTTTACGTGTGGCTTTGATCGATCAAAATCTGCCATAATAATCTTTAGCTGAAAGGAACCAAGACACGAGAACTTTTCCTAATTCCAATCAACTGTTATAATTTTATTCTTAATAATAAAGACCCGCACAGGCGTGCCTGTCTCACGTGCACTCCAGCACAGGTAGACAAAAAAATACACCGCTTGCGCGCTCCCGCATAGTACCAAATAGAGCCTTCTAGTCAAGGCAAATTCAAATACATAATGCTATTCTTGAATGAATATGAATAAAGATTCTAAGGGACAAAAAAATAAACCTATAGTCCTATACGACGGAGAATGCAGATTTTGTACAATTTCGAAAAATATTGCGGAAAAAAACACCGACAATGCTTACAAATTTGTTAGTTACCACTCAGATAACGGAAGACGCTTGTCCGATAAGTATGAGATCAATCCAGAAAAATCAATATATATTCTTGATGATTATTCTATTAAGAGCAAGGCTACTGCCTCTATATCGATTTTAAAAAAAATGAAATGGTGGGGGCGAATTATAGCCTACTTCTTTGAACTTCTTCCAAGAAAGTTTTCAGACTCAGTTTACGATATGGTGGCAAAACACCGTCGGTAAAAAAACCGTGACAGGAAATCAAAATTATAATCTGGATCTGTTGCAAATACTACTTTCACTCCATTTTGAGAATACGTGAGCAGACACTCACTTCACTTTGATATTATCTATACCTCTATACCAAAGATAATCACGACCTGGAAGAGATGATTTCATCCGCTACGCTACGCGGAACAACATCATAATGAGAGAATTCTATAACTGGCGTAGCGCGTCCTTGTGTCATGGATCGCAAGTCTGTTGTATATCCAAACAACTCCGACAGCGGAACTTTTGCAGTAATCACTTTGTTGCCCGCTCTATCATCCATTGACTCAACGTGTCCGCGCTTTGAGTTGATACTTCCATTTACATCTCCCATAAATTCCTCAGGGGTTACGACTTCTACTTTCATAATAGGCTCGAGCAACACCGGTTTCGCAATTTTTGCAGCGTCTTGAAACGCTTGTGAGCCTGAAATTTTGAAGGCTATTTCAGAAGAATCAACATCGTGGTACGAACCGTCATAGAGCTCAACTGATACGTCCACCATTGGGTAACCCGCGACGACCCCACGAGTCATTGCCTCCCTTATGCCTTTTTGTACGGCAGGGATGTACTCCACGGGGATATTTCCTCCCTTGATACTGTTGACGAATTCAAAGTGTTCTTCCCGATACACATTTTTTGGTACCTTCTCTCCATCAGGAGAAGCCTCAAGTGGCTTCACACGAATCTTTACGTGCCCATACTGACCGCGGCCACCTGTTTGCTTTATATATTTGTTTTCCATCTCTGCGTTTCCTTGAATCGTCTCTCGATAAGCTACTTGCGGTTTTCCCAAATTCGCCTCAACTCCAAACTCTCTTTTCATTCGATCAACGATAATATCAAGATGAAGTTCACCCATTCCCGAGACAATTGTCTCCATTGTTTCGTCATCTGTTGAAACGCGGAAGGTCGGATCTTCATCTGAGAGCTTAGATAGCGCAACGCCCATTTTTTCTTGGTCTTGTTTAGTTTTTGGCTCAATTCGAGCAGAGATTACCGGCTCTCGAAAAATAATCTCCTCAAGCACAATTGGATTCTTTTCATCACAAAGCGTCTGACCGATCTTTCCTTCTTTCATTCCAACCACAGCCGCAATTTCTCCAGCATATACATCTTTAATCTCTTCTCGTTTATCAGCTTGGAGACGCACAATACGCCCGATACGCTCTTTATTGCCAGTGATTGAGTTATATACTGTGTCTCCCGCACTCACCTTCCCTGAATATACTCTAAAAAATGAAAGTTGCCCCACGAATGGGTCAGTTTGTAGTTTGAATATAAGCGCTGAAAACGGTTCTTCATCTGATGCCCTTCTCTCAATTTCTTCTCCAGTATGTGGATGTACACCTTTTGCAGATGGAACATCAAGTGGGGATGGTAGATAATCAATCACCGCATCAAGAATTGGCTGCACCCCTTTGTTCTTTAAAGCAGAGCCCGCAAACACAGGAAAGATATCATTGGCGATTACTCCTTTTCTTAGCAACTTTTTCAATTCGTCAAGAGTTGGTTCTTTTCCTTCAAGAAATGCTTCCATTGCTCCCTCTTCTTGTTCAACTATTTTTTCAACAAGTTCCGTTCGATATTTTTCTACGTCAGCTTTTAGACTCTCTGGAATATCATCTGAAATGGTTACTTGCTCCCCCATCGCGCCATCAAAAGAGAAAGCTTTTCTAGACAGTAGGTCAATCATTCCTTCGTGTTTTTCTTCTTCACCAATTGGGATCTGTACACGAATGGCATTTTTTGAAAGACGGTCAACAATACTTTTATATGAACGTTCAAAAGAAGCACCCGTACGATCTAGTTTATTAATGAAACACAAACGGGGCACGTTGGCATCCTCTGCGTAGCGCCAATTTGTTTCACTTTGCGGCTCAACACCGGCTACCCCATCAAACACCACTACCGCACCATCCAAAACACGCATAGAGCGCTGTACTTCTGAAGTGAAGTCAATGTGTCCCGGAGTATCAATTATATTGAACCTGTGCTTATGATCATCATTCTTACTGGTTGCTTGCGCGACACCATTTTCATCCAACCTTGAATATGTAGGTGTCCAAAAACAAGTAATGGCCGCCGCGGTAATAGTGATGCCTCGCTCTCGCTCCTGTTCCATCCAGTCGGTTACTGTTCCACCGTCGTGAACCTCACCGATTTTATGGCTAGAGCCCGTATAAAATAGAATGCGCTCAGACGTTGTCGTCTTTCCCGCATCAACATGCGCAACGATACCAAAATTTCTTACTTTTTCCAACGGGTAATCTCTACTCATATTTCTTACTTATAGATTTCAAAGCATGCTCCGCACTAAGCTTTGCTTTAGTGCGCGGGTTGCGAACCCTCTCTAGTGGATAATCCCGTGCCATATAATTCAATTATTACCAAGCAAAGTGAGCAAACGCCTTGTTCGCCTCCGCCATTTTATGTGTGTTTTCTCTCTTTGTGACTGCCTCTCCCTCTCCTTTGCTTGCTGTCAAAATTTCGTTTGCAAGGCGAATGCTCATGGACGTACCTGTCTTTGATTTTGCAGCGCCAATAATCCACCTCAGGGCAAGCGACATCCTTCGCTCTGGACGTACTTCGCGAGGAACCTGATAGTTCGCACCACCTACTCTACGGGAACGAACCTCCATAAGTGGCTCAACATTCTTCAGTGCCTCTTCAAAAATCACTACTGGATCACCGTCTTTTTTCAAAATCTCAAACGCTTCATACACGACACGCCTAGCGGTGTCTTTTTTGCCACGCTCCATTACATAATTGACGAGTTTTGCGACCTTAACAGACCCATAAACATCGTCGGGTTTTATGACTGGTTTCTTTTTTAATGGTCTTCTCATAATTACTCACCCTTTGGTCTTTTGGTGCCATATTTTGAACGTGCCTGCTTTCTCTTATCAACTCCTGTTGCGTCAAGTCTCCCACGCACAATCGTGTATCTAACACCTATATCTTTCACCCTTCCACCACGCACTAATACAACTGAGTGCTCTTGTAGCTGATGCCCTTCACCGGGGATATATGCAGTTATTTCATATCCGTTTGTTAGCCTCACGCGAGCAATTTTTCTAATAGCCGAGTTTGGTTTGCGAGGAGTCTTGGTCGTAACTTTCGTACAAACCCCCCTTTTAAAAGGAGACGTGTAATTCGTAGGTTTATTCTTGAGTGTATTAAAACCACGTCTAAGTGCCACTGTTTTAGACTTCTTAAACGGATTTTTCCGTTTTTTGCGAACGAGTTGGTTAATTGTCGACATATACAAAATAAAACACCGCGTGCTACGGTTGAAACACTGTACTACTTTGAGACTTCGATTGCAACTAAAGAGAGGATTTTGTTCGCTTTGCGTGCGATAATACTCCTCTTAAAACCTTGACGACATGGTCCGGGTCCTCCAAAGATTTGTCTCTATTTTTTTCTGCATCTTTGATAATCGGTGCCATTATGGATTCATTTGAAAACACCGGAAGCAAATTGACAGAGTCTATGCCAGAGCGCAAATTTTGAAGTGTTCCCCTTTTTATTCCCATTTTTGGCAACAAGATCTCAGGGGAATATGCCTCAATTCCTTCCAGCTCCTGCCTAATGCGCTTTCTTATCCATTCTCTATCTTTCGGCCCTGTAGACATCAAGAACATTGAATCTATATTTCCTATTGTTGCCTGTATCAGACCACCTAACTCTTGTTTATCTACCTCGTGAACATATACCGAACGTGCTTCCTCCCACGAATCACCGAGCCCGTCAGGCGGAATACCATTTATCAAGTCTGGAGAAGCAAACTCTTCTTTTGTTTCTTCAGAAAACGAATCTTCAACTTTTGGTGATGGGCTTTCAAAAGATACCGCACCTCCCATCTGCAAAAACTTCAGACTTCTAGAAAAGTCTCCGTCAGACATATTCGCCAATTCCCTAATATCATCGTCTCCAAGCGCTTCCGGCAGTACACCTACTTTTTTCCACTCTTCCAAAATAACCTCTCTTGTAGCCCTATCGTTTATTTTTAGAAAAGATTCAACGCTTGGATTATGCAATGCGCCATGTGCCTGCTCAATAAGTAGATCACTGAAGTGTTCATTTATTGCCGAATCCGATTGTTTTATTTTTTCTTCAACCTCAACCTTGAGACCTGATTTGCCAATTAATTGCTCCTTTTCTATTTCCTCCAATTTTATATTCAATGTCTCGGATTCAGCCTTATGCCTTTTCGTTTCTGCCTTCGCCACCATTAATTCTCGCAATAAATCATCTCGCTCTTTTTTTATTTGTCCTAGTTCTTTTTGAATACTGGCAACTTCTTTCGCCAGTTCGGAAAAATCGTCCTTTTCTTCTATCCTATCAACCTCAAATCGAGAACTGTCTCCATCCTCTAAAGTATTTTCCCCATCATTATGAACTTCTCCATGTCCCCATGGACTCTCATGTGGTGCTGTGCGCCTCGCCATTTGAATATTGTATCATTACATTCCGATAAGTAGTCGTGAAAAACTTATTATTAGCTGAGCAAAATTGTTACCAAATAAAATAATAAATAGTATTACAATCCCAAAACCTAAAAATGGATTAAATTCCAACATTGAACGAAACTTTTCGTACTGCATTGATAATCCAAGTGGCAAAATTGCTGACAACACTTTTGAGCCATCGAGTGGCGGAATTGGAATCATATTAAAAATAGCAAGCATCACATTTATATATACGACGGCAAATCCAAGTTCAAAAAACTCGGGAGATGCTGTTCCAAACACCTGAAGTAGAAGTGCGAAAAAGAGCGCAAGGAAAATATTCACCGCCGGTCCTGCGCCAGCCACAAGCGCCTCTCCCCACTTTCCACCTTTTTGGAAGTTATATGGATTATATGGAACAGGTTTTGCCCATCCAAACAAAAATGGAGAACTCGTTATCACCAACAGCGCCGGAATGATGACAGAGCCTACAGGATCAAGATGTTTTATAGGATTAAGTGTGAGACGGCCTTGTAGGCGCGCTGTGGGGTCGCCAAGTACATTTGCCACATACCCGTGCGATACTTCATGAATCACCACCGAAAAAATAAGAATGACGATTAGTATTAGTATTTCTAGTGACATATTGGAAAAATCGTATTGCTATGATAGCACGTCCCGTCCCATTTTTGCTCCACCTTGTTTACAGTATTTGGTATTTTGGACTTTTAGTGCTATAAATACGGCGACGCGCTTCGCCCAACAAGGCATGTGCTATTCGCACACGCACGTCGCTAAAATTGCTAAAGGCAAAAATGGGGCGGGATTAAGTATTTCTTTGCTCGCTTCACTCACAAGAAATTCTAAACAATATGGCTAAAGAATGTGCGATAACTAAAAAGCGTTCACAAGTCGGCGGTGGGTATTCCAACCGCACGCGTGCTACTCAATTCAATCCGACTGGGAAAAGACGCCGCCACGTGAATATTCAAAAAAAGACTATTTTCGTTCCTGAAATAAATAAAAAAGTAACCATTAAGGTCTCAACAAAAGGTATCAAAACAATCAACAAAAACGGCGCTTTTAAAACACTCAAAAAAGCAGGGCTTATATAGGGGAAACCCACTTTGACGAACAAAACAAAACTCCGCCTGAAAGCGGAGTTTTTTTCCTATTATTTGTAGTTTAAATTTCTTGGAACACCGGCACAACATTCACCGTCACACTGTCGGTTACCGCTCCATCATCACAATTTAGCGTGAACACTGTTTGTTCTGTAATTTCCCCCGACGAAGTTGTCCGCGATGTACCATTAAAAGAATCTCCATTCGTGCCTGTAACCGTACAACTGTCAACCCCCTCTGTCGCCCAAATAAGTGTAGTGCTATCACCTGATTGTACAATGAGCGGTTGCGCAACAAGTGCTCCGTCAACGCCACCTCCTCCTTCACCGTCATCGCCGCCGTCTCCTCCGAGCAGTGCATTGCCATCCCCCTCACTGCACACAAATGTGTGGGAAATGAATGTAGAGACAACCCCTTCTTCGTCCTCAGTGCGAACACGAATTGTTTTCACCCCCTCGGTTGCAAACACGTTGCCTACTGTTTGTACTGAGCCGGATGTTGTATACCCTTCGGTTGGCGCATACTGATCAACAACACCGTCGTTATTCCAATCAACTCCATAGCGCACATCCGATCCTTCAGGATGTGTCGCAACGATGTTGAATGCGCGGAGTTCCCCAACCGTACACACTCCCGATGAAATACTCGGTGCAAATACGTCACACGAGTCCCCTGGTGGCGTTGCACCACAGAGCCCGTCACATCCTATAGTGCCACTTGAAGTGTTGCCGCAAGAGTTAGTTGCGAAGCAAGTATTCCCGTATCCGGCAGGATTAGACGGAGTTTGTGCGTTGCATTGTGTATCTCCGGAAATCGTGCACGATTGATATGAACCTATGCCAACGTGACCGCATGAATTTTGCGGAGAAAAGCAAGTGATGGTCTCACATGAGTCCGACCCACCACATGCCGCTAAAGTAATACCGCTTGTATATCCATTTGGGGATACTCCAACAAATGTCGAGTTAAGTGCCTTAGCGACACCAATTGTACTTCCAGTCCCTTGCGCTAATTCTATATTTACGCCAATTACATTTTCCATTTGCGAAATTTCTGATTCAAATTTTTCCGGATCATTAAATGAATAGTTATTAGCCCACTCCTCTTTTGTGAGAGCGGATATTTGCCCTGAAGCAACCTGAAGCACATCAAGTGCAAGATCATTTTCACCCTGTGCAATAAGCACCGCCCCAAGTGATGTGTTTAACCATATGTTGTCACCATATTTCTCAATTGCGTACTCAAGATTATTCCTCGCATCAGTAAAATCACCTTGCCTAAAGTTGATCCAGGCAAGATCCAAATACCCTTGCCATTCAACTATTTCCGAGTCTATAAAAGATTTGAACTCTTTTTCAGCTTTCGACAAATCTCCTTTGAATCCATACGCAAGACCGGCTACATAATGAATACGGTCATCCTCAGGATAAACATCTTTGTATTTGTCTATGGTTGAAATAGCTTTTTCATACTCACCTAACAAACCATATATTCTTGCAAGCGAATAAAGTGCCGTTTTATTATCGTTATCTATAGAAAGTACTTTTTCATATGCTTCTTTTGCTGCGTTAATATTGTATTCAAGACGCATATATCGATGACCTTCCTCTATATATCCTGATACATCGCCCGAGACTTTACCAGCTCCAAAACTAGACGCCGCGGAAGAAACCACCCAGACCACCGCCAGCAAACCAACAACAATTGTTATAAAAACCATCCCTCTTTTTATATTTTGTTCAATCATATTTTTTGTACGAAGTCAGAGAATATGGATGAAATAGACATAAGAGTAACAACCTCCCGTGTCATGAAATCATCATTGACAAATTCTTTTTTGTCTTTCCAGTTGCGCATATATTCTGCAAATTCGTTGACCTCTTTGTTTGTGTCGTTGTTGTAAAAAGCAACAGCTTTCTCTATTTCTTTAACTACAACATCTCTAGGTTCGCCTTTCAGTAAAAGAAACGTCGAATACATCCAGTGTGCAAAAGGCTTATATTGCAGGGCCTCTACGTTTGAAATTTTTGAGAAATCTGATTCCAAATTTTTATATTCTTTTTCATATTCGGATTCATATGGCTCTTCACCAAGATATCCTAAAGCGCCAACAGAAAACGCTCTCCACACCTTGTATCCGGCAAGATTGTTGGATTCAGGGTTTTGCAACAGATTCTCTCTATTCACCAACGCCTCAGCTTCAGCCAAGTACTGCTTTGTCTTTGCAATATAGTCAGATTTGACTGCCTCACTTATATCAGGATTGTTTATTACATCTCTTACATATAAACCGGAAATTGCAACTCCTGCTTTTGCAGTAGGGTAAGCCGTATAACCCCATTCATACAAATTACGAGTCGTCGCAATCGGATCACCCGGAACAACAAACTGAGAAAACGGCTCGCCGGAATATATCTCCTGATAAATAGCTGGATTTTCACCCGATTGACTATATGAACCCGCGAGCGTATTCAGAGCCTGAATTCGGACATTTAAAGAAGCACTCTTATCAGCAACTACAGCTTTTAAATCCCTGATTGCATCTAGATATTCATCAGTTCCGCCGGTCTTATACCGAGCGGTGACTGAATTTCTAACTGCGTTCGCTAATTCAGAAGAGCTCGGATTAGATTCCAAAACCTGGTTGTATATCTCTATGGCACTTTCATAATCACCAGTTCTAGTTTCTTCTAAAAGAGTACTGAGTAGCTCGGGTTCACTGAGACCGTCTTTCTGCAACGTTATTTTTAAAACACTTTTCCAAATACTCTCAATGAATGAATCTCCCGAGTCCTTACTTCCAACCAAAAACGAAGCGAACAAAAAGATTAAAATTAAAACCGAAGCTACTGAAACCCATGTCATAAACCCAAACTTACTACGGGCTTCGTCAGAAGTGCGAATACGAATATCTTTATCCACCTCTTTTTGTTCATTTACTTCCATGTTGAAAGGATATTACAACTACCTTGTTGAATTTTCTGATCTTAAAAGTGTGGCCCCTGAAACACCATCGTCGTCGCCATCATCACCACCAGACCAACCATCATCACCACCCCACCAGCCACTATCGTGATCTGCGGAAACGTCCTTTGCGAAGATGTCAGCGGCTTTGCCCGAAATGGTTTTGCCATCTCCGTTTTTTACGTTTAAACCAAGACCAACAAGAACAAATCCCAAAATTGCTACAATGATATAAAGCATCACCTTAATTCCCTTTTTTAGAGTCATGTTCCCTGAATTATATAGTGAATTCAAGCACAATCTTAATTGTATAGACATTTATTGGGGAAAACTCTTGCTAAAACTGGCTACTCTTTTTGACTTCTAGCGACTTCTGTAAAGATTCCTCTAGGAATTTACATTTCGTCTAAGTGAGGGCGCAATGTGCTTTACATACGTCGCCAATAAAAAACAAAAAGTTTATACAAGACAAAGATGAAGATTGCAAAATATATAACCCACCATAACACACCTAGTGCTTCCGTATGTGGCGCAAGAAAAACCTGAAGACCTTTCAAATGGGCAACGTCGTTTCCCTCAAGTCCCTCAAGAACAATTACGGGAAAATCATCAATCATAAACATTTTCAACGGGGAGTCCCATTATCTCCGGGTTATCTTCGATTGTTTTTATCCATTCATTGTGTGAAAATGGCTTGTATTTAAGGGCGCAAGCATCTTCAACATCAACAATACGAACGAATGTTCCTCCGTTTATTGAATGATCAAATGTCCAGGCAATACTCTCAACCTCTTTATCTCGCTCACACGCAGTTTTAATACGAAACCAATACGAATATGGATCGCAACGACTTCTTGATGATTCACTTTGTTTTTCTATAGACTGAATACTTCCGTCAGTATAATAAATGTCTGTTGAAGAAATGCACTGATGATTTGCCTCAAACATATAAAGACCGTATTTATTTCCCTCCATCGTCATTTTCACGTCACCAGGTATTAGTATCGAGATACTTTGCGCCACAAAAATCAGAACCACTAAAATCCAGCCCAGCACAGAAGAGCGAAAAGGCGGCGGTGGAGTGTATTTGAACATAGGACCAAATAAAATAAGTATGGACGGAAGGACCGTCGTAGGATATCTATATCCCACAAGCAACCCCGAATAAAGATGGAACGCCACGAAAAATACGAGCGCTGTTCTTTGTAAAAATTTGTTGGCAGAAAGCAGGAACCACGCCCCAACTATCTGCATAAAAATAACTAGGTTCGTCCAAATGGGAATTGACCAGTCAGGGAAAATGGGAAGTCCTGTCTTTAGCGCCGAGAAGTATGTGCCAAGTACCCATCCTTCGTGAATTTTTATAGTCGCCGCCGTAAAGTAAAACAACACCAATGTAAGTTTCAGAAAAAATTCTTTATGCGGAAGAAACAAAAGAATAAACGCTAAGAAAAATAGGTAGTAATCGTAGTTCCCTGAAATACCGAAAGTCAAAATAAATATAGTAAACGCGTGCCAAACAAAAGAAGGGAAAATCGCCATATGCGCACGCACCCAGTCCTTTTTGAGAGCAAAATACACAGACAGAAAAATAAGCCCGAACAGCAGCATATAAATGAATGGTTGTGAATATCCCTCTGGCAAAGTTCGCAAGAAAAGAAATTTTTCACAAGACTGAAAATACGGCCAACAAATATAACTACCATCTAAATACGCATCAAGAGTTGTCGCATTCTGATAAAACCAGCTATTAAAGGCGGCGAAATAGGAAAGAATAGTGGCGCCAAACATCAACCACAGAACTTTATTTTCTTCTATTTCGTTTACGGAAAACAAGCGACGATACCAATCCATGACACGATAATAGCATGTGATAGAATCCAAAATACTATAATATGGAACTTTCCGAAAAAATTGCATCCATTAAGGACATGGTTGAGAAAGAGGTGTTCGTAAGCGCTAAAGATGAAAACATCGCCCTTAGATCAACCGGCGATAGAAAAACCGACGGATGGATTTTTGACTTTAGAAGAGTACTTACGCAAGCACCTATTCTATCGCTCATTGGAGATATCTTTTGGGAACAACACAAGGACAAATACCCATTCCAACTTGGAAGTATTGAGGTGGCAGGTATTCCACTCGTAGTCGGTATTACTCAGCGAATGCACGAAAAAGGAGTGCCATACGTATCATATTTTTTTATTCGGAAGTCGCGGAAAAAAGATGGTCTGATGCGGATGATTGAAGGACGAGTACAAGAAAATAGAAAAATAATTTTAGTAGACGACATAATGAATAGTGGCAAGAGCTTCATACGACAAGTAGAGACTCTGGAGGAGCTTGGTCACAAAGTTGACAGCGTCTGGTCTATTTTGCGTTTCCGAAGTCAAA
>Ga0210050_1000756_pt1 | contig 38949 bp, 42 predicted proteins | sample CryGey132114_all_FD_185463 | JGI IMG/M metagenome (GOLD analysis project Ga0210050, IMG submission 185463) | Groundwater microbial communities from aquifer - Crystal Geyser CG22_combo_CG10-13_8/21/14_all (SPAdes) (version 2) | ecosystem: Environmental > Aquatic > Deep subsurface > Groundwater ... | reverse complement strand
TTATATCATTCCTAACTTCGTTGCAATGTCAATTGCAGGATTTTTTTTATTTAATTTAATATAAGCGATTTTTTTAGTTCCACGATTTACAACATTTATTTTTTCAACTTTGACCTTGAACATTTTTTCAACATCTTCTTTTATTGTTTCTTTATTATCTCGACTATCTACTTGGAATAAAATTGTATTATCCATTTCAATTAATCGAATTGCTTTTTCTGTTGTTAATGGTTTGATTATCATTTGTCTCTTTCCTCTAAAGACTTAATTGCTTCTTCAGTATATACTACAACTCTTCCTGCAGGATATAAATCACTTACAGTTAAATCTTTAATTTTTATTTGATTGAATGAATTTGTTTTAATTTCTTCTTTATCACCGGTGATAATTAAAACTCCAGCACTTTTTTTGTATTTTCTATTTCTTAATTTTCCTTTACCTGCTCTTAGAGATTTTTTTCTTTTACTTACTACTTTTAAATTTCCTAAGATATTATCAATACTTTTAATCAAATCTTTAGTTTTTAATTCAGAAAATTTAGATTCTACAATAAAAGGTAAATTTTCTTTTACCTCTTTAACTCTTGAATATCTTTCACAAACAAATTTTGTATTTGCCGTTGCTGAGATTGCAGAATTTAATGCGATTAAATATTCTTTTTTATTTATTTTTTTAATAGGTATAGTTCCTTTTGGTCCGTGAGCTCTTCTACCTCCTCGAGTTGAAGAAATTTCAGCACCTACCCAATAGAACTGAGTTCCACGTCTCCACATTGTTTTTCGAGGAATACGACTAATTCCCTTTCCATAATGTCCTTTCCATTCATGTCTTTTATGACTAATAGTTCCAGAGGCAGAATGTTTTTTACCTGCTTCAGAATCGTGAGCGTAAGGTTGCCAAGTTTTTTCAGATTCATAAACTTTCTTTATAATATCTTCTCTAATTTTTGTAGAAAATGCCTTCGGTAAACTAATTTCTTTTTGTTTTTTTCCATCTATTGAGAGTAATTGTGCTTTCATCTTATTTCAATAACCTCAAAAGATTTTTTAGATTGTGTTTTTGTTGAACGTAAAGGTTGAGTAATTATCAGTTGTCTTTTTGAAGGTCCTTGAATACTTCCTCTTAAAATAATATAATCTGTTTTGATGTTTCCATATTTTTTGAATCCTTCTTTAGGGTTAATATTTTTTTCAGATATACTTCCTATTTCTAATATACTATTATTGTAAGTTGTTCTTGTAAACATTCCAAGTTGTCCTGCCATTGGGACTCTAAAAGTAACTCTTGCTGGATGCCAAGGCCCAAGTGAACCGGTTTTTCTTTGACCCTTTTCAGCTTTATGGGATCTTAAGGTAATCCCAAATCTTTTAACAGGTCCTTGAATTCCCTTTCCTTTAGTAACTCCTCGAATATCTGTCAACCCTCCAGCCTCAAACACTTCAGAAATTTTAATTTCCTTATTCAGATGCTCTTTAATCCAAGCGACTTTTTCTTCTTTAGTTCCAGAAAGTGCAATCTCAACAACGTCTGGTTTTTTCTTAACAGTGGTATTTTTTACAAGAGAATAGGCTATAATTCTAACATCATCAAAATCAGAGAAATCTTCTAGTTTTTTAGAAGTTTTCTTAGGGAATTTTATTTTTCTAATTAACGTCTTATCAAGATCATTAGAAAGAATTTCAGAAGCAACCTTTTTATTTTTGTAGAAACGAACAGAGAGAATTTTTAATGGCGGACACTCAAGAATTGTAATCGGGATAGTAATTCGCTTACCCTTAGTCATTGATTCATTAGTATTATCTTTTACAAACAAACTTTTCATTCCGACTTTGTATCCTATAAATCCTAAAAGTTTTTTGTCTGAATTAGCTTGAGTTATCCCGTTCCAGTTCACACTAGGCAAAATCTTTTCAGCCCGTTTTCGAGGCCAATACTGCAAACTTCCTCTTCGAGGTCTTGATGCTTTTCCCATGGTTTACTTTAGCGAAGTAGATTACCATCTTACGGTATTATACTCAGAAAAAATGCGTTTATAAATCTTATTATAAAAAATTATGCAGAAAAATCCTTCTCTTCAATAAAATTTTTGTCATCAATTTTTATTTTTCTAACAATTTTACCCCTACGAACCGCTTTTTCTCTCATCAAAGCAGGGTCTTTTTCATTCTTAGGTATTTCAATCTCACTAATTATAAAATCATGTTGTATGTCTATTTTTTTAAAATCTTTAACATCAAAAAGTAAACTCTTAACAATTTCTTCATCAATAGTTTTTATCTTACAGAAATCGGCCTTTGGAGCTTCATCTCCTTTTCCCGGTTTTCCAGATTTAGGAGTTTTCGGTTTAATTTTTAGTTCTGTTCCTTTAGCTTCAAAACTCAATGCAATAAACGCTTTTGGAAAATTATTACAAAGATTAAGGATTTGTTCTTTTGTCATTTCAGTATCAAGAATATATCTCTTAACCCCTTGAAATTGTTTTTTCTCTTTGAATTGTATTTCATTAATTAAATCTCTCGTAGAAACAATTGCCCCAGTTATTTTGACTTTCTCATTGCTACTTAGCTTTTCAGCAACACTTTTTACTAAATCATTAGCATATTCATAGCTTGTGGAAATTGAAAATTTCTTAGCTGATTTCCTTGCAGAGATTAAAGCTCTATCTTTAAACTCCCCACGAGAAAATTTTGAAAATTGCATATGGACATTTTCATCGACTTTATCTTCAAAAATTTTCTTAATAAACGAATCCATTATAACTTATTAAAAAATAATTATTTAAACCTTTTTAATAAGTTTCTCTTTTTGAACCTATCCCAAAATTTATATATTCAATTCACTATATTTTTAGATGTTTAATGAAAACTCGATAAAACAGATGTTTGCAGGAGCGTTCGTATTACTAATTTTAGTGTTTACTTATTTAATTATAAAACCAATTTTCTTTTCTATGATTTTCGGCCTTATTTTAGCTTATTCATTTTATCCAATAAATAAAATTTTCTTGAAAAAAATAAAAAATCCTTCAATCACAGCATTTATCACTTGTATTATTACTTTATCAATAATTGTAATAGGAACTTGGTTTCTTTTACCAACATTGATTACTCAAGTTTTTGATACTTATTCAGCGATTCAATCATGGGATGGAATTTCTTTCTTAAAAGAGACATTTCCATTTTTATTCACTACACCTCAAATATCTGCTAATTTTGAAGCATTATATAACACCTTTTTATCTTCTATAACTAACGTAACTTTGAAAAAATTAACGACAATAATTTCAGATTTGCCAACATTAATGTTAAAATCTTTTGTAGTTCTTGTAGTATTCTTCTATGGCTTAAGAGATGGAGATAAAATTTTGGAGTTACTAAGAAATTCTTTACCATTTAATAAAAGTATTACTAATCGCTTTTTGATAAAGTCTAAACAAGTTACGTTTTCAGTAATTTTCGGAAGAATTATTGTAGGAATACTTACGGGTTTACTGACGGGAATTGGTTTTTTCATAGTCGGAGTAGACAATTCGCTACTTTTAACTTCCCTAGCAATTTTGGCAGGAATTATTCCTATTGTCGGTCCATGGATTGTTTGGATACCGGTAGTAATTAGTTTATTTGTTACAGATAGAATTTATGCTGGACTTTTCTTGTTAATTTATGGAGGAATTGTAGTTAATGTTTTTGAGAATATTTTACATCCTCTTTTTGTTTCAAGAACTTCTAAAATAGAAACTTCAATAACTTTAATTGGGATTGCAGGAGGACTTTTGGTCTTTGGTATATTCGGACTTATTTTAGGCCCATTAGTAATGGCCTATCTCTCAGTTCTTTTTGAGTTATATAATGAAACCAAAAATCAAACTTAGATTATTTTTTATCAGGATTAAATAAATAATGGTGCGCCTTTTTTAATTGATTAATTTCTTTCTTTTTGACAGCGTCTTTATCTTTTTTTAATGCAGAAATAATATCAAAAATTCCTTCTCCACTTACAACCTTTGGAACTACAACATAATCTGCTCCTTTGTGGTAAAGTTCAATTGCATCATGAATACTTTCAGCAACGACAACAACAATATTGTTTTGATTATTTGTTTTTACCATTTTGATTATATTTATATTTTCTTCCTTAGAGGGAATAGTGCTAAGGACAATTTCAGGATTTAAAAATTTCAATGTCTCAAAAACTTCAGGATTTCCATAATCTCCATATAAGCAAGGTATTTTTTTCTTCATTAAGTATTTTATAATTTCCGGATTAAAATCTATTACTAATAGTTCATTTTTATCTCCTTTGTATTTTTTAAGGAACATACTTCCCATTCTATGACAACCAAATAATATAATTTTTTTTCTTTTTTTATTTAATCCATATACTAACATTTCATTATTAGCTGGAACTTTTTTGAGGAGTCTTGAAAATTTAGAATATTTATGATAAAGTCCTTTTTCAAAAGAGATAACATATCCTGTAAGAGACATACTAATAATCGTCGCGAAAACAAGAACACTGAAGAATTCATTAGTTATCTGCCCCAATATTAAACCTTGAGTTATTAGAATAAGTGAAAATTCGCTAGACTGACCCATATAGTTTCCAGTTAAGAAAGCAGTTCTATCAGTGTAACCTCCAATTCGAGTAAGCATGACAATCAAAAGAGGTTTAATAATCATTATCAATGCAATTAAAATAATTAGAAAATTAATTTGATTCGAGGAAATTATGGTTAATTGAACTCCCAATGACACAAAAAGTATCGCTCCAAAAAAATCCCTTAACGAATGTACTCTTCCTTTTATTTCAGTTTTGTAAGTTGAATTAGCTAATGCAACTCCTGCAAAAAATGAACCGATAGCTATTGATAACCCAAAAGAATAAGCAGATAAAGAGAATAAAAATAAAAATGAAAGAGTAATAATTAAGATTAATTCATTTGATTTTGCTGAAATTCTAAATATTGGTTTAGCAACTTTAGCAAGAATTATTGCGAATACAATAAATAAAGATGCTTTTCCTAATGAGATTAATGCAGCATTAAGATTTACTGTATCGGTCAGCATCGCCAATGCAGTAATCGCAATAATGTCTTGAATTAATAAAATACTTACAATCATTCTCCCATGTAATGTTCTAAGTTGATCCCTATCTGAAAGGGATTTAATAACAATCATTGTGCTACTAAGAGCTACAACTAAAGCAATATAAAGAAGTTCAATATTAGTTTTTGAAAATGCGGAAAATATTGCTAAAGAGATAATTACCATAATCGTAACTTCAAATAAACCAATAAATATCGACGATTTTCCTACTTTTTTTAAACTATCTAGGTGAATCTCAAGACCTGCAAAAAACAATAAAAAAGCAACACCTATTTCAGATAATGCAAGAATTGTTTCATTACTTTCGATAATTCCTAGAACTAAAGGACCTAAAATTATTCCCGCAACAATATATGCAAGTATCCTTGGTTGTTTTAAAAGTTTGAAAATAAAAGCAAAAATTCCAGCAAAAACTATCATTAGTCCAATTTGAAAAATTATTGAAAGCTCTGAAATTGGAAGAACTCCTAACTTTTCTATTATAAATCCGGTTACCATAATTTTCTCTTTTTATTTTTAAGGAAATTAACTATAAAAAGTATTTGATAAGAAGTTTCTTTTGACTCTAAGAACTTTTCTTTTCTAAAGACATTCTTAGTTTCTTTTGACTCTAAGAACTTTTCTTTTCTAAAGAAAAGTTGTTAACGCCGACGCTCGGAATCGAACCGAGGGGCCCCGGAGGGCTCTGGTCTCAAGCCAGATGCAATACCACTATGCGACGTCGGCACGCCGTCTTTATTTATTATAATAAATGTTCCCTACAATTAAATATTTTGATTGTTTTTAAAGATTAGGATTGCCTAATTTTTTAGAATTAAAGCTAATGCTATAAAATGGTTTGTCTGCTATTTAGTTTAAATAAAATAAAAATTAACCAAATAGCGATGACAAACCTTCTGCTGCTGCAGATGCTTCTTCTTTCTTTTCTTCCTTTACTTCTTTCACTTCTGCATTACTTCCAGAAGCTACTGGTGTTGCAATTGCTATAGCCTTTTCAAGTTCTTCGTCGATATTAACGTTTTTTAACGCATTAGCTAAAAGTTTAACTTTTGCATCGTCAACTGTAACACCTGTCGCAGAAATTACTTTCTTTAACCCATCTTCACTAACTTCTTTGCCTAGCTTATGTAGTAAAAGAGCTGCATATACATATTCCATTATTTTACCTCCGCGATATATTTAATATTTGAATTTGATTTCATTTGCTTTCCTCGCTATTTGGCTGGTTATTTATTAATATGTCTAGTGCTTTTCTATGAGAAGATGCCTTTGAAAGGAGTAATCCAATAGTTTCTGTTGTAACATATCCTAAATTTACTGCTAAAGCTCGTGATTTTGCAAAATAATCTTTTAAGTTTGTTAAAACTTCATTTTTATCAATTAATAAAGTTGTATAAATTTTTTCAGATTTTGAATCAAAAGCAATTAATGGGATAAATCCGACGCTAAAAGGATGAATGTCTAATTTTCCTAAAAGACTCGAAGTTTCAGGAGAAATAATCCCTCCTTGTTTAACCACTATTTTTGATTTCATAACTTCTATCTTTCCGCCAGTTACTTTAACTTGTATACTTAAATTTCCAAATTCACTAACCGCAGGTCCAGCAGGAATTTCAGTCACTCCTGCTTCAATTTCTATATCTTTATCAGATTCTTGTCCTGCTTTTGCTTTAACTGGAACCTTACTATCATTCAAGATACTTGCAAGTTCAAATGGATCTATATCAGAAATTATTGAGGCAATATCCTCTTTCAAATAAGTTTCTAATTCCTTAATTTTTTCTTTTTTAGAAGATTTAATTGCTTTCAATAAAGCTCTTTTTTTCACTACCTTAACAATTGCTTTTCCAGAAAGTTTCTTCTTAATTTTTTGAAAACTTTTAGCGGGTAATGATTTAATCGAAGCAATCATCAGAGTGTTGTTTGAATCTATAAGCTCCGCTAATTTTTTAACTTCATCAAGTTTATATTTCGGAACTTTGTGTTTAGTTTTTGATTCAGCCATTTTACATATCTACCCGTATTGGTTTACTCATAGTAAGTTTAACCATAACGCTTCTTATGTTTTCTTTATGATTTGGAAGTTCTTTGAGAATTGATTCATAAGCAGATTTAATGTTTTGAACAATTTCTTTTTCAGGCATAGAAATTTTACCTATTGAAATTTTTATGCTCGGTTCTTTTGTATGAATTTTAATTGAATTATTAATTTTATCAAGTACTTGTTTAATTTCTTTGTCATTTTCATTTAGAATAATTCCCAATTTTGGAGACGGCATTTTCCCTACAGGGCCTAATACTTTTCCAAAAGTTGACGCCACAGCAGGCATATTAACTCCAGACGCCAAGAAAAAATCATATTTTCTAACAAGTTTTTTTAATTCTTTTTTATTTTTATATCTGGGAAAAGCGGCCTTTGGAATTGTGTCAATTAATTTACTTTCCACTTCGATAAATCCGCAAGCTTTTTTATTTTTAATTTTATTTGGGACGCTAATGAAAGTATTAATTGAATTTCGTTTAAGGTCAAATTTTTTCAGATTTACAATTAATTCTACAGTTTGATCAAATTTCTTCTCTTTATCTTTCTTGAGCTCAGTTAATACTTTTTCTAATTCCATTTTATTGAATTTCTATCCTTAATATTTTGGAAACCTTTATGTAAATTCTTTGCGAATTTGTATTTGGGCTATAGGCCCTTTTCTAAAAGGTTTATCTCCTACCTATGCGCCCATATCTTAGAATATAAAATATGTTCGATGTAGTACGATAAATTATCTTAATAATTCTTATTTATAAAACTATCTGTTAGTTATCTAATTCTTTCAAATACTCTTTAATTCTTTCAATGCTCGGTTGCACAATAAACTTTTCAATTTTATCTTCAAATATTTTATTTAGCGATTCAAATTCACTTAAACAATAAAGGTTGTTATTTTTTTCAATTATCATTAAATCTCTTAATCGTTTTAATTGTCGTCGGATATTTGACTCAGCAACTCCTTTAATTTCTAAATTTTCTTTTTTCCTTAATTCTTCAACGCGTTTTCCAATTTCGATAGAGTCAAGCTTCTTTTTTTCTTTTTGAGATTCAGTAAGAACTTGCAAAATATCGACGATTACATCTCTAGAATCTCCAGGTTGTAACAATCCTAATGACAAGCAAATTTTTTTAATAAGGTCACGTTTTTCAATCCCATAAGGCCTTTCATATTTTCTTAAGATAATTTCACTTATCGGGGTATCTTTCACCATATTATACATTAAGAAACATAAATCCTTATAAATTTACTTCTTTTTTTACAATTAATGGAATTAATTGCTTTATTGAGTTCTGGGAAAGGCACTTGGGCTCAGGTGTCTGGATTGATTAATCATGGAGAATGGGATAACATTATTCTTTTAGGAGACGATTTTGCAAAACAGTTCGAGGCACATGAAAAAAAATTTGAATTTATTCAGATAGACCTCAATAAAAAACTTGTTGAATTAAAAAAAGAAGTTTTAGAGAAACTTAAAGGAAAAATTATGGGAACAGAAGTGGCTTTATCAATTGCTTCTGGAAATGGAAAAGAACACATGGCAATTATCTCAGCTATATTGTCTCTTCCCGCAGGAATTAGATTCACAGCATTAACAAAAGACGGAATTGTTTACTTATAGTAAATTTATTTTTTTAAAAAAATAAAAAAGAAATAGAGTATATAATAATAAAAATAATTATTTTCTAAAAAGAATTATATTCTTTTCTTTTTAGCTGCTTTCTTTTTAGCTGCTTTCTTTTTTGCTTTCTTCTTTGCCATTTTGAAACCTCTTTTTATTTATAAGTTAATTAATGATTTATTATTTAAATACCTTTCTGTTAATTATTTTTTTAGAAAAGAAATTTATTTTTCCCGTCGATAAAATTTATTTTTTTTTTCTATAATGCAATGATCCAACTAAGAATTAATCCAACAAAGATTAATAAAATAAAATAACTCATCATTTTGTAAATAATTTTTGTAACCTTTTCAGATTTAGTTACACTTAAAATTGTTAAATAAAAGAATCTTCCTCCATCTAATATTCCTACTGGAAGCATATTAAATAATGCAACAAAGAAATTAATAAGTGCAATCCACCATACTAAATAATAAATAAATACAGGGAAAGCAGTTTTTTCTTGGTAATATATTCCCGGATTTTTAAAGAAGAGAGTGTTTGAAATAAATTTTCGAATACCTTTTGCTTCATTAGTGTTTAAATTAATTCCTAAAAAAGCTTTTTCAGGAGTTATTGGATGCGCATCGAGAGTTATAGCATTTATTGTTTTACCCTCGGAATTAATTGTTTCAATTTCAATAATTTGTCCAGGAGATTTTTCATCTAGAACTCTACTTAGGTCTTCAATTGTCTTTATTTCTTCGCCATCAATTTTTGAGATAGCTCCAAAAATATTATTTCTAATTGCAGGAGCATCTAAATAAACATTCAATCTTCCTCCGCTATTCTCTTCTCCAACTATTTCCAATTGGTTTTTTAAGGTATTCGTAGGAATTAAATATTTTCCAGAATCTGTTTCAAGGCTAGTAATATTTTTATCTAAAAAATTATTAAAATCTCCGTCGAACTGAAGACCATTAACTGTTTTAATATTTGAAATTTCTATATAACCTGAAGGATAAGAATGTATTACTACTCCTGCTGGTGCAAAAGCAAATGAGAAGGTAATCCACATAATAACAAAAAAGATTATTGCAGTAATAATATTAGCAAATACTCCTGCAGAAAGAATTGACATCTGAGCAAAGTTTCCTTTATTCTGCATTTCTTTTTCATCAGGTTCTACAAACGCTCCAAGTATTGGTCCTAAAAAAGCAAAACCGGTACTTTTAATTTTTAATCCATGAAACTTAGCAAAAATTCCGTGAGAAAATTCGTGAACAACTGCAACAATTAAAATTGCAATTATCCAATAAGTAAAATAAAGTGGCGGAAAAAAAGATTCTAACCCAAATAGCGTCGGGAAATATGGAATCAAAGGTAAAATTGGTGGAGCTTTAATTGTTTGAGTTATTTGAGGGAATTTGATATAAGTGTAAATAGTAAAACTCAACAAATAGAGCATAGCCCCCATTAAAATAAATCCTATTGTTATCGCAAAGTACTGTGCAACTCCTATTGTTTTCCTATATTTCTTACCAATGTAGTCAATAAATTTTACTCCTAATTGGGTTCGATAAAGATAAATTATCCCTTCTCTTTTTAGATTATGTTTTCTGGTATAGAGAAACCAAACCACCCAAATTGTAAAAAATATTAAAAACAATATATCATAAAACAAAAAGTTATTCGTTAAGACCATATCACCTCTATTGAACCTTCTTCATCGCTCTAAAGTCTTTTTTACCACAACGCCTACAACTGACTTTCCTATCGAGGATTTTTTTAGATTCAACTCTGACTTTTATTCCACAACGTTTACACAAAAAAACATTCTTAAATAAGCGATTATGTGTAGCAATTAATTTGGCCATTTTATATTTTTCTTTTAATTATTTTTTTATCTTCAACTTCCCAATATTCTACTTGATCTCCTTCATATAATTCTGGGACCTCTTCAGTAGGAATAGGTAAATCAAAAGTTTCGTAGCTTTCAATATCCATAACATTAACTGCTTCAGGGCTCATTGAAAGCACCTGAGCTTTTTTCTTTTCAATTAAAGGAACTTCAAATCTTTCATGGCCCGGTCGAGCAATTACTTTCTTTTTACCGTCGATAATTCCAATAGCCTCAATTCTAACCTTAGCGTGTCCATGCTTCCCTGTTTTACTTACATTAATACTCTTAACATTACATGGCTCCCCATCAATAATAATTGTGCTTCCAGATCTTACAGCAGTGCCTTCAATAATTTTATAAGCCATAATAACTACGAGAAAAATAGATTTATAAACATTGCCTTTCCATAATTAAAATGGAAACAATAAAGAAAAACGATTTTGTAGAATTAATTTTTACAGGAAAAACAAAAGATGGAAATATCTTTGATACTAACGTTCCATCTGAAGCTAAAAAGATAGATTTGAAAATTGAAGAGAAACCTTTTGTAATTTGCGTTGGACAAAAAATGGTTGTTGAAGGTTTGGACGATTCTTTAGAAGGAAAAGAAGTAGCTAAGGAATACCAAATTGAATTGCCTCCGAAAAAAGCTTTTGGCGAAAGAGAACGCGAAAAAGTCCGATTAATTCCTCTAAATATTTTTACGGAGAAAAATATTATGCCTAAACAGGGAATGGTCTTACATCTTGATTATCAATTAGTAAGAATTGCAAGTGTTTCGGGAGGAAGAGTATTAGTTGATTTTAATAATCCTCTCGCAGGAAAAGAGATAATTTATGAATTTACTATCGTCAAGAAGATAAATGAAGACAAAGAAAAGATAGACTCAATTATTAATTATTTTCTAAGAAAAAAATTAGATTATACCTTGGAAGGGAAAAAAGCAATTTTTGAAGTAGATAAATCGCTTGAACCCCTAATTAATATGTTGAATGATAAATTCAAGGAAATTATGGGCGTTGAAATGATTATTAAGAGTAAGGTAAAAGACAAGATGGGGGATGAAAACAACTCATCACAATAATCCTTATAAATTAAATAACACTTTTGAAAAAATGGAAGAGGTATACGAACGAGATAATTATGGAAATTCTTTGAATAAAAATAAAAAGGATGATTTTTCTCAGCCTGATTCTTATAAGGGATTTTCTCATGAGATGAGTTCAAATCCCGACGTGGCAGACATTGATAAAGAGTTAGAAGAATTAATCAAAAAGCAAAATGCTAAAATAAAAGTAATTGGAATTGGAGGAGGAGGGAATAACACTCTGAGCAGAATTTATGAAATAGGAATTAAAGGTGGAGAAATGATTGCTATGAATACTGACGCTCAAGATTTACTTTATGCAAATTCAGATAAAAAAGTTCTTCTTGGAAGAGAATTAACTCGAGGTTTGGGTGCTGGAAGCAATCCTAAAATTGGAGAGGAAGCAGCATTAGAATCAGAACATGAAATAAAGAAGAAATTAGAAGGAGCAGATATGGTTTTTATTACATGCGGTTTAGGAGGAGGTTCAGGTTCAGGAGCAGCTCCTGTTGTTGCAGATTTAGCAAAGAAACAAGGAGCTTTAGTAATTGGAATAGTTACAATGCCTTTCACAATTGAAGGAGAAAAAAGAATAGAGAACGCTTCAAATGCTTTGGAAAAATTAGAAAGTATCGTAGACACTTTAATTGTAATTCCCAACGACAAATTATTAGAATTAGTTCCTGATTTACCTTTACAAACAGCTTTCAAAGTTGCTGATGAAATTTTAACTAATGCTGTGAAAGGAATTGCTGAAATGGTAACTAAAGCAGGATTGGTGAATTTGGATTTTGCAGATATTAAAACAATTATGGCTAACGGTGGAGTTTCTTTAATTGGTGTTGGAGAATCAGATACAGAATCTCGAGCTTTAGAGGCAGTGGATAAAGCTTTGAATAATCCTTTATTAGATGTCGATGTTTCAAATGCTCGTGGAGCTTTAGTCAATATTATTGGTGGTCATGATCTTTCATTAGAGGAGTCAAAGATTATTATTGAAGAAATAGGAAAACATTTAGGCGATGGTGCTAGGTTAATTTGGGGAGCACAGATAGCTCCGGACATGGATAAAACAGTGAGAGTTACAGTTATTGTGACAGGCGTAAAAAGTCCTCAAATTCTCGGATTTAGCGAAAACGTTTCCAAGGGAGAACGAATGCAAGGCGAACTTTCTAATGAATTAGGAATTGAATTTTTGAAGTAAAGTTTGTTACTTATTATAAATCTGTATGATGTTTTGTTCCCACAATGTATTCTAAGCATTTATTCCAATAAAATATACTATTCCTATAATAATTAATAATAAAATTATTATCCCAAAAGAGACTTTTTCAACTAATTGAAATATCCAATTACCATATTTAAATTTGTAAATAATTAATAACAAAATACTGATACTATAAATTATTAAAGCAGGAATTAAGAAAAAAGTCATAGGACCAATTAGTGCTAATGAATCGGATTCAATAGATAAGATATAGATTGCACTTAATGCAAAGATTATCACAAAAAAGATAGCTACAAAATTTATAATCAAAGCAGATTTAACTAAACCTAAATCTTTTTTCCTATCTCTTCCAAGTCTATAATAAAATAACCCTGGATAAAAACCTAAAATAAAAACCAAAATAGACGATAAAATTCCTTTGATAACAACTTCCCAGATGTAATCAAATTGGTCGTAACCTCTTGTTAAGGGCTTTGTCTCAGATATGTAATTAAACATAATAACAAGAATAATAATAAAAGTAAGAATCATCAAGAAAATACCGAATCCCTTGTAAACCTTTAAGTTCATACTCATATTAGTAACTCTCCATTTAAAAAGTCTCTTATAATTAAATTACATTGTGAGACGCTCTATTTGCACTAATTATAAAATCGCGAAACATTTTAATGAATTCTGATGCAAAGTAAATTATAATTCACGAAGTGAGTTCAACTAAAGTTTTAAATAATAACTTTTTCTACATAAATCATGGCATTTGACTTTAAAGCATTTGGAAAAAAATGTATTCGAGTTTGGCATGTTTTGAAAAAACCACAGAAAGATGAATTTCTTATGGTTGCAAAAGTCTCAGCTATAGGTATTTTAGCAATTGGCTTAATGGGATTTATAATTTCTTTAATTGTAAGAGAAATAGCCCCCTAAAACTCAGCATGTAAGACAGGGATATATGTCTATGGGAGCACAAATGAAATTTATCGAAAGATTAATAAACCCTCTATCTTAAATAAAATTACTACTTCTAAAATATTAAGAAGTGGCGGAGCAAATATGGTAAAACAAATTATTAAATTAAGCAACAACTCCAATAATTGGAGATATAACGAGAGTAAATTTTCACAATGATTTTTATTATTAAAGTTACAACAAATAAAGAAGAGCGAGTTGTAGATTTGATAGCTTCACAAATTTTAAAGAAAAAATTAAATGTTTATGCACTTGCTCGACCGAAAGGACTGAGAGGTTATATTTTATTAGAATCTGCAAATAGAGATAGTGCAGAAGATGCTTGTTTTAATTTACCTTATGTTAAAGGAATTATTGGGAAAACTGTTGCTTATGAAGAAGTAAAAAATATGATTGAACCAAAAATTACTGTCGTTAATATCGAAAAAGATGACATTGTTGAAATTTTATCTGATCCTTTCAAAAAAGAAAAAGCGAAAGTTATAAGAATAGATAAACAGAAGGGAGAAGTAGTAGTAGGTTTATTGGGAGCAGTTGTTCAAATTCCAGTAACTATTAAATTAGAAAATGTTAAAGTTATCAGAAGAAGCACAGAAGAAGTCGCGGAGGGAGAAGAATGATAGTTAAACTTTTAGTTGAAGGTGGAAGTATGTCTCCAGGTCCAGCGTTGGCTCAACAACTTGGTCCATTAGGAATTAACATTGGACAAGTTATTTCAAAAGTTAATGAAGCAACTTCAAATTTCAAGGGAACAAAAGTTCCAGTAGAGCTTAATGTAGATCCTGTAACTAAAAATTTTGAAATAACTGTGCGCTCACCACCTGTAGCCGAATTAATAAAAAAAGAATTAAAATTAGAAACAGCGTCTGGAGATCATAAAAAAGTAAAAGCAGGAAATATTTCTATTGAAAAAGTTATAGGAATTGCAAAAACAAAACTCGGAGAAGCTTTGGAATCTAATTTAAAATCAATGGTAAAAACAGTTGTAGGAACTTGTGCCAGTTTAGGAGTGTTAGTTGATTCTAAGGAAGCAGTGCAAGTAGCAAGTGAAATCTCTGAAGGAAAATATGATAAAGAAATTAAAGAAGGAAAAACAGAACCGAGTGAAGAAAAAAAGAAAGAATTAGAAACATACTTTGAAAAAATTAAGAAAGACCAAGATGCTAAAATTAAATTAGCAAAAGAACAAGCAGATGCTAAAGAGGTTAAAGATGACGCTAAAACTAAAAAGGCTATAGAAGATGTTAAGAAAAAATAATATGGACAACTTTTATAAATCACCCCCCAGTATTTAATTTAGGGGGTTGTGGTGTAGCCTGGCTAGCATATGAGGTTTGGGACTTCATGACCCCGGTTCAAATCCGGGCAACCCCATTGGACTGAATGTTCAATTCAGGCTGATCGAGCCGATGTAAATTTGGGCAACCCCATAAAACAAACTAAATGTTTGCGGGATCGAGTCGAGTTATCCTCGACGACATCGATAAAAATAAAATAAAATGGCAAGAACAAAAAAAGTAAAAGTAGCTGGAAAACATAGAGCAGGTTTTGGAACTCGTGTAAGAACAAAACTTATAGCTGTTGAAAGCAAACAAAGAAAATCTCAAACTTGTCCATTTTGTAGTAAGAAAGGAGTAAAACGCAAATCAGCAGGAATTTGGTTTTGCGAAAAATGCGATAAAACATTTGCAGGAGGCGCATATTATTTAGAGTAAGTTTTTTAAACTATCTTAATGATTAATTAACATGGCAGACTATAAATGTTTCAAATGTGGAAAAACAATTTCTTCAAAAAAATTGGATAAAAGATTCACTTGCCCTTTTTGTAATTCAAAAATATTTTACAAACCACGTACAGCAACGGTTAAAATAAAAGCTGTTTAATTTGTAAATGAGGGATAAATGCAATTAGACGAAGAAACAAACAAACGAATTCAAGGGCTTCAATTACTAGAGCAGACTTTTCAAAATTTAATTTTTCAAAAACAAACTTTTCAAGTTGATTTAAATGAAATAAAAACTGCATTAGATGAAGTTGAAAAAGCAAAAACTGATGTTTTTCGAGTTTTGGGCCAAGTTATGGTGAAGGCAGATAAACCTACCTTAAAAAAGGAGCTTAAAGAAAAATTCGATACCTTAAATCTAAGAATGAAATCCATGGAAAAACAAGAATTGCAAATGAGAGAAGAAATCGAACGTCTTCGCGCAGAAATCATGGATAAAGTAAATAATTAAATCTAAACATAGAAATCTTTATAAAGTTCCCGTAGCTTTCTTCAACATGGTATTTGATTCATTAAAAAAATTTGTAGGTGGGAGTGATTATTCTCAAGCTGAAGACTATGTCGAAATCGATTTAGGTCAAGAAGAAAGAAAATCTAAAGTTAATGTTCGACCTTTTGTTTTAAGAAAATTCGACGACGTAAACGACATTTTAAATTCACTAAGAGAAGGATATACTATTGCAATAATTGATATTGCTAATTTGCGAAAAAAAGATGTTATTGAATTAAAAAGAGCTGTAGCAAAAATTAAGAAAACAACTGAAGCATTAGAAGGAAATATCACTGGTTTCGGAGAAAATATTATTATTGCAACACCTCAATTCGCAGAAATATCAATACCAAAACTACCTCAAAATTCAAACGATAATTCTAAATTGAATAGTTATTAGAGAATATTTGTTCCTAAGCTTTTTTATTAACATTTTAAGTTAATTATATTTATTACATAATCTAATAATTTAGCCCTATTATATTCAAGAAACTTTAAGTGTGTAACCAACCGACATATGTCGTAAAGAACCAAAAAAACTACTTCTCACTTCGTTCGGAAACCCAACATACGTTAAACAGAAAATTTCTCTCGCTTTGCTCGTGCTTTTAATTCGCACCGAATTTTTCCCAAAGTTTTTCCGTAGGAAAAACTTTGTTTAACTTTTTATTGAGCTATGCTATTATTTTGTCTTTTGAAAATTAAATTAGGATTTTCATAAAATATAGGGATATAGGAGAGTTAAATAGGTTTTTGAGAGAAGTAATCAACTTTTTTTCTTAAATAAAATAATAGGAACAACTATAACTATTATTAAAATAATAGTAATTACTCCAATCCCAATTGCCCAATAAAGAATATTAGTTGGTTTCTTACTCTGACAACTTCCGTTTACACATAAATTATTTTTACATTCAAAGTTATTTTCACAAATAACACCATTAGGAGATTTTTGGGTTATCCATACTTTTTCATTTGAGCAGTATTTTCCTGATTGACGAATACCTATAATTTCACAAGCATCTATTTTTGGACAATTTTTATATTCTATTCTTGAGTTTCCACATCCATTATTACAATATCGGTGCATTTTTCCTTCAACAATATCTTCCAAATCATAAAGTCCTCCAAAATGCATGTCCACTTCATTACTTATATTAAAATTCGGAGAACATACTTTTTCTTTCCAGTCAACACATTCCCAATTTGGGGTGCAATCTGGAAGAGCAGATTCAGTTACAATTAAAACATCTTGTAAATTTTTATCAAAAGTATCTATATCAAAATATTCCCAAACCCATTTTTTATAACCATCTTTTACTGAAATTAATTCAACGGGATAATCATTATTAAATTTAGCATCACAATAACCTTCAATAGTTATTTTTTCATGTTTTGCAGTTTGATAAGAGGATAAACTATCAAGATAATATTTGAATGGTAGTGCTATTTCCATATACCCTATTTCTACTTCAATTTCTTCATTGGGATTAAAAGAATAATTAAAAGCAAGAAACTTATTTCCTTCAATATCTAAAATATAAATATTATAATAATATTCTCCATTTATGTGAATAAAAGCTGAATTTAAATCAAAATCATTTGGTTCATAACAATCTCCACTATAGCAGATTAACCCATCTGATTTCAAATACATTACAGAATTAAATTGTTCGTTACGATTATTTTTTAGTTTAAAATAAGTATCAATATTATTTACCCTACGCCATGTATCTGTTTTATTACAGAGAATATTTATTTTGGCATCTTCTAGCGAAATATTTGATTTATCATCTGGTTTGTCAATAAATTGAAAATTAATTGCGTCTTCTTCTGTCAAGTTGTATTCTTTTGTAAATGTTACAGTATATGTAGAAAAACTTGAAGGAGGAGGTGGTAGAGAATAATTAGGTGTAACTTCATTTAATGTAATATATATACTTTCATTAGGTAGTTTGTAGGAACTCCAAGTCGCAAGAATAGGAGATTCAATACCATTTATCTTAAAGTTTGCTCTCCCTACTGAGAAATAATTACCTAATTCTATTTCATAACTTTTCCCATCAAAAATCAAAATCTTTTTCTGGTTATTTAAAGTCAAGTTAAATTCTTTTCCAATCCTAACTGTAACAAAAGAAGAATCTTCTATTGGATCTCCCACATATGCGGGAGTATGAATGTATATGTTCATTAAAGAAACATTGTAAGAAACATGATAAGGATCTCGATACGATCCACCTATTTCTGTTAGTTCTACAATATTTTCATTAATGCTATATCGTACCATATCCTTAGATATAAAATTAACATTCACTTTATTGTTTTCTATATTAAAATCCTCTTGAATTGCAATAGGCGAAGTTTCATCTACTTCAAAAATTGTAATATCTGCACTTACAAAAATTCCAAACATAATAAATATAAGTAGAATAAGTCCAAATAACTTCCCATATTTCATACCCCCTATATAAAAAATAAACATTATAAATCTTTCCTAAAATAAGGCTTTGTCCCAAATTAAATAAATCTCAAAAATTAAAATAAAAAAAGATAAATTCTTTTCAAACTTTCTTCCACCAAAAACAATGTTTCTTCTTATGTTGTAAAATAAAATATTCCAACCCATCTCGCGTTTTTTCATGTAACTTAATTTGCTTCTAAGTTTTAGTTGTTGTTTCCTTTTCAACGAAGAAAAAAGTCTCTCGATAAATTTCTCCGTCGAGAAATTAAATAAACTGAAAAATTTACACCATCAATAATTTTCCTCAGTGAAGAGCCTTGACAAAGTCTGGCTCGTAACAATAAAGATTTGCGAAGCAAGTTTACAACTAAAAAAGAGTGGACATATATATGTGGATAACACACTAGAAATTTTAAGTTAATTTTATCTAATAATTTAGCCCTATTATATATAACATACAAACAAATTAAAGGGAAGATTCAACAAAGAAACCGTAGGTGTCTTTGTTAATTTATCTTTGCAACGGAGAATACAGTTTTCAAAGCTACTATTATTGTTGCTGGAATAAACATTGTTAATAAAGCATTAAGAATTACAACTATTTTTATTCCTACATTCCCTACTAAAATGAGATTATCTTGCCCCATAGAACTTACAATTACTAAAGATATTGAAGCTAATAAGAAAGTAGTGGATTCTCTTGAATCTTTTCCAACACTTGCAGAACCTACGATAACTCCTAATATTGCAAGAACTGCATATAACCAATCTTGTCTAGATCCAAAAATACTCGCTTGAAAAAAACCTAATACTAAAGCAATAATAACACCGGCAAGAATCACATAAGCACCAAATAAATTCTCTTTTGATTTCATAATATTTAAGAGTGAGTGAAGATTATAAAGTTTACCCCTCCATAATAAAAATTAGTTTTATTCCATGTTTTTTGAAAATTTTAATTTTTTTTGAAAATTAAGATTTATACAAAAAGGTTAATTTATCGAAGATAAAATTAAAACATAAAAACTATTTCAAACAACCAAATCGAAACATTTATAAAGTAGTGTAATTCTGAAATTACAACAAAATGAAATCGAAATTATTTACATCATTCGTTTTTAGTATAATGTTTTTAGCATTAGTTTCAGCAGGAATAAATTTATCTGTTACACCTACACCTTCAACTCTTTCAAGTTTAAATGAAATAACTTCTTTTACTGTTCATTCATCTGATGCAACTTCAGATTTTACAGATGCTTCAGGCCAAGTTACAATTACTGATGCTAATGGAAACAAAGTATTATTGTCTCTTTCAACAACTTCAAATCTTATTGATGTTTCTGAGGTTACCTATAGTGTCAAAGTAAATTCAGTTGAAGATGATTTTTCTTTTGCACAAGAAACAAAAGAAGTTACTATTGAAGCAATTAATGATTTATCAGAAACAGACCCAATTAATGTTTCATTAACTTTCGAAAGAGATTATTGTAGTGCTGGAGAAGTAGGAGATTTAGATATTAAAGTAGACATAAATAATAATGGAAGAGGAAAAGATGATGAATGGTATTTACTTGATGATTTAGATGTAGAAGTAAAAGTTAGCAATGATGGAAATGACAATATTGATAATGTAATTGTTGCATGGGCTGTTGTTGATAAAGATACTGGCGAAATAATTATTGATGATGAAGAAAATGATTTTAATTTGAAAGATGGGAAAGATAAAACAATAAATTTCAATATTGAATTAGACCCTGATGATTTCAGTGCAGATGATATTGGAGATAACTTTATGTTAATCGTAAAAGCTTATGGAGACGATGTTGGGGAAGACGTTCAATGTATCTCAGCTTCTGAAAATTCAGAACTTTTCGGAGATGACTTTATGATTGTTGATGTTGAAGGTATAAATTTACCTGAATCTCTTCAATGTGGAGCAAACATTAATGTTGATGCAAAAGTTTGGAATGTTGGAAGCGATACTCAAGACGAAATCTCTGTAAAAGTATTAGTTAGAGAATTCAACTTTGATAAAACAATTGAAGTTGGAGACATAGATGAATTAAGTGATGAATCTTTCACCTTCAACTTAGCGGTTCCAGATAATGCAAAAGAAGGAACTTATGGTTTAAGATTTGAAGTTTATGATGAAGACGGAGATCTTTTCCAAGATGAAGGAGACGATGATTCAATTTTCTTCAGAACATTTGATGTTTCAGGAAATTGTGCAGGAAGTTCAACAAACGGACAAAACACAATAGATATTTCAGCTTCATTAGAATCTGAAGCAGTTGCAGGTAGTGAACTTGTTGTTAAAGTAAATTTAATAAACACAGGCTCAGCTTCAACCTCATATCAAATACTTGCTACAAACTATAACGACTGGGCATCATTAAGTTCAATTGAACCAAGATCTTTCACTCTTAACTCAGGAGAATCAAAAAACATAATGGTTACACTAGTACCTAATGTTGGTGTATCTGGAGATAAAGAATTTGTTGTTCAAGTAGTTCATGAAGGAGTTATAACTGAACAAGGAATCAAAGTTCCAATTCAATCAGCATCTACTTCAGGAATAACTGGAGCTTCAATCGCAGAAAGTTTGAAAAGCAACTGGTTTATCTGGGTAATTGTTTTAGTAAACATTATCTTAGTACTTTTGATAATTGTTGTAGCAGTAAGAGTTGCTCGAAAATAATTAAGTTATTAAACCTTTTTCAATTCTAAATTTAATGAATAAACAAAATGCTTTTAATATATTTTTTAGATATTTTATCCTTCTTATTCTGGGGTTAGGAAACCTTTTTATTTTTTATGTTATCTTCACTCCTTTAACAATTTATCCTGTTAAATTCATATTAAGCTTATTTTATTTATTAGAACTCTCAGGAAACTCTTTAATAGTTAATGGATATACAATTCAACTTATTGAAGCGTGTATAGCTGGCGCAGCTTATTATCTCTTAACAATTTTGAATTTAGCGACTCCAATGCCTTCTAAAAAAAGATTATATTCTTTAGTTTTTTCTTTCACAATTCTTTTATTTCTGAATATTTCAAGAATTGTTATTTTATCAATTCTTTTTGTGAATAATTCGGCTTATTTTGATTTCTCTCATAAATTCTTTTGGTATTGGCTAAGCACGATTTTTGTTGTTGTTATCTGGTTTTTAACAGTCTATAAATTTCAAATAGAAAATATCCCTCTCTATTCAGATTTTCTTAGTTTTAAAAAAATAATTAGGAAGAATTAAATTTTTTCATTTCGCATATAAGCCAAAGTTCCAATTTCTAATTTTTCAACAACTTCAGTAAGCTCACAATTATTTACACTTAAGACATAACAATCGTCATTTCCTTGTTGAACTATTTCACTCTTATTTCCCGTCGTTAAAACAAGAACAGTTGCTCCATTTGTATTTTCACAAACAACATAAGGTTTACCAAATTCTTTAGCTTTTTCCTTAGATGTAAGTCCTGTTTGAATATCAAATCCCATAGCATCCATAAACTGCCCTAAACCTACTAAAGATTCAGAAGTACATTGATCAACTCCAGAATCTAAATCTATTGTCAAATAAACTTGTCTATCTTCATCATAATATAAATTTCCAACTATGGGAATTTTAGAATTTTTAGGATTATTTCTTAACGCGATTTTAAAATTAATGTCGTCTCCATTTACAGTTTTTCCAGATAAAGGTGAAGTATAAATAGGGATTTGCCCAAAATTTTCTTTAGTAAATGTTAGCCCAATGTAATCTACTTTTCTAGACTCAGATAATACCCAACCAAATATAAACAAACTTGCAACTATTCCTATCAAACCAATAACTAACCATTTAGCGCCGATTTCCTGCAATTCGCTATTTTTTTCTTTAGCTTCAACCTCTGGAGATTTCTCTATTTTGTCAGAATTTTTCTCTAAATATTTTTCTTTTTTCACTTCCATTTTATTGAATTTTAAGAAGATTATATATTAATTTATCCGCTAATAATAGTTGCTGATTTTCATTACCTTCGATAAAAACACAATTTCCTTCTTTATAAGCTTTTATTTCCTCTGATGGTTTTATTATAATAACATTATCTTCACATGTTTTTACAATCAGATTTTCATCCGAGCATTTTAATTGGTCCAAACAAGCTTTTGATTGTCTTAAAACAATTTCCCCAAAATTTATTTGCAATTCATTCAAAGCAATACTAGAGTTATCAAAAACATAATAGAGTGGTTTATTTGAATAATCATCAATATTAAGTTGAAAATCTAACGGAGTATTTTCAGTTAATTCAGGACTAGAATAAGTTTGAAATACTTTTCCAAGAGATTCAAATTGCCAAAATCCATTTTGATTTTTAACAAAATTCACCCCATTATAATCTAAACTATTAGTATTATCAGAACTATCGTCATTAGAATTTCCTCCATTAAAAACAACAGCAAAACCAAGACTACTTCCAATCATCAACACAATTAAACCAATTCCCAAAATCATCTGATTTATTTTTTGCCGTTTTTCTTTCTTTTCAGTTTTTTCTATTTTCCGCATTTTAATTAAATGAATGAACTCTTTAAAAAGTTTACTCCTCTATTATTTTTGTATAACCAACCGACATATATCCTATGCAAAACCGAAAAACTTCTTCTCACTTCGTTCGAAAATAATACAACTTCGAAATCGTTTCGCAACAGATTTCTCCGTTGATAAATTAAATAAATTGATAAAATTATACCATCAATAATTTTCCTCAGCGAAGAGCCTTGACAAAGTCTGGCTCGTAGCAATAAAGATTTGCGAAGCAAGAAATTTTACAACTAAAAAAGAGGAGATATATGTCTTGGGTTAATACCTTTCTATTTTTTCCAGTATGAATTAACAATTTTCTCAATATTTTTATATCAATATTCAATTATGAATAATTCTATAATCTCTAATAAAGTTCATCTATAAATCGTTCTTACAATTACAAAACAAATAGATTTAATTTCTTCAACATTAGTAATCATTTAATCTATCTATAAGTTTCCAACATCCATAAATTTCTTTTGTAAATTAATAATTTAATCTCATAATTACAAAATAAAATTGCTAAGTTCCTATTTTTCATATAATACAAGCTTCGCTAAAGGTTAAAAAAAGAAAAGAAAAAGAAAAAATTAAATTTATATTTATGCAGTTGCAAATCTTCCTGAAGAATCTCCTTCGTATTTAACTCCAACAGTTATTTCTGGATTCTTAGTTGTTAAAGCTGATGCAGCGTTTGTTGTATCAGCAGCTTCGTATCCAGCAACAAGAGTTGCAATTTTTTCTCCGCTTCTCGCGAAAGTTTCGATTAAGTATTCTCCATTAGAAACACCAGTAATTGATGTAAAATCAGATCCACACAATGGGCTACTACTTCCTAAAAGACTAGCAGCAACAGTGTTAACACAACTTCCACCAACAACAATCAAGTTCTTACCTTCAATCTTGTCAGTTTCACTATCTTTAACAGATAGAGTAGTTCCACTTGAACCTCCTGAGAAAACAGTTTCTTGTGAACTTACGAAGAAGTTTCCGTATGTTTCACCACCGTGATATTTTGCTTCAATCCAGTTTTGTCCTCCGCTTGGCTTATTCCAAAGAATTTCTGTTGCCAATTCTGAATAAACAAAATTTCTAAATACATCTGTACTTAGAATCTCTGTTGAAGTTCCTGATGCAGTTGGACCATCGTTTAGATCACTACTATATGCAATAGCAGTAACAGCAACTTCAGGTGTTGAAGCAGAATTGAATCCAAGAGTAAAGTTTGCACTGCCTCCTAAGGCAATGCTTTCATCTTTGTCTTCTTCCACAAATTGAAGAAGGAAAGTTGTAGGTTTTGCACCACCATCACCATTTATACTTGTGTTTAATGCACCAGCAGTAGTAGCAAGAGATAATAAACTATTACCTGTTGCTCCACCTGTATTATTCCATGGTAAAGTAAACTTAGCACCTTCTTTAGAGTAGATTGTATTCCAAGCTACATTTGTTCCAGCAGTAAAGTTAACTTCCTTAGCAGTTTTATTAACTTGGTTGATAGTAAATTCCATGTTACCTATTGTAACAACATCACCATCTTTTCCATCTGTTCTTGCATCTGTCCAAGCTCCACCCTTCTTATATTGGAATGTAGTTTTATTTACACCACTTTCCACTTTGAAGTTTGTAGCTCTCATCAAATAAGATTCAGCATCGTTTCCATCACTCCATGAAGCAACGAATTGGTCATGTACATTACTGTTGAAGGTAAGAACACTATCATTTGTAGTAGCTAATTGGTTATTTTCATCTTTACCTATACCTACATAGTTTGTAGCATTTCCATAAATTATGTCAATATCTTCAACACCATCTTTTAATGGGAAATTTTGTAATTGAATTGCAGTATCACTTGATGCTTTTACCTTTAAACTTTCTTCAGTAGGACTAGTTAATCCTGTGTAAGACAACTTAACTGCTCCAAATCCAGGCATCGCAATTTGAGAATCATCAGCGATGAATAAATCATCTTCTGCTTTCCACGAGATGTTAATCTTCTGTAAATTTGGTGTTGAATCAAAAGTTGTAGTAAATACAGATTTAAGGTCTGTAATTGATTCATCATTTAGTTGTACATCAGTATTATTAACTAAACTTAACTTACCAGAACCAATACTGAATTCTACATTTTTTGTTCCTCCAGCATAGTCTTGTACAGAGATATCTTTGATACCTACATAAGCCCCATTAGCTACTTTTTGAGTGTCAGCTTCAGCTAAACTATTAGTTACTTGACCATTTACATTTAATTTAACCGTGCTTGTTCCAATAAATGCGATAGAAACATCATAAGATTTTCCATCAATATTTAAAGTTGTACTTTCACCTTCACTTAAAGTTGTTGTTTTAGCAGAATCAAGTAATGTCAATGTTTGTGTAGTATTACTTGAACTCAATACATAGAATTTTTTACCCATTAAAGGTATCTCTGTAGTTGTTAAATCTCCCCATTCAGGTTGATCAGTAAATTCTAATATATAGTCTAAAACAGCTGCACCATTTGCAATCTTAGAACCTAAAACAGGTTCATCTTCTTTGTAATCATTATCTTCAAACATGGTTAATGTAAAGTTTGCTAACTCAATTTTTTGAGTATAATCAAACTCATCAAAATCGTCATCAGTAAATGTTCCATCTGCTAAAAGAGTTGGAAGTCCAGTTCCTGGACTTGAATCAGTGATTGCTGTTGTAATAATATCTTTTACACCCTTTCCAAGGTGGAATTTAGTTGAACTCTTTTCAAGAGCCACACTATCTCCTCCTACTGGCACTCCACCAGTCAATGTATTAGATGCAAGAGCAGCGTTTAAATTAGAACCGATTTCAGTTGCAGCAACAAAGTCACTTGCACCTGCGTTAGTTCCTGTAACAATTGCTACACCATCAGCTCCACCACTAGTAAATGCACCAGGGTAAGCAGCAGCTGCAGCGATTCCTACAGTAGATCCTAACATAGCAACACTAGCCATAACAGATCCTATTTTTCTAAAATTAAATTTCATTTTTTTATAACCTCCTTTCAAATCATATTTCATTTTTCGATATCTTGTGGATATCGGCGTTCTTTAAACGATTTTATTTGTTCATTGTGTTCGTTCAAAGAAATTCTATAGCCTTATGGGCTTGTCGTCGGCAAATGATATTAATAATTAAGATAAAGAATTTAACTTTATAAATCTTTTCTTTAAATTATTGAAAAATTCACTCTTTTTTCAATTTCTTTTATAAATAGGGTGTTACCACTGAAAATACTTACACATTTTCTAACATCTAAATCGAAACATTTATTAACGTATATGGTTTTTATTCCCCTATATAGTAAGATGAGGCAAGAAGTGATTCAATATGGGGTTAAAAAAACCATATATGCTTAAATTTACCCTAGATAAAAACAATGACAGATAAAACAAGGCTTATTGAAATCTATGAAAGAGGTGGAACCTTCACGTCGGTATTTAGAAAATTCACCGGACAAAAAAAGGACTATAATGTTAAAGATTTATCTCTAGTAAGACAACTTTTGAGTAATGAGAAGGCACGACTTTTACATGTTATCAAAATGAAGCAACCTAATTCTCTATATGCTTTAGCTAAATTTTTAGAACGAGATTTTAAGACAGTTAGAGAAGATATCTTGCTTTTGAGAAAATTTGGTTTTATCGATTTAATTGAAGAAAAATCCGGAAAACGAAGAACCCACAAACCAGTTTTAACCGCGAATTCTATTAATATAATAATAAGAATTTAATTATTAAAACAAACCTCTAAAGACAGCTTTATTTTTTCCCCGCCACTATAAACCGGTCTTTCATTAAATAATAAATCTCCTAAACAATTATCTTGAGGCCCCATAATTATAGGTTCAATTAAAAGTTCATTGTCCAATTCATAATAAAGTGTCAAATTATAGTATTTTACATAACTTCCTTCACTAACCACATAACTTGATTTCATTGCTTCAGTTAAGGTATTTTTAAGAACTTCACAAGCACTTTTTGTAGTCCCGCAAGTTTCTCCATCACATCCATCACATAATTTTCCCTGAGAACATTTACTGATTAAGTCCCCAACATCTTGAAAGTGAGCCGTTGGAATTTCACATTTAGTTGTTGTTTGAGATACCACATCAATAAAACTCCCTATTTTCTCACTTTCATCTCCTACATCTCCTCCAGAATTTCTTAATGAAATTCCTAAAAAAATCACCGCGATTATCGCCACAATTACAACTATCAAAACAAATCCTACCATTTCTTCTTGCGCCTTTTTATTTAATCTCATTCTAACTCACTTTCCTTAATCATTAATTCAGCTAATTCACATTTATCATAATTCACTCCTTGAAAATTTTTCTTAGTGCACCACGAAACAAAACTCGAAGAAGGAGCGCTATTTTCATTAGTAAATAATTTAATTAAATTACAATCTGGATAATTATCTCTTGTGCATTCTATGTCTTCTCCCAACGGATAAATTTTTCTTACAATAATTCCTTCGACACCCCAAAATGCTTTTCTGCGACCATTTTCAACAAAAGTATATTTATTTTCCGTCTGTAAAATCATAAGTTTATCAGCATCAATCGCATTTGATTTTCCTTCGAATGTAAACTCCGGATTTCCTGAAATTCTTCCAACAAGCCCATCAGCTTTATCTTTTTTTAATGAAGCAACTTCTTTTTGCAAATTTGTCGCTTTGTAAGAAACAAAAAATAATCCCACTAAAATAAAAAACAAAGTCACAGCCAATAACATAAAAATCATTTGCTGTATTTTCAACTGCCCGTTTTTATTATTTAATAAAGCTGACATTCTAACTCCTTATTTTTATCATCAATTACTTTTGAAATTCTTTCTATTTTAGGAAGGTCGTTTAATGTTCTGTAATTTGCCGAACTCGCATTTAAAGAAACAATGTCCGGACGTAAAATTATATTAACACAATCTCTCGAAGAAACAAATTGAGTTTTCTTAGCATAAATTTCACTTATGATTGACAAACGTTTCATTAATCTATTAACATTACACTCGTAATTTTTTTGAGATGAAAAAATAGCTCCATAAATTAATTTATCTGTGAAATAAACTCTTCCACCATCTTTATCTACAAAACCTTTAGTGCACGCAGAATCATCACATTTTACTTTAATATCACAATTTCCTTGAAAACAAACTTTTTTCACATCAGGACATGAATTTAAAGAATCTGCGAAGACAATATTTGAATTTTCATCTCCTAATAAATCTCTTAACTCATTTTCAATTAATACCGGAGTATCAACAAAACAATAATTTTTATTGTAAGCAACTAAAATATCTCCGACTTTGTAAGGCATGGAAAAAGGGAAAATTAAAAAATTTATTCTTTTACCTTGCATCTCATTTTCCGTAAATAAATAAGCATTTTTTGTTCGTGCTTCTCCTCCGAGTTTGGACCATTTGTCCCCGAAACCAATTTTTTCAGAAAAGGAAACAAGACTATTTCCAAAATTGCCTTCTAAATCACAAGAGGTAAAAATTTTCGCTTCAACAGGAAGGTCAATTTGCGTCCCAGAACTTTCAGAAACAACAGTTTGTAAAGGATCCAATACATTTGCAAATTCCACAGCAACTTTTGTATTAACTTCTCCTTGACTTGTATCAATAAGTCTTGAAACTCCAAAAATCGCCAAAAATAAAATAACCCCTCCTACCATAATTGCAAAAAGCCATGCAAATCCAAACTCCATTCCTTTTTTATTCATATTAACCTGAAACTCTTACCAAAGATTCACCTAAATCTTTCTTTAATGGAATTTTAAATTTATCTCCTTCCTTTTTGAAACAAACCGGATTATCAGTTAATGAAGTTAAATTAAGATGTTTAATTAATGTTGAAGGAACATCGGCGTTTCTACGAGGATAAAAGTAAAGATTGTGATTTCCTTCGTCTCCAGTAAATTCACTGAAATCGTCTTCTGCAAAAGATGAAAACTCTCCGTTAATTTCTGGAGTTTCCCAAAAACAAACATAATCTATTTCACAACCTAAAATATCTCCTTCAAAAGTTTTTTGAGCTCCACTTCCTCTCCAAATTCTATCGACTTCATTTTGCAAATCTTTAAGAAAAATCCCTTCCTCAGCACTACATCTTACACCGAAAAAAGATTTTATTGTAATAAACGCAACTACAAGAAACATTACAATTAGAATTATAGAGAAAATCATTCCAAAGCTTATCTGGAACTGTCCCCTTTTTCCTTTTACCATATTTTACAAAAATCAATCCAGTTATTAAAGTTTCCTCTCATCGCCGTTATTTATTTATACCTCTGGAAATAGATTAATTTATGAAAAAAAATAAAGGGAATGTGAAATTTATAATTATAAACTTTCTTAGAGGAATGTTAATTTTGGCTTTCTTTATGGCCGTATATTCAAATCGCCCATTAGTCCTTGCGTTCTCTATTTTTGGATTCCTTGCAACATTTGCTCCATTCATTTCAAAAAAATTATTCAACACAAATTTCCCTGCAGAATATGAAATTATAATTTTATTATCTCTTTACGGATTATTATTTTTAGGCGATGTAAGGGGACTTTTCGCAGAATTTTGGTGGTGGGACGTTTTATTAAATTTAATCGCTTCAATTTCTCTAAGTATCGTCGGATTAACAATACTCTATGTTTTATACAAAGATAAAAAAATAAATGCGAATCCGTTAATTATTTCTTTTTTGACTTTTTCATTCGCTGTTGCAATGGGCACAGTCTGGGAAATTTTAGAATTCGCTTTAGATACTTTTTTCGGATTTAATTTTCAAAAATCTCTGTTAGACACAATGAAAGATTTGTCAATAAATATGTTAGGCGCAATGTTGGTATCTATAGTCGGATATTCTTACATAAAGAATGGAGGAATAAAAATCGTCTCAGAATTTATAATTAAAAAAATGAATAAACATCCTAAATTCTTTGGCCCAAGAAATACTTTGGAAGATTCTTCGATAGAAATTTTAAATTTAATTTCTAAAGGTGAAGGTTCAAAATTAGAATTCAAATCAACTTTAAGGACAAATTTACATACAAAAGAAATCGACGCCAGAATTGAACATGCAAATATGAAAACTCTCGCAGCTTTTATGAATTCTGACGGAGGAACCTTGTTAATCGGTGTATCGGATGAAGGAAAGGTTCACGGATTAGAAAATGACAAATTCAAAGACAACGACGCACTTAATTTACATTTTACTAATTTGCTAAAAACTTATATCGGCGCGGAATTTCTCCCTTTTATTAATTTTGAATTACACCCTATAGAAGACAGACATGTTTTGAAAATAACTTGTATAAGAAGTAAGAAACCAGTTTTTTTGAGAAATAAAGACGACGAAGAGTTTTACATAAGAAATGGCCCGAGTAGTGTAAAGTTAACTGGTAGGTCTTTAATAGATTATATAGAACATAATTTTAGAAGAGAATAAATCTTATTAGAAACATTCTCCTTCTCTAAATTAATAACTAAATAATAAATTTTAGATTTTAGATTTATTTGAGTAATTTGAAAAAATATTTGCGCGTTAGGATTTTAGATTTACAAAACAAATTCTTAAAATTACCTCTCATCTCAAATTTTTTAGACATTAACAAAATTTACCTAAGAAATGTTTTCTGTCTTCGAACAAGAAAACATTTCAATAATTTGAGCGTTAGCGAACTACCACCGCGACCTTCGGTCGCGTCTATTCAGCCAATTCAACAGGTCTTACAACAATTGAACATTCTGTAGGATTAGGTTGCTTGCCATTTTCATCCATACATTTAATATAATAATTATTTTCTAAATTCCAAACAGCTAAATGCTCAGTTTTCTTATCTGATTGTGAATATTGCAACGGAGTTCCATCTCCATCATTAATATCAAAATTACATTGAAGTTTAACATCATTTGAATAACGACATATTGCATCTTCATCTGTGATTATCTTTAATCTATTTCCATCATTTAATACTCTCACTACTCTCGGAGCTTGTTTGTCAATAAATACATCAAACGTTGTAGAAGTTTGAGCCATATTTCCTCCTAAATCAATACATTGGTAATAATAAGTATATTTTCCGTCGGTTAAATCCTGGTTTTGTCTATGTAAATGAGTTCCTGTTTCAAAGAATTTGATGAATGTTTTATTATCTGCGCTATACAAACAATTTGCGTTCCCATTTTCATAACCATTCTGCGTTTCTAAACCAAGCTCAACAGTTACTACAGATGTCGCTCCTTTTTTTATCGCGCCTGTTTCAGGAACAACGCTACCTTCACGAATATTTAAAGGCTCTGTTCCGACAATAGTAAACGGCTTTCCAATTTGCATTTGATTTCTATTTGCAACAGGTTCCCAAGGCTGGTCTTCACATCTGAAATAAAATAAATTATTTCCTCTATCTTGAATTCCCGTCAGTGTCGTTCTACATTCATATAATAAATTATCTTTAACATCTTGTAAATTATTTGCACATACCATTTCATTTTCCATATCTTTGAAACCTAAATCATTATCTCTTGCCCAACGACAATTTGCCGGCTCGTTTGTGAAAACACTCAACGGAATTTCATCAACTTCAAAATTTACAGGTTGCCCGTCGCGAATACTTGTTTCTTCAATTATTGGTGGAGTTAAATCAGGTCCAGATTGAACACAGAAATTTATCGAATACGGATCCGCATTGTAGTATCCATTTGCACTCCTACATCTTACATATAAGTTATAATTTCCGTCGTTTTTTATTTCTAATCCGCCGGTTGTATTAACATTTATTTCTCCTATTCTATTAATTGTATCTGGACTTGGAAGACTTAATACTTGGGTATGATTATAATCATAAAGTGTTGATTCTCCAAAATAATATTGCATATTATCAAATCCTGCAGGTTCTATTGTTCTTTGAGGAACAGCTCCTTCTATTTGTCCTCCTCCTTCTTTAATTAAGAAATCAATTTTACATTGAGCAGGTTTATCTGTTTGAATTCCAAATTGTATTGGAGTAAATGGAGGAATACAATCTTCGCCTTGCGGTTTGATTCCAGTTCCCCAGTTTGGAGGTCTTGCACCAAAAGGAACATAAATATAACCATCGGTTAAAGCAGATTCCAAAGGTTGAATTGCCGGACTATTTACATCTTTACGATTTTCCCAAACACACATTTCATTTTCAGTTCCAGCATTAATTATTCCACAAGCCTGTCCTAAAGATTTACATCTGTATTCAGAACAAGGTTGAATACCATCATTACATTTTTCACAATCATCTCCTCCGATAGGAGCTTCCCAAGGTTGACAGGTAAAAAATACAGTTTCATATGAAACTTTTTTATAAGTTAATAAGAAAACAACTGCCCCGACGCCAAGACCCCAGATTGCAGGACTGGCTCCTAAAAAAGTTCCCGCTTCTCCAGCAAATAAATTTGCAGTCCCTGCCGCAAATCCTCCAACTTGAAGCGCATTTCCCAAAGCAACTCCCCAAGGTTCATCTCCCATAAATTCTTTAACTAATTGTCCCACAACAAATCCAGCTCCTGCATAACCTGCCGATTTTTTAAGTCTCCCTTCTCCGGTTCCAATTTGTTTATACCATTTTTCATTATTTTTAGCTTCCGCTTCCGCTCTATCTAAAAGAGTAGATGGAAGATTATCCGATTTTCCTTCAATAAAATCTAAAACTCCTCCAGCTTCCGCTTCCGCTTGACCCTCAACAACCCCAATACTTCCAAATAAAAATGCAAAAGCGAAAACTGCAATTAATAAATTTGCTATTAAAAAACTTCCTTGAAACTTTTTCATGACGCCATTCTCCTATATGTTTCACTAATTATTCCTTTGACAATATTTCCACTAACAGGTGCAGGTTCTGAATTTGAAACAAATTCTCCTCCCTGACTTCCACTAAAATCAGGATTTGCCGTCGGATCTGCAGGTTGCCCTGTTTCTTTAGCACCATCAGCAGCGTTAAGAAAACCGATGTCTAAATCTTTTCCAACTTTTTTATCATCAATTGTAAATTCATATCCTTTATTTACATTCTTTCCAATATAGTTCGCACCAGGACCACAATCACCTATTGAAGAACAAATATTCAGTGCTTGCAAAGCCGCTTGCGGATTTGTTTTAATATCACAAAAACAATTATTCACACATTCTTTTTGACCAATTAATTTTTTCTCATATGTAATCACACAACTTGAACTAACTAAATCACATTGCGATGTAGCACCATCTCCCTCTCCCCAAAATTCTAAACCTGGAGCAACATCGGGAACACAAGCTCCTTGATCTCTTTCATCATTATGAACATTCAAGAAAAGTCCAGATATTCCTTCTTTAACACTATCAACAATTCCTCCAACAACATCTCCGCCCCCTGTTGTAACTGGAATCCATTTACAATCTCGAACATCAGAATTTTCACAATCATTTTTTCTTTCTTGAATCAAACAATCTTCCCATAAATTTGCAACACAACCTGCCTGCGAAAAATCTTCTATTGAATCTTCAACACAAACTTCTTGTCTAAGATCTGCACAAGGTTCTACAATTTCTTCTCCCATAAAACAAGCGTGCCGATAATGTCTTGAACCAACTCTATCATCGTCGGGTTTTCCATTGTCGTAAACACACCACGATTCTCCATTAATATAATCCTGTCCGTCATAAGTTTCATAACAGTTTACATCTTTACAAATAAAATCTCCATAAGTTGCTTTTTCTCCTCGTGATGCCTCTGCACAAATACTTCCTCCGAGATAATCACAATTCCCACAATTTTTCCCACCAGCTGTGCAACTTTCAGATTTCGGCACAACTTTTTCCCAATAATTCTTATCATTAATTTTTGAAGCATCATAAATATTCGCAGGATTTCCACAACTATCTACAAAATAAACCCCATCTTTTCCTTCTAAACAAGTTGTCTGTTCTGATTTTTGACAGTTCGTATTTAATTGTTCAGATGTGCAAAGAAAATCTTTAAAGAATTGATTATTAGAAACAGATTCTTCCGTCGATTTAGCATTACATTCTCCTCTTGTTTCAAATGTGCAAGTTTTTGTGAACTCTGATTCAAACACGCACGCTCCAATATCTTGCGCATTCGCAATTGCAACACAACTTATTTCATCTTGAATATTTTCTCTGAAGTCTGCTTGCAAACCATAATTTCCTGCAAGTTTTTTACATCTCTGCAAAGTTGTAAACGCTGCTTGCTCTCCGAGAACACAACATCCTAATCCACATTGAGGCGGATTTTCTTCACTTGTCCAAAGCCCGTTTGCTTCTTCACAAGCTTTCTTAGGAGTATTTTCCATACAAAGTCCCTCGTCAGAATCATAACAAGTTCCTAATTGACAGAACGAAGTGCTATCACAACTCGTCGGAGAACTCAAATAATTTTCATCACATTGCGTCGAAGGAACATTTTGACAGTACGCACCATCTGTTGCTCTTTCACAACAAGTCGTAACACTCGCTTGCGCAGGAACAAAAGGAATTATTACAAATAAAACGCTTACTATTAGTAATAAGAAAACAAACAAAATTTCTTTCTTCATCAAAATATTTTCCCCTCTCATTTTAAATTATATCCTATCGGAATCGCATAACTTCTCGTCGCGAAATTCATTTCTTCCATTGTAGTTCTGTCCGAAATTTTATACAGTGTAGTTCCATCACTTATCTTCAATTTTTCTATTCGAGTATTTGGATACAAACTCATGTAAGCAACAGGGTCGCTGTCTCCATATTTTGTCTCGAAACTTACAATTGAATCAGCCACCAAAATTAATTGATAAGCCCCACTCGGTTTTTTAATTTCAAATTTATCAAAACTTCTAACACCCTCTCCCTCTTTAATTTTTAATGGATAATCTATTTTAATATTTATATTCTCTCCAGTTATATCTACACTAACATTCAAATTTTCATTTCTTGTATCAAAACCAGCGTCATTTAAATCAGCTTTTAATTCTTCAATACAAACTTCAATAGTTGGACTCAAAGAATTTTTTATCTCACTTTCAACTTTTTGAACTAAAAGAGGTTGTTGATTAACACAAGGCTCATAATAATTTGCAGAATAACATAAATATTTGTGAGGAATACTTTGATGCAAGTAAAAGAATTTCGGATTTTTTTCACCACCGTTTTTCAAGATTGAATTAACTTCGCTATCAAAAAGAATATCTCCTCCCAAATTTTTCTTTTCTAAAATACAATTTGTTAATTGCTCTTCAATGTTTCCAGCATTTCCAGAACCTCCAGGAATTAAAGGAGCAATAATTTTCTGACCAGAATCAGTAAACGCAAAAAATAAAATCACAGCTCCAACAATCACAACTGCTAAAATTACAAAAATTGTAACTTGCGCTTTTTCACCCCGTATTTTCATCTTTCTACCAACGATAAAATTGTTTATAAATTTATCTTGCCTCCAATTAGTTCTTTAAATTTTAATTTATATTTTTCAACATCTGAATTATTCAGTTTAATTATAAAATCTAATACCTTCGCATTAAATTCCTCAGCAATTTTCAAAGATTCTTTAACTTCTAACTCCGTTACATTGAAATCTGCATAATATTGTTTGTCAATTCTTTCTTTTTTTGCAAAAGAAATATCTGAATTATTAATTCCAAAAATTTCTTTTAAGATAATTATTGTGGCAGAATGATTTTCACACTTTATTCCTATTTTGAAAAATAAAGCTATAATTGATGAATACATGCTATAATAAACTAAAGAAACACTTTCTTCTAATTTACCATTTTTTAGTAAGATTTTTGCAGAATCTAAATTACTCTCGGATTTATTAAGGTAAGATTTTTTTATTTCCTCACTTGATTCAACAAATTTTATTTTACCTTCTTTTACTAATTTACTCAAAAATTTATTTGTCATAATACTCCTCAAATCCTTTTAAGATAACATGGTTTCTCTCAATTTCTTTAATCAAATTATTTTCTTTGTTATACTCTCCAATTTTCACGCTAAGTTTTGAATCAAAATTTTCTAAATCCTTTTTTATTTTCAAATCATTTGTTTCAATAAAAATATCTACATCGCTTGATTTATCAGTTGTCCCTTTAGCATAAGAGCCAAATAAGATTGCAAGTTTAATTCGATTGTCTTTACGAATTTTGTCCAAAATATTTCTCAATCGGGGGTATTTTTTTATAACCTGTATTAAAATATATTCTTCAGCCATTAATTGAAATACCTCTGATTCGACGCTATCTTTCAAAAAATATATTTTATTTTTCCCAATTAAATCAAAATCTACAACATTCTTTTTACTTAATTCCTTTAGTTTTCTATTTATCATCATATGATTAATTTTCAAATCTTTAGCTATTCCTCTCGCGTGTTTTCTTTCAGTTGAAAGCATTTTAACAATTTCCATATTGTAATCTTTTTGTTCCATATGTAACATTAAAGTTACATTTATTTAAACCTTTCTTTTACCCGTCCTTAAACTCTTTTACAATAATCGAACACATATCAGGACGATTACCCCAAACATCTTGACACTGAATATAATGTGTAATGTCTTGTCCTATCGGCGCAGATAATGTTTTTGTATTTGCTCCTCCAAATTCTATTGCGTTTTTAGTTGAAAAACCGCACGAAGGATTTGAATCATTTTTGTAAAAACATCTCGCCGGTTCATCAGTTGTTAAAATAATATTTCCACCACTTCCAAAAACCCGAGTAACTATCGGAGGTTTTGTATCAAGCTCGAGAGTAAAATTAGCAATTCCTTCCGCAATATTTAAAGCATCATCAGCACATCGAATAAAAATTTCATAATCTCCTGCTTTCATTTGACTAAGAATCTGTTTGTGTTTTTTCCCGCCTGTTTCTAAAAATAAACTATAGGGATTCTCGCCGTCAAAATCATAAGCGCAAGCAGAAATTCCATCTGCCATTCCTCCGCTTGTTTCAACTTCAAGATTTACAATTACTGGTTCGCTTCCAGCATAAGTTATCCCAGAAGGTTTAATACTCGAAATTGTTAAGGCAGATTCACTTTTCAACAAACTATAAGGGAAAACATTTCCAACATTTCTTTCTCCCTCAGGATCTTCTGCTAACCACGGCTGGTCTTGACACATAATATAATAGTCATTTTCCTTTTCTAAAATTGGAAGCGTCGTGGTACAAGCATATCCAAGCAAATTCACATTTTCAGCATCTAATTCACAATCCATTTCATTTTCTAAATCATTATATGCTTCGAGTCCTGTCTTTGTAGGTTTAACACTACTCCATTTACATTCGGCAGGTTCTGAAACAAAGAAAACTGCATTTTGTTCTTCGGCATTAAATGCAACAATTTTTTTTGGAGGAGGAGCCGTCGCTGTTACTACAGGAAGTTGTTCATCAGGCCCGGGGTCAACACAAAAGTTAACTTTATAGTCAACATCATTTGCTACTCCATCCATATTCGAACACTTAATATAAATATTCAAATCACCTGCTTTATTCAATAAATATTCTTCAATTGAAATTCCCTCTTCTTCAAGTTGTGTCGCAAGTGCTGCTTGAAGTTCTTCAAAATTACTTACTTCTCCAGCTAACAAACTCTCGGCACTTGGAAGCACTGTCATAAAAGTATGATTATAAGTGAATACATTTCCTTCTATGAAAGAATTCATTTCAGTAATGTTTGATCCTCTTTCTAAACTCCAACCACAAACAGAATGAATATCTGTTTCAACTCCAAAAACAATAGGAGAAAATGCAGGGACACATTCATTGTCCGCAGTACGAACTCTGAAACCATTTGTTGAAACATCTTGATAACTGTAAAAAGTCGTATTCAAAATTTCTTCCCAAGGAGTTATTATTGGAATACTTCCTTCTCCCTCGATAGTAATACATTCACTTACACCTGTCCCTTCATTAATAAATTTACATCTCGCACCTAAACTCTGGCAACGATAAGTAGAGCAAGGTTTCAAAGGATCATCATCGCATTTCCCACAATCATTTCCACCAAAAGGAACTTGCGCAGGTTTGCATTCGTATTTTATTTCAACTTTTTTTACTTCTCCGCAACCGAGGACTTGTGTTAAGACAATTCCAACAATAATTCCAACACCTAAACCTATACCTGTTAAAGCTAATGGACTTAATACTCCTGATCCTAATATGCTAATTCCTGAAGTTGATGTCAGTGTATAAGTAGTAGTTATACCTTCAGTAGTAAGACTTCCTAATGCTGCGGAACTAACAGAATAAGTTGCCACTCCAACTGCTCCTCCAGCAATTCCTCCAATAGCTCCCGCTCCAGCAATAGAACCAATGTTTCCAGTAATTCCTCCTGGCCCTTGTTCAAATCCTCCACCTCCTCCATATCCTGAAAGTCCTGAAAGGAAAGGATCTAAAAGGCCGTGTCCTGGAAGTTCAAAAATTCCTTGCTCTTCATTATAAAATCCTCCATCGGGCGCAGGCCCTGGAGGTAACTTTGAAAATATCATATATAATGGCGCAAATAAAAATGGTTGTGGAGGTGTTTTTCCTTTCGAACCTTTTTTCGAAACCTTCGCCCCACCAAAACCAACTTTCCCCTCGATATTTGGAGTTAGCCCACAATCTCCTAATGAAACACATAAATTATTTAATTGCATAGTAAAACCAGCTTCATGACAATCGCAATTTTCTTTACACTCCCATTTCGGTGGC
>Ga0210050_1000753_pt1 | contig 39105 bp, 29 predicted proteins | sample CryGey132114_all_FD_185463 | JGI IMG/M metagenome (GOLD analysis project Ga0210050, IMG submission 185463) | Groundwater microbial communities from aquifer - Crystal Geyser CG22_combo_CG10-13_8/21/14_all (SPAdes) (version 2) | ecosystem: Environmental > Aquatic > Deep subsurface > Groundwater ... | reverse complement strand
TTTTAACCCATTCAAAATGATTCTTAAATTTTTATCAAAGGCCCTTGTTTTTGCGATGATTTTTGCAGTTATCGGAACTGTAGATGCGCAAAAAAAAGAAAAAAAGAGCAAAAAAGGAGAAGTAGTTCCTGTTGCCTCAGCACCAAAACCGAAACCCAAAAAAGAAGGTATTTTACCTTATAATGAAGTTGTTACCAAAGAATTTAAAACCGACGAAGGTTTGTTTAAAGTCCACAAAAACGACGCTATTTACCTATTTGAAATTCCCGTTAATTTGTTAGAACGCGAAATGTTAATGGTAACGCGCATTGCCAAAACAGCTACGGGCATTGGCTTTGGAGGCGGTGAACAAAACACACAAGTTTTGCGCTGGCAACGTCACGACAAGAATATCTTGCTAAGGGTGGTTTCTCACGACATTATGGCCAACGATTCGCTACCAATACACGAAGCCGTGGTAAATTCTAATTTTGAACCTATTTTATTTTCATTTCCAATAAAGGCTTTAAGTGCAGATTCTACGGCTATTGTTATAGATGTTACCGATTTATTATCTAAAGATGTTCCATCTATTGCCATGCAAAACAATGACCGAAAAAATTTGAAGATATCGCGTTTAGATGACACAAGGTCGTATATTGAACGCATTAGCAGTTATCCCGAAAATATTGAATTCCGCCATGTAAAAACCTATATTTCATCAGAGCCACCATCAAATCCAAGTATGGGATCAATCACCTTAATGTTTAGCAATTCGATGATTTTGTTATCCGAAACACCTATGAAACGCCGTATGTTTGACGAGCGCGTTGGATGGTTTACCTCCAGTCAAACCGATTATGGCCTAGCCGATCAAAAAACTAAAACCATAGAATATCTTGACAGATGGCGTTTAGAAGTAAAAGATGAAGATATTGAAAAATTTAAACGTGGCGAATTGGTTGAGCCCAAAAAACAAATTGTTTATTATATAGACCGTGCAACGCCTGTTCAATGGCGACCTTATATTAAACAAGGTATTGAAGATTGGCAAGTTGCCTTTGAAGCAGCCGGTTTTAAAAATGCCATTATTGCTAAAGACCCACCAACGGTTGAAGAAGACCCCGATTGGTCGCCCGAAGATGTGCGCTATTCGGTTGTGCGCTATTTAGCTTCGCCAATTCCCAACGCAAATGGTCCTCACGTAAGCGATCCTCGTTCGGGAGAAATTTTAGAATCGGATATCAATTGGTATCACAATGTGATGACCTTGTTACACAATTGGTTTTTTGTGCAAACTGCAGCCATAAATCCCGATGCTCAAAAACCAGGATTTAAAGATGATGTTATGGGGCGTTTAATTCGTTTTGTATCATCACACGAAGTAGGACACACCATGGGATTGCCTCATAATATGGGTTCAAGTCCTGCTTATCCCGTAGATTCATTGCGCTCGGCTAGCTTTACCAAAAAGTTTGGAACGGCCGCTTCAATAATGGATTATGCCCGTTTTAATTATATCGCACAACCTGGCGATAAAGAAGTTGCTTTAATGCCAAACATCGGACTTTATGACAAATACGCCATCAGTTGGGGATACCGTCCTATTTTAGATGCCAAAACACCTGCTGATGAAAAGCAAACTTTAGATTCTTGGATTTTAAAACACGCCGGCGATCCTATTTATCGCTTCGGACAACAACAAGTTGGCGAAGTGGTTGACCCAAGCAGTCAAACCGAAGATTTAGGTGATGACGCCGTTAAAGCGGGAATTTATGGTATTGCAAATTTGCAACGCATCGTTCCTAACTTAATTAAATGGACGGCCAAAGATGGTAAAGATTACCGTGATTTAAAAGCTATTTATCAAGAAGTTGTAGGTCAGTTTAGCCGTTATATGGGGCATTCGGCTTCAAACATCGGCGGCGTTTATGAAACCTACAAAACCTACGACCAAAGTGGGGCAGTTTATACTTTTGTGCCTAAAAGCAGACAAAAGAAAAACATGCTGTTTTTGCAAGATCAATTGTTTACCACTCCTAAATGGCTCATCAATAAAGCTATTTTTGATAAAATAGAATATTCTGGAAACATAGAACGCATCAGGTCGCTACAAGAACGCACCTTAAACACGTTATTAGATATTAGCAGAATGGGCAGATTGATTGAAAATGAATCAATTAATGGAGCCGAAGCCTATACCTTATTGAATATGATGGATGATTTAAGACTTGGCATTTGGTCGGAATTAGCTTCCGGTAAAACCATCGATATTTATCGCCGTAATTTACAACGCGCCTATATTGACAGAATGCGCTATTTAATGACCGTTGACCAACAACCTAAAATCATGTCTTTTGGCAGGTATACAAAAGGCACAAAAGTAACCATTAACCAGTCGGATATTAGAGCAGCGGTGAGAGGTGAACTAAGCACCTTAAAACAAGCTATTAAAAACGCCCTCGCTAAAGCGCCTAACCGCAATACGCTTTACCATTTACAAGATGCCATAAAACGCATTGATGCTATTTTAGATCCTAAATAAACACTTAAAAAGTCTTAAAAAGTCCGATTTACTCGGACTTTTTTTGTTTTAATTTAAAGCGCATCATCAGCGGCAGATGGTCAGAAGCATCCCCCATTTCAGTCAAAACACGGCTGCTAAGCGCTTCTATAAAATTTTTATTGTAAAAAATATAATCAATGCGTTTTATGGGGTTTACAGAACTATAGGTATTTGGATAATTATTTTTTGGGTAAGCGGCAATGCCAATATTGGGAGCAGTGATTAATGGCGCTATGGTGGCATCAGCAAATTTAAAATCGCTGTTAAAATCGCCTACCAAAAGTGTCGGAAATTCATCTTTAAAACCATTATATAAGTCTAAAACTATTAGGGTTTGCTTCCTTCTAGTTGCGTTGTCAAAAGCCTCTAGGTGCACATTAATTACCACGGCGGTTTTGCCATTTAAATCAATCTTAACAACTTGCGCCAAACGATCTATATAAAAAGCCGTTCTATAAAATGGCGCATCGGCAACCGCTTCTAAAACTATACGTTGTTGCGATTTTATAGGATAATGACTCAACACCGACTGTCCGGAATACACATGCCCAAATTGCATTGAAATTGGCCAATAAGGAAAGGGCAAATAGCGTTCATCCCAATTTACGGTTTGCCCGATAAACGGATAGCCAAGTTTGGCGAGTTCTAACTGCTGGTTCACGTCAAAAGAACGGTTTGAGGCAAAATCAATCTCCTGAAAAGCTAAAATATCAATGTTTAATGCTGCAAAAACCGCTTTAACTTTGGCTAAATTTGACTCAAATAAAGTTTTTGGCTTTGCAACTGGCAAATTATTAGTCATCCCGCTAAGGTATCCAATGTTGTAAGTGGCAATGCTAAAAACAGAATCGGTTAAAAATGCTGATTTTGTTTTAGTTTGTATGATTAAATCTTTTTCATTGGCAGGATGTACCGCCGCTGAACCCCAAAAAAAGAAGCCCACAAAAGCAAGTAAAAAGACTAAAATAACTTTGATTAAAAATTTTAAAAATTGTTTCATATCTAATATAAATTTAAGAAAGTTTATTCAAAACTAACAGGTTTTATAAACCCGTTAAGGTTTTATTGGAAAATAAAGCAAGTCTTTAACTGTTTTGCTTTATCATTCAAAGGGTTTAAAATTAGTTAAAAAAAACTGCTACTTGTCAATCTAAGTTTTAAAATAGTTACTTTTGCTCCTTAACACCGATTTACTATGTCCGAATTTACTTTAAATGCCTTGTCGCCAATAGATGGGCGATATTACGATAAAGTTCAAACACTTAGCGCCTATTTTTCGGAAGCCGCCTTAATAAAATACCGTCTTAAAATTGAAATAGATTATTTCATTGCGCTGTGCCAAATACCATTGCCCCAACTTAAAGATTTTGACCCTTCAAAATTTGAGGAATTACACGCCTTGTATAAAGATTTTTCTTTGGCAGATGCCCAAAAAATCAAAGACCTAGAAAAGGTTACGAATCACGATGTAAAAGCCGTTGAATACTTTTTAAAAGAAAAGTTTGATAACTTGAACTTGACGCCTTTTAAAGAGTTCATTCACTTTGGTTTGACCTCACAAGATATTAATAATACGGCTATTCCACTTTCAATTAAAAAGGCCATTCAAGAAGTTTATTTAATAGAATTTGATAGATTAGTAGCACAGTTAAAAACTTTAGCATTTACTTATAAAGACATTCCAATGTTGGCGAAAACCCACGGTCAGCCTGCCTCACCTACCCGTTTGGGAAAAGAAATTGAAGTTTTTGTTGTGCGCTTAGAGGCGCAATTAAAACTCCTAAACCAAGTTCCAATGGCGGCAAAATTTGGAGGTGCAACTGGCAATTATAATGCACATCATTTAGCCTATCCTCACATTGATTGGAAAAAATTTGGCAATCATTTTGTAGAAACGGTTTTGGGTTTGCACCACTCTTTTCCTACCACACAAATTGAACATTACGACCATTTAGCAGCGCTTTTTGACGCTTTAAAACGCATCAACACCATTGTTATTGATTTAGATCGCGATTTTTGGAGCTACATTTCTATGGGTTATTTTAAGCAAAAAATAAAAGCTGGCGAAGTTGGCTCATCGGCAATGCCTCATAAGGTAAACCCTATAGATTTTGAAAATTCGGAAGGTAATTTGGGAATTGCCAATGCTTTATTTGAACATCTTTCGGCCAAGTTACCCATTTCGAGATTGCAGCGCGATTTAACCGATTCAACCGTGTTGCGAAACATTGGCGTGCCCATAGCGCATACCTTAATAAGTTTTTCTTCTACCTTAAAAGGCTTAGAAAAACTCATCCTCAACCAAGAAATCATCAACAAAGATTTGGATGATAATTGGGCTGTTGTGGCCGAAGCCATTCAAACCATTCTAAGAAGAGAAAATTACCCAAATCCTTATGAAACCTTGAAAAATTTTACGCGTACCAACACCAAAATTACCAAAGAATCTATGGCAAATTTTATCAATAGCCTTAGTGTTTCGCAAAAAATTAAGGCTGAATTATTAGCCATTTCACCTTCAAATTATACCGGAATTTAATGCACAAATTGTTAACTATTTTACTGGTTTTTATAACTTTTGCAGGATGTCAATTGACCCCTTTAAAAGCAGTTGATTATTATAAAACCGGAACTTTTAAAACTGTTTTAAACGATAAAAGCATCACCTCAATTGCCCTGCGAAATGACTCCATTCAAATAGAAACATTTGAAGGAAAAAATGACACCTTTTTTATAAATTGGAAAAGCAATTTTGAATACATTTTAATTAAAAAACATCCCAAAACCGCTTTAGACAGCACGCCATTTCATGTGAAAATTACTAAATTTGACGGCGCAACTTATCAGTTTAAAGCCTTTTATAAAGATTCAAATTTTAAACAAGAAGGAACCGCCACTAAACTAAACTAAACTAAACTTATGTTCGACTTATTTTTACATTCCGAAACCTGGATTGCCCTTTTAACGCTAACCTTTTTAGAAATTGTTTTGGGCATTGACAACATCATCTTTATATCAATTACGGTTGGTAAACTTCCCGAAAATCTACATAAAAAAACCACCAAAATCGGACTTTTATTCGCCATGGTTTTCAGAATTATCTTATTAATTGGTGTTTCGTATCTCATTTCTCTAAAAAATCCTTTTTTTAGTTTTGATTTGTCATGGCTTAAAGCCGATATTACTGGTCAAAGCCTTATTTTATTGGGTGGGGGATTATTTTTGCTCTACAAAAGCACCCGCGAAATTCACCATAAAGTTGATACAATAAGTTCAAATCCTATTGAAAATGAACAGCCAAAACAAAAAAAAGCGGTATCATCAATTTTTCATGTGGTCATTCAAATTATTTTAATCGATTTGGTTTTTTCATTCGACTCTGTTTTAACCGCTGTTGGTATGACCAATGGCATTCATGGCGCGCTTAGCATTATGATTATCGCCGTTATTATCTCCATTTTAATTATGATGCTGTTCGCCGTACAAATCGGAAAATTTGTAAATACCCATCCTACCATTCAAATGCTGGCGCTCTCATTTTTAATCCTTATCGGATTTATGTTAATAACCGAAGCGGCACATTTATCGAATACCTTAATTTTTAACAATGAAATTGGTGCCATTCCAAAAGGTTATTTATATTTTGCTATTGCCTTTTCATTGGGTGTTGAGGCTTTAAATATGAAGGTTCGTAAAAAAAATCTCTAAACACTTAATTCATTTTTAAATTCACCCTAGTTTATGGTGTGTGCTTCTAGTTACACAGCAAACTAGATGTAGTCCTTACTTTTGCCTCAGTTTTTAAACCCATAAATTAAAATGAGGACAAACAAAAGTTTTAAAATATTAACATTCAGCGCGCTATTTTTGATTTTGGCAACAAGTGCTTTTGCACAAGAAGTTAAACAAATCAGTTTAGAAGAAGCATTGACAAAAGCCTCCTTAAATAACGCCACCATAAAATTATCCGATAAGAACCTCACTATTGTAAAAGCGGTTTACAATCAAACTTCGGCAGCCTTTTTGCCACATATTTCGGTTACAAATACCGCTTCAATTACTAATAACCCACTCAATAATTTTGGATTTAAATTGTTGCAAGAAACTACCATTGCTTCCGATTTTAATCCTGCTGTTTTGAATAATCCAACAGAAATTAAAAATTTTAACACCGCCATTCAGCTTGAACAACCCTTACTCAATTTTGATGCTTTTCAGCAAAGAAAAGCTGTAAAAGCACAAGTTGACGCATCAAATTCAATTTTAAAACGCACCAAAGAAGCCATTGACTTTAAGGTAAAAACAACTTATTTACAGTTGCAATTAGCCTATAAATCAGCTAGTGTTTTAGAACAGGCTTTAAAAACAGCATTGGCAAATAAAACCTTATCCGAACATCTTTTTAATCAAGGCTTAATACAAAAATCGGATGTTTTAAATGTGGATGTCAATGTAGCCCAAGTGCAAAACCAGATGCAATTGGCTAAAAGTTTTATCGCAAACACTTCAAATGAATTGTCTTATCTTTTAAACAGCAACGAATCAGCCATACTAAAACCAAAAGATTCATTAGTGCTCGCCCCTAACGACGACCTAATTACCAAAAACCTCAGCACCAATCGCCCTGACTTTTTGGCTTATCAATCGCAAATAAAATCGCAAGAACATTTGTTAAACGCCACAAAATATCAGTTTTTACCAAGAGCAAACGCCTTTTCTAATTTTGAATGGAATACCGCTAATTTTTTAGGTATGAAAGCCGGTAATTACTTTATTGGCTTGCAACTGCGTTGGGATCTTTTTAATGGAGGCAAAACAATTGGCAAAATAGCACAAGAAAAAGCCACTTTAGATAAAGCTACCCTAAATTATAAGGATTATTTAGCTCTAGGAAAAGTGGAACTCTCAAAAACACAACGTCAACTTAACGATGCCAAAACCAATTTGAATCGCGCCGAAATTGCCGTAACTCAAAGTCAAGAAGTTTTGCGTATAACAACTAATCGCTTTAAACAAGGACTTGAAAAAACCAGCGATTTACTTCAAGCCGAAACCCAATTTCAAACCAAACAACTCGACTATTATCAAGCGGTATTTAACTATAACCACGCTTTAAATTATTTAATCTACCTTTTAAAATAAACGCAAAATGAAATTATCAATAGCCTCTTATTTAAAACCATTTATTCTTATTTTAACCTTTGCTTTACTTTTTAGCTGTGGCGATAAGGCAACAAAAGCCGAAGAAAATTCCATCCTTAAAGTATCGGTTTATCAAGTTGAAAAAACGGCTACTAACACCTTATTTGAGGTGAGCGGAACTGTTGAAGCCGAAAAAAATGCAAACATCAGCACCCGATTGATGGGTGAAGTTTTAAAAGTATCTGTCAAAATTGGGGACAAAGTCCGCCAAGGCGACTTGCTTTTAAGCATCAATAGTGCCGATTTAAAGGCAAAAAAAGCACAAGTGAAAGCTCAAATAAGCCAAGCAAACAGCGCTTTTATCAATGCAAAAAAAGACTACGAACGCTTTACCCAATTGTTTAAAGAAAAAAGCGCCACTCAAAAAGAATTAGACAATATTACCACCAATTTTGAACAAGCAAAGGCTGGTTTAGAAGCCGCCAAGCAAATGCAAAATGAAGTGGGCGCTAACTTGGCTTACGCCGATATTAAGGCCCCTTTTGATGGCATTATTACCGGAAAATTTATCAATAACGGCGATTTAGCCAATCCTGGAATACCCTTGCTAAGCATGGAAAACAATTCAAATTATTTGGTAAAAACTTATGTTAACGAAAATCAAATCGGTCAAATAAAAAATGGCGATAAGGTACATGTGGTCATCAAATCAAGCAACCAACAACTTATGGGAATCGTATCCGAAATTAGCATTTCATCAAAAGATTCGGGAGGATTATATTTGGTAAAGATTAAACTATCTAAACCCGAAAAGGTATTTAGTGGCATGTTTGCATCCATCATTTTTTCAAATTCCGAAACAAAAAATGCAAGCTTATTCATACCAAAATCAACCCTAATTTATCAAGGACAGTTAACAGGTATTTACACGGTGAGTATGCAAAATACCGCTATTTTAAGATGGCTACGCCTCGGAAAAATTGAAGGCAATCAAGTAGAAGTTCTCAGCGGTTTAACTGCCGATGAAAAAATAATAACCCAAGCCGATGGCGTACTTTTCAATGGGGCAAGCGTTAAAATAAACTAAAATGGAAAAAGGAATTTCAGGAAAAATAGCCCAAGCTTTTTTAGAATCAAAACTCACCATTTTGCTGATGGTAGCTTTTATGCTAGTCGGAATTTTTAGTTCCTACTTAATACCGCGTGAGGAAGAACCACAAATAGAAGTGCCTATGGCTGATATTTTTTTAAGATATCCAGGCGCTACTCCCAAAGAAGTGGAAACTAAAATTGCCGCACCACTTGAAAAAATCATTTCAAACCTCCCCGGTGTGGAGCATGTTTACTCAACTTCAATGAGTGGTCAGGCAATGATTATTGTTCAGTTTTATGTAAAAGAAGATGTTGAACGCTCATTTGTACAACTGTATAATGAAATTTTAAAACATTTTGATCAAATGCCACAAGGCGTTTCGATGCCATTGATAAAAACCCGCGCCGTTGATGATGTGCCAATGCAATCACTCACTTTTTGGAGCGATTATTATAATGATTTTGAGTTAAAACAACTCGCCGAAGAAGTCAACAACCAGCTAAAAAGTATTAAAGGCATTGCCTCAACAAAAATTATTGGCGGTCGTAGTCGCGAAATTAGTGTGATTTTAGACAAAGCTAAAATGGCTCAAAATAAGGTTGATTTATTGGGAATTACTCAAAAAATAAACGCCAATAACCAACAATCACAACTTGGTCATTTTGATGTAAATGACACTGAAATACTCGTTGATGCTGGAAACTTTTTAAAAACTGTAGATGATGTAAATAACTTAATCATTGGCATTTACCAACAAAAACCCGTCTATTTAAAACAAGTAGCAACGGTAACCGACGGACCTGAAATACCCAAAGAATATGTGGGTTTTGGTTATGGCTTAGCCAATAAAAAAGAAAAAACAAACTATCAATCAGAATATGCTGCCGTAAGCTTATCTATTTCAAAACAAAAAGGTGGCGACGCTATGCTTCTGGCAAAAAAAGTAAGTCAAAAAATTGAATTGCTCAAAAAGACCTTAATACCGAATAACGTTCACGTAAGTGTTACTAGAAATTACGGTCAAACCGCATCCGATAAGGTGTCAGAATTGCTCATGCACTTAATGATTGCCATCATTGCCGTAACTTTATTGGTGATGCTCGCAATGGGCTGGCGCGGTGCTTTGGTGGTGTTTTTATCAATCCCAGTAACCTTTGCATTGACCTTGTTTAGCTATTATTTTATGGATTATACGCTTAACAGAATCACGCTTTTTGCCTTAGTTTTTGTAACAGGTATTGTAGTTGACGATTCAATTATCATCGCCGAAAATATGCACCGCCACTTTAAATCAAAGCGTTTGCCCTTTAAACAAGCCGCTATATTTGCCATTAATGAAGTTGGAAATCCAACAATTTTAGCAACGTTTACGGTTGTTGCCTCAATTTTACCGATGGCCTTTGTAAGCGGATTAATGGGCCCTTATATGAGTCCGATGCCCATTGGCGCATCTATTGCGATGGTTTTTTCGCTTTTAGTAGCCCTTACCATCACGCCTTTTTTGGGATTCAAATTTTTACAAGAAAAAGAAAAACACCAAGCCAATCAATCGGAAATACCAACAAAATTAGAAGATTCAAAACTGTTTAGAATCTATGTAAAATTGATTAATCCCTTAATCGATAATAAAAAAATACGCTATACCTTTTTTGGCGTCAACATTTTTTTATTGTTGATCAGCGTGTCTTTGTTTTTTACCAAATCGGTCGCCGTAAAAATGTTGCCTTTTGACAATAAAAATGAATTCCAAATCATCATTGATATGCCCGAAGGTACTACTTTAGAACGCACCGCTGTGGTTACTAAAGAAATCGCTCAATACATCGCAAAAAACCCTCTGGTAAAAGATTATCAAACTTATGTAGGAACTGCATCTCCCATAACTTTTAACGGATTAGTGCGTCATTATGATTTGCGAAGTGGCTCAAATAGCGCCGATATCCAAGTAAATTTGGTAGATAAATCAGAACGCTCAAAGCAAAGCCACGACATTGTTAAAGCTGTTAGACCAGCCATCATTGAAATTGCAAAACATTTTAATGCCAATGTAAAAGTAGTTGAAGTACCACCGGGTCCTCCCGTGCTTTCAACCATTGTTGCTGAAGTTTATGGACCAAATTACGAAGCACAAATAAACATTGCAAACCAATTAAAAACCATGATTAGCAACACAAAAAATGTTGTTGATGTGGATTGGATGGTAGAAGCAAATCAACAAAAATTTGATGTGGTAGTTGACAAAGAAAAAGCCATGCTAAACGGCATTGCACCGCAGCAAATTGTGTCGGCACTGCAATTGGCATTGACTAATCAGCCTATTGATAAATTGTATGATGAGCAATCTATTCAGCAAATAGGCATTGTTTTACAATTGGGCGAAGATCAAAAATCGTCAATCGAATCTATATTACAACTCAAAGTTTTATCGCAATCTGGGGTTTCAATACCCTTGACAAATCTGGTAAAAATTGTAAAAACCAACTCCGATAAGTCTATTTTTAGAAAAAATCAGCAACGCGTGGTTTACATCACTGCCGATATGGCGGGCAGTCTTGAAAGTCCGGTTTATGCAATTTTAGATTTATCAAAACAACTTAAAAATATTGCCATGCCAAAAGGCGAAAAAATCAATGAATTATATAACGGTCAACCCATTGACAATGATCATTATACCATTAAATGGGATGGTGAATGGCAAATAACTTACGACGTTTTTAGGGATTTAGGAAGCGCTTTTGCCGTGGTAATCATCATCATTTATATGCTTTTGGTAGGATGGTTTCAAAGTTTTAAGGCACCGATTGTAATGATGATTGCCATTCCGTTATCTTTAACAGGAATTGTTTTTGGGCACTTGTTTTTAGGCGCTTATTTCACGGCAACTTCAATGATTGGGTTAATTGCTTTAGCAGGAATTATGGTTCGAAATTCGGTTTTGCTCATCGACTTTATCAATCTTAGGTTACAAGATGGCATCCCGTTAAGGCAAGCCGTAATTGAAGCTGGCGCAGTGCGAACTACACCAATATTATTAACAGCAGGCGCGGTTGCCATAGGCGCAGTTGTTATGTTATTCGATCCAATTTTTCAAGGATTAGCCATTTCACTTATAGGAGGAACTTTATTTTCAACTTTTTTAACCCTTTTAATGATTCCGCTGATTTATTATTTCACCAACAAACCTAAAAACTAAGCATTATGAAATTTTTAATAATAACCTCCGTAAAAGAACACGAAAAGGATGTATTAAATTTGTTTAAAAAAGCAAAAATTACCGCATTTAGTGATGTAGATATCAACGGATTTAAAACCAATTCAGCAGAAAATCTGATAGATAATTGGTTTTCAAATTCAACAGATAAAATACGCTCAACTCTATTTTTTACCTTTACGGAGAAAGAAAAAATTACTGTTTTATTGGAGGCATTCAAACAGTTTAACCAACAAAAAAATCTAATAAACCCTTTGAGAGCCATCGTGTTAGATGTCGCTCAATTTATTTAAATACCATAAACTTATGCTAGAAAGAACCATTAGAGCCATTGCAGGAATTTTTATCTTAATTAGTATTATTCTCGCCATTTACATCAATATTAATTGGTTGTGGTTTACCGCGTTTGTAGGAGCAAACCTTTTGCAATCGGCTTTTACAAAATGGTGCTTAATGGAAGTGTTATTAAAAAAACTCGGCGTTAAATAAACTGATAATTTTTTACTTGACCTATAAGGTTTGATTCAAAATCTGCAAAGCTTTAAAAATAAGCCACAAAACCTTATAGGTCTGAGGTTTGAATTTAGACCTGCAAGTTTTTGAAAACCTTGCAGGTATGATTAAAAAAAATGTTGGTCAAAAAATTAAAAGTCCATCTTTTAAGAATTTTTTAATCCTTTTTTTCTTTTGCTAAAAAGTGATTGTTCTATATTTGCAATCGCTTTTATGAAGAAACTAATTCAATATCGCCTATTTGCCTGGTTTTTGTTTGGTGTTTTGCTATTTCCAATCGGGGTAAATTTTGGACATAGTTTCGAAAAACACGATAATTTTAAATGTCATGCCAAAAGTGTTAAGCACCTTCATCAGCAAAGAATAAGTTGCGCGGTTTTTCATTATATTGTCAATTATAATGCGCCTTTAGTTTCAAATACGTTTACTTTTAAGACTTTTAGTTTATATCATAATCCTTTTATATTTAACACTGTAAGTCTTTATAAGATTGATTTTCACGAAAATGCTTTAAGAGCCCCTCCTGTTTTTTAAAATTTGAATTTAAAGCACATCAAATTTTAATCTTAAATCATCTTTTATGAAAAATACTTTTTTCTTACTAATATTTGGATTCACTTCCTGCATTTTATTTTCACAAAACAAACTCTCGGGCATCATAACTGACGCTTCAACTCACGAACCGCTTATTGGCGTTAGTATTTATTTTCAAACCCTACCAATTGGGACTTCTTCGGATATTGATGGTAAATATGTCATCAATAACATACCAGCCGGAATTCATAAAATTAATTTTGAATATATTGGTTTTAAAAAGATGACAATGACAATTGCTTTTAAAAACGCACAAATAAATCAAGATGTCACCCTAAATCCCTCTATTTTAGAGATGGATGAAGTCATTGTTTCAACACCATTCAACAAAATTCAATCGGAAAATGTTGTAAAAGTTGAACATAAAAACATCAAACAATTGCTTGAAAAAGGAGGCCTCACACTCATAGATGGCTTGGCAAGTATTCCGGGTGTTTCGCAATTGTCGTCGGGAAATAGCATTGGAAAGCCCGTAATTAGAGGCCTTAGTGGGAATCGGGTTTTAGTTTATGCACAAGGTGTGCGCCTTGAAAATCAGCAATTTGGCAATGACCATGGTTTAGGTGTTAACGAAGCCGGAGTTGGTAGCGTTGAAATTATTAAGGGACCAGCTTCCTTACTTTATGGCTCTGATGCGCTTGGTGGCGTTATTTATCTTAATCCCGAACGCTTTAGCGATGCTAATAGCACCGAATTTATTATCGAAGAAAAGCAATTTAGCAATTCACGTGGCGCAAATGTATCAGGTGTTTTTAAAACCTCATCCAACAAGGTTAACTTCTTGCTGCGCAACACTTTCAATTCGCATATAGATTACAAAATTCCAAATGGAACCCGCGTTACCAATTCGCGCTTCAATGAATATGACCTTAAAACGGGGCTTTCTTTTCATACCGATAAATTAAACAGTACATTACGATATAATTACAACCATTTTTTAACAGGTATTCCCGAAGAAATTGCCGCCCAATCAACCCAAAGAAAACCAGATTTTCCCAAACAAAAAGTTGAAAATCACTTGTTGAGTTTACACAATAACTTCTTTTTTAAAGATTCAAAATTAGATGCTAACTTTGGCTACATTTTTAATGATCGAAATGAATTTGCTGATAATGCCATCCCAGATTTGCGGATGTTATTAAAAACTTTAGATTTTGATATAAAATACTATCTGCCAAAAACCACAAAGCTCGAATCTATCATTGGTGTTCAGGGAATGCACCAAACCAACACCAATAAAGCCGAAGAATTTTTAATTCCAGATGCCACCATTAATGATATCGGAATTTTTGCAACCTCAAATTTTGCTTGGAAAAAAGAGGCCTTACAGGGTGGCATTCGCTTAGATAACCGAAAAATAAATACACTTGCCCATTTGGCAGAAAGTGATTTACATCACATTGGTGCATTGGATAAAAAATTTACAAGTTTTAATGCTTCTCTTGGTTATAAAACTAATTTATCTAATCATACAATGGTTCGATTTAATATTGCATCGGGTTTTAGATCACCCAACTTAGCCGAACTAACCTCAAATGGCATTCACGAAGGCACAAATCGATTTGAAGTTGGTAATGCAAATTTAAAAAATGAACAAAATCTTCAAACCGATATAGATTTAACATACCAAAATGCGCATTTTGAGTTCTATATCAATAGTTTTTATAACCGCATTAACCAATATATTTTTATTGCACCCACTGGAACACAGCTAGAATCAACTGATGTTTATAATTACCGTCAAAAAGATGCCTATTTATACGGTGGTGAAATTGGCTTTCATTTACATCCACATCCCTTAGATTGGTTTCATTTAGAAAGTTCTTTTGAAAGCGTTACCGGAAAAGAAAAAAATGGTGATTATATTCCTTTAATTCCTGCAAATAGCTTCAAAAATAATGTCCGCATAGAATTTAATAAATCATCTTGGTTAAAAAATGGCTATGTTTCTTTAAATATAAATCATACACTTAAACAAAATAAACCGAATATTTTTGAAACAAAAAGTGATGCTTATACATTGGTAAATTTAAGTTTAGGAGGCGATATTTTATTGTTTAAAAGTAAGTTAAATGTGTCACTAGCAGCTACGAATCTGTTTAACACTACATATATTCCGCATACTTCTTTCTTAAAAACTTTAGCAATCCCCGAAATGGGTCGCAATATGGTGCTCTCTGTAAATTTTGGCATTTAATACTTGCTTAGTGTTTTTCTCATAAGACCTATAAGGTTTGATTCAAAATCTGCAGAGCTTTAAAAATAAGCAACAAAACCTTATAGGTCTGAGGTTTGAATTTAGACCTGCAAGGTTTTTAAGAAACTTGTAGGTATGATTGAAAAAAACTTCTTGGTCAAACTAAAAAAACTATAAATTTTGAATAATCTCAGGCTTGATTATTTAAAATAAGGTATCAATATGCTGAATAATCTCATCTGCAATTGCTAAACAAGAAGTGGCTGCTGGAGATGGTGCATTTAAAACGTGAATATTACCCTCGTGTTTTTCAATTTTAAAGTCATCAATTAAACTGCCATCAGAAGCAAGTGCTTGAGCGCGAACGCCAGCACGACAAGCAACAACCTCTTCCATTTTGAGCTGAGGCATCATTTTTTGAAGTGCTTTTACAAACAATCGTTTAGAAAAAGCGCGCTTGTATTCATCCATTCCTTTACGCCAATGTTTGGCAAACAATTTCCAAGTGCCTTTATAAGTTAGGGCTTGCCAAGAATCGTAAAAGTTAAAACTGGTGCGCGTGTAGCCCTCGCGCTTAAAGGTAAACACCGCATTTGGTCCGCATTCAATACCGCCTTTAATCATGCGCGTAAAATGAACACCCAAAAATGGAAAATTAATATCGGGAACGGGATAAACGAGGTTGTTTATTTTGTGTTGTGCTTGTGGGGTTAGTTCGTAATAATCGCCTCGAAATCCCACAATTTGCATATCTAATTTTACCTTATCGGATTTTGCCATACGGTCGGATTGCAATCCAGTACAGAAAATTATTTGCTTAGCTTTAAATTCACCTTGCGATGTTGCCAGTGATTTAAATCCGTTAAATGGCGTAACTTTTCGCACCAAACAATTGGTTATGAGTTGGCTATTAATATTGGTTTGGGCTATTAAATCTAAAAATTTTTGTCCTACTGCCACATAATCAATAATGCCCGCGCTTGGAACAAAAATTGCTTTTAAACCTACTATAAATGGCTCTTTTTCGCTGAGTTCCTTAGCGGATAAATAGCAAATTCCCGGTGTTTTATTTTCTAAACCTTTTTGATAAATACTTTCTAAAACTGGAAGCTCTTCTTGTGAAGTTGCCACAATAATTTTACCACAAGCCTCATAGGAAATTTTATATTTTTTAGCAAACTTTACAAGTTGTTCTCTTCCATTCTTACAATTTAAAGCTTTATAAGAGCGAGGTTTATAATAGATTCCTGAATGTATTACGCCTGAATTGCGTCCGGTTTGGTGTTTGCCAATAGCCGATTCTTTTTCAAAGATTACGACCGATTTTTCAGGATATTTTAATTGAAGTTTATAAGCGGTTGCGAGTCCTACAATGCCACCCCCTACAATGGCAAAATCAAAGGTATTGAGCTGGTTCATTTTCGGTGAAATAAAGTGCTATAAAATTAGTGAAAATTAAAAAGTTCTGCTAATAAAATGGCTTATTTATCTCACATATTTTGATTTTTTAACTAAACTTAAGACAAATAAACCTAAAATGAAAAACACCCCTAGGGCTAAAACAGAGTTTCGCATAGAGCCTGTTACTGCCAAAATAGCGCCATATATCCAAGTACCAAAAACAATTGCAAATTTTTCGGTAACATCATAAAAACTAAAAAAAGTGGCGTGATCTTGTGTGTCTTCGGGTAATAACTTAGAATAAGTTGAACGCGAAAGCGACTGAATAGCACCCATTACCATTCCAATTAATCCGCCCAAGGCATAAAATTTTAAGTCGATATTGGGATCATTTTTTTGCAATAAAAAGGCGGCGAAAGTAACCAAAATCCAAATAAAAATGGTGATTTTTAAAGCGCGCAAGTTTCCGTATTTTTTAGAAATTCCCGAGAATAACATGGCACCGGCAATCCCCACCAATTGGACTAATAAAATGGTCATAATTAATTTTGGCGTTGCCAAGCCGAGTTCTTTACTTCCAAAAATTCCTGCCAATAAAACTATGGTTTGCACCCCTACGCTATACAAAAAAAAGGAAATTAAATAGGTTTTAAGCGTTGGCAGCGTTTTAAGTTGAAACATCACTTTTCGCAGTTCTTTGTAACCTTTGGTTATAAAGTCCTTTTCGGGTTTTCGATGAAATACATTACTAGGCAATCGGGCAAACGTAACTTGCGCAAAGCCCATCCACCAAAGGCCGACGCTGGCAAACGATATACGAGCGGGCATAGTTGGGTCGGTAATACCAAACCATTCGGGATTATTAAGCATCATCAAATTGAAAACTAATAAGATAACAGACCCAATATAACCATAAGTAAAGCCCAATGCACTGACTTTATCTTGTTGTTCGGGAAAGGCGACTTCGGGCAAATAGGCATTATAAAAAACCAAACTTCCCCAAAATCCGATACTTGCTAAAATGCTAAATAAAATACCTAGCCCAAGATTTTCTATTCCTGTAAAAAAAAATAAACCAATTGAAGACAAGGATCCTAAATAACAAAAAAACTGCATAAAAGTCTTTTTACGTCCGGTATAATCGGCAATGCCTGAAAGTACAGGCGACAAAAACGCTACAACTAAAAACGAGACTGATAAGGCATAAGTATAAAGGGTGGTATTGTTAAAACTAGTCCCTAAAAAATAAATTTGGTCAGTAGTTTCGCTAGTTGTAATACTCTCATAATAAATGGGAAAAATCGCTGAACTAATCACTAAGGAATAAACGGAATTTGCCCAATCGTAAAAAGCCCACGAACGGTAGAGTTTTTTATCGCCTCTTTGTAACATACAAGTAATTTTAAATCGTTTTACAGATTTTAAAAGTACACTTTTTTAACAATTAAGCAAGATTTAAACCACCTGATTTTAATTTGAGCCTGTATATTTAGCGGCTAAGAGTTTGGCTTGAGGCAACCACGCCTTTAAATCGGCTATTCTTGTAGCATCAGCGGGATGTGTGCTCATAAATTCGGGGGGTTTATTTCCCTTCGAACTTTCGGACATGCGTTGCCAAAATTCGACTGCCTTATCGGGATTATAGCCGGCAATAATCATAAAAACCAATCCTAATTTGTCGGCTTCACTTTCTTGATTTCTGCTAAATTTTAACATTCCTAATTGAGAACCAACTCCATAAGCGGCATTCCAAATATTAGACCGATTACTTCCTTCTGTTCCGAGTGCTACTGCAATACCTCCTGCTTGTTGCAAAATGCCTGTGCTCATACGTTCCGCTCCGTGACGTGCAAAAGCATGGGCTATTTCATGTCCCATAACGGTGGCAATGCCATCATCATCGCGCGCAATGGGCATAATACCCGTATAAAAAACCACTTTACCGCCCGGCATAGCCCAAGCATTGACTTCTTTATCTTCAACCAAATTAAATTCCCATTCATAAGTATCAGCGCGATTAGCCATGTTATTGGCGCGCATATAGGCGTCTATCGCCTTAGAAATTCGTGAACCTACGGCTCTGAGTTTTTGTGTTTCTTCTTTGTTATCCGATAATTTATGTTCTTTTAAAAATGTTTTATATTCACTAAATGCCAAAGGAAGCATTTGGGCATCACTAACCAAGTTGAGTTGTTTTCGACCAGTTATCGGAACCGTGCTACATCCCACCATAAAAAAAGTAAGCAAAAAAATGATTTTAAATCGTTTCATATTGGTTATAATTTAACAAAAAGTAATCTGTAAAGCTAGCAAAATTAACTAATTTAGCTCGCATATATTTTTAGTTTATGACTCCTAATAATCAGAAAAATAAAAATACCAGAATTACAAAGTCTGTCGTAAGTTTTGGAAAATTTTTACAATTCATCGCCACACCCTTGGCGGCGGAATATATGTTCAAGCTTTTTCAAACACCCATAAAACACCAAATGCCTGAACGCGAGCAGATGATGTATAAAAGCGCCATAAAAGAACGGCTTAAAATTGCCGCCATCAACAAAGAAATTCAGGTTTACAAATACGGCTATTCAAAGAAAAAAGTCTTGTTGCTACACGGTTGGTCAGGCAGAGGCACACAGCTTTTTACCATTGCCGATAAGTTATTAGAAAACCGTTTTATGGTAATTAGCCTTGACGGACCGGCTCATGGTTTTTCGGAAGGAAAACGCACCAATATGACCGATTTTATTGAGTCTATAAAAGTGCTTCAAGAAAAATATGGACCTTTTGAGGCTGCCATTGGGCACTCCTTTGGCGGCATGACTTTGCTAAAATGCTCACAAGAATTCTTAAAAATTAACAAATTGGTGGTGATGGGAACAGACAATGATATTAAAGAAATCATCGGTGATTTAGCAATTAAATTACAGCTAAAATCGCGCACTGCCAACTATGTTTTAAACAAATTACAAAAGCAATTTAACAACCCTTTAGAAACCTTGTCTAGCGAAGCAAGTGCAAAATTTATCCATATTCCCACTTTAGTCATTCACGATACCGACGATTTGGTAGTGCCCGTAAGTTGTGCTTATAAAATTAGACAAAATTTAAGTCAAGGTTCGCTTTTAATAACCCATGGCTTAGGTCATCAACGAATTTTAAAAGACCTTAATGTTCAAAATCAAATTATTGAATTTTTAACTGATTAAAAATTTTGTTATGATAAAACCACTCATCTTATTAGCAATTATCTTCCATACCTTAAACCTTTCTGCACAAAAAACCATGAAAAAAGATAGCCCAAAATATCCCGTTACCAAAACCGAACAAGAATGGAAAGCGCTCTTATCGCCCATGCAATACAGTGTTTTAAGAGAAAAAGCTACCGAACAAGCTTTTACAGGTGAATTCGACTTAAACTTTAAAAAGGGCGCTTATTTTTGTGCCGCTTGCAATGCAAAATTGTTTGAATCGGATACCAAATTCGATGCCCATTGCGGTTGGCCTAGTTTTGACCAGGCCATTAAAGGCACCGTTCTTTACAAAAAAGACGCCTCTTTTGGAATGGTGCGAACTGAGATTTTATGCGCTCAATGTGGCGGCCATTTGGGTCATGTTTTTGATGACGGTCCCACTAAAACGGGGCAGCGTTTTTGTGTTAATTCGGCATCACTCAGTTTCACTCCAGAACAGAAAAAGCACTAATTTTTATTTTAAAAATTTAGCACCAAATTTATTTTGATATATTTGGACACCAAAACTTAAAACCGAATGCAAAAATCATGGCTATCAAAAATCCCCCATCCCGTGGTGATGTTATTCTTAATCATGATAAGCATTGCAGGTTTAAGCTATTTGTTGCCCGCTGGCGAATACCAACGCCAGCTTATTGATGGAAGACTGAGCGTTATTCCGGGTTCTTATCACATTATTACCTCAACTCCCATTGGCTTTATGGATTTGTTTCGTGCTTTACCGGTAGGGTTTAAGGCAGCCTCCGAAATTATTTTTGTAGTTCTATCGGGTGGTATTATGTTTGGCGTTTTGCAACGGACAAAGATGATTGAAAACGTCATCGGAAGTTTGGTGAAAAATATGGGGCACACTAAAAAATATTTTATCATTGTGCTGATGACTTACGTTTTTGGCTTGGCTGGCGTTGCTGTTGGTTACGAAAATAACATCGCTTTAGTGCCCATTGCGGCCGTTTTAAGTTTGGCTATTGGCGGGGATTTAATGCTTGCGGCGGGGATAAGCGTTGGTGCCATTACCGTTGGTTTTGGTTTATCTCCCATCAATCCTTATACCGTTGGCATTGGTGATCAAATTGCAGGTTTACCCATGTTTTCTGGTGTATTATTGCGCAGCGCTCTTTGTTTTTCAGGCTTAAGCATCATGGCTTATTTTAATTTACGCTACTTTAAAAAAATAGAAAAAAATAAGGACTATTCCTTAACCAAAGAAGTTGATGTTTCCGATTTAAAACTGTCAAAACCCATAACCGACTATTATATTTCTAAACAAGATAAAATCGTATTATCCCTCTTTTTGTTAGGAATGTCTTTTATGCTTTACGGCATTTTTGGTTTGCATTGGTACATTAATGACATTTCGGCAATTTTTATCTTAATTGCCATTTTTACTGGTCTCGCTGCCCGATTATCAACTTACCAACTCAGCGAAACCATTTTAAAATATGTCGGCATTAGTGCGCCAGGTGCTTTTATGGTAGGGCTTGCCGCCGCCATTAAAATACTGATGGAACAAGGCCATATTAGCGATACCTTGTCGCATAGTTTGGTTGAAATGCTTTCTGGGTTGCCTGTTTATGGTGCTGCAATATTTATGACAATTTCACAATCATTGATTAATTTTTTAATCCCTTCAGGAAGCGGTCAAGCCTTGGCAACTTTGCCTATTATGATTCCTTTAGGTGACGTTTTAGGATTGACCAGACAAACCACAATTTTAGCTTTTCAAATTGGCGATGGCGTTACAAACCTTATCAATCCTACACTTGGTGGCCTTATTGCCATGCTCAGCATGTGTCGCGTAAGCTTAGATAAATGGTTGCGATTTATTTTCCCTTTAACAGGAATTATTTTATTAACTGCTTGGCTTTTTCTAATTTTCAGTGTTTTCATTCATTGGGGACCTGCTTAAATCTTATTTATTATGAAGACTGCACAAAATATCCTAAAAGATTTAGTTGGCTTTCCTGTTTTAGGAGGTCAAAGTAATCTCGACCTTATCAATTATATTAAAGATGAACTTACCAAACATCAAATAACTTATCATTTAGTGCCAAATACTGAAGGCACTAAGGCTTCAATCTTTTGCAGGATAGGACCTGCGGTTGATGGCGGTTTTATTTTATCCGGACACACCGATGTGGTTCCCGTGGCAGGACAGGCTTGGCTTACCGACCCTTTTATTTTAACCGAAAAACCCGATGGCAAACTTTACGGACGCGGTTCTTGCGATATGAAAGGATTTATTGCTTGTTGCTTAGTAAATCTAACTAAAATGACTTCTGTTCAGCTTAAAAAACCCATTTATTTTGCCTTTTCGTATGATGAAGAAATAGGCTGTGTGGGTGCGCCCGATTTAATTAAAAGTCTATTAAAAACTTATGCCGAAAAGCCAAAGTATGCCCTTATTGGCGAACCAACTTTAATGCAACCCATTGTGGGACAAAAAGGTATTTGCGTTTTTAAAACAACGGTTTATGGTTCCGAAGGTCATAGCAGCCGCATTAAACAAGAAGTAAGCGCCATTCACGAAGCCGCCAAATTAGTGGTTTGGTTGGAGCAAAAAATGGACACTTTAATCGCCGAAAAACATATAGATAAACGTTTTAACCCACCACATAGCTCTATTCATATTGGCAAAATTAATGGTGGTGTCGCTCCAAATGTTATTGCAAACGAATGTACTTTTTATTGGGATGTGCGAATTATTCCACAAGACCATATTGAAACCATTAAAAATGACTTTTTAGATTATTGTCAAAGCCGCATTAAAATCATGCGAAAAATAAATCCTAAATTCAACATCACCCTCACCGCAGACCATCCCGCAGTGCCCGCATTAGACACGCCCGAAAACCGTTCTATTGTTAGTATCATTAAACAGCTAAGCTGCCGATCAGACCTTGGTACCGTTGCTTATGCCGCTGAAGCAGGGCAGTTTTCTAATGCTGGTCTTGAAGCGGTGATTTGTGGACCGGGAAGTATTGAACAAGCCCATCGCGCAAATGAATTTATCTCAAAAGAGGAGCTTAAAAAAGGAGAAAAAATGATTGCCGATTTGGTTGATTATTTGTCATAACATTATATTTTAGTTGTCATTTAAGTCTAAACTACTCACAAATTGCAATTCATAAAACAAGCTATTTTGTTATCTTTGCCTTTTTAAAAAGCACACCTATTTATGTTTAATAATTTAAGCGAAAAACTAGATAAAGCCTTTCACATACTTAAAGGTCACGGACAAATTACCGAAATTAATGTTGCCGAAACCTTAAAGGAAGTCCGTCGCGCGCTTCTTGATGCCGACGTAAACTTTAAAATTGCCAAACAATTTACCACATCCGTCAAGGATAAAGCCATTGGACAGCACGTGTTGACCTCTTTAAATCCGGGGCAGTTGATGGTGAAATTGGTTAAAGACGAATTGACTTCTTTAATGGGAGGCGAAAGTGTTGGCATTAACCTATCAGGAACACCGAGCGTTATTTTAATGTCGGGTTTGCAAGGTTCGGGAAAAACAACTTTCTCAGGAAAGCTTGCCCATTATTTAAAAACAAAAAAATCAAAACAAGTTTTGTTAGTGGGCTGTGATGTTTACAGACCGGCCGCTATCAATCAGTTACAAATTGTAGGCGAACAGATTGGCGTTGAAGTTTATGCCGAAATCGACAATAAAAACCCTGTAGAAATTGCTCAAAACGCGCTAAAACACGCCAAAGCAACGGGTAAAAATGTGGTGATTATTGACACAGCAGGACGTTTGGCTGTTGATGAACTGATGATGACCGAAATTGCCAACATCCATAAAGCCATTAAACCCCAAGAAACCCTTTTTGTTGTAGATGCGATGACCGGTCAAGATGCGGTAAATACGGCAAAAGCCTTTAACGATAAACTAAATTTTGATGGTGTTATTTTAACCAAATTAGATGGTGACACCCGTGGTGGCGCTGCTTTATCTATAAAATCGGTTGTAAATAAACCCATAAAATTTATCGGCACTGGCGAAAAAATGGAAGCCTTAGATGTGTTTTATCCCGACCGTATGGCCGATCGAATTTTAGGCATGGGCGATGTGGTTTCTTTAGTAGAGCGCGCTCAAGAACAATATGATGAAGTTGAAGCACGAAAACTTCAAAAAAAAATCGCCAAAAATCAGTTTGGTTTCGATGATTTTTTAGTACAAATCAATCAGATTAAAAAAATGGGGAATATGAAGGATTTGGTAGGAATGATTCCCGGCGCGGGAAAAGCCCTTAAGGATGTCGATATTAAAGAAGACGCCTTTAAAGGAATTGAAGCCATTATCCAATCGATGACGCCATCCGAACGGCGCGAACCCACAAGCATTGATGCCAATCGCAAAAAACGCATTGCAAAAGGCTCGGGAACAAGTGTTCAAGCAGTAAATCAGTTGATGAAACAATTCGACCAAATGAGCAAAATGATGAAAATGATGCAAGGCGGTGGCGCAAAAAATATGATGCAAATGATGAAAGGTGTTGGCAAATAAGTGTTAAGTGATGAATGTTGAATGTTGAATGATAAATTTAAATAATTACTTTACACTAGATACCTGATATTAGATACCTGATACTAAAAATACTCCCCAATGATCCTACTCGACGGCAAAAAAACCTCAAACGATTTAAAGCTAGAAATAGCCGAATCGGTTAAAAAATTAAAAGCACAAGGCAAAAAAATACCACATTTAGCGGCTGTTTTAGTTGGAACCAATGGGGCGAGTATGACTTATGTAAACAGCAAAGTTAAATCTTGTCAGCAAGTTGGATTTCATTCAACTTTAATTGATTTGCCTGAATCTACTTCCGAAGAACAACTGCTTCACGAAATTCAGTTGCTCAATAACGATGCTGATATTGATGGTTTTATCGTTCAGTTGCCACTGCCAAAACATATCGATGAACAAAATATTTTAATGACCATCAATCCCGATAAAGATGTGGACGGGTTTCATCCGGTAAACGTTGGAAAAATGACCCTTGATTTGCCTTGCTTTTTACCCGCCACTCCTTACGGAATTCTTGAACTTTTAGAACGCTACAAAGTAGAAACTTCGGGAAAAAATGTGGTGGTTATTGGCAGAAGCCACATTGTTGGGCGTCCGATGAGCATTTTATTGAGTCAAAAACGCACCGTTGGCGATGCCACCGTAACCTTGGTACACAGTCGTACTAAAAATATAAAAGCTTTTACGCTTAACGCAGATATCATTATCGTGGCGCTGGGAAAACCCGAATTTTTAACAGGTGATATGGTAAAAGAAGGCGTTTGTATTGTAGATGTTGGCATTACGCGCGTTGAAGATGACTCCTTGCCTAAAGGATATAAAATTGTTGGCGATGTAAATTTTGAAAGTGTGTGCAAAAAAGCGGCCTATATCACACCTGTTCCGGGTGGCGTTGGTCCAATGACCATTGCCATGTTGTTAAAAAACACGCTGTTGGCTTGCGAACGCACTAAATAACGCTATGCCTCTCTGTGAACTAAATTAGGCGAAAATGCAGGTGTGCAAACCGACATATATTCTACGGTTTCATTAAATGGATTAGAATATTGAACGCGCGTTCCCTTATTAATTTTTATCGATTCTCCCGCTTTTAAAATAATGGTTTCGCCATCGATAATAAACTGTTTTTTACCCCTAAAAATCAAAGTTATTTCATCAAATTCAGGTGTTTGAAAAGGCTCGCTCCAACCTGGAGGTGCTTTCATATAAGCCACGCTAATAGATCTTTCACCGTTAGTTGCCAAGCCAAAGTGTTCGGCAATATATTTTCCATCGGTTGTTGGCACAATAAAAGGCGCTATTTGTAGGGTATATTTTTTCATATTAAGACAATTTTAAAGTTTCTACCTATTGCAAAATCATTATTCTTATTTAAAATATCATACTACTAAAAAGCTGTTTTTAATTCAAATAAGAATTGAACTGTTGACTTAAAAAAAATGGATTAGAAAGATCTAAAAAGTTAAGTGTCATAAAAAGTGTAAAATGACTGCGATAAAAATCTTCAATTCTATTTAAAGTTTCGATGGCTTCCGGCTTTGGGATGTCGCTAAAATTGGACAAATGGTTTTCTAGGTTTTTGAGGGCAAAGATATTAGTATTCGCTACAAAAGACACAAATTTGTCATATTTTGAAAAGGCGTTAGCGAGTTTATAAAGATTCTCTGCCACGGGTGTTATTGAATTAAAACTGTCATTACTCAAAATGATAATGGTAATATCACCGTTGTCATACCTTCTAAAGGTGTTGCTAAATCCGTTCCAAACGCCATTGTGATAAATTAAATCTTCTTTTTGGTTTAGCCGATAGCCAAAACCATAAGGTATGCTTTTACCGCGAATGGTTTTTCCCGGCTCAAAAGCAAGCGCTTGAATGGTGTCATTTAAAATGTCATTGTTGGTTAAAGATTCACTCCATTTAAATAAATCATTAACAGTAGAATAAATACCCTTATCGCCTAAAACGCCATCATTTATGGTAAATGGTATCGTTTGGTATCTTCTACCACGGTGTCTAAATCCAACTAATTCATCCTTTTTCGGCTCTTCATTTTGCCTATGCGCATAGGTATGATTCATTTTTAATGGCCTAAAAAAATGGGTGTCAAGAAAATCTCCAAAATTTTGATTGCTAATTTGCGAAACAATCGTTGCTAAAATAAAGTAGCCTGTATTGCTATAATCAAATTTACTTCCCGGTTTAAAATAAGCTTGTATTTTTAAATGGTTCATGAGTTTTAAAACCGACTCATTATCTGTTTGTTGTCCAATTTTTAACTTATTTTCGGTTGCCCACATATAGTTTGGAAGTCCTGACGTGTGGTTTAACAATTGGCGGATGGTAATTTTTTTATAAGGAAAGTCCTTTAAATAATTTGAAGCATAACCATCCAAGTTTATTTTTCCATCTTGATAAAGCAACAAAATTGCTGCGGCGGTAAACTGTTTAGAAAGTGAGGCAAGTTGGTAGGTATTTGTATTTTCAATAGGGTCTTTGTGTCTTAAATCTTTTTTTCCTATGTGTTCTTCAAATAATATTTTACCCTTTTTGGCAACTAAAACACTGCCATTAAACCCATTACTTTTGTTCAGCTTTTTAATATAATTATGTATTTTTTCGGAGGGATACTTATAGACTTCTTTTAAAATAACATCACTCAAACCAGCTTGAATTCCAAATTGTGAATTAATATCTGCTGATTTTAAACTTAATAAGGTATTGGCATTTTCATTTTTTTGGGGGTTCGAATTGATATTTGCTGCAGCTAATAAAACAATTGTTACCATTAACAGAAGGTAAATTAATACAGGTTTATTCAGGTTTATCTTTTTGCGCATACTTTAATTTAATTTTTGAACTATCAATTCATTTTAGTCCTTAATTGCCACTTATCGTTTTCTAAAAAAGAGATAACGTTACAATGATATAAAAAATTATCAAAACCCCATTAAAATATTAATTTAAAAGGGGCGTTTTTAATAGAAAATTGACCATCACAACTTTTATTATTTGTTTTTGAGCAATTTAAACTTACTTTTGATGTTATAATTGTTTAGCAAACCAAAGCGTTTTTAACATTAAGTGCCTAATCCTAAATAAAAAGAGCAAGTTAACTAGTTGCTATTGAAACAAAAGGCAAGAAAAATAAAATATAAATGATGAAACTAACTTTTTTTGGTGGCGCTGGAACCGTAACCGGATCTAAAATTTTATTAGAAACTGAAACTAAAAAGCTCTTGATTGATTGTGGTCTATTTCAAGGATTAAAAGAATTGCGTTTAAAAAACTGGGAAGAATTTCCAGTTGAATTTAAAAATATAGACGAGGTATTTTTAACCCATGCGCACTTAGACCATTCGGGTTACTTGCCTATTTTAACTAAAAATGGCTACAAAGGGGCGATTAATTGTACGCAAGCCACAAAGGAATTAACTGAAATTATTCTAATAGATAGTGCCAAAATTCAAGAGGAAGACTCGGCGCGTGCTAATAAATACGGCTATACCAAACACCAGCCGGCTAAACCCCTTTACAAAGTTGAAGAGGTAAAGCAATGCCTCTCAAATTTTAAAACTTTTGCGCTAAACCAATGGCATCGTATAGATAAAAATATAAAATTCAAGCTTTTAAACAGCGGACATATTTTGGGAAGTTCGTTTATTATTCTCGATATCAATGGTAAAATTATTGTCTTTTCGGGCGACCTTGGCCGAAAAGAACCGCTTATTTTGCATCCCCATCAATATATTGAAAAAGCTGATTATGTGATTGTTGAATCGACTTATGGAAATAGAAATCACGAAGCTTTATCGGCGCAAGATAAACTGTTAGAATACATTAAGCTCACCTTTTCAAAGGGCGGCATATTGGCGATTCCCACCTTTTCGGTAGAACGCGCGCAAGAAATTATTTATCTGTTGAGCCAGTTAAAACAAAAACAGCTCTTACCAAATATCCCTATTTATCTCGATAGCCCTATGGGTGTTAATGCTACCAATATTTATTTTGCGCATAAAAGTGATCATAAATTGACCAACACGGCTATCGAAAACATGCAATCAACCGTTCAATTGATAAGCAATATTGAAACATCAAAAGCGATTGTGAATGATGAAAATCCGAAAATTGTCCTTGCCGGAAGCGGTATGGTAACAGGTGGACGCATTTTGCACTATTTAAATAAATTGATTTCTGATAAAAAAAATACGGTGCTAATAGTAGGTTATCAAGCTGTCGGCACTCGTGGCAGGGCTTTGCTAGCGGGCGACAGTGAAATAAAATTCTTTGGAAACTATCACAAAGTTAATGCCGAAATTTTTAAAATTGATTCCTTTTCGGGTCACGCCGACCAAAGCGAATTGCTAGATTGGTTGCAACATTTTAAAACGGCTCCAAAATTGACCTTTATAAATCATGGCGAACCACACCAAAGCGAGGCTTTTAAAGTAAAAATAAAAACAGATTTAAAATGGAACTGTACGGTTGCTAAGATGAATGAAGTTTATTATTTAGATTAAACCTTCACTTAATCAAACACTTAACACTTTTTGGCAAGGGAATTCCCACCTTTAAAACAGGGTCTGCAATAGGTTTTCCATAGTGTTTTTCAATGGGTATCACGCCCGCCCAAATTGGCAAATCACAATCGGCTATATCATCGTGAGGCGCGCCTGTTCTTATTTTTGCAGAGGCTTCATCAATTTTAATTTTTAAAACCGACGTAACCTTAAGCTCTTTGGCATTGGGCAATCTTACTTCTTGCCAGCGGTTGGGAATAATTTGATTGGTTATGGTTTCTAAAGCAGCAACTTTTTCATTTTCATCAACAATTAATTCGGCTTGACCAAAAACCACAACCGATTCATAATTTAAAGTTGAATTAAAAGCCGAGCGTGCTAAAACAATACCATTAGTTTGTGTAACATTTAAACTCAATGAAATGCCTTTGGCCAAATCGGTCAACATACGGCTAACCGAAGCGCCATGAATATACAATTCATCACCTTTACGGCCGAAAATAGTCGGAATAACAACGGGAAAACCTTCGTGAATAAAACCTATTTGACAGATAAAATTAGCATCTAAAATTTTATAGACCGTTTCTTTATCGTAAAAACCCCTAATTGGTAGTCGTTTTACTTTGGTTTTTTTAGTAGGTTTCATTAACCCTAATTAAACCATACGGTAATATATCTAAATGGTGCATTATCAGGTATTTGTTCAACTTTAACTTCGTCGGTACTAAATTCTGACAAGCCTAAATCCTTATTGCCAATGTTGAAAGTAGCGTTTAACTCTTCAACAAAAACAGTAGCTGAGGTAATGGCAGTTTCCACTTTTTCTATCTGATATTTTTCTTTTAAATCCTTAAACAAGGAAAGTACAGATATTTTACTTTTAGTGTGAAAATCACCGCTAAAAATCAAGACATTTTGAATGATAGCCGAAGTGTCGGAACTATTTTCAATATTAATAGTCAATAAATGATCCCCATTTTTAGCATAAACTTCATAATATTCGGCAGCAGATTTTGGCTGACTTACTTGATAAACAGGTTTAACTAATGAATCGGTCTCAAAAAGTTGATCTAAATCGGAAACTTTGGTGTCTTTAGTAATAAGTCCCACCTGACTTTTTTGAATAAGGTGTTTTTTATCTGATTGACATTGAATAAATAAAATGCAAATGAATAATAAAAGTAATGAATTTTTCATTGATTAGTTTCTTAATAATAGTTTTTCAAAAGTACACTTTTGAAAGATAAAAACAAAAAGAATTTAAAGTGCATGCTAATTTGAAAAGTAAGTAACTTATCTTTGCCAGATGCAAAATTTAAAAAATACTTCTGAGGTTACACAAGGTAAATTATTGCCTTTAATGGAGGCGTTCTACACCATTCAAGGCGAAGGATTTTATACCGGAAAAGCGGCTTATTTTATCAGAATTGGCGGTTGCGATGTAGGCTGCCATTGGTGTGACGTAAAAGAGAGTTGGAATGCAAAATTGCATCCCTTAACCCAAACCGATTTTATCGTTGCCAATGCTAAAAAACACAGTGATACTGCCGTAATAACAGGAGGTGAACCACTTATTTGGAATATGGATTACTTAACCAACGCACTAAACAAGATTGGTGTTAAAACCCATTTAGAAACCTCAGGGTCTTATCCAATGAGTGGCAATTGGAACTGGATTTGCCTTTCGCCAAAAAAAACAAAATTGCCTTTAGCTCAAATCTATCAAAAAGCTAACGAGTTAAAAATGATTATTTCAAATAAACACGATTTTAAATTTGCCGAAGAACAAGCTCAAAAAGTGAATGCTTCTTGTGAACTTTTTTTACAACCGGAATGGAGTAAACGCGCAGAATTTAATAATTTAATAACCGATTATGTATTGGCAAACCCCAAATGGAAAATCTCCTTGCAAACCCATAAATTTTTAAACATTCCATAATTTTTAATTTTGAAGGTATTTTGTATCTTGCACTCCTAAATCGCCCACAAATGAAAAATATTGTTTTTATTTTAGTCGCCTTGATCACCCTAAACGCCTTTGCTCAAACCGATGATGCTTATACAAAAAATGTAAAAAAAGCGCTTGAGCTATATAAAGGCTCGCCCTCTTTAGACCTTATTGCAAAAGATGCTTTTGCAAAAGTGCCTCAAAATAAAATGAGTAATCCAGAGTTGCAAAAAGCACTTACAAATGCCAAAAATAACGCTTACGCGGATGCAATTTCTAGATTTAAAGAACACTTTACAGCAGATGAAATGGCTGAAATTGTAAAAGATTTATCGGTTAAAAAAGAAAGTTATAGCGGCACTACCAATAACTTTACCAGACAATGGGGCATTAGCCAACGGAAATATATAACCGAAATTAATGAACTCTACAAAAAATTTCAACAATAAAAAAAAAGCGCTTAGGCGCTTTTTTTTATACTTTTATTTTTTCGTTCACCAAATTAAACAACTTTTCAAATTGTGCTTCGCGCGATAAAAAACTATTATCAAAAAGCACAGCATCTTTTGCTTGAACAAGGGGCGAATCGGCTCTAGTCGTATCAATTTTATCGCGCTGTTCTATATTTTTTCTCACTTGAGCTAAGGTAACTTTTTCACCTTTTAGTCGAAGTTCATCAAAACGTCTTTTTGCTCTGATGTCATTCGAAGCAGTCATAAAAAGTTTGAGTTCGGCATCTTTGAAAACAACTGTACCAATATCCCTACCGTCCATAACAACTCCTTTGTTTTTGCCCATTTGTTGTTGCTGTTCCACTAATTTTAGGCGCACTTCGGGCACAGCAGCTATGGTACTCACAAAATTAGAAACATCAATTCGCCTAATTTCTTGCTCCACATTTACATCATTTAAAAACATCTCGGCATAACCTAAATCAACATTAAATTTAAAATCGAGGTGAATTTTATCCAAATTATTGACAAGACTTTCCTTGTCAAAATGTGAATTATTAATATATCCTTGTTGCATGGCATAAAGACTTACCGCGCGATACATTGCCCCACTATCTACATAAATATAGCCCAATTTTGCCGCCAATTGTTTGGCAATGGTGCTTTTACCTGTAGATGAGTAACCGTCAATTGCAATGTTAATTTTTTTCATAAATAAAACTTAAAACTCAGGACTTCTCAAATCGAAAATCAAACTAAAAGTGTTTGCATTAGCTGCAGGATGAAATTTTGAAAAGGCGTAATTAAACTGCATTCTGCGCATTTTAATTCCAAATCCTGCCGTTAAGCCACTAAAAGTCCTTGTTGTTGCTAAACGCAATTCGCGCGCCCTTCTAAAATTGTATCCAAATCGGAGGTTAAAATCATTTTCTGGAAAAAATTCTGCTCCAATAACAATGTGTCTAAAGGCGTTGCTCAAACCTTTTATTGAGCTGTTAGAAACAGAACCGTCAATACCAACTTGTGTATCCGAAGGGTTTTCGGCCGAAACATTCCATTGTTGCAAGTTATCTAAGGTAAAATGCCAACGAAGTGGAATATTTGCAACGCGATAACTTGCTCCCAACAAAATCTCAAAAGGCAAGGGCTCTCTCGTTCCATCAAAAGTGTTTACCTGATAGCCGGCATTTCGCATTACAAAAGTGGCATTAAAAGGTTTTTCATCATTAAGATAGCTTAGTCCAAAATCAAATGCAGCACCATTTGAAGTAAAATTGTCAATTATCGAGCTAATCATTTTAAAATTGACGCCAACATTGAGATAAGTTCTAGGAATATTATAGGCATATCCAATTGAAAGCGCTAAATCTCTAGCTTTAAAACTTCCCGTTTCATTGCCAAGGTCATCAGCGGCAATCAATTTTCCATAATTTACATAAGTAATTCCACCCTGAATGGTTCCAAATCTGCGGCTAAAATATTTGGCATACGATAATGAGCCATAACTGACGTCTGCTAAAAAATTTTGATAATTTAAGGCTAGTTGATTATCCATTGACTTAGTTATCATTGATGGATTCCACAAGGCTTGATTGACATCATCTAAAGTCAAAACTTTTCCTCCTAAAGCCGATTGACGAGCCGAAGTTGAAACATTCAGAAAGTTAAACACCTGCTCTCCACCCACCTGAGCGCCTAAACTAACAGAAAAAAGTAAAAAAAATAAGAAGCTTTTTAATCTCATATTATAACTGCAAAATAAGCGGATTTTTCTGTATTAGAACGAATTTATTCCGAAATATTATAATGACTTTTGTATAAACACAAAAGCACCTATCAAAAGCCAAGTGCTTTTCAAAAGAAAGGCGATGACCATACGCTCCCACCAAAACGGCCGTATTCCCCAAGCCTCAGTATGCTGCTAGACTGATGTTGCTTTGTGTTTTATAAAAAAAATCCCGACTGCTTTCACAATCGGGATTCAAAAGAAAGGCGATGACCATACGCTCCCATCAAAATGGCCGTATTCCCCAAGCCTCAGTATGCTGCTAGACTGATGTTGCTTTGTATTTTATAAAAAAAAATCCCGACTGCTTTCACAATCGGGATTCAAAAGAAAGGCGATGACATACTCTCCCACCAAAACGGCAGTACCATCTGCGCTGATAGGCTTAACTTCTCTGTTCGGAATGGGAAGAGGTGAGCCCTATCGCAATAATCACCTTAAATCGTCAGCCTTTTCAAGACTCCCATTGGAAGCTTTAATTGGGCTTTATAAGTTAACATACTAGAATAATAATATGGTTTTGAATCAATTTTAATAATCAATGAGTTGTTTTTAAAAAGAACTTTCTACCTCCTTCCCCTTAAGAAAGGAGGCAACATAAGCCTATGGGTTATTAGTACTACTCGGCTTTGACATTACTGTCTTTACACCTATAGCCTATCAACGTGGTAGTCTCCCACGACCCTTAAAAGAAATCTCATCTTGTGATGGGTTTCGCGCTTATATGCTTTCAGCGCTTATCCCTTCCCAACTTAGCTACCCAGCAGTGCTCCTGGCGGAACAACTGGTACACCAGCGGTTGGTCCAAATCGGTCCTCTCGTACTAGATTCAGATCCACTCAAATTTCTAACGCCCACTACAGATAGAGACCGAACTGTCTCACGACGTTCTGAACCCAGCTCGCGTGCCACTTTAATGGGCGAACAGCCCAACCCTTGGGACCTTCTCCAGCCCCAGGATGTGACGAGCCGACATCGAGGTGCCAAACCCCCCCGTCGATATGAGCTCTTGGGGGAGATCAGCCTGTTATCCCCGGCGTACCTTTTATCCTTTGAGCGATGGCCCTTCCATGCGGAACCACCGGATCACTATGCTCTACTTTCGTACCTGATCGACTTGTCAGTCTCTCAGTCAAGCACCCTTATGCCATTGCACTCTACGCACGGTTACCAAGCGTGCTGAGGGTACCTTTAGAAGCCTCCGTTACTCTTTTGGAGGCGACCACCCCAGTCAAACTACCCACCAAGCACTTTCTCCCGATAAATCGGGATTAGGCTCTAGATAAGCAAAGGGTGGTATTTCAAGGTTGATTCCACAACTCCTAGCGAAGCCGCTTCATAATCTCCCACCTATCCTACACATTACTTATCCAAAGTCAATACTAAGCTATAGTAAAGGTGCACGGGGTCTTTTCGTCCCGTAGCGGGTAATCGGCATCTTCACCGATACTACAATTTCACCGAGCTCATGGCTGAGACAGTATCCAGATCGTTGCACCATTCGTGCAGGTCGGAACTTACCCGACAAGGAATTTCGCTACCTTAGGACCGTTATAGTTACGGCCGCCGTTTACTGGGGCTTCAATTTAGACCTTCGCATTGCTGCTAAGCCCACCTCTTAACCTTCCAGCACCGGGCAGGTGTCAGGCCTTATACTTCATCTTTCAATTTTGCAAAGCCCTGTGTTTTTGATAAACAGTCGCCTGGATCATTTCTCTGCGTCCCGATAGTCACCTATCGGGAGACTCTTCTCCCGAAGTTACGAGTCTATTTTGCCTAGTTCCTTAGCCATGATTCACTCGAGCACCTTAGGATTCTCACCCCGACTACCTGTGTCGGTTTACAGTACGAGTTCTTATAATCTGATGCTTAGAGGTTTTTCTTGGAAGCTCTTAGGTGTATTATCCACGCCACCGAAGCTTTGTGGTACTATCCCGCTTTAGCAAAGTCTGCGCATTTAACTACAAACCCTATACCTACACGGTTCAACGTACTATTCCGTCAGTACGCAACACTTTCATTACTCCGTCACCCCATCGCAATTATAAGAAGTACAGGAATATTAACCTGTTGTCCATCCACTTCCCCTTTCGGGTGCGCGTTAGGCCCCGACTAACCCACAGCTGATTAGCATCGCTGTGGAAACCTTAGTCTTTCGGTGTGCGGGTTTCTCACCCGCATTATCGTTACTTATGCCTACATTTTCTTTTGTAACCAATCCAGAATACCTCACAGTACTCCTTCTGCTTTGTTACAATGCTCCCCTACCACTTATAATAAATTATAAATCCATAGCTTCGGTAATATGTTTATGCCCGATTATTATCCACGCCCAATCGCTCGACTAGTGAGCTGTTACGCACTCTTTAAATGAATGGCTGCTTCCAAGCCAACATCCTAGCTGTCTGTGCAATCGAACTTCGTTAGATCAACTTAACATATATTTGGGGACCTTAGCTGATGGTCTGGGTTCTTTCCCTCTCGGACACGGACCTTAGCACCCATGCCCTCACTGCTGGCAATCATTTTATAGCATTCGGAGTTTGTCAGGAATTGGTAGGCGGTGAAGCCCCCGCATCCAATCAGTAGCTCTACCTCTATAAAACTTTACCAACGCTGCACCTAAATGCATTTCGGGGAGTACGAGCTATTTCCGAGTTTGATTGGCCTTTCACCCCTACCCACAGGTCATCCAAAGACTTTTCAACGTCAACTGGTTCGGTCCTCCACTATGTGTTACCACAGCTTCAACCTGCCCATGGGTAGATCACTCGGTTTCGCGTCTACTACTACTAACTTAGCGCACAAGTGCGCTTTCATCCCTATAGAATGAATCTCGCCCTATTCAGACTCGCTTTCGCTACGGCTCCTCCCGTCTTCGGGATTAACCTTGCTAGTAACAGTAACTCGTAGGCTCATTATGCAAAAGGCACGCTGTCACCCTGATAAATCAAGGCTCCAACCGCTTGTAGGCGTACGGTTTCAGGTTCTATTTCACTCCCTTACTTAGGGTTCTTTTCACCTTTCCCTCACGGTACTAGTTCACTATCGGTCTCTCAGGAGTATTTAGCCTTAGCGGATGGTCCCGCTTAATTCATACAGGGTTTCACGTGCCCCGCACTACTCAGGATAACACTATCAATATCTTCGTTTACTTATACCGGGCTATCACCGTCTATGGCTCCTCTTTCCAAAGGATTCTAATTCTCTTAGCATCGAATATCGTGGTCCTATAACCCCAATTGTGCCGTAACACAATTGGTTTGGGCTGTTCCGCGTTCGCTCGCCACTACTTGCGGAATCACTCTTGTTTTCTCTTCCTCCGGTTACTTAGATGTTTCAGTTCACCGGGTTTGCTTCCATCTCTGGATTTTGCAGCTTCACTGCAAAGGGTTCCCCCATTCGGATATTTACGGATCTATTCGTTTGTGCCGATCCCCGTAACTTTTCGCAGCTTATCACGTCCTTCTTCGCCTCTGAGAGCCTAGGCATCCTCCATACGCCCTTATTTAGCTTATGTCTTATGCTCTTTTACTTTTTAGCTCATTTTTGTTTTCTTGAAAAAGTTATCGCTAACCTCTTCTAGAGTTATTATTTTTTTGATTCTTTACGATATCATTATTCCAATATGTCAATGAACGTGCTTTGCGATTGGCTTTTAACCTTTCGCTATTAACTAATAGCTTTTAACCATTAGCTCTTGTGGAGAATAAGGGATTCGAACCCTTGACCCCCTGCGTGCAAGGCAGGTGCTCTAGCCAGCTGAGCTAATCCCCCAAATTTATCCCTCTGAGTTATTACTGATTAGTCTCTTAGTTTATCTATTTAATCGCCTATCTTGTGTTATAATTAACACTTATAACCTAAAACCTTAAACTTAAAACTAATAGCCTCAACTTCTAAAATTTCCTTCTTTTTAAAAATAAAAACTCCTGAATCCTAAATCCTAAAACCTAAAATCCTAAAGTAGTCTCGGGCAGATCCCCCGTTTCGCTTCGCTATCGGGTTAATCTTCTCGCCTTTAAAAACTCTTCTAAAAAAGTAGTCTCGGGCAGGCTCGAACTGCCGACCTCTACATTATCAGTGTAGCGCTCTAACCAGCTGAGCTACGAGACTCTACTCTTAAGTTTTTATTCTTCTATATTATAAAATTGACAGCAAATTAAGTAAGGTCACACTCTGTAACTTACCTCTTAATCTTTCTCTAGAAAGGAGGTGTTCCAGCCGCACCTTCCGGTACGGCTACCTTGTTACGACTTAGCCCTAGTTACCAGTTTTACCCTAGGCGGCTCCTTGCGGTGACCGACTTCAGGTACCCCCAGCTTCCATGGCTTGACGGGCGGTGTGTACAAGGCCCGGGAACGTATTCACCGCATCATGGCTGATATGCGATTACTAGCGATTCCAGCTTCACGGAGTCGAGTTGCAGACTCCGATCCGAACTGAGATCGGTTTTTGAGATTCGCGCCTACTCGCGTAGTGGCTGCCCTCTGTACCGACCATTGTAGCACGTGTGTAGCCCAGGACGTAAGGGCCGTGATGATTTGACGTCATCCCCACCTTCCTCGCGGTTTGCACCGGCAGTCTCGCTAGAGTCCTCAGCTTAACCTGTTAGCAACTAACGATAGGGGTTGCGCTCGTTATAGGACTTAACCTGACACCTCACGGCACGAGCTGACGACAACCATGCAGCACCTTGTAAGTAGTCCGAAGAAAAGACCATCTCTGATCTATGCAACCTACATTTAAGCCCTGGTAAGGTTCCTCGCGTATCATCGAATTAAACCACATGCTCCACCGCTTGTGCGGGCCCCCGTCAATTCCTTTGAGTTTCATTCTTGCGAACGTACTCCCCAGGTGGGATACTTATCACTTTCGCTTGGCCACTGAGATTGCTCCCAACAGCTAGTATCCATCGTTTACGGCGTGGACTACCAGGGTATCTAATCCTGTTCGCTCCCCACGCTTTCGTCCCTTAGCGTCAGTTAATAGGTAGTAGACTGCCTTCGCAATCGGTATTCTATGTAATATCTAAGCATTTCACCGCTACACTACATATTCTATCTACTTCCCTATAACTCAAGATAACCAGTATCAAAGGCAATGCCACAGTTAAGCTGTGGGATTTCACCTCTGACTTAATCATCCGCCTACGGACCCTTTAAACCCAATGATTCCGGATAACGCTTGCACCCTCCGTATTACCGCGGCTGCTGGCACGGAGTTAGCCGGTGCTTATTCTTACAGTACCGTCAAGCCCCGACACGTCGGGGTGTTTCTTCCTGTTTAAAAGCAGTTTACAATCCATAGGACCTTCTTCCTGCACGCGGCATGGCTGGTTCAGGCTTGCGCCCATTGACCAATATTCCTCACTGCTGCCTCCCGTAGGAGTCTGGTCCGTGTCTCAGTACCAGTGTGGGGGATCTCCCTCTCAGGACCCCTACCTATCGCTGTCTTGGTGAGCCGTTACCTCTCCAACTAACTAATAGGACGCATAGCCATCTCTTACCCATAAATGTTTAATTATTTAATGATGCCATTCTATAATTCTATGAGGTGTTAATCCAAATTTCTCTGGGCTATCCCTCTGTAAAAGGTAGGTTCTATACGCGTTACGCACCCGTGCGCCGGTCGCCACCCAGTATTGCTACCTGTGCTGCCCCTCGACTTGCATGTGTTAAGCCTGCCGCTAGCGTTCATCCTGAGCCAGGATCAAACTCTCCATCGTCTATATTTTTATATCTTCGATCTTAAGTCTGATACAAAGCCTCAGAAATTGTTATTCTAAGTTTGTTTCTTTACTTAATTCTTTACGCTGTCAATTTTTATGCTGTCAATGAACTTCTTATTTTTTCGCTTTTATTTCCCCTCCTTTTTAAACCCTCTCTCTCTAAGCGGGTGCAAATATATAAAGGTTTTCTAA
>Ga0210050_1000751_pt1 | contig 39214 bp, 38 predicted proteins | sample CryGey132114_all_FD_185463 | JGI IMG/M metagenome (GOLD analysis project Ga0210050, IMG submission 185463) | Groundwater microbial communities from aquifer - Crystal Geyser CG22_combo_CG10-13_8/21/14_all (SPAdes) (version 2) | ecosystem: Environmental > Aquatic > Deep subsurface > Groundwater ... | reverse complement strand
CTCTTGGACACCACCTGCAGTTCGCTATCGCCCGCAATACCACCAGACAATTTATCAATACATGGATCTGGATCACCCCATCCTGTCCTCCCGATCGCTGTACCGTGTCCAACTGGCAAGGAACCATGCATATCCCCATCGCTCATGGTGAAGGTCGCTTCACAACACGGGATAGGGATTTGGTTCAGGAACTTCAGAAGAACAAGCAAATCGCATTCTCGTACTGTGACGAGCACGGCAATACGGAGAAGGGAAATCCGAATGGTTCCATGCTGAATATCGCCGGAGTATGCAATCCTGCCGGTAACATTGTAGCCCTGATGCCACATCCGGAACGCTCTCAAAACGGCGACCCGTTCTTTCAATCATTAAAAACATGGATGGAAAAGCAGAAAGAAGCAACTGCACAAAATTTTTCATGGGAAAAGCAGCCTCAAAAACTACCAAATACTCCCTTATCGCCCCATGAAAAATTTTGTGCAGTTGCTGTTCCCGAAATATTCATACAAACATGTATCACCAACAATGAAGAGCACACACTGGAACAAGTCGGCAAACGCATTGTGCCAAGCCTCAAGCTCAAGCAGCTGCGATACATTGCCTGCACACACCATAATCCGTATGCATTCCTGGAAAAGATCAGTCACTTCAACCCGCACAAAGAGAGGGCATACATTAGAAGGAATGGACGTATCACCGCATGGAACATGCATAAAAAACAAGAAGAACCCATTCCAACGTCACCATTTGTCGGAATACTGTTTCTCAGACGTGATGATGAAGACGCATCAGACGAAGGCATATGCTACGTCTGCCAGTCAGAACATCCTGTACAGTTGGATCAACGGGCATTTCTCGAAGTGCTCTTTAATCCACATGCGCATACCTTGCAGAAGCTTCTTCAATGATTCGTCTTCTTGCTTACAACATCCGCTCTCTCTGGAACGTCGGTTCCATTTTCCGCTCTTGCGACGCCTTTGCCGTAGAGAAGTTCTACCTCACCGGCTACACGGGCCATCCTCCTCGTAAAGAAATTACGAAAACAGCCCTTGGAGCAGAGGAATTCGTGCCCTGGGAACAGTACAAGGATCCTCTTCCCGTCATTCAGAAACTCAAGGAAGAGGGCTGGCACGTCGTCGCACTCGAGTTACATCCAAGCGCCATCCCTCTTTCAACATTTCAGGCACCAGACAACATTCTTCTCATCATCGGTCACGAACTCGACGGCATACCGGAAAGCATCCTCACTCTCTGTGATTCCATCATCGAGATCCCCATGATGGGACAGAAAGAATCCCTCAACGTTGCCGTCGCAACAGGAATCGCCCTCTGCACCCTCACTCAGTAGCTATCTTTATTTTTATCTGGATCACGAGCTCCTTCAGTGCGAGAGTCATTCCAAGCATCTTCAACATACCCTGAAGACCTAGTACTCATTTCACCTGTCACACCTTCTGAAGTGAGTTGTGTATTCCCAGAAGAAATTTCTACGCTATCTCCCAAAATCCGTGTAACTTCCTCTCGGGCACCAACATCATGCTTACCAAATGCCTTCTCAGATAACTGTTTATACATCTCCAAGGTTTTTTTCATGGAATCAAAACTCTCCGCCTGTGCTCTCACTTCATCTATTCTTTCCTGAAATCTCTTTTGTAGAGGGTCAACTTCTGCCATATAGTGTGATATGTATGTATATAAAAACTATTTACATTATACATATTTTAATAAAATTATGCAACATACAGATTTGCTATGATTTTAAATCCCTATGCCCATCGAACTCACGCCTGTTCAAAAAACACTGGCAGAAACTCTCTCGGTACACGCAAAAGATGCCTGCGCACTCGTGGGACTGAAATGCCAGAAGTGTGAGCCACACCACTTCTACCTCACAGTCCATCGTTACTACGGCAAAGTGCAGGGAATGACAGCGGAAATGGACCGCTGCATCGACTGGTGCATGAGTAAAGGCAAACTCGTCTTCACCGCACAACGATTTGGCAACTGGTGTGCCAAGAAAGTAAAATGGGATCGTGAACAGGAAATCCGCCAGCAGGAGCTTATGACACTCAAGTCAGGCACAGAACACCAGAAAGCGGATTACCGTAGACAAGTATCGGGGCATAGCTCAGTTGGCTAGAGCGCCTGCTTTGGGAGCAGGAGGCCGCAGGTTCGAGTCCTGCTGCCCCGACCACTAAAAAATCCCCACAATGTACAACATCTATGGGGATATATATACCATTACATTTCTGGCTCATCTCCTTCATCCTCTACGTTTACCGTGTCACCACCACACTCACATCCATTGCCACACGTTTCACATTTATCTTGGCTGCATCCATCACATGGTGACATTTCTTGATCACAACATTGACCCATAGTGAAAGGGGGAAGAAATAAGTACGGAAAACATACCATACTTCACATCAAAAGCAAAACTCCTCTATGATCAACCCCCATGCACTCAGAACCTCTCGCATATCGACTGCGTCCGAAATCACTCGACGAATTTGTCGGACAGGAAGACATAGTAGGACCGGGAACACCGCTACGCAGTAGCATTGAAAAAGATACCTTGCAATCGGTGATTCTGGCAGGCCCTCCGGGGACAGGAAAAACAACGCTGGCACACATTATTGCTCAATCTACACAAGCGCAATTTGTCCAGCTCAATGCCGTCATGAGCGGCGTGAAAGAACTGAAAGCAATCTGTCTGCAAGCAGAAGAACTTCAGACAAACTTACAACAAAGAACTGTGCTCTTCGTCGATGAAATTCACCGCTTCAATAAAGCACAACAGGATGCACTACTGCCATTTGTGGAACGCGGGATAGTCATCCTCATAGGAGCAACAACGGCCAATCCCTACTTTGAGGTCAACAGTGCCATACTCTCACGGTCCCATGTGTGTCTTCTAACACCTTTGTTACAGAAACACCTGCTGACCATTCTGAAACGCGCACTGGGACACGAACAGGGATATGCAGGAAAGATCACCATACAGGAAGACGCTCTCAAACACCTCGCACGCATCGCAAACGGTGACGCACGCATCGCATTGAATACACTGGAACTCTCTATTCTGACGATTGGGAAACGCATTTCTCTGGAACAGGCGGAAAAACTCTTCAATGCACGCACGCACCGCTATGATAAAACAGAGGAGGACCATTACAACATCATTTCCGCATTCATTAAAAGCATGCGCGGCAGTGACGTCGACGCTGCCCTCGTCTGGCTCTTCATGATGATCGAAGGGGGAGAGGATCCACGATTTCTCTTTCGTCGCATGCTGATTTTTGCCAGCGAAGATATCGGCAATGCTGATCCGCAAGCACTGCAACTTGTGACATCTGCATGGCAATCCTTCGAACTCGTAGGAGTGCCGGAAGGTGAGTTTTTTCTTGCGCACGCTTGCATCTATCTCAGTCAGGCACCGAAAAGCAATGCAATAAAGAAAGCAATGTATGGAGCAAAAACCTTTGTGCAGCAGTCACCACAACTCGAAGTGCCGCCACATTTGCGCAATGCGCCGGTAAAGGCCATGCGGGCCCATGGCATAGGACAAGGATATCAGTATCCTCATGACGCAGAAGAGGGAATCGTCGCTGCAGAGTACTTCCCACTCCGTGCCAAGCCCCAGAACTTCTATATGCCGACAGACAGAGGCTACGAACAGCAAATACGGGAGCGTATGAAGAAAATACGCTCTATTCTACGAAATACACCTGTTTCCGCCACTTCCCCTCTCCCGTTGGGAGAGGGTTAGGGAGAGGGGGAATTATTAAGAATATAATTTGATATTTTTATCAAATTATTTTATAATATCTATAACAGAGACATGATACATACACTACGCACATTTGCCCATAAGCATGACGAACTTCCTGCATTTCATGCAGCATATCTCGTCATCACCGTCTTGGTTGCGGCTCTTCTCAATCTGGGAGTATTTGCCCTCCTCATTGTCATACATATGACACTGGATTACGTGAAGTACCGCGAGTACCACAACTATTCACTACGAAAAACACTCCACGGCATGGTACGGGAAAGTCTCTTCGATATTGCTCTGTTGTCACTCGCTACGGTTATTGCCATCTACCTGCATCATTCCGTAGTAGGAATTGCTGGACTCTCCGGCGTACTCCGAGCGGAAGTCACCATTGCCAGAGGACTTGGAACCCTTATTCCCAAATTCGAAATTCTCCACCGCTTCTTCCACGTCATCTTTCACATAGGACATCACATGCGACATGTTGTCGTCTCCGTGGAATCCCCGTGGACACACAACGAGAAAATTCAGTGGTTTCTCGTCGCGGTATCGATCGTTCTCCTCGCACTTGCACCGGAAATTCTGCATATTGATCTCCAGTCGCTGCAAAGCATCTTGAGGGAAGAACTGTTACCCTGGAACATATAGTCTCCCTAAAACGGAACACCTTTCGGGAAGAGATTCTTCTCCAGATCTCTTGCCATTTCACACATTATCTTTCCTTTCTCTGAAGCCATAAAATCCGGATATCGCACATGAAGATCCGCAAAACGCTCATCGAGAGGTACAACCTCGTCAAATTTCAAACGTTTGTCTGCATAGTACAACACACCCTGTTCAGTCATTGGCTTCTCTTCTTGTGAGAAACCATCGTATCCATGCAGTGCAACAATATCACCAAGAGCAGCAAACCCGTGCCCGTGCAGAAAAGCTGCGGCTGCTGCTTCGTGATGCATACCCGGATACTTCTTCTGCCATGTATTCCAGCAAGAACGCATGGCGTCTGTGTACTCCATATCCTGTGGAGATGCCCCGGGACGAAAATCCACAAAACGAAGGAGGTCATGCAATTCTCCAGCACGCCGTAGTAGCAGTGGCCGGACACACTGCCCCTGCTGCGCAAGATACCGACCAATGCGCTCTGCAAGTTCCCCGACTTTGTCACAGTGCTTCTGAATATGATCCGGCAACAATACCTCAGCCCTCCATGCATCCACTTGTTCACGCGTAGGGAACAAAACATCACTAAAACGCACGGTAACCTTGCGTTCTTTTGAGCACGAATCATTAATATGGATATCTATATGGGAGTCTGTCCAAGAACACGGCAAGCGATCTGCCCACTCAATACAGCGAATACCCGTACACGTCTCTGTGGAAGAGAGGACTCCTTCCACTTCGTCTTGGGGCAGACGATAGAAGTCGAGATGCATGCATTCGAGCTCTTCCCCTTTCCATGGGAACATATAGCGTTGTTCCAAGGCAAATGTGGGACTGGTGATGACATCCAAAATCCCCAAACCCTCGGCAAATCCTTGCATAAACGTTGTTTTTCCCACCCCAAGTTCTCCTGTGAGGAGAATAGTCAGCGGAAATGTGTAGAGAGTCCGTGCAAGGGATATGCCCGCAGAACGCATTTTTTTAACATCTGTAAGCCGTAATTCTATAGATTCACTCATTGACCAAAATTAAGAAAAATGCTATTATATTACTAGGAAAAAATACAAACACACACTCCTTCATTCTCCATGTCCTCACACAAATTATCACAGAAAAAGAACTTCAAAAAATCCCACCTGTACAACAAAAAGGGAGGATCGTACACGGCAAAGTATCTCAAACAGAAATCCTCATTTTGGATTGCTTCCCTTTCTCTCTTCGCATTCATAGCAGGAAATATGGCAGGCCAATACGGCTGGTACACATTCTGGCATGCAGTATGGGGTCAACAATACGACGACCACCTCATTACGTACACCGGTACGGTGCCCCCAGTCGCATCCATTCCTGCATATGAGAATTGGCACGGTGCACTCCCGGCATCATACATAGACGTTCCGGAAGAGTTGCAAAAACCACTTCCATGGTATGACAGTATTGAACAGCAGAAAGGCTATGAGGGACACACACACCAGCATGATGCCTATTCCATTGGCCACATGGGATCCTATAAAACAGGTGGAGAAGGGGATGGCAGCCATCCCGGCGTCGACATCCGCGTACCTACCGGCACCCCCATTGTCAGTATCGCTAACGGCATTGTCACCACAGTCGAAACAGATAGCGGATACGGAAAGCATATTGTGATTCGCCATCCACATGCGCCCGATCCAAACGATCCATCACAAGAAACAGTACTCTATTCTGTATACGCACACCTCAGTGAATTCTCTGTGGCCGAAGGTGCAACTGTCTCAAAGGGACAGAAAATCGGTCTCTCCGGTATGACCGGATTTGCAACAGGACCGCATCTGCACTTCCAGATTGATCGCGACTCTGCACCATGGCATCCCTACTGGCCATTTAGTGCGTCCGAAGCTCAGAAGCACGACCTCACATTCTCACAAGCAATCAACAGCGGACTCTACCAGGAACGCGGATTCACGCACACCATACATCCCATGCTCTACGTGCAAGCAAATTATCCGGCAGTGAGTGAAGCAGTTCCCCAGGTGGCCGTGAACATAGAGCCTACCCTGGAAGAACCAAAGCTCACAGTTGTGGAACACATTCTGGCACGCAGAGAGGAGCGACGCCTCAAACGTCTCTCTCACCAGAGAGTCGTTGAGAAACAATTGACAGCACAAGTGGGAGTAACAGACACAGTCGTGACCGGACTACAAGAAAAGGCGCCCGCAACGACGATGCCTGTCTCGGGAATTATCATGCAGCACGACGGGAAATTTATCCCAAACACATGGGAAAAGCTTACACTCACACTGATCGACATGCAGGGAAACACTGTAGAACATCCCGAGCTCGATACCGAAATCCAACTACGACCAGGATACGGAAAGATGACCATTGAACCCACGGTCCTGTCTACACTCGACTTTACTGCAGGAGTAAAAACAGTAAAAGTTCTTCCACTAGAAGAAAAGACTATGGTCATCCATGTGCTTCCTTACAACATACTGAGTACGCCTCTCCTACGAGAATAAGGAAAATAACCACGGAAAAAACGACCACCAACTACTTCCGCTACGGAAGATGTGTTCTTGTTTTAAAAACCACTGCGACACCGTCAAGAAGCGATCAGAATGGAGAGCAGGCGTGCCAAAATCAATACCCTTCACGTCGCGACGATAGGCATAGGCATACTCCGGTGAATAGAGGAAAATTGCAGGAACATCTTTACGCAATGCATCACGCAATTCCCGCAACGCTTCTTCGCGCTCCTGCGTTGTGGTAGGTGAACGAATGAGTTCCAGAAGAGCATCTACTTCGAAAGAAGTATACTGTGACAAATTGTACGCATCCAAACGTAAATCACTTCGATTTCCCGTGAGCCGTTGTGCAGCACTGCTATGCCAGTACGGATACGTGTCTAAGTTATCCAGGAGAGACTGCCCGAACAAAACCACATCATAGTCTCGTGCAAGCAAACGTTCTTCAAATTCCTTCTGTGTTTCAGGTACGTCGACATCAAGATACACACCCAATGCCTTCCATTGCGTTTGTACTACTGTTGCAATCTCCTGATAGACAGCAGGAGAAGAACTTGTGAGAAGTGTCAGACGCAATACCTCTCCCTGCTTATTCATACGTGTCCCCAGTGCATCACCTTTGTCACGTCGACGGAGAAAGCCGTCTTCCAAAAAGAAATCCAGAGCAGTCATGTGCATCCCTGTAGACGTGCGTGCTTCCAGAAATTCCGTAATCAGTTGCTGTTCTGTACTTGCACGACGGTATGCACGTGTATCAGTCGTACGCCAAACGTAAAAAGAATCCACGATAGATTCACCCTGTCGCAATCGGAGAAGATTTGTTCCCAAGGTGATACTCCCAGTGCCGCCATGTGTGGGAAGACCAACGATCCAACTGCCCGTTCCGAGAGATGTAACCGCAAGTCCATTGAGTGTGAGCTCAGTATCTTTCTCATGAAGATACGCACCTGTCACCGTCAATACTGCACCTGTCTCAAGAAGAACCACGGGTGATACTTGCAGGACGCCAACACTATTCGCTTCACGTTGTTCCAACAATCGCTGCAAGCGCAGTTTTTCAGGAAAGTACCACTCCGAATCAAAGAGTGCTCCCTGCGCAGCATCCGCATCAAATTGGTATCGCCAATCCGATGTATCCAATTCCAGAAATGGCGTATCCACAATGAGAGGGGAATGGGCAAGCTCTGCAATCTCCGTTTTGTCAGTTCCTAGTTGCAACCCTAATCGTAAATGAGGATCGCGCAGTACTTCACGGTCAAGATTGAAGAAGAGTGCTGTGTATTGAGGCAAACTGTATGTCAGAACATCAAAGCGGTTGGGGCTGACAAACTCCCCATCCTCTCTTCGCGGTACAAGCCGAATACCATCAAGATTTCCGACATCCGAAAGAAGACTGGGAAAATTGGGAAAGATACGAAAGACAATCTGTTCCAGATGATGAGTGGAAGTTTTCTGAAATGCAAAACGTTCCAGTGTAATTTCAGTGCTCAAATCGGTCTGTACCAGACTCTTGAAACGGTACGGACCAGTTCCTACGGGTTGAAAACCAAAACTCAACGCTTCCACCAAACGTGCAATAGGTACTCCCGCAAATGAACGGCGAGGAAGAAGACCAAGAGTGAGATTACTCGGAAAAAAGTAGTATGGCTCCTCCAGACGAAACTGCACTGTTTTTTCATCAACCTGTTCGACCGTCACGCCACGAAAATTCCGCTGCAAGAGCGTATTTGGAAACGCGGGATCTTGAATAGTCTTGAATGTGAACAAGACATCATCTGACGTCACAGGATGCGGATCTTCTTCTGAAGAGTCATGCCAGAAGAGATTATCTTTCAGCGTGACTGTGTACACTTTCCTGTCAGAAGATACTGTTAAGGTTGCGAGATCCTCCTCAACATTCTTCGTGTGTGGGTTGTAGCGCAGCAGTCCGGAAAAAATCAACGATACCATATCGCGATTCACATCATTCTCCACAATAAACCATGGATTGAGAGGGCGAAAAGATCCAATGGCTCCCTCAATGTACGTTCCTCCAGCTTTAGGGACAAGGATAGTATGCTCGTGGTAAAACCTCCGGGCGAGAACGAAAGTACTACCAAAAAAGGCAATAAGAAAGAGGAGAAGCAGCATATGCTGCGATCGCAGTGACCGTCGAATACGATGACCGAAAGACTGCATCTCTTAAGAAATTTTAGAAGATGTACCACTGTGCCACTGCCAACACAAAGAACAGGGCACAAAGGGCCACCGTCGCCTGAAAGAGCACCTTTTCCGCTCCGCGCCGCTGCACCACAAGTGTCTCTCCACTCCCGCCGAAAACAGCGGAAAGTCCGGATGTGCGCTGCTGTATGAGAATACAAAAACAGAGCAAAACGCTCGAAAGAATCTGGAGAATGGCAAGTAATGAACTCATAGAGTAGAAATAGGGTACCCATTCGCTGTGCTCAGGGCAAGGAGGAATGGTGGTGGGCGCAGAGGGAGTCGAACCCCCGACCTACTGGGTGTAAACCAGTCGCTCTAGACCAACTGAGCTATGCGCCCATATGTATAACATATATCGGATGAAGACGTAGAGCGACAATCGCAGTTCCTTTCATTGCTCGTCTGCCACAGGCAGACTCGACACCAACTGAGCTATGCGCCCATTCCCGCGTATTGTACACATTTTGTGGCTCTAGAAACACCACCCGCAATCCGTAGATTGCGGGTGGAATACTACACAAGCTGCCACCGAAGCGGCAAGCCTGCCCGGAATGGAACAACCATTCCGCATTGCTCGGGAATACACCATGTCTCTTGTGTGAGGGTAATTTTCCCCTCATTGAGTGGAAGACCGTAGAACTCTGCACCAAAGCGCGACCCGAAACCATCGAGACGATTGAGTTTTCCATGCTCCTCAAACTTCGTCGCAAGCAACTCAGGAAGATGTGGTGCCGTGTAGTCACCACATGCACCACGCGCGCATTCCTTCTTTTCGCGCGGATGAGGTGCAGAGTCGGACCCGAGGAAGAACTTCGGATTCCCGCTCATGGCTGCTTCAATGAGCGCATCACGGTCCGAAAAGTCTTTCGGCATCGGCATGCAGCCATTGTGCGGCCGGATACCATCACCGATCACATCATTGAGCGTCAGATAGAGATGATGCGCCGTGATGGTTGCGGCCACATTCGGACCGAATTCCCACACAAGCTCCACAGCTTCCTTGGTAGAAATATGCTCCAAGACCATACGTAAGTCTGGAAACATATCCACAAGCCGACAAAGGACAGGCAGAAATACGTGTTCACGCTTCGTGACGAGTGTACGCGGTTTGTCCAGCTCTCCATGCATGAGGAGCAGCATGCCGATACCCCGCATGGCGCGAAACGTCTCCTGTATCTGTGTACTGAAGAAGTCTCGCAGTCCTTCATCGGAGTTCGTCGTCACACCAAGCGGATACACCTTTCCGGCAACCGCACCAACACGATAGGCATCCATGACCATTTGCGGTGTTGTGCTATCCCGGATCTCGATCGTCATGAGCGGCTCGAACGGATACTGCACCGGCATCGCATCCCGCACGCGCAGAATCTGATCTCGATACCAGACAACATCGTCAGCCGTGAGAATCGCGCGCGGCCGCGTATTGGGCATGGCAATAGCCCGACCGGCATAGCGCACCGTCCATGGCAGAACTTCTTCCAGAAGAGCGCCGGTCCGGAAGTGACAGTGCATGTCATCCAACCGACGCATCGTGAACGTTGTCATGATTGATACCTCCAATCGAGCTCGTAGGCTCTTCTGATAATGCGTTGTACTTGCCAGGGACGTTGGCTCGCAACCGAGCCGACAAAAATGGATGACGCGCCGGCACGGTGGTACTGGTTGACGTCTCTCGGATGAAAAATGCCACCGCCACCATTGATCGGCTTCGTGAATCCCGCATCGCGTAAACGAGCAATCCAGTCACACACCAGCGGACGGAGGCGAGGACCCGAGAGTCCGCCGCCGCCAAACCGTGCAAGAGGGGACTTGAACCCACCAAAAACACGATGCCAAGGAATGCTAGCAGATCCCGTGCGAAAGGTATTGGATACGCAAATCGCATGGCAAGCCGGATGCTGTTCCAGCTCCATCATTGCCTCTGTCGGCGTCGATACAACGCTGTACTTCGGCATTACGGGCACATCCAATGCCTGCAGAATGTGCAGCGTCTGAATGGATTCACCAACGAGACCTGAGAGAGCATGCCCTGTATTCGGACAAGACAGATTCTTCTGTACGCCAAATGGCGCGGCAAACCGCTCTTTCGCCTCGAGGAGGATATCGACAATCCGCCGTACTTCATCAAGACGCTCTGCAAGAGTCTTCCCGATAGCCATCACAGAAATCCAGAACGGCTCGGTACGCTCCTGCCACTGTCCGGTATCGAGTAACGCCTGCAAGCCCGGGTTACTTAAACCGACTGCATTCAGCATATCTCCGGTCCACGGATTCATCCATACGCACTCCGGAAACCACTCCCGTGGCGTATAGCGCTCAGTGAGTGGCATATGCCCTTCATTGGCAAGTAACGTCGCTGTTTTTGCAGTGAATGTCATCCCGGAAAAATCCAGAACACCAAGACGCTTCAGCGGCACATGAAACCAGTATCCCTCACCGAAGAATCCCTCCACACCCGATGCACCGAGCACCGGACCAAATTCAATTCCACAGAGTTTCATTTCTCACCTCGCTTTCTGTAAAAGAGCAATGTGAAAAAACTCTATCACAGAAAAGGAATACCTTATAATGCCCGGAAAATTTCCTGCATGAGCGCGACAATCGTCGCGAAGTTGAGATCAAAAGGAATATCGAGCAAACGGGCAATCCATGTGACGAGGAAGAATGCGAGAAACGACACAACGAGACCGATGATGGAATAGCGAATTGTATGCATTGCTTTCTTAATCTTCTCGTCATTCCCGGCAGACAGAATGAAAGTAATACCTCCCCAGATAATGAAGAGAAGGGAGAGTATTGAAGCAAAGATAATACCCAGTGCAATAATGGTTGCGACAATATCGATGATACTGCCGCCCTCAAGAAGATCACGAATCATACGAAGAAAAGTATACAGAACAAAAGAAGGAACGTAAAGTGGCAGCGCCACGTGGATGCGATCACGTAAAGGGCATTTCGCTTCGCTACATGCCCCACGTGACACGTAAAGCCGCTACGCATCTTTACGTGGGTTCGAGAATTTTGAGGTTGATGCGCTGTTTCTCATTCCCTCCAATCACACGCAGAAGAGTACGCAATGCTTTGACAGTTTGCCCTCCTTTTCCAATCAATTTCCCCATATCACGATCGCTCACGCGAACAGTCAGCAGAATGCCCAAAGAGTCTTGACTGGCCTCTATGGAAAGCTGATCTCGATCTTCAACAAGAGATTCGAGAACAAACGTCAGGAAGTCGAGACCGGGAAGTGATGCAGACATGATGAAAAAAGTTAAGATGCAGGAGCATCACCAGCTGGAGCAGCCTCCTCATCACCACCTTTTCTCTTCCGTCTGTGAACATACTTTTTCACATACTTCTGCGCTTCCTGTACTCCTCCTTTCACAAGCAAACGCGCAACCGTGCCACTCGGTACAGCGCCATGCTGTAACCAATGACGCACACGCTCTTCTTTGATCTCCCACACAGATGGATTGCGATCCTGAAGATAGTATCCGAGGATCTCAATAAAACGACCCTTCACAGGCCATTTCTTCTCTGCAACAACAACCCGATAGGTCGGGATGCTGTTTCTGCCAGTTCGCTGCAAGCGGAGCATAAGCATGCGCAAAGTGTACAAATATTCGCAAAAAGAGCAAGGGACGTCGCTTACGAGCGACGTCCCAAGCCCTAAAACAAGAGTTTTTCTAGGAAATACCAATATTGTCTATTGCATTCTTGTGGCCATGCGTTGCATCCTATCGTATATGAAAATTACACACTCACTCTTTTTCCTTGGCTTCGGTTTCGCCATCGGGGCCGCTACCGTTCACGGTTCATCACTCCTCGGATCCGCACTATTTCCGGATGTCCCGACAGGTGCATACTTCGATGCAGCAATTGGTGAACTCTACAATAAAGGGGTTATTACGGGACACGATGACGGCACATTTCGCCCAAATGACTTTGTGACGCGCGGACAAGTTGCCGTGATGTTTCAGCGGTTTATGAATGGAGGACTCGTTGTGTCGCAGAATACGACTGTCGCAGATCAAGACAGCTCCCGATCAACGCGTGCACGTTCTTCATCCAGTACAAGTAGTTCTTCTAATCTGACAGCCAACATTATTGCAGAAACGACCATTTCCTTCACAAAGGAAGCTCTCAACATCCCGGAAAAAGGGCAAGAAATTTCCATGATTATTGCACGTACCGGACAACTGCCTGCAACGACAGTGGAGTACCACACAGAGAGCGCCACCGCTAAAGAGAACAGTGATTTCCTTGCGGGTCACGGCACACTTTCCTTTGATAAAGATGAAGATAGCCAAATGCTTACCATCTACATTAAAGACGATGAACTGAATGAAGGAAGCGAAACCTTCTACATTACCTTGAAGAATCCTGATACAAATGCAACTATCGGTACCATAGAGCGCATAGCAGTTACCATTCTCGATGATGAAGATCCATTGGGAACAAATGTCGTACTGGACGGAAAAAGTTCTCAAGGAACATTCGCATTCAGTGCGTTGGAGTATGGATTCGCAGAATCCGGAGGGACCGCCTACGTCACCGTGCTACGCACAGACAATGGTACCGAAGCAGCAACAGTCACGTACGATACGAGCAACAGTACTGCCGTTGAAGGAAAAAATTTCAAAGATGCAAAAGGCACGCTGGAATTTGCAGCAGGGGAAAAGGAGAAAACATTCCCCATTACTGTGGTGGACGATGATACCATCGGAGGAAATCTGTCTGCATTCCTCTATATACGAGACAATGGAAAAATCCTCACGAAATCTTCATTCATCATCGTTGATGATGAAGCAAGTGAATACACCGCTGGAAAGTTCAAATTCGAAGAAGCAGACTACGACATTCAGGAAGGGGAGAGAGCAGACATTATTATCTTCCGGCTTAGTGGCGGAAAAGGTGATGTTACTGTGGATTACGCCACGAGTGCAGGGTCGGCAAGTCCTGGTTCTGACTATTCCGAAACGTCCGGCACCATGAAGTTCAAGGATGGTGAAATTAAAAAATCATTCTCAGTGCTCACAAAAACGGATAGTAATGCCGGATCAGAACCAATCGAAACAGTCACCATACAACTATCCAATGCCACAGGTGAGGCCATCACTACATACCCGGACATTGCTATTCTCAATATTCACGACTAGCACAAGCAACACACTGTTTCTTCCGCAACTGCCTCCCACCCCCGCTTCCACCGATCCACCGATGGGGGAGGAGGACAGTGCAGTGCATCCACAAGAGATTCCTTGGTTAGCTCAATGAACCGACCGCGGGAACCGAGAATCTCCGGAAGCGCCCCTACTCGTGGCGCAATAATGGGACAAGCACATGCAAGTGCTTCCGCAATAGGTAATCCGAAACCTTCGTAGGATGTTGCCGTGACAAATGCTCGGGCTGTTGAATAGAGTGCTGCCACATCTGCAGTTGGCACGGAGCGAAGAACGCGCACATGAGGTGGCAACGAATCAGGACCGGATCCTTCCCCGATGACAAGCACAAGTTCCGTATCTGCCAGATGAGATGCACAAAATCCTTCAAGGAGAAGGGGGACATTCTTGTGCTCCTTCGCGTTACCAACATAGAGAAAAAACGGCTTCTGTAAGTTATACTTCTGACGTACAGATCGCTGCATATGCTCCGGCTGCGGCACGAATTGCGAACCGACGGCCTCGTGAATAATAGAGATCTTCTGTCGTACATCATTGCCATACATGTGTACGATGTCATCGGCAACCGTCTGACTGACTGCAATAATCTTTTTCGCTTTCGAAACTGCGTGTTGCATCACTCTGCGATAGGCAGTCCGTCGAAACATGGATGCCTCATTAGGAAAACGGTGAAGCGTGAGATCGTGAATCGTTACGACAAACGGCACCGGGCAGAGGAGGGGAACATTGAAGTGCGGTGCAAAGTAGAGATCGATATGCGCATGGCGAATGGCGCCAGGAAGAAGCAGTTGTTCCGAAAAAGAATAGTGAGGATAGGGAGTAGATTGTAAGTTATAGATATGAGGCTGTAGGGAATGAAGCCAGTCTTCATCATCAAATCGAGTAAACAGGGTGTAGGTAATAGGATCGTTACGCTGAAGTAGCGCCTGTACCAACTCACGCGTGTAGCAGCCCAGACCACTCTTCGTATGCGCAAACCGGCAATCGATTCCCACACGCAACATGTACTGTATCATACAGCAATGCAAGTAGAACAAGCGGTCAAGCAAGGAAACATTGCAAGAGAAGACAGAGAGGTGCTCCTCGCACATCTCCTACAGAAAAACCGGACATGGATTCTCGCACACCCGGAATATTCCCTAAGTCCTGATCAGAAAACCACACTCTCAAAATGGATACAGCGACGAATCAGGGGGGAACCAATCGCCTACATCACCGGAGAGAAAGCGTTCTACAATCGCACTTTTCACATCAATCCTTCTGTCCTCATCCCACGACCTTGCACAGAAAAACTCATACAAACCATTACAAAAACTATGTCTGTTTTTTCAGAGGAAAAGCAGCCTCAAAAACTACCAAAAATTCCCTTATCGCCCTCTGAAAAAACAGACATAGTTTTTGATATCTGCACCATTGACCCCGATATTGTCAGTATAACAAAGCTCTGGTCACAGGCGATGCCTCGAACCATTGTCGACATTGGAACAGGATCAGGCTGTATCGCTGTTACCTTGGCGTGCGAATGTCCACATCTCCACATCATCGCCACAGATATCAGTCCAGATGCACTGGAAGTCGCGAAGGAGAATGCACAGAGACACGATGTTACTCACCGTATTGATTTCCGACAGGGAAATCTTCTGGAGCCTATTGCAGATCTTCCAGAACCATTTCTCCTCGTTTCCAATCCGCCCTACATCCCAGACAACGAAGAACTCGATTCCGACGTCATCGACTACGAACCGCACGAAGCACTGTTTGCAGGACCTCATGGTACAGATCTGCTCAGTACACTCCTCGTACAAGCACAAAAAAACCCTTATTGCGTTGGATACATTATTGAATGCAGAAGTGATCAAAGGCAAAAATTGACAATATAAAACAAAGAAAGTAAAATGTATTGATATGCCGCGGAATGACATTCATGGATGCGACTTTACAATCCTCAGACCAGAGGAGACCGGCATGCACACTTTCCTGGAAAAACCCACGGACTACAACGCACACGTTGATGGTTGGCTCGACTACGTACGCGCGGAAGTGGAAGATGTTGCCCGTCTCTACGAGATCCCTCTCCATGTTAATGATCACCAGCTCACCGACATTCTTCCTAATTATCGAGCAACACGGTGGGTGGAAGACACAGATATACTCACTATTGTCGATCCAAAAGGGTACGCAATCGAATACATTGAAAAGCGTATGAAGAAGAATCCTATTATGCGTACAGTTATTGGATTCTCTGCCATAGAAACACGCGACGCGCTCCTACACTTTTTTGCACAATATCAAATTCCCATCGTTGCCACCAAACACATGACAGTTGCCCGCATCCTGACAATTCAACTAAATGAAGAAGAACGGGTACGCGAGGTTATGACGAAAGCACTACTATTTGGCTCAACTAATCCTCCAGCCTCTCGCCCCATTTCAACTTAGAACGAAGCGTGGCAAAGAACATATCCTTTTTGTGACGAAGAAATTTCACCGTGGTTCCATTCATCCATGTCATGACACGGTCCTCATTTTCCAAAGCCAGATATGTCTGTCCATCAAGCGTCAAACTCAGTTGTATATCCATAAACCGGTTAGGACGAGGCAGAACCTCAACAACCACTTTCTGCTTCCCAGGAATCACAAGAGGTTTTTGACTAAAACTATGCGGATTCAGTGGGGTCAAAATCGTGGCGGTAAGTTGTGGATGCACAATAGGACCTCCGGCAGCGAGAGAGTACGCTGTTGATCCTGTAGGTGTGGATATAATGATCCCATCTGCGTGAAACGTCGTGAGATGTTCCCCCTCAACGGTTGTAGACAGGTCAACCAATCGTGCAATGGCACCCTGGGAAATGACCGCATCGTTCAGCACATGCCCGTTAAAAAGCACTTCTTTTCCACGATGCACTGTCACATGAAGCAAAGCACGCTCATCCAATGCTCCCTCCCCATTCAACAGAGCAGGAAGAGCCTGCTTCACATCATCACTATGAATTTCTGTTAAGAATCCCACAGAACCACGATCAATGCTCACAATGGGAACGGTAAAATCCGTAAGTTCACGCACGGCACGAAGGATTGTCCCATCTCCGCCAATCACGAGGAGGAGATCGATTCTCTCATTTGTACGTAATGCAGCGTACTCCTTCGCACAAGAAAGACCTTCCATACGCTCCGCATCCACTCTCACCTCAATACCCAATGGACAGAGAACACCCAAAACATCCTGGATAACCGCATCCTTCTTATCGAAATCGGACTTCACGGTCAGGCCAACGCATCGGTACATCGTCATATGGAAAGCGTACTCGATTCACAGATTTTCTCAACGGTGCGTTCCCAGGAAAATTGTGTTGCGCGCTCCCGGCCTTTTTGTACGAGTGTTTCGCGCAATCGCCCATCAGACAGGAGCACTGCCAAACCATGCCGGATAGATGACACATCCTCCGGATCAACGACCAATGCCGCATCACCGGCAATCTCTCTCAGGCTGCCACGTTCAGAGGTGAGCACAGGAACACTGCAGACAAATGCATCAAGTACAGGAAAGCCAAACCCCTCATATAGGGAAGGAAATGCTAGTAGAGTGCTTGACTGAAGCAATTCCTGCATCTCTTTCATAGACACGTATCCCATCCACCGTACACGAGGCGTTTCCTGCGCTGCACGCACGATAGCCGAGTCACTCCACCCGCGACCGCCAACAAGGATCAGTTCCACATCAGTATCAAGTTGAGAGAAGGCTTCAATCAGCCGCAACTGATTCTTCCGTGGACACAGTGTGCCAATACAAAGAATCCTTGCTTTTCCCTCTCCCTGCAGTCGTGGTGTAAGGGGAGGGGCCGCCCGCAGGCTTACTGTGGGTCCTGCTCCCACAACCATAACCTTCTTCTCCTGAACAAAAGGACACTTTTCAAGGAGGTCTCTCTTTGTGGATTCACTCACTGTACAAATACAATATGCATTTCGCAGACATCGCCTGAGAAGCAGCCGCTCAATCCACTGTGCTCTCCTGCTATGCGGTTCACTGCGAAACGCAATGAGATCATGTACCACAGGAATGGAACGGATATGACTCGGAACACATGCCGGAATAATGTAGCTCGTTGGACTGATATAGACAGTTTCTACTGGTTGATAACGCAGAAAGTTCCATACGGAAACATGCCAGAACATACTACGACAAAACTGCCGCACATGCACAGTATCCGTATGCCAGCATTCAGGCACGGGACTATCCGTAAGGAGAAGGAGGGGAATACCTTTCTTCACACATGCGGATACAACGTGCTTCACCCACATACCTTTTCCTGTGGGAAAGGATGCAACCGCCTCACGAACATCAACGAGAAGTGCATTCATACGCATTCTGTGGTATTGTACCTGAGCTTATGAAAACATCTTTCCTACGACAGATCCGTCAACTGGATATCGGGGAGCGCATGCTCAACGCCGCAGCAATAATCAGTATTGTAGGAGTCCTCCTGCCGTGGATATCTGGAGAATGGATAGGGGGCGAATTCATCAGCTACTCCGGGCTCCAATTCTACACTGCCTACATTGGCTGGAGTGTCCTCCTTCTCAATTGCGGTATTCTCGCCATTATCTTCATTCCTCTTGCGACCAACTCTTATCAAGTACCACAGAAAGACCTCCTCAGACTGTTCGCTGCAGCCCTGGGGAGCATTCTGATTCTGGCCGCTCTCTCTGTCCTCACGAAATTTACCTTCGAATTCTCCCGATTAGAAGTACGTTTTGGCATTTACATTGCACTCTTTGGCAGTCTTTTTGTAACATTTGAATCATTCTGCAAGTGGAAGGAGGAACCAATGGAAATAACGCAGCTGCCACCAATTGTTCTGAAGAAAAGAGATGAGCAAACATTCATACCAAGAGAACCCACTCTTCCGCCTCCACCTCCGCCATCCGCAGAAAAGCACCCCACTCACCCTCCGCATTTCTCGAAACACCTATGAACGATACCGCTGTGCAATATCACAATGAGGATCTCGTGTACGTTGATCCGGAAAGTAAAACAATTATCGGCAAAGTAGAATGGAGTCGTAACGGAAAATTAAAATCTCTTCCAATGCCTCAGCAGGGGAAAAAGGAGGAGGTTCGCATGCGTAAGAGGAAATTTTCACCGGTCTGCTCCTACAAATCCGCAAGACGCATCTGGAAAATCGGCGGTGCCTTGGAACCACGACAGCCCACATTATTTGAAGACGCACTTGCGAAAGTCATAGAAGGACAACCATATTGGGATTGAATACCTATCCCTTCAACTTCCCACAAACCCGTTCCACCTCGCTTTTCGATCCGGCAATAATTGGCGTGCGCTGATCGATGGACGTGATCGTCACATCTAAAATGGATTTCTCTCCTGTACTTGCACTCCCGCCCAGTTGCTCCACCAGGTAGGCAAAAGGTCCACATTCGTAAAGAATACGCAATTTGCCATTGGGATATGTGTTTCCACCGACATTAGCGAATACCCCCTGACCTTTTACGAGCAGGTGGTGAATATCCGCAACCATACAACCGGAGTATCGAAGTGTCAGTGTACGCTCCAGCCAATCCTGGATAACGGCACGGTACGCGGCATTATCGGTAATCGCACGGAGATTGCCTGGACTGTAATTCTTCGCCTCACCGTGAAGAGGGGAGTACTTTCGTAACACGATAGGCTCTCCTTCCTCGGTGAAAGAGCACTCACACACACCGCTTCCCATAGAAAAAATAAATAAGGTGCGCGGCCCGTACACCGCATACGCAGCAGCTACTTGATCACGAGGTGACTTACCAAGCACTTCTTTACCCTGATACACACCAAAAATAGAACCAATGGTGAAGTTCACGTCAAATAAAGATGATCCGTCCAATGGATCATAAACTACGGTATACGGAGCAGTATCTGTGAGTGTCACAAAGTCGTCCTGCTCTTCCGAAGCACATTGCGCTACCACTCCACACTGCTGCAAATGGTTCTGAATTATGTTATCGCTCAGAATATCAAATGCCAGCTGCTGCTCACCAAACTGATTCGTCGAACCGGCACCTCCGGTATCAGCAGTTTGTATAGATCGGGCAATAGCATGAGATACTCTCGCAAGACAAAGAAGAACCTTCTGCAGATCCTCTGATGCACTACTCGAAGCAAGGTGCTTACGAAGCAACATTGGCTTTTGCTCGAGAAAATTGGGATTCATGAGATGAGGAAATGAAGTAACCGATGCGAAGAACCAGTTCTGTCACTCGCATGGCGTATCCCCATTCATTGTCGTACCAGGCCAACACTTGTGCGGCATGGTCATTAACCACTTTCGTAGAGGGAACATCGACAATAGACGAGTGTGGATCTGTCTGAAAATCAATCGACACACACTGATCTTCGGAAAGAGAGAGAATGCCACCCATGCGTTCATCACTCGTTGCCTCGCGCAAGACTGCATGAATACTGTCGACCGTTACCGCATGTTTGAATGCAAATGCCATGTACGAACAACTCACCGTCGGCACAGGAACACGAAATGCCATACCGTCCATTTTCCCTTTGAGATGCGGAAAAATCTTTGCACAAGCCTTCACCGCTCCAGTCTTGGTGGGAATCATGGAAAGCGTGGCAGCCCTAGCTCGACGCAATTCACCTCCTTCCTGCGACTTGTTATCCAGCAGATTCTGCGAAGCGGTATATGCATGAACAGAGCTCACAAGAAGATGTTCCACGCGAAATGCTTTATCAAGAACGCTGACCACGGGAGCAATGCAGTTCGTTGTACAGGATGCATTGGAGACAATCTCCATATCCGCCTGCAAGATCTCATCATTCACACCAAGAACAATCATAGGCGTGTCGTCTTTCATTGGTGCCGTCACAATCACGCGTTTTGCCCCAGCATGGAGATGGGGACGTACCGTTTCCTCGCGTGTAAACTTCCCCGTGGATTCCACGACAATATCAATATTCAATTCCTTCCAAGGACATTTGCCAGGATCCGGTTCACAGACAACATGCACCAGCTTTCCATCAACAAGAATATCTTCGCCCTCCACCTGCACATCAAGGGTGAAACGACCGTGTAGAGAATCATACTTCAACAAATATGCGCGCATTTCTGCATCAGATGACGCATTGATTGCTACCACTTCTACCTCGCCAGGAAACCGCTGGAGTAATTGCCTATGTACATTTCTCCCAATCCGCCCGTACCCGTTAATGGCCACGCGAATCACGGAAACATCGTAAAGGTGGGAACAAAAAAAATCAACTTATCCCATCACCCCCACGATCACTCCCAAAAAGGCAAAGAAGGCGCCGATGATCCAAAGACGCATGGTCACTTTGGATTCGCCCCAGTCAAGGGCTTCAAAGTGGTGATGGATAGGCGCTGCCTTGAAAACTTTCTTTCCGCCACGAAACTTCTTGCTCGTGAGCTGGATAATGACCGAGAGCATTTCAACGACCAGAACAAACGCAATGAGTGGCAAAATCACTACTGTATCCGTCATAAATGCAATGACCGCCAACATACCTCCAAGAGGAAGTGAACCGGAATCTCCCATAAAAAATAGTGCAGGAGGAACATTGTTCCAAAGAAACGCGGCAATAGCCCCTACACACACCGCACAGAAGGCAGCAAGCACCGAAAAACCATGAATATAGGCCAGAACACCAAACGCACCGAATGCAACGACAAGCAGTCCGCTGAGGAGCCCATCTAAACCATCCGTCACATTTGAAGCATTCGCCGTTCCAATGAGCACAAACATGAAAATAGGTATATACCACCAACCAACGCGCACATCTCCCCAGAAAGGAATGTAAATCTGATCATACCCCAACTTCAAGTAGAACCAGAATGCACCAACAACGGCAATGAGAAGAAGTGAAGAAATTTTAGGGAGCACATCCAACCCCTTTTTCGCGCCCACACCGAGGATATTCAAATAGTCGTCCAGACTTCCCAAAATCGCCATCGTGATGAGTGTAAAAAGAGGAAGGTAGACTTCTCCACGCTGCAAAAGGGAATGATCCACAAACCCAAAGAAGGAGAGCACCCGTGAAAAGAGGATGGTCACAAGAATAGAACTCCATATCAGTACACCGCCCATGGTAGGAGTCCCAAATTTATGCTTATGGTATTTTCGAAACACTGTTGGCTCACGCCCATCCACCGTTTCAACGCGAAGTTGTTTTCCCAAACGGTTGCGGCGGAGAAAACGAATGAACCACGGAGTAGCCAAAAGCCCAAAAAGGAATGCAAAAAGGGCATACCCCAGAATGAACAGCAGCGGTACATCCGGACGAGGAACAATCATGACAGAGGGAAGAGGAAGAGGGGATGAGCATACACTACAGTGCCCCATCGGCACTATGCACTTTATCAATATCAAAAAACCGCATTTGTTCCTTCTTAAAGAGGAGCTCTACTCTTCCGGTAGGCCCGTTTCTATGCTTACGAATGTAAATATCAGTCATTCCCGGACGATCACTGTCTTCATCATAGTAATCCTCACGATACATCATAAGAACGATATCGGCATCCTGTTCAATGGAACCAGAATCACGTAAGTCGGAGAGCGTGGGAATGTTCCCCGGACGATTTTCGACAGCACGAGAAAGTTGTGACAGTGCTAGAATAGGCACATGCAGCTCACGGGCAATCTGCTTGAGTGAACGGGATATTTCGGAAATTTCCTGTACGCGGTTTCCTGCGTAACGCACATTGCCTGTGCTAAGTAGTTGAATGTAGTCCACAATAATGAGATCAAGACCATGCTCCATCTGCAAACGGCGCGCCTTTGTGCGCAGTTCAGTCATGGATGAAGAAACCGCATCATCTATATATATATTGGCTTTCCCAAGTTCATCCATAATCGAACCCATATTCTGGAAATCGCCATCATCAAGTTTTCCGCGCTGCAGCTTCCAGGAATCCACACCAAGCATGGAGGAAAACAAACGATCCACCAGTTGCTCCTTACTCATCTCCAACGAGAAAACGCCTATGGATTTCCCAAAGCGAGTGGCGGCATTCTGCGCAATATTGAGTGCCAAACTCGTTTTTCCCATACTTGGACGCGCCGCAACAATAATGAGATCACTCGGCTGCAACCCTGAAAGCTTCATATCAAGCGAGTAAAATCCTGTTGAAACACCTTTTATAGCGTCTTTGTCCTCCGCCTCATGCATCTCCGCAAAACGCTCATAACGCTCAGAAAGAATATCACGAATATGCACGAACTTCTCTTTCAGAAACGTATTGGTGACCTGAAAAACTTCCCGCTCCACCTGATCAAGCAGTTCCAGCACAGGAACATCCAGTGTGTATCCATGACCGATAATCTTCCGTCCTGCTTCAATAATCCGACGATGCACTGCCTTCTGCTTCACAATCTGTCCATACTGATACACGTGTGATGCGGTCGGAACTTCCGAAGCCAATTCGGCTAAAAATGCACTTCCTCCAATTTGCTCAATCTGTTCCTGATCCTGCAATCGATCAGCAATCGTGACAAAGTCGATGAGCTCATGGTTCTGGTAGAGATCCATGATCGCTTGAAATACAAGACGATACTTCGGATCGTAAAAATCTTCCGGTTGTAGAAAGTCCGATAGACGGATCACTGCTTCTGGATCCACAAGCAGCGCACCAAGAACCGTGCGCTCTGCTTCGAGAGAGTGTGGAGGAGTGTCCAATGTAGGAAGCTGTGCCGTCACCATGGGAAGCACAGTCTACCCTATCTTCGCTTCCTTGCGTATCTTCACTTCCAGCTCTTTGGCAATCTTGCCATGCTCTTCAAGAAAACTTCGTGCCTGTTCACGCCCTTGTCCCAAGTTCTCCTCTCCATATTGGTAATAACTGCCTGAACGTTTGACGATACCGTATCGTACACCAAGATCGAGCATATCTCCTGATCGACTGATTCCCTGATTATAGAGAATGTCAAATTCCGCCTGTCGGAATGGTGGAGCAACTTTGTTTTTGACGACTTTTACCCGCGTACGATTACCGACAATATTCTGTCCGTCACCACTATCACTCTTATCCAGTATTTTCTCAATACGACGTACATCTAACCGAAGGGAAGAATAGAATTTGAGAGCATTTCCCCCCGTCGTCGTTTCAGGATTGCCAAACATGACACCTATTTTCATACGAATCTGATTAATAAAAATAACCGAACACTGTGTTTTATTGACAATAGCAGTCAATTTACGTAAAGCCTGGCTCATGAGACGCGCCTGCAATCCCATGTGACTATCACCCATCATTCCTTCAATCTCCGCACGCGGCGTCAGCGCAGCAACACTATCGACAACAATGATATCCACTCCGCCAGACCGAACCAGCGTCTCGACAATTTCGAGTGCCTGCTCGCCGGTGTCAGGTTGGGAAACCAGAAGTGAATCAATATCGACACCAATGCGTTTGGCATATTGCACATCAAGGGCATGCTCGGCATCAATGAACGCTGCCTTTCCACCCAAACGTTGCACTTCGGCAATCGCATGCAGTGCCAGTGTCGTCTTTCCGGAAGATTCCGGCCCGAATACTTCGATAATACGCCCGCGAGGGATGCCGCCACCCAAAGCAATATCAAGGGAAAGAGAGCCTGAGGAAAATTTGGGGATGGACATGCTCCGACTGCTATCACCCATAGTGATAATAGATCCCGTACCGTATTGTTTTTCAATATGAGCAATGGCTGCTTTGAGTGCATCAGAATGGTCAGACGTTTTTGTGGGAGGTGTCGTTGTGATGGAAGAGGATTTAGACATAAACAGAAAGGGGTAAACGAACGTACACCCCTACTTTGAAAGAGCATGTATCGGAAGTCAAGAAATAACCCCTTGCTCTCAGGAAGAAGTTGTTGATTGAAGAATACAAATTCCTGTTTCTTCCCCAAGAGAAGAGAAGGCACAAAATTCTCCTTCAGGACACAAGAGTCCATGTGGTCCACCACAGGGCATCAAACTTCCGGAACTGAATCGCGGAGAATTGCTCACACCACCTCCATCTATATCCATCGTACGAAGAAGTCGTAAAAATGCAGAACGTACAGCAGCATCTTCTGCACCACCTTGGGTCAATGTCACCACCAGACCATCCTTCTCACGTTCAATGTACACTTGTTGGCCACCATGCTCCTCATGAAATACACGTACGGCAGGAATCCCATCCACAACAAGAAAATCACCACTGAAGGGAAGAGGATCAGTACTCGAATCAATCCCGACAATCGGCAAAAATGAACCGGACTCTGTAAAGTACACACGTGAACGATCACCATGTCGTACCCATGCAGATGGAGCGTGAAACGTGACAGACAATGCAGGGATCACCCATTCTTTTTCCGCATCACTCTGACCACGCACTTCCGTCACGACAAGTACGTGTACATCGCTGTCATCTACATTTTTCTCTACTGTACCCACCAAATAGATATCCTGCCCTTCATACGCCTGCAGTCCAATAGTAGGACTTTCCACATACAGCACAATATCACCATCCTGGTATAACACATGCGTACCACGCCGTACGGCAGAGAGTTCTGCTCGCTGCAGTACACCATGCACTTCCAGAGCTCCCTCCGGAAAACGTTGTTGCATAACCGGAGATTTGCAGCTGGTAAGCTGCACTGCAAAAACAGCACACAGGAAGCATGCCAAAATAGATCTCGCTGATCTCTTACTTCTTTGTGTCGTCAAAGGCATAGACAGCACGTCCTACACGAACGAAGAAGGGCATTTTCTGAAGATTGAGTGAAATGGTTCCCACTTTCACCGTGCGTTGCTTCGCTACTTCGGCAATAATTTCTTTCTTACTCAAAGGACCCTTCTCCTTGAGGATGCTTTCGATGACATCAGCAACTGTTCCTGGTTCGTAGCCCCACTCACGCAGTGCATAGAGCCCGCGACCAACAAGCACAAACTGTCCGTACCGAATCAGCTCGTTATGAACCGCCTGCACTGTCACATTCTTGTGGTCGAACTTCATCTCACGAATGCGATTTGCGATTTCCATGAAGTGAAGCGGATGTCCGGTTTTTTTGAGGATGATTTCTACCTTGTCACGAATGCTGCGAGGACGCACAAAACGCCAGTCTGTCAGTCCCCAACCTTCGTCAATACTACGAAGACGTTCATCAATACGCAGACAGCTCGCAATGAGCTCCGTACTCGGCACACGATCTTTAAAGAGCTGCATTGCCTGCACAGCAGTGACCAAACTCTCTTCACCCATGCAAGATTTACGCTTTTTCAAAATCTTCACCACAGTGTCTGTGATGAGAGAAATATCCTCCATAGCCAGAGCAGAAAGCCTCCAGAACGGCGCATACGATCCTCCACGCCCTCCGGCACACATCTCCGTATCAATGGAAAAGGAGAGACGTAAAATCGAACCATCCGTGTCCTGATTTCCCTTCGTCATCATAATCATCTCACTGAGCAGTGCATCTTCGAGAAGAACTCCTCCATGCTCTCGAAGCAGCTCCTTTGCCATATCATTCACATCATTCAAACGTGTGGTCCGTACAGTGCGTCGCAATTTCGCCAAGGCAATGCTCTCAATTTGCCGAATACGCTCACGCGTCACCTTGAACTGACGACCAATCTTCTCCAGTGTCTGCTTCGGCTGACCCAGAAGAGCAAAACGCCTTTTGATGACACCAGACTCTTTCTCAGTGAGGACTAGGAAGAGGTCCTGTAAAAGATTTTCCAGAGAAACAGTCATACTGCTTACTTTTTTTTGTTTTGTAGACGCGGCGGTACCAGAGGAAGTTGATGATGAAGAAGATCTGTAATCGGTCATTGGAGCAAATGGGGAAGGATTAACCTTCGTTCTACCAGAACATTGACAAGGAGTAAAAAAGTATACATACGATTCACGTAGACGAAACGTAAGGATATTGTTTCTTAAATAGATTCAAATTGAAGATTCTGTTCAGTTAGAGCAAAGATCGGATTTAATACTTTGAATTTTTTTTGAAAAAAGTCAAGTTTTATTTTTACACCCTAATCCACTATTTAGGCAATTCGAAGAAAAATGGACATTTATATAATATATTGATTAATACTCTTTTTCAAGCCAACAGGATAATAGGGCACAGGCAGCACCGGCATGAGGGTCACTTTGGGTCGAAAATGAAGAATAACGTTCATCAAATGCCTCAATAGGGATGGAAAGTGTATTTTGGAGCATCTGTATGAATTGCTCAGTTTTCCGAGCCTGCTCCCCTTTTGATCCATCAGGCAAATAGGGCATTCCTACAAGAAGACGCTCTACTGGCCGTTCTTGTAGGATTTGCAGGATAAAACGGATGCATTCCTCAGAAGAAGAATGTTGCAAAGTATCTAAAGGAATGGCAAAACCTACTTTCGGATCAAAAAAAGCCACCCCTGTCTGCCTGGAGCCCGGGTCCAATGCCAGGATGCGCTCTTTTCTCTGTATATGCATATCACTGACACAACTTTGCGAGCGTTGATTTTTTGCGCGCCGCAGTTCTCCAGTGCAAGAGATTCTTCTTCACATTCCGGTCAATTGCGGAAAAAACCACCGGAAGAAGAGATTTTGCCTGTTCCTTGTTTCCACCGGATGCAGTATCAGCAAGCTTGCGAATCATGGTTTTCATATAGCGTGACGATGCGCGGCGCCGCATGCGGCGCCTTTCATTCTGTCGCATAGCCTTTTTTGCGGCACTCGTTCTTGGCACGAGTGTAAGGATAAGAAAATATGGCATTCAGTCAAGAAAAACCGTACACTCTCGAACATGTGTGGCATTTTCGGATATATAGGGGAACGCACGAATGCAGGGGTTATCGTGATCGACGGCATTAAAAATCTGGAATACAGAGGATACGATTCCTGGGGAATCGCACAAAAGCACGAGGGATGCATTCTCGTAGAAAAAAATATCGGCAAAATTAGCGAAGTAGACACACTGAACTTTCAACAACGCTGCTCAGCAGCGATCGCTCATACGCGTTGGGCCACACACGGGGGAGTCACACAAACGAATGCGCATCCGCATACGACAACAAAGAGGCACATTGCAGTCGTCCATAACGGTATTATTGAAAACTACGAAGTACTTCGAGAAGAGCTGAAGAAACGCGGTCATACATTTCTCTCAGAAACAGATACCGAAGTTATCCCACATCTCATAGAAGAAGAGCAGAAGATCACACCTGATTTTGCCTCCGCCGTCCGCTCGGCCTGCCACAAACTGGAAGGCCGCTACGCCATCCTCGCAATGGATACATCATCCAATACACTTGTCGCAGCACGTACCGGATCTCCTCTCATTGTTGGAGTCGCAAAAAATGACGGATACTTCATCGCATCAGATATTCCCGCATTCTTGGAACACACCCGTACGGTGCACTACCTCGATGACGGAGAAATGCTGGTGACTGACGGTTCATCCATTCTCTTTACCGATTTGAAAAGTGGAGAGGAGCGCCCGAAGCGCAATATCGAAATTACCTGGACTGTCGAACAAGCGCAAAAAGGAAACTTCGATCACTTCATGCTCAAGGAAATCATGGAGCAGAAAGAAACCATCGCTCGTGCGGTGAATCAGAATGAGGAACAGATTTCCGTCATTGCTGACGCAATCAGGAATGCACAGGGAACATTCCTCGCTGCCTGTGGCACTGCGCACAAAGCCTGTATGGCAGCGGAATACTTCTTCTCTGTCATTGCCGAGCACCATGTCAACGTCACCTCCGCAGGAGAGTTCAAGCCCTATCACCACTTCCTGAAGCCCGAAAGTCTTCTCATTGTCGTGAGTCAGAGTGGAGAAACCGCCGACGTCCTGGAAGCCATGTACATTGCCAAATCCAAAGGCGCGAAGGTACTCGCTATTGTGAACAGCGAAGGGTCCACTATCCATCGCGAAGCAGACTATACACTCCTCATTAACGCGGGCCCTGAACGTGCTGTTGCATCGACGAAAGCATTAACCGGACAAATGGCCGTACTCATACTCATAGCCTACACATTGGCCGGTAAACTTCATGAAGGAAAAATGCTCCTGCTCGAAACGGGATCCATGATCAATGATATGTTGAATCCCAGATACCTCGAACGCATTGAAAAACTCGCTCAGAAATTGAAAGAGGAAGAAGATTGCTACATTATCGGAAAGAGCTGGAACTATCCCATGGCGCTCGAGAGCGCGATCAAAATCCAGGAAGTAAGTTACATTCATGCGGAAGGGTTTGCTGGAGGAGAACTGAAGCACGGACCGATTGCCCTCATAGAGGAAGAAACTCCGTGTCTTGTCCTGACAGGGAATGACGAAGTGGCAATCGATATCATCAGTAATGCAACAGAACTCAAGGCCCGCGGCGCTTTGCTCATCGGCATTGGCCCGAAGAATAACGACATTTTTGACGAATGGTTAAAGGTACCCGACGCCGGCCCCGCGCAGGCTATCGCCAACATTATCCCCATCCAAATCCTCGCATACTACCTCGCAGTGGAAAGAGGCAAGAATCCAGACATGCCAAGAAATTTAGCTAAATCTGTGACTGTGAAATAAAGAAGTTTTAGAGATTATCCGGCTCGATGCCGTAGTACTTCAGGAGATAGGCGGCAATTTCTTTGAAGAGGGGAGCAGCGGCAGCGGCGCCATGCACATCTTCGTGGAATTTCGGACGGTCGACTTTTACAAGTGCTACAAAACGTGGATGATCTATGGGTGCATACCCGATAAAAGACGCAAAAGTGGAGCCGGTTCCCGCCTCGTACCGTCCACCGGGACCCGCAATCTGACTGGTTCCTGTTTTTCCTGCAATACGGTAACCCGAAACCTTACCTGATCGGGCAAATCCGTTCTCAACAGCATTCACGAGCATAGCCGTCACTGTCTCTGCCGCTTCAGGCGTAATGACCTGATCGAGCACTTGAGGTTCGAAACGAGTCTCTTCGCCACTTGCATGGATAATACGATCGATAATACGCGGCTGCATGAGTCTGCCTCCGTTTGCAAGCGCAGAAAAAGCCGATGTCATCTGCAGCGGAGTCACTGAGATACCTTGACCGAATGATGCAGTGGCAAGCAGCGCCCGACTCCATTTACGCCAGGGTAACATGTCACCGGGAAGCTCATCTTCCATTTCCACGCCGGTAATCTTCCCAAAACCAAACCGTTCCAACATATGGTGAAACAACTTGGGTCCTAATTTTTCCGACACACTGGTCATACAGGTATTAATAGAAAGCTCAAGACACTGTGTCATCGTCACATCGCCGTAGTACGCCAGAAGCGCATTCTTAATCGTGTACTCATCCACTTCCACAGGACCGGCATCATGATAGATATCGGTGGGAGTCACTTCACCCTGGTCAATCGCAATTGCCATCGTGATCGGCTTCATCACTGATCCCGGTTCGTAGATCTCCTGTACAGCACGATTAAGGTATGCACCCACGCCAATGGAATTCTGGTATTTCAACCACACTCCGGGAATATCTGTAGGGAAGACTTCGTATCGATCATTCTCTCCGGTGTAGACGTAATAGCGCGTCAGATCTTCCAAATTGAAATCCTGCTCCAGCGCCTCCAGGGTTTCTCGCGTCTTCTCCGTGAGGCGCAGACGACCTTCCGGCTGGAATACATCACGCCAGTATGCCTTCACCACACGCAAATTGGTTTCGTAGTGAAACACCTCGACCACAATACCTCTCTCCTGCTCGGGTTTGAGAAACACAGGCTTCTTCTCAAATACGTCACCGTAACTATTGCGATTGAAGAGTGGCGCATTCACCAATGCCACAATTCTGCCAGTAGACGGATCCATGATCACAACCTGAATGCTGTTGGCTTCAAAACGCTCTACACCTTCCGATGCAATACGTTCCACTTCCTTCTGAATGGCAGGATCAATCGTGAGCACAATACTATCTCCATCACGAGGATCGACAATCTTCTGTTCGGATGTGAACACGCGTCCGCCCCGCAAATCATTCACCGTACGAATATACCCTTCCTGACCGTGAAGCTGTATGTGGAACGTCCGTTCGATTCCATACTGAGGCTCCTGATTGGTATTGAGAAAACCCACGACCTGTGACGCGATGACTCCATCGGGATAGTACCGCCAGTGCTCGGGCAGAAGGGCGATACCGCGCAGAGGATCCTGGATGCGATCGGCGGCTTCACGTGTAGGCGCCTCCGACTTCCGCGTCAATGTATCTTTATACGACTGCACTTTCAGCTCTTTCACCTTGAGTGACAACGCCGGAGGCAAATGACGCATCACTGGCACATAGCGCAGTGGACGTGAACGCAAAATACGCTCCAAACGCGATGGGTCCTGATTGAGCACATCAGCGAGCACACGCGAAATACTGGAAATACGCGATTGCGAGACCTCCTCGGGATCCGCGTAAATGAGATATTGATCCCACGACACAAACACGCCACCTAAGTTCAGTTCCTGCACCGCACGCATTTCCACCTTCGTGGCACTGTATTTGAGCGGAACAAAACGCACGCGATCACTGGAAATGCGCTCTTCAATATCCTGCGCAAACTGCCCTCGTACCTCGACAATGTCCGGCAGGATATCTTGATGCAATGCACGTGATGTGAGAGCAGAGGAAGAGATGGGCTCTAAGAGAGCTCCGGACTGCAGCTCCCGCGCAATGAAGAGAGGATCAAATGCTTCCTGGAAAAACTTCGTGAGTTCCCGAGGACAACGACGGTCACCTCGGCTACACCAACCATAGAACTCTTCCGTAACCAATACATCCGCCAGCGTCCGCGCAATGAGTACCGGATCATCCACGATAAGCGGGTCGACATACACCAGATCTAATGTCGTATTCGTCGCGAGAATATTTGTCTCTCCCGTCTTACTGCTCACTCCTAAAATTTCTCCTCGGCGCGCCGGCAGCACTACTCCTCCATAGTGTTGCGAATGTGCAGCATTATGGTATACATCCACTTTAATCAGCTGAAGCTCCACCAGACGGGCAACCAATAACAGGGCACAGAAGAGTAAAACACCATGAAGTATGCCCATTCGCCGGAGAAGCAAACGCTTCTTTTGTGTCTCCGAAGAGGATAAACGCATGAGAAGAGAAGGGGACTGCATCATAGCAAAACGAGCCTAAAAGTGCTATAATAATGAGATGCAACATCCGGATTTCTCGTCATACACTGGAGAACAGTTACTGCAGACATTGCAAGAGTACTGTACGAAAATGGGGGTGTCCGATATTCACACCGCACCGGAAAAAGATCACATTCGACTCGAAATACGCCTCCACGGTATTCTCCAGGAACTGTCACCCATTGCGAAAGCGGTATATCAGGATTATTCCCGCCGCATCAAATTCCTCTCAAAACTCAAACTGAATATCACTAATGTTCCACAGGACGGACAGTACACGTTTGAGAGTACAGATGAAGATGGCAAACGCACGGTCAACGTACGCGTTGCGACCATTCCCTCACGGTTCGGTGAAAAAATCACACTGCGTCTCCTTGATCCTGTTCGTGGCATCAAGCCGCTCTCGGAACTCGGCTTTCCAGAAGCCATCTACCAGAAACTTTCAGAACTCATTCAGCTGCCAAACGGGCTCATCCTCGTTACAGGACCCACAGGCTCCGGTAAAACGACCACGCTCTACGCACTACTCTCCACCATCATCGGAAAACAGCGCAATATCATCACTCTCGAAGATCCAATCGAATACGAGATTGCAGGAATCGTACAAAGCGAAGTTGATCCTGATCACGACTTCACATTTGCGTCCGGACTGCGTTCCATCCTGCGCCATGACCCGGATGTGGTGCTCATCGGAGAAATCCGTGACCTCGAAACGGCGCAAACAGCAGTAGATGCTTCTCTTACAGGACACCTCGTTCTCGGAACATTGCATACAAACTCCGCGGTAGAAGCAATTCCACGTCTGCTCTCCATGGGAGTCAGTCCCTATACGTTCGCACCGTCGCTACGCGCTATTCTCGGCCAACGACTCATACGCACACTTTCGGAAGAAGCAAAAAAAGATATTGAACACTGCGACCCACTCAATCAGGATATCTTCGCAGGAAGACGATCGATTCCCGAACTCATGGTGATCACACCGCCTCTTCGTGAACTGATTCTGGAACAAGAACGTGAATCTGTGGTACTGGAAGAAGCGAAGAAAGAAGGATACATGACCATGAAACAATGGGGAGAACGATGGATCGAAGAAGGTGTGACACTGCGAGAAGAAATCGAGCGCGTCACGATGTGAGGCAAGAGACACTTGCATACAGAGTACACATTTCCGTAGTATGAGAACTTCTCATGCACTATCGACGTCGCCGCGGGTATAGTTCGTACGGATTTGCATCTCGTACACAACAGCGTACACCGTGGGTATCGCGACTAGTAGCTGCTTCCTGCACCGGCTTGCTTCTATTTGGTGGATGGCGACTGACACAAATCTTTACGAATAACCACATCCGCTCCACGGCAGCCATGCTCTTCACGGAAAACCGTGGCAGCGTGCGCGTGGCGCTCCAGGGAGGCGATGCACAGAATATTCAAGGAGAAATTAAACTCTTCGCCGGGGACCGTATCATCACAGACGCTGTTGGTCGCGCAAGGTTTGCCATGTTCGATGGAACGCAGATGCACCTCCTGGAAGGAACCAATATGGAAATTGACGAAAGTCGCTATGGAAGTGATGAATCTGAATACATTCTCACTCTCCATACAGGACAGCTATGGATACACGTCCCGCCACAGCAGACACAAGAGGAATATGAAAAAGCTTTTTCAGGCAGTATCACACGTATCATTCATACACCGAACTTCACACTTCAGCTCCCACCGCGCACTGAAGCCGTCATTTCTACAGAGAACTTCGCTGTGCTACAAGCAGAAGGTATTGGCATCGAAACAAAACTTCCTAAAGAAAAAGAATCCATTTTCATTGGAGAAGGACAGCAGTTTGCCCATGCAGATCTGGCACCAGGACAAAACTGGTATGATCAACGATCGCCACTCAAATACAATTCGCCACTGCTTGCATCTCTGCAAGACAGCCGACAAGGACTACCTGTACAAGATGACACAGTAACAAACACGTCATCCAATGAACCACCACCTTCTGACGATCTGGTCACACTCTCTCATCCTGCAAATAATCAAAAAGTACAGGGGAATACAGTAGAAGTGCGCGGCATTGCCGGAGAAACAGTAGCCAATATTCGCATCAATGGGTACAAGGCAACCATTGATCCAAGCAATCGCAGTTTTCTACAGGAAATATCCCTTGCGGATGAGGAGGAATTTGAAATTATCGTTACGGCCCTCGATGACCGAGGTCTGATAATGACAGAACTCTCACGCACGGTGAAGCGGGATATTGAACCACCAAACCCCCCAACCATCACCACTCCATCCGGATCCGGCACTATATATCGGACGAATAGCCGTGAACTCGAAATTCGTGGAAAAGCAGTAAAGGGCACCGTTGGCATTCGCATCAACGAGTACCGTCTGCAACTCTTCCAACCGGGAGATACAATCTGGAGCTACCTTGCCAGTACCAAACTCGGCAACATGAAGGAGGGGACGAACGTGTACAAAGTGACCGCACTCGATGAATCAGGAAATGAAAGTGTACCTGCCTACATCACTATTGTGCTCGGTGAAGGGGAAGAGGGCGTACTAGAGCAACCGAACGTGGAAATGACAGATGGAACAATGGAAGGCAACAATCTTGCAGAGGCAGTACAGGAACTGGAGCTGCGTCATCTTCCGGATAACGAACCGCTCCAGCCAGGCAGTCTCGTGATTCACGCTCCCACGGCAGGCAGCGAGCACACGGCGACCGGCAGTGAGCTTTTGATCGAAGGGTACACATCGAAAGATACGTACAGCGTATGGGTAAACGGCTACAAGTTGCGTCTCTACGAACCGGGCAAAGACTTCTGGAACTACATCGCCAGTTACGATCTCGGCACCATGAAGCGCGGCCGCAACACCTATGAGATTCTCACACGCAATCGTCAGGGAGAGATTCTCGACAAAGCCACTTATGCGGTGACATGGAAACCGTAATACACTAGTGTGTCTATCCTTCGATACAGAAAATGAAAAATCACTCAGGATGACACACTCTCCAACCCCAAAGACTGTAATGTCTTCTGAAACCTACCCGGAACAGTTGCCCCCACCCCATGCCACGCAACATCTGCGAGCGAGGTAAATCCCAACTTCCATGCATGAAGACAGAGATGGGTGATATGGTTTTGTTGAGAAAACTTTTTACTTGCATTCGTCCCGTACTTTTCATCACCCAGAACCGGATGGCCGATACTGGAAAGGTGCACACGAACCTGGTGAGTGCGCCCGGTGTGCAAATCACATTCAAGAAGCGCACAGGTCTGTCCCTGTTGGATCACGCGATACGTCGTCTGCGCCTCACGACCTTTGCGCACACCAATCACACCCATTTTGACGGTGTTGCTGAAACTGCGCCCAATGGGCGCATCAATAGTGGCTTCGGGATGCTTTGGGACGCCATGTACAATCGCCAGATACGTTTTTTTGACCGCACGATCCTTGAACTGTTCCTGGAAACGTGCGTGATATTCAGGGGTCTTCGCAATCAGAAGACATCCAGTCGTACCTTTATCCAGTCGGTGTACGAGAACTTCTTCAGAAGAGAAGGGAAGTGAACGTTCCTTAAAAAGGAGTCTTAAGTCATCCAGAAGCGTCTTCTCACCCTCTTTCATTGCCGTGCCCGGATGCACGGCAATCCCTGCCGGTTTCTCGATCACCAAGCACGCATCATCTTCGTAAAGGACAGGAAGTGGCATACAGAGAGTATACGCGATACACTTTACGTCGTGTCCACCTCAGAACTCCTCACTCGCGGCGTTGCGAATGTGATTCCTAGAGATCTAGCGGAAGAAAAGCTGAAATCCGGCAAACCTCTCCGTATCTACCTGGGCATCGATCCAACAGGAGCAAAACTCCATCTTGGACACACTGTGCCACTACGAAAATTGCAGCAATTCGCCGATGCAGGACATCGTGTGACCCTGGTGATTGGCAGCTTCACAGCCATGATTGGTGACCCGTCTGGCCGTGATGAAATGCGTGAACCTTTAACACAAGAGCAGATTGAAGAGAACTTTCGCACGTACAAAGAACAGGCAAGTACGGTGCTTGATTTTCATAAAGTTGAGCTTGCATACAACCATGAATGGCTCGGGCAACTGAAACCAGAAAAAATTCTTGAACTTGCGAGTCATTTCACAAAGCAGCAAATGGAACAACGCGATATGTTCGTCAGAAGAGAAAAGGAAGGAAAACCAGTTTTTATTCATGAATTTTTGTATCCATTGTTTGTGGGCTATGACTCGGTACATCTGGATGTTGATTGCGAACTCGGTGCGACAGATCAAGAATTCAACATGCTTGCAGGAAGAACATTGCAAAAAGTCTACGGAAAGAACGAGAAATTTGTTCTCACAGTAAAAATTATTGAAGGAACCGATGGGCGGAAAATGAGTAAAACATACAATAACTGCATCTATTTGGAAGACAGTCCGAAGGAGATGTTTGGCAAAGTGATGTCAATGAAGGATGAGTATATGGAAACATATTTTGAGTGTTGCACTGGCGTCCCGACAGATGAATACAATGAATTCCTCAAAGGAAACCCGAGGGACGCAAAAGCACGGCTGGCCTCTGAAATCGTGACACTGTATCACGGTATCGATTCAGCCAAAAAAGCTGCAGAGAACTTCACGAAAGTCTTCACGGAGAAGGGGATTCCTGATGATATGCCGGAAGTCACTGTAGAGAAGGGAAGTCTGCTCATAGATGTCCTCGTCGAACATAAACTCGTGTCCTCCAAATCCGACGCCCGCCGACTCGTCAAACAAGGCGGCATCACCATGAACGACAAACCCGTCGCGAATACGGAAACAGAGGTTGAGGAGGGGATTGTCCGCGTCGGCAAAAGGAAATTTATGAAACTGAAACTCACGTGAACTGTAGAGACGCTATACTATAGCGTCTCTACGCTACACCCCACCCACATATGAGTCATCTTTCCCAAAAATCCTGCCAGCCCTGTGAGGGGATAGGGGAGCCGTTAAGGCAAGAGGAAGCCAAAAAGTTGATGCAGGAAATACCAGAATGGGAAATGGATGAAAAGTCAATTGGCATGAAAAGGACATGGAAATTCAAGGACTTTAAAGAAGCTTTGACATTCGTCAACAGAGTAGGGGAGTTGGCTGAAAGTGAAAATCATCATCCGGATATTTCTCTCCACAATTACCGTAAAGTCACGATCACTCTCTGGACCCATGTCATTAAAGGATTATCAGAAAACGATTTCATCATGGCTGCAAAAATCGATCAACTACAGAAGTAGCTGCGGCACGCTTGCAGCGACGGTCACGATGATGACCGAAAGCAAGAAAACAAGGCCGAAGTTGCGTGTGTCACGAGACATGGAACAGGGATAACGAGAGAAAGTGATTTCTGTTACACCAATGTCACCCCTGAACCTGTCCGTCCGGCAGGCCTGTCGAAGGGTTACGCAGATACAGGACGCAGGGTCACCGTACAGCCCAGAGACAGCAGGGTGTGGCGTACGCCTCGCACCGCGGGTGACAAGTAGACGTGCACATTGCGCGTCTCCGGAACTGCAGAGACCCATTCCATGAGTGAATCTGTATTGGTGTTGTCAGAAACCTGTGACCAGTCGATTGTGACTTTGGGCCGGTTCTGGTGCATGGATGTAAGCACGAGAGTAGTGTACGCTCGTACACCCTATTTTTCAAGCAGAGTGGAATGCATGAAGAAGAAAAACATTGTTGAATTAGTCTTCACACACACTATTGCTCTTACCGTACACACGACAATTTCCAAAATGAGAGAGGAGTCTACTTGCCATGAAACTGTTCATGGACTTTCTTGAGCTGTGGATTGGTCACATGTGTGTAGATCTGCGTCGTGGAGAGATCCTTGTGACCTAAAAGCTCCTGAACAGAACGCAAATCTGCCCCATTGCGCAGCAGGTCTGTGGCAAAGGAATGACGCAGCGTATGAGGCGATGGATCAGAGACAATCCCCGCCATGAGCGCATACTTCTTCACCAGCCGATACACGCTGTTACCCGTGAGTCGAAAACCCTCGCCGGGAGGCATCGCCGTTGCTGCACGATCCAGGTAGCCAATAAAAAGCGGTTCCAGGTGATCAATCCGCGCATCGAGATACGTGCGGATACGCTCTGCTGCACGCACTGAGAGAAAGACAATACGCACCTTTCCGCGCTTTCCGCGAACACTGATCTCCCGCGTCGTGAAATTGATATCCTTGCGATTGAGAGAGCAGAGCTCCGCAAGACGCAGTCCCGTCGAAAAGAAGAGTTCTAAGATGGCCTGGTCACGCTTCCCTGTGCGCTGCGACGTATCCGGCTGCTCAAGCAGACGCTTCAGCTCATCCGTAAAGAGCACTTTCACCTTCCGTTGATCTTCCTTAAATCGCTTCACGCAGTCTGGCGGATAGACTTCAAGTTCTTCCTCTTGAGCCAAGTAACGAAGGAAGGCACGTAGAATCGTAATATGATGGTTCTTACTACGAATGGAAAGCTCACGCCCGGATTTCGTGCGGTATTCGTGCAAGTGCTGCTTGTAGGTTCGCACCGTTTCCTTAGAAAAATCCTTAGGGGCCTTGCCGGGGAAGAGGACCAGAAGGAGGTCGAGAGATTCACGGTAACTTTTGATCGTTAACGGAGATGTATTTTTTTCGGACTGGAGGAACGCAATGTACCTCTCAATTGCATCCGCCAGTGGAGAGGAGGTGGTCTCGGTCTTCCTATGCACGGTATTCAAGATAATGCATTTTATCT
>Ga0210050_1000750_pt1 | contig 39248 bp, 33 predicted proteins | sample CryGey132114_all_FD_185463 | JGI IMG/M metagenome (GOLD analysis project Ga0210050, IMG submission 185463) | Groundwater microbial communities from aquifer - Crystal Geyser CG22_combo_CG10-13_8/21/14_all (SPAdes) (version 2) | ecosystem: Environmental > Aquatic > Deep subsurface > Groundwater ... | reverse complement strand
ACAAAGGTAAATACAAAAAGAATGAGGAATACTTAGTTTGGCTGGCAACTCAATTAACTTGTAGGGACCTGCATGCCCATTACGCATTAGAATTATCAGTCGAAAAAATGTCGGGAACAGATGAGTTTTTAATTGATGATACTGTCATTAGGAATTTCTGGGGAAACAGTATCGGAAAAATTAGTATGAGTCATCATTGGGATATTTCTAAATTAGACAAAGAATTAGGAACTCAAGGTCAGATATCTATAGGAGATTATAACAATATTGATCTTGGCTATGTAGCATGTTTATTAAGAATCATTGACTATGCTCATATAAATTTTGAAAGAGCATTCATGCTTGAGAAATCATTTCGACTGAATATGGATATGGATAGTTTAATCCACTGGAAGGCACAGGAGAATATCTCGGGGCCAATCAGGGAAAGTGATTGTCTAAAGTATAATACAATGAAACCTATAGATAACATTGATGCATGGTGGCTATTCTATGAAATGTCAAAAGGACTTTCGAACGAAATTCACCTTGTTGGAGACTACTTAAGCAGTAGAAAATCATCAGTAAATCGATTCTCATTAAAAGGGGTTCTTGGTATTACTGATCCTGTATCATTTTCTAAATATATTGAAACGAAGGGATTCGATCCGATTGACATTAGATTTAGATCTGACTCAGTTGAGAGAATCGTTGGGCTTCTGGGAGGTCGCTCTCTTTACGGAAACGATCCATTTGCACCTGTTCGCGAGCTTCTACAAAATGCAAGGGATGCAGTTTATTTAAGAAGACTCAAAAATCCATTAATTAATGATTTTATAAATATTGATCTCACAAATGACAAACTTTCCATTGCAGATAACGGCATAGGAATGGATAAGCATATAATTACTCAATTCTTACTAGGCATAGCCTCAAGCTACTGGAGCTCAAAAGGTTTCATTGATGAGTTTGGAAGCGACGTTTCCCATGTCGGAAAATTTGGAATTGGTTTTTTGTCAGTTTTTATGATTGCAAATGATATCGAAATAAGGACTCAGAGACATAATAACCCTTTACTAAATTTGAAATTAAAAGGTGTTGGGCAAAGGGGTGAGCTAAATGAATCTACTGGTAATTTTGAGACAGGAACAAAAATAACTTTATTCCTCAATTCGATAGGTTTTTCAGTGGAATCCCTTACTAAAGCAATAAAGGTAATTGCAGCAATGATAGATATCCCTATTTCAATTTCAAAAGAAGGTGAAACGATTCATAAGCTAGAAGATGATTGGTGGAAGAATGTATCTCAAGAAAATTTTATTACATTTTTGAAGAATTGGAGGATTAACAGATTTCCAATAGAAGAAAATAGAAAAGAAAAATACATATATGAATACGAGCGGTCATTGAATAATAAATACACTGAATTTGAAAATGAAATTCAACCTGAACATATCTCAGAGAGCTACAGAATAGTTTCCTCAATAAATGGAGGCGATTTACTTATTTACTCTAAGGGGTTCTTTATCCAATCTGTTCAGTTAAAAGGAATTGCCGGTATTATTAATATAGACAATATAGAACTTGATGCTGCTAGAGGCAAATTATTGTCTGCAGATTTAGAAAGAACACGCGTAGATGTATTAACTGAACTAAAACCAAAAATAATTAACTACATAAATAGTTACAAAGAAAAGGGATATATACCAAGTTATCACAGTGAACTTTTTAGGATTGGGGAGTCATTTGGATATGAATACTTAAAAGAAAGTGATCTGCAATTCTTGCCCATGCTTAATAGTTTAGGAGAATATAAATTAATGTCATATAAAGATTTTGTAAATAGGCTAAAGGTTGAAGATGAGGTCTATATTGGTTACGGACTTGGTCCTTTATCAATTATCACAAAATTAATTAATTTATTTCCTACTATTAGAGAAAGAGGTTTCGTTATTCCCATAAATTCTGATAATGGACCTTCTTTTGGAGATTATCGATCAAATAATGAAGATGAATTTATTTCTGGAAATTTACAGTCACATTTTGAAACAACAAATGCGAGGAGAAGGAGAAGTAATGATTATAAAGAAGCGCTATTCTTACTGGTTGTTATCAATGCCATAGGAGATGCGTGGAATATTAATGAAGAAATAATTGCAAATTCAAAATGGTATAGATCAACGAACAAATTTATCTGTACTCATGTAAGTAAAAAAAATTATACCTAGATATTACTTTATTCAGGCAGTAATTTAAAGATGTCTAAATTTGAATCATTAACAATTAATTTATTTAGAGTATTTTCAAATGCATCAAATAATGAAGGAGGAGTTAAAAAGGAAGAAAAGTTATACATATTTTAGTGATTACGCCGCCCCCTCGTCGAAAGAAAACTCGATAAAAGGACAATCGCAAAACCAATCCAGAACGAAAGACTGGGAGAACTTTTTGCGGCCAAGCTTAAAAAGAACATCGATAACAACGGAGTCAAGTAAGAGAGATTGCCCAGGTGAGAAGCACTCACCTGTCGTGCGCCGAATTCCCAGAGATAGAAAGACAGGCCAAGCGGACACAGTCCGACGTAAACAAGCCAAGGCCATTGTTCAGTTGTGGGGAGTAACCACGAATGATTGATCGCTGCGATCATGAGACAGATCACGCCCGATAAAAAACAAACGATACTGTTGTCCCAAGCGGAATGCTTTGAACGCGGAAGGAGTAGTGAGTAAGTGGACCAGACGATGGCACCCACGAGGCTGAAGAGATGGCCGCGTTCGATTTGCAAATTTGATTTCGTGAAAACTTCGAGCGCGATTAAGAGTCCGATGAATCCGCAAGAGATGAAGAGATAGCTTTTGAGATTTTGTTTTTGTTTGGTGATCAATGGCGCGAGTAGAACGATGAGTAGCGGCCATAAGTAATTGATGAGGTTGGCCTCGAAGACCGGTGCATTTCGCAGTCCCAAGAAATAAAAGAGATGGAATCCGACGATTCCGTAAATTCCCAAGAGCAATGATTTGAGATCGAATTTAAATTTCTTGAGTCTCCATGCTCCCCACACTGAACCGATGATCAGGGCGATTCCCGTCAGCATAAAAACGTCTAAGGATCTTAAATGAAGCGAGGCACTGGCAAGAGTCGACCAGAAGAGAAGTGCGAATAACAGTGCAAGGTAAGGTCTTATTCGTCTTCCTTACACTTATTATTCATCATTTTGTCCAGCGGAGAGCAATAGCCCTCGCGCTTTTGGACTTTTTTATCGACGGATTGGATTTCTGATTTCATGTTCTCTTTGGCCTGATTCGAACAGCTCACACTTAAGAGAACGAGAAGAGTGCAAGTGATGAGGATTAAAATTTTCATGACTATGAACACCCTGTTGTTTCGCCACAAGTATCGCACTTGAGGCATGATCCGTTTCTAAGCATGGTCATGGATTGGCAAGAAGGACAGGCATCGCCTTCGTATCCTTTCATGCGCGCTTGTTGCATACGACGCTGAACACTTTCCATTTTAGAGTTTGCTTCTTTTGAATAAACTTTTTGTACCGAGGTCGATCCATCAGCATGAGTGACAGTTTCGTCCATCATCGCGAGCAATGGTTCTTCGTTGGCATCTTCTCCGTGGACAGCACTTGGCTTCAAGTCCTCTGGTTTAACATGTACCAGATCATAGCGATTGAGGTACTTCATCCCGACATCGCGGAAGATATAATCAATCACTGACGTCGACATTTTAATATTGTCGTGACCGGTGACCACACCGTTAGGTTCGAAACGAGTGAAAGTGAAAGCATCAACAAACTCTTCCAAAGGTACTCCGTATTGGAGACCGAGAGAGATGGCGATGGAAAAACAGTTCATCAGCGAGCGGTAAGCGGCGCCTTCCTTATGCATATCGATGAAAATTTCACCAAGAGTTCCGTTATCATACTCCCCCGTGCGAAGGTAAACTTTGTGTCCACCAATCGACGCTTTTTGGGTGTATCCCATACGACGATTTGGCAGCATCTTGCGAGCACCACGATCGCGGAAGACCACTTTTTCAACAATTTTCTGAGCGACTTGTTGGATCTGTTCTGTTTGCGGAGTCTCGGCCATATCCATTAAGGCCAATTCTTCAAACGCTGTTGAGTTGAGCGGTTGAGAAAGTTTCGAGCCATCACGGTAGAGAGCATTCGCTTTAAGCATAAGCTCCCATGATAAGCGGTACGCTTTTGAAACGTCGTTAATGGTGGCTTCTTGGGCCATGTTAATAGTTTTTGAAATGGCACCAGAGATGTAGGGCTGAACCGCTGCCATCATTCTGATATGCCCTTCAACAGAAATAAGTCTTGTACCGTAGCGACCACACTTATTAGCACAATCAAAAACCGCAAGATCTTTTTCTTTTAAGTAAGGAGCACCTTCGACAGTCATGGTTCCACAAACGTGATCATTGGCGAGACGAATTTCTTCGTCGCTGAAGCCAAGCATTTTTAAAATATTAAGACCTGGATCATTTAAGTCTTCGTCATTCATTTTGAATTTATCTTTTACCCACGCTTCGCCCAACATAAAGGGAGAGAAAGAGAAAGAAATATCAAAAGCACTTTCAAGCGAAGATTCAACTTTTTCGATTTGATCACTTGAGAGGCCTTTGCTCTTTAGTGAATCATGATTAATTCCCGGACAGTCTTTTAAAGTTCCGTATCCCACTGCATAGTTGATGATTTCTTCAATTTGTTTTGGCTTATAACCAAGATTGCGAAGCGCACTAGGTACGGCTTGGTTGATAATTTTGAAATATCCCCCACCCGCTAGTTTCTTAAATTTCACAAGAGCAAAATCCGGCTCAATTCCCGTGGTATCACAATCCATCACCAAACCAATGGTTCCTGTCGGTGCGATCACTGTGGTTTGAGCGTTACGATAGCCGTGTTTTTGTCCGAGCTTATAGGCTTCGTCCCAAGCTTTTTGAGCAGCAGTGACGAGATAAGCATCAAGATGATTTTTATCAAGACCCACTGGTGTGACAGAAAGATCAGTGTAATCAGTTCCGTTCATGGCAGCTTCGCGATGATTCTTAATCACTTTTAACATCGCTTCTTTGTTGGCCTCGTAGCGATCAAAAGCGCCGTGCTCTTTCGCCATTAATGCTGACGTTTTATAAGCAACTCCACCCATGATGGAAGCAATCGCGCCGGCGATATTGCGTCCTTTTTCAGAATCATAAGGAATTCCCATGACCATTAAAGTGGCACCGATATTGGCGTAACCCAGGCCTAGCGTTCTATAAAGGTAAGAACGCTCTGCAATTTCTTGAGAAGGAAATTGCGCCATCAGAACTGATATTTCGAGTACCGTTGTCCAAACTTCACATGCGTGAATGAACTGATCAACGTTAAACATTTGAGTCACAGGATCGACAAATTTAAGCAGGTTGATTGAGGCAAGATTACAGGCAGTGTTGTCCAAGAACATATATTCTGAACAAGGATTTGAAGCATTGATCTTTCCATCAACGGGACAGGTGTGCCATTCGTTAATCGTCGTATCATATTGCAAACCAGGATCGGCACAATTCCATGCGGCTTCACAGATTTGATTCCACAAATCTTTCGCTGGAATTTTTTTACTGACTTGGCCGTTGGTTCTCCACTTAAGTTCCCAATCTGTATTGTCATCAAGCGCTTTAAAAAATTTATTGGGAATACGAATCGAGTTGTTTGAGTTTTGTCCTGAAACGGTTTCATAAGCTTCAGAGTTCCAATCGGTGTCGTAAACTTCGAATTGGATTTCTTTCACTCCTTGCTTGGCGAGTTCGATCACGCGATAAATATAATTCATCGGCACTTGATCGAGATTGGCCTGTGCAATAGCTTTTTTCAAAGCGAGGTTTTTCTTAGGCAGATAAGCTTCTTCGCCTTTCATGGTGTTGAGTGAAGCAAAGATTTCGCTCAATCTCTGCTTTATGATTTTTGAACCGGTCACAAGCGCTGCAACTTTGCGCTCTTCTTTCACTTTCCAATTAATAAATTCTTCGATGTCCGGGTGATCCAAGTCGAGACAAACCATCTTGGCCGCTCTTCTGGTTGTTCCCCCCGATTTGATCGCACCGGCAGCACGATCGCCAATTTTCAAGAAGCTCATTAAACCTGATGACTCTCCTCCACCAGAGAGCTTCTCCCCATTGCCACGAAGATTTGAAAAATTAGTTCCTGTTCCAGAACCGTATTTAAAAAGCCTTGCCTCACGTGTCCAAAGGTCCATGATACCGCCGGCATTCACCAGATCGTCACCAATACCTTGAATAAAACAGGCATGAGGCTGAGGTCGTTCATAAGCTGAAGTTGATTGAGCAACTTTTCCAGTTCCCGGATCAACATAATAATGTCCTTGAGCAGAACCCGTTATTCCATAGGCCCAATTCAAACCAGTGTTGAACCACTGAGGAGAATTTGGTGCAGCCATTTGATTCGCGAGCATATACTCGAGTTCATCTTGAAAAGCGTCGGCGTCTTTTTTAGTGTCGAAGTAATTATGTTTCTCACCCCAAAAGCGCCAACAACCGGCCAAGCGATGAAAAACTTGGCGAGCGTCCGTTTCGCCCCCAAGAATGGCCTTGCCGTTTTCGTCGAGAATGGTTTTCCCTTTCTCGTCTTTTAAGGGAACACCGGTTTTTCTAAAGTATTTCTGCGCGATGATATCTGTCGCAACTTGTGACCAAAAATCAGGAACGCTGACTTCCATGCCCTTCGTCTTCTTGCCACCAACGTGTCTGACCTCACTGGTGCGTTTCTCGAATTTCATGGCCGCGTACGGTGATTGGCCTTCTTGTGTAAAGCTGCGTTTGAATTTCATCTCTTGGTCCCCCTCGGAACTTCACGCTGTCCTGTGTGAAGTGTGTGTGTCGAATACTTTTGTCAAAAACTGTGTTCCGTCTTTCTATTTTTGGTGCAAACTAAATTTTCGTCAAACTCTTTTTACTATATCTAGTGCCAAATCTCCGTCAAAACTCTGACGAAGTACTAGATATAGTTCACTTTGCACGCGCTGCCACAAATGATTTACGCACTGTCAGTTTGCAGTTTTGGTGAGGTCTAGAGCATAATGGAGGGAATCTTAACAGGACTTCTCAAGATGTTGACTCGGGTATTCTCATTTTTTCTGACACTGTTCTGGGTCTTCGCATTAAGTGCTCAAGATCCTGCTCCAGCGACACCCGACCTCACAAATTTTGATCAAGATGCCCCCATTCCTGCTGAGTGGGGTCCCCATATTGTGGATCACCTCTATAAGGGTTGCCCCACAAACTCTCTGTGCTCTCAAAGTAGTGGTGATATCCTCGAAGAATTTAAAAAACTCCTCTCAAAAAGACCAAGTCTCGCGCAAATAGAAAGTTTTAAAAACAAAAAGGGAATTCCTTTTGAAGTTTGGTCAAACAAGCCCGATCTCGAACTGAATAAATTGCACGCAGTTCATTGGGAATCGCAATGTCCGGCTCATCAAATTGAGGGACAAAAAATTTATCAAAGTTTTCTCTTAATTCATGAGCTCGATCAACTGAAACAATTAGTAGATGATCAAACCCTCTTTATTCGTTATGGTCTAAGCTTAGATGCTAAAAAAAATATTGTTAAAGTTCCTGGTCCCAAGGGGGAAACTCCACTTTACTTAGAAAATGGAGCACCTATTTTTGTCCAAGAATTTGAAGGCGGATTCTATTCCATAAAAATTTCTTCATCTGGTAAAATTTCAATCATCAATGAAATAAAGCCTGAAGAGATGCCTGAGAATGTTCGTTGCTCTAAAGATTTAGTAGCTGCTTTCAAGAGCGAAAAAAGACCAACTCATCTTTACACCAATGTTTATTGTCAAAAAATTTACGACATAAAAACAAAGAAAAAAGTAGAAATTCTATTTGCGCGAGGTTGCCCTTGAGAATAGTTTTTCTCAACGCTGAAAACCTCTTCATCACGCCAAAAGATCATCCTGGCAAACATCAATTAGAAAAAGACCCACAAAAATGTCGTCAGCTGGCCAATGCCCTATTTGAAATTGATGCAGAATTTGTTTGGATCATTGAAGTTGGAGGCATTGAATCTCTCCAACTTTTTTCGAAGCTTTATCTCGATGATAGATATCAAGCCTCTCTCATACCTAGCAATTCAGATCGCGGCATTGATATTGGAGTTTTAAGTAAACGCGGGCTTCCCTATAGGATGGAACTTTGTACCAATAAAAATTATGACCTGCCTTTTAATTACCCCTACGAAATTGCCGCCAATGAGATGGCCGCAAAAGTGGGGCAACCTCTGCCCTTTGCCTCTCATAAGCTCTCGCGCGATTTTTCTGAACTTCGCCTATTTCACAAAGGTACAAAAAAGCCTTTTCTCATCATGCTTTGTGTTCATCTCAAATCTCAACTTGATGCTAAAGGGATCGACCCTCGAGGCTTTTTGCGAAGAGAAGCTGAAGTTAAACTTCTAAAGCGAGTGGTAAAAAGTTTGAATAAGCATTTCGGAGAAGATGTTCCTGTGATTTTTGGAGGTGACTTCAATGGCCGCGCTAATGGGGACTCCATGGACCCAGAGTTTTTGGCACTCAAAAAGTTGCCTCATAAAGAATTGGCGGACCTGCTCAGTTTGGAACATCACGATCGCATCACCCATGTCTATTTTGACAAGTGGGACAAGAAGATCGAACAGCAGATGGACTTCTGTTTTGTCCCCCCCTCACTTTGGAAACAGGTCGATCACCAAAATTCAGGTATTTATCGCTGGAAGGCAGCATCCGACGGGCCGCTCCCCATTCCTCAGAGCCAATTCCAACGTTACGGACTCCCCTCAGACCATTATCCAGTGGTTCTCTCTCTCAATTTAGGCGTTTAACAGTAATCTTTTGTAAGAGTTATTTTTACTCATTGGATTGGCAAGAATTCAGATTGGGACTAAAGTGTCGCATGATTTTAAGCACTTTATTCGCTCTATTGATCAGCTCCAGCTTTGCCCATAATGGTCTCGTGGAAGAAGGTTTTTTAGTTCGCGATTCCAATAAAATTTTTCTTAAGCACATTCAACGCCATAAAGATTTAGTCGTCGATCATATGGACAAGAAAAGTTACGAAGTTTACGGACCTCATGGTCTTGGAACTTGGCTTGAATCAATGGGCGCAGACATTACCGATCTCGCAGTCATTGATGGCCTTGACGAAAAGGCAGCAGGAGATTATCCAACTCCTGAAGAAATTAGTGATCAACTTTTAAAACTTTCGCAAAAATTTCCTAATATCATGACTCTCTCTTCAATAGGTCAAACTCGCGAGGGTCGAAATTTATGGGTGATGAAAATTTCAGACAACCCAACAGTTGATGAAGTTGAACCTGAAGTAAAATACATTGCGAACATGCATGGTAACGAGATTGTCGGCAGAGAACTTATGTTGAAGCTGATTGAAGATATCGGCAATCGATACAATGCTGGAGATAAAGACATCATTGAGTTGGTTGATAATACAGAAGTATTTATCATGCCTTCGATGAACCCAGATGGCGCACTTAAACGTCAACGTGGCAATGGTGCTTGGAAAGATCTCAACCGCAATTTTCCTGATTTCTCGACTCAAGACAATCGCGATGTTCCGGATGGACGTGAGCCTGAAACGAAGGCTGTTATGGCGTGGCAAAATTCTCGCAACTTTTCGCTTTCCGCCAATTTTCATGGTGGAACTAAAGTCGTTAATTATCCTTGGGACACAACTCGCGATCCTGCTCCACTTACCGATTTGATCGTTGAATTGAGTGGCGAATATGCCTCAAAAGTTGATGGTTTTTTTAATTCGACAGAATTTCCTGGTGGTATCGTCAATGGAAATGCTTGGTACGAAGTTGATGGAGGAATGCAAGATTGGAGTTATTATTATCATAACGATCTTCAAGTCACGATCGAACTTTCTCATACCAAATGGCCACCCTATAGTGATATTCCTCAATACTATAGTGAGAACGCTTGGTCACTCGTTCGCTTTTTAAAAAGAATACACCAAGGTTTAGGCGTTAAATTGCCAGATCATTCACCGTCCGGAAAAATGACTCTCTATCGTCTCATTAATGGTCAGAAACAAAAAATTGGTGACTATAAAATTAGTGGCGGTGAGTTTTACAAAGTTCTCAATCAAGGAGTTTATGAAGTGATAGTAACACTCGACAGTGGTGAGACTAAAACAACTCGTGTTGATGTCAATTTTGATCTTCTTCGTCCCAATGGAAATTTCTTATCACTCTGGCCCTAGTGATCTCTTTTAAAATCAGTTAAGATTTCGTCATGAAAATTTTAATCACACTAACGCTAATGTTTTTTTCTCTTCATCTTTTTGCCCAAAACATTGAATGGGCGCTGCAAATTACAGATCCTGAATTTGATCTGAAGCACATTCCACTACCTGCAACAGAGCTTAAGCCACTTTTACCTAAAACAAGTTGGCGCTGCACAGTGGGTGAAGTTCAAAGAAAAGGTGAATCTGAAAGTCGTGAGCTTCATTGCGATTACAGTATTGAAAAGGCCGGAACTTTTACCACCTACACTGTCTGTTCGGCTTCAAATCAATACGACGAAAGCAAAGTGGTTCTTTTCGATGAAAGAAAAAATCTCAATTTCACTTTGCTTCTTTTATGTCGTCGCACAGAAGCTAAAAAAGAAATTCCAGAGGCTCCTGCAAACCCTTAAACGGCTTTTGCCGAGTCTTCATCACCATCGTGATAAACTCTCCAAAAATCACTTTCACTGGCATAGGTGACCTTCTCGCCATTGTCGAGAGTGCCTAATACTCTGCCTTCTTGATCAATTGAATCGACTTGAAAGAAGCGAATGCGGTGATTCCAATCAGCATAACGGACGCGAAGACCGTTTAGTGATTCCTGATTGAGTAGATCTCTGAGCTTTTTCATGGTGAATATCTCCTAGTGACGCTATCAGATATTCGCTCTTTCAACTTACATTTTCAGCAAGTTAAATAAGGGCCCCCTAAAGTCAGTGTGGAAGTTTTTTCCGCTTTCGTCAATCTGTTTCAAACTATTGGCTATTTACGCTTCTCCCCAAAAGAAACACTTAAAAAGCTCACTCTCCTGACGATAAGCAAATGTGATTAATTAGGGGAAGTAACATGAAAAAAATTAATTCTGTCGTAACTTTGGCCTTGTTTGCATCTTCATGCGCAAGTACATATCGTCCCTCAGAAACAATAGAAGCGAAAATGGCGCGCTTTGAATCAAGTAAAAGCATGGTCAATGTCGTTCCTGATCTTCCCGTTAAAGAAGTTAAAATTTCAAATAGAAAACCTGCTTCTGCCGAAGCTGATCAAGTTGTTGATGAACTTGCAAAAAAACCAAATAAGCGACTTTATTTTAGTACTCTCTATACTCAATATGAAACGATGAGAAAAATTCCTCAAAATGAAAGCGCACCAACGATTCAATATTGTCCGCACTTTCATACATCTGTAGTGGAATACAAAGAAAGCAATCCACAAGGTCCTGCTTTCAACAAAGTGGATTGGAAGCAAAGATATAAAGGCGACTGGACTGTTCTGGCAGAATCTTATCCTGAACTCAACCTTCCTTTAGATGATTACAATCAACATCCAAAAGTAAGCGAAGTCATGAGCAATAGTGAAACTTCAAAAATGTATAGTGATAGCATCAACGAAGTGATGAATAAGGCCTTCTCGCTCCACGTAATGAAGACCTACCGCGAACTGACAGAACTTTGTGAAGTCGGTACTTCTGATAACTACTATGCCTATGAAAACCTCTTAGGTCATATTGAAAGACACGAGCAAAGTCGAGATCCAGTTCTAAACAATATCAAAACATTGTTTAAGACAACTCTCTTTAGCAACATGGCGATCATCAATTCTTTAGGTCGCTCTCAAAAGAAAATAACCGCGAGAGGGCCAGCATCAGCTCAAAAGAGTGTCGAAGATAGCTATCAACAAGCTGTTCTCAAGCGTTTTGGGGTTGAATGGTTTGATGAGTATTTCAAGACTCAGAAATAATTTCTAACTCACTCGAAAATATAAAGTCTCTGGCGAGATGACATAAGAGCAAGCTTATCGTCGCTAATCGCCATTTGCCCAAAGACCGCACTCGAAACATGGCCTAGCCAATGTTTCTTCAAGATTTCGAAATCAGATTTTTTAATCCAGTACATGTAGCCATCCACTGAAGAAACGGCCAACTCCCCTTTCCAGTCAACGAGTGATGACAGGGCCCTTTTTGCTAATCTCTTTGTTTTCAGAACTTGGAGATTTTTGTCCAATTCAACTAATGTCCCCTCTGTCGTCAACAAATAAATGACATCATCTTTTACTATTGGAGATCTTGAAACATTGAAATTGAGAGTTCTCAAAACTAATCCATTTTGAGGATTGACGAGCGAAAGTGGTCCCGATAATGAACCAATCAAAAGATTGCCGTTAAACCAAATAGGTGAAGCGTCTACATCATTAAATTTTACAGTTGGTGCAAGCTTAGACTCCCAAGCAAGAACGCCTTCATTAATATCAATAGCAGCTAAAGTGCCGTCCGCGAAACCAACGTAAAGCTTATTTTTCACGATCAAAGGACGAGAAGCTCTTTGAGTCGTTGTGAGATTGGCGATAGAACGCTTATAGGCCCACAAAATTTTTCCCGTTTTATAATCAAGTGCAAAAATTTTATGATTGCGGGTTTGAACATACATTCGTCCATTTTCAACAACCGGTTCTGTTTCAATACTTGCCCCAAGATCAACGACGTAATTAAGCTTACCTGTTAAATAATGGCGAGAATAAAGTCTTCCCTCGATATCACCATATAAAAGATTTTCTTTATAAATAGTTGGAGCCGCATGGTAACCAATCAAATCTTTCTCGACCCATAACTTGCGACCATTCTTAATATCATAAGCGCGCATATAACCATTATTATCACCTATGAAGACTAAGCCTTCATAGGCCAATGGCCAATTGAGTGCGATCGGAAGATTGCCAGTGTCGTACTTAGGATCGAGATTACGACTCCAGGAAACTCTAAAGGGTTCACTATAATCTTTCTGCGTTCTCGGCGTGACCAGAGAGCAATTTGAAAGAATTAAAATCGTAACAGCGCAAATGAAAAATTTAATCATTTTAGTTGGCCAATTGTGAAATATAGAGACGGGCCATTCTTAAGAACTCTTGTTCTTGGGTATTGTCCAACACGTATTGAAAATGTTCGCGAGCTTTAACTTGGTCGCCTTTTAACAAAGCGATTCTTCCTAAATCTAAATAAGTTTTAGGTTCCATCAATTTTACTTTTTCAGAAGCCAATTGAAGCAACACTTTTTCAGCACCATCAAGATCTCCTAGATTCTCGAGGAGTACGGCCAATCTCATTCCTGCTAAACCTCTGATGTAAGCAGAATCTGAATTCTTAAAAACATCTTCAATCACTGGGCGAGCTTGTTCTTTAATTCCTTGCGCTTCAAGAACATCAGCTAAACGAATTCCAAGAGCATTAAGTCCCTGATAATTTTTCAGTTCAACTTTCAATTTTTGAAAAGCTTCTATTGCAGCGACAGCCTCAACTTTCTTGCTTGAAAGTGGAGATAAGAAATCGCGATCATATTGGAATAATTTGTCATCCATATGAGCACGCATTTCATTCGACTTGCTATTGTAGATTCCCCAACCAACAACAGAACCGACAATGATCACAAATAAAGCAATTAAAGGTATTTTAAATCGAGTAACGACTTCGGCCCAATCGCCTTGTTCAATAAGTTGATTGATATTTTGTGACGAAGTCACTGCTGTAGTTTCGCTGGCCATAATCGCTTTCTCCAATGATCAATAAAGTTGCAGGCTCTCATGATAGAGAAGCTTCACTTAAGTTGTCAAAAATCAGAACTCATGAAACAATGATTTTAAGCAATTATCTTCAGGGAAGCGATGCAATGAAAAAGCTCTTTTTGTGCTTAGCAATGATCATAATACTTTCACCTAACGCTTATGCCACAGATCGTCGCAGTCGTTTAGGCGTTGGTTACACTAATCAGTTGATTAACAATCTGCCTGCTATTTCTTTCAAATTGCAGCGTAGCAAGGCCTTTGCCTTGGGCGGACTTGTTGGTTACTCCAATGCACGAACTGGTGGAGGCCATGGCGCAGGACTGAAGTTTTACCGCAACATTTTTGATGAACCTCAACTTAATTTTTATACAGCCCTAATGGCCGCTCTCCTCAGTCAGAAAAATCCAGGAGCCGATAAGAGTGGTTTTCAAGTTGATGCGACTCTAGGGACAGAATTTCATTTCTCCGGACTCTCAAGTATCGCCTTTAGTGTTGAATTTGGAATGAGTTTTAACAAGATCAACGATTTTGTTATCGAAACTGTCGGCAATAATTTTCTGGTCGCAGGGGTCCATTTCTATTTGTGATTGAAAGGATGAAATGCGCAAAGCTTTAATCAAATTATTTATAACTCTCCTTGTAACTCAAAGTACTTTGAGTTACGCCCAATTTTCTCCGACGGAAGATCCCTTTGCCATTGAAGAAGATGATCTCAATATTGGTGGAGATATCTTCAACGATTTTAATGAAGACGTCGAAGAAGCATCCGTAGTCGAGGACGAACGCTTTTATCGTTATGGTCGATTTTTTACCTTTAACCTATCGATTGGTGTTACTTCCTTTCAAGGGAATCGCGGGCTAGTGACTCAAGATGATCACCCAAGCTACGGAGTGAGTGTTGGTTACTTCTCTGACTTTCAATCTTACTACGGCCTAGGTTTTGAGTTTTCAAAACATCATATGTTTTTTGATTATCAAACCAATGGTTGTTCTGATGTGACTTGTCCAAATGGCTTCGGACTGATTGATGTCAGTCAGTTGCGTTTTTTCTTTTCTTATCGATACTACGTCGACACTTCAAATCTTGGGACTGCCATTACCTATTCAAATCCCTATTTCATCGGCCGCTTAGAATATTGGTACACTTCAAACAAGTATCTAGACAGAACTTCAAAAGGAACAGAAACAGGTGGAGGTCTTGGTTTGGGACTTGGTTTTGGCTTAGAATTCCCGATCAAGCTTAGAGAATCCTACTTGGGAGTCGAGCTTCTGTGGCACCGTATTAACCTTTATGACAAATTCACCCAAGAATATCGTCCCTGCGACACTAACTCCAGCTGTGGCAGCGGAGTTGAGGATTTAACTGGTGATCCTTACTCAATAATGATTTCCTATGTCATGAATTGGTAATGCTTGATTTAAATCAAAGTAAGCTATTCCAATTTCTATTATGATTCATTAATTTTAACTTTCAGGAGAAAATGATGTCGATCGTAAACTTCACACCCCTTCCGGCCCTTTATGGTGGACTTCTTATAGGCTTTGCCGCTGCGATCCTTTTGCTGGCCAATGGACGCATCTTTGGAATCAGCGGCATCATTGGCGGAATTCTTAAACCTCAAAAAGGTGATGTCTTTTGGAGAATTTTGCTCTTAGTCGGTCTCATTCTCGGAGCTTTCATTGCAAAACAAGTATTGGGGACTCCCAGTATTTTCACCACTCGATCAACTCTATGGTTAATCATTGGCGGATTTTTAATGGGTTTTGGGTCGCGTTTGGGTAGTGGATGCACTTCTGGACATGGTGTTTGTGGCATTTCAAGATTTTCAATACGATCTATCTTCGCAACATTAACATTCATGGCAACTGGAATGATCGCCGTATTTATAATGAATCTCATGGGTGTTTCTTACTAAAAATTATATAAGAGAGAGTGTAAAAATGAAAAATAGTAATATGGGACAGCTCGCTGCAACTCTAATATCAGCAATTATTTTTGGCATTGGTTTGGAGTTAGCACAAATGACTAATCCTCAAAAAGTAATTGGCTTTCTCAATATCACAGATAAATGGGACCCTTCTCTCATGTTTGTGATGATTGGCGCCATTATTGTCAACTCAATCCTCTTCATTGTCGTTAAGAGAAGAGTCTCACCTTTTTTCGCACCTAAATTTATGCTTCCGACTCTTACTAAGGCCGATAAGAAACTCATTTTGGGGTCTGCTATTTTTGGTTTAGGTTGGGGAATCGGTGGATTCTGTCCAGGACCGGCGCTTTCATCGTTAATGAGACTCCAACCACAAATTTTCATTGTGGTCGGGTCTATGTTGCTTGGAATGTGGGTTTTTAAATTAGTCGAAAAGAAATTTTAGTATTCAGCTAAATTATCTTCAACTGATTGAATCTTCTGCATGCGTTTGGCTAAATCACTACCTGTTCTAAAGACCAAGTGAATAGGAGTATTGTTAAATCCATACTCTTCTCTCAAAGCATTCTTGAGATAGCGCTTATAATTATCGGGGATGCCTTTCGACTTATTGGTAAAGAACAGAATTGTTGGAGGAGCTGCTTTAACCATTGAAGCATACTTCACCTTAAATCTTTTTCCACCACTTCGCTTAAGAATAATAGGAAAACGCTCGACGATACCAAAGATAGAACGATTCAATTCACCAGTCGCCACCATTGATTTACGAACAAGTATTGTTTTCTTAATCGAATCTTTAAGACGACCTAATCCCCTGCCTGTTAAAGCCGACACCGGAATGAGTTCGCAAAAATCAAGCCAAGGCACAGTATCGCGGAGATTTTGAATCCACTCTTTGCGCTTTTTAGGATCGTTGATGGTCTTCTTAATAAGATCACTCTTGTTAAGGGCAACAATCACCGACTTTCCCTTGTCGAGAGCAATATCGATCAAACGGCGATCTTGATGTCCCATGCCTTTTTCAGCATCGATCAAGAAAATAACGATATCACATTCAGTAATACATCGGAGTGAACGATACACAGACTGCTCTTCAATAAAACCTGAAACGCTTTTCTTTCGACGAATGCCGGCCGTATCAACTAAGTGAATTGAACGCCAGAAACTTCCTTCGTCAATAGCTTCTGAAACTTCATTTTCGTCTTCAAACGATTCCGTCGCCATATCATCATCTTGCTCATCGAAGACATCTTCATAGATTTCTTTATTTCTTCGATCGCTGACTTCATAGATCTCTTCGTCCATTTCACGAGGAGTATTTTCTTCAAGCGCATCCAGAGAGATATCACTGTCATCATCGTTAAAGTTTAATTCTTCATCATCAGAGAACTCGAGTTCTTCAAGTTCATCCTGACCATCGTTTTCAATGATGTAGCTCGACTGCATACTTTCATAAAAGTCTGGATTGTTTTTTCTAAATTCTTCGTATTGACGACACAACATTCGATCATCCCACGGACGAGAAGTTGTCTCTTCTAATTTCAAAGCATCCTTACCAAAGAAAATATCAAAGTAAGCTTCGATGGGATCAACAGTCGTCCCCGCAATATCACTGACGAGAGCGCGCTCTGAACCTGTAAGAGCATTTAATAGAGTCGACTTTCCGGCATTAGGAGCACCGATTAAAGCAACTTTCGCAATGACTTCTTCTCTTGGAGTGACTCCTCGAGAAAGCATTGGGTTAGTTGCTTGTTTCTTTTCAAATTCTAAAAGCTCAACATGAATACGCTCACGAAGCTCAAACATGCCTCTAGCGTGAGAAGCCGAGAGCGCAAAAACACAATCTGCTTCAACTCCTAAAGAGTAATAATCGGCTTCTAGACCCAATTGAGCATCTGAATCTATTTTATTGGCCAAAACCCAAAATGGTTTTCCTTTGGCCCGAATTATTGAAGCAATTTTATGATCGATAGGAAGCAGTCCTTCTCTCGCATCACCAATAAAAAGAACCAAGTCTGATTCTGCAATAGCGATGGCGGCTTGATCAGTCATGATATTGAAAAAGGCATTGATATTATCGCGTTTGCTAAACTCACTATCCTTCACGCCATCAGGATAAAATCCGCCTGTATCAACGAGGATGGCATCTCTTGGTTCCTCTGAATCCGAATCATCAAATGTCGCGATCCCATAGTGGCGATCACGTGTTACGCCAGGCATATCATAGGTCATGGTCTTAAACGCATGTCTCATCAAGGCATTAAAAACGGAACTTTTACCAACATTGGGACGCCCAATGATGGAAATGACCATATTTCTCTTACTCATAATTTACTCCATCACTTTATTGGCAACTTTTGTTTCTCTTGCGTGCCATACACGGGCCGAATCTTTCGCTCGTGGTAATCCTAATTGCTCAAGAACAAGATTGTTCTTAAACCACTTAGGTGAAACTTTAACGTGAAGATTGAGGTTAATTTTTCCACCAATCATGGACTCAATTTTTTGACGAGAACGAGTCCCGATTTCTTTAATCATCATCCCTTTTGTTCCAACCACGATCGCTCTTTGAGAAGGACGATTGACCAGAATTGTTGCAGCAATATGACTGAAGATTTTGCTTTCTGCTTTACAACGACCATCGCGATCTCTGAAGTCTTTGAAGTCTTCAACAACCACGGCCATCTCATAAGGAAGCTCATCTTTTAAGAGATCAAAGGCTTGTTCACGAATATATTCTGAAACGAAAAATCTTTCGTTCTTATCTGATACTTCTCCATTGGGATAAAGATGCGGTCCTGATTCAGCACGATCGACTAGGGCTCCTGTCAATTGGTGGATATTGTCGCCCGTTTTCGAACTAATGACGAAATACTTCTCAACAGAAGGAAGCTCTTCTTTTACTTTCTCTACCAGCTCCGCCAAAGGAAGAGACTCTGAGTTTTCAACTAAATCGCCTTTTGTGAAGACAATCCAAGCTGCTCCTAATTCAGACTCGCCCATAAGTTTTTTAAATTCGGCCAACTGAGGAAGGACTTGGCGAGTAAGATCAATCATAACGAGATTGAGGTCAGCGCCTTCAACGCCTTCGCGGGCCTGCTCATTCATTCGCTTATTAATTTCATTACCTCCGATATGAAGCCCCGGAGTGTCGACGAGAATAATTTCTGTATGATCTACAGTGAAAACACAATTGATCTTATTTCTTGTCGTCTGTGCTCTTGGTGAAACAATTGAGAGATCCATTCCCATCAAGTAGTTAATAAGAGAGCTCTTCCCTACGTTCGGCGAACCTAGTACGGCCACCATAATAGATTTATTTAACGGGTGTTGGTGAGTAATCAACATAGTCTCTCCTTCAAAAGATCAAACAGTAATTCTTTTTGCTTATAAAATTTTAAGGCCAAGGCCCTTTCACATTTCTTTTTTGAGTCACCTGTACTTGAATCTAAAATAATATCTTTAACCATTAATGAAACTTCGTATTGGCCATTGCCTAAATCTTTCGAAAAATAAGTCGGATACTCTCCAAACTGCTTCACTACCCATTCTTGCAATTTGCCTTTTGGGTCGATGTCGACGCTCGAGTTCGCATAAAAGCTTTTCTCGCTTTTTTTCTCCCAATTGGCGACTATACGGGAAAAGATTTCACGGGTCTGATCTGGTCCTAAAGATAAAGAGCAAGCTCCTAGAAAGGCTTCGAGAGCATCTGATAATAATGTAGGATGTGCTTTAAGTGCCTTTTGATCAAAAGTTTTTCCAGTTAAAAGCACTCTTTCCCAATCATTGGCCAATGCCAATTCGTTGAGACGCTCCGAGTTCACAAGGCTTGCTCGCAGTTTTGAAAGCTCACCCTCGCTTAATTCTGGATAAAGTTTAAAAATGACTTCAGTGATTATGAGATCGAGAACTGCATCTCCGAGAAATTCTAAACGTTCGGAGTGCTGGCAATTAAATGAAATTTCATTGGTAAAAGATGAATGGATAAGTGATTGTAATAACAGGTTTTTATCAAGATGATTGGCACCTAATGTGCTCAGCCAGGATTGAATCTCTGGTTTTAGAATGAGCCACTGAGCAAAACCCTCAGGGTCATTAAATAAATGCTGTAAAGCCGCTTCGCGGGCTTCATTGGGCAGCATAGGTCGTCTCCTTAATCACACATATTCGAATGTCGGGCGGAAATTAACACGACGAGCTAGGTAATGGCAAGTTCTCATTTTCTAGCTTGAAAAAGAGTCACGATATGGCCACCATAGAGGACTAAGAAATATACGCAATTACTTATGACCTCCAAGGAGTGGCGATGCAATCTGACTTCATCTCTGAAGCATCTGTGGAAAAAAATGTCCTAAACCCTCAATATGACGAACTAGAAAAGGACTTTTTTACTAAACTCAAAAGACAGGGCAAATCTCCTAACACTCTCAAAAATTATAAGACCGACCTCGATTGCTTCAAAACTTTCATGGATAATTCTCGCCCGGTAATCAAGTTAGGCGAAATGGGCCCGGCCCAAATAAAGCACTATGGTGAGTATCTTGAGAATAAATACAACTCTGATAATTCTCGCCGCAGAAGAGTTCAAGCACTTCGCCTCTTTTTTGATTACTTAATTGAAGTTGGTGTCTTTAATGAAAACCCTGTTCGCCAAATACCTACTTCTCCCAAGTTTTTAGATATACCTCGTCCAGCGCCGTTGGTTGAAATTAAAACACTATGGCAGTTTTTATTAGAAGAGGCACAAAAACCTGGAGATGCTCTCTCTACATTATTAGCAAAAAGAAACCTCATCATGGTGATGATGATTTTTGGGTCAGGGCTAAAAGTTTCTGATCTCGAAGAACTGACTCGCGATCATGTTTCTGTAGATGGAAATAAAGCTCGCGTATTGATTGAACATGGAAAGCGCGATCCATACACCATTCCTTTGCCTGATATTTTCGTCGATATATATCTAGATTACATCGAGTCTCTCGATCGTCATCTTAGTGATACTCGCCATCAATTCAAAAAACTTCTCTTTTCTGCCAACGCCTATTCTATTTTAGGTGGCGGCTTATCTGCCCGTGGTATCGAAGTCATTTTTGAAGAGTGGCGCAAGAAGCTCATGCTGACACTGACTCCAAAATCTTTGAGACAAGCATGTATCTTCTTTTGGTTGCAACAAAAAGAAAGTGAATCATTAATTAAAGAGTGGCTTGGACTTGCTCCAAGTTACAGCCTAAAACTTTACAAAGATCATATGATGGACTCTATTTATGACCAATCATTTCTTGAGTATAGCTTCTATCAGGCACTAAGGGCCCACTCTCTACCTAGAGTTTAATATGAAACAACAATTATCATTCCTTTTGATCTTCTTATTTTCGAGTTGCTCCATAATCGTCAAACCCATTGCGGGGGACTTTGAAGGTAAACCAGAAGAGTTAAACGAAAAAGTATCGGATCGCACCAAAGCTCTGATCAATAAAAGCTTTGAAGGGATAAAAGAACATCTCGATTATCATGTACATGCTGTAGGAATGGGAACAGACCATACCCATAATTGGGTCAACCCCCACATGACAAGCTGGCTAGAGCCCTATAAAAATTTGCAATACAACGTCTATATGAACGCTTCTGGAATTACAGATCTAAAGCATGCGGATAAGCAATACGTAGAAAGACTAGTATCTGTTATGAGAGCTGAGCCTCGTTATGGGAAAGGCATACTCTTCGCCTTCGATTACAACTACACTCCTGACGGAAAATTAGACAAAGAGCATAGCTCATTTCACATTCCTAATGAGTACGTGTGGGAACTTTCAACAAAATACCCAGATCTCTTTATTCCCTGTGCTTCGATTCATCCTGACCGCCCTGATGCCCTCCAGGAGTTGGATAAATGGGGCAAAGTCGGTGTTCGCTGTATGAAGTGGTTGCCCAATTCACAACGGATTGATGCGAGTTTAGAGAAACACCGCCCCTTTTATCAAAAGCTAAAAGATTATGGCTTCACTCTCATCGTCCATACTGGCCATGAGAAAGCAGTCGAAGGAGATGAGAACCAAGAGCTAGGCAATCCACTTCGTTTAAAACTTCCTCTTGAAATGGGAGTTAATATCACCATGGCCCATCTCGCTAGCTTAGGAGACTGTCATGATCATGAAAACAACGATGTCATGGTAAGTTGTTTCGATCTTTTTTGGCGAATGTTTCAAAATCCAAAGTACGAAAGCAATTTAAGAGGCGAGATGAGCGGAACGACTCTCTACACGCGAGTAGGAAAGCCTCTCTTAACTGTCCTTGAGCATCCTGAGCTTCATTATCGCTTGGTCGATGGAAGTGACTATCCCCTTCCCGCAATTAATATCCTCTATCGAACAAAACAATTTCTTGACTTAGGTTATATAACTAAGGAAGAAAAAGAATCTCTCAATGAGATTTATGACTACAATCCTCTCTTGTTTGATTTTGTTTTAAAAAGAACTTTAAAACATCCCAAGACCAAGCAACAATTAACGAATATTTTGTTTGAAGCTAAGTTAAAATAACCAACCAAGAGATGTTGTGACAGTGTCGTTGGTTCTATATGAAGACCAAAATGAAGTATCCTGTGGCGAATCGATCATTTCGAGCCCTAGCTGAACCCATAAATGTTTTTTTATTCTCCACTCAACTTCCGTATGAAGGGTAACGTCCGCTTTCTTTATATCTCTACGACCCATAAAGCGTAAATTAAAACGATCACTCATACTCCATTTGGCTTCCATTCCAATGGCCCTTTCCCATTTCGGAATCTTCCCAAAAGCAGTCGTATTATCTTCTTTGCCCTTTGTGCGAACTAGAGCATTAAGTTCAACGCTAATGAAATCACTTTTGCGCCCCACGCTTGCCGTTAGGTAATGTTCCGGCTCATATGTTGGTTCGATCCTTAGAGATTCAAACACAAATTTATTATCTTCTCGAGGAATTGGTCTGATGGTGTCGTAAAATACTTTTCCATTCCAATGCTCGTTCCAAACTTCAGTCCCACCACCAATAATTTGGTGGTAAGCAATAAATGGTCTTGTTCGAACATAAGCCCTTTCTACCGTTGCCGTTTGTTCGTAAAAGCCAGTGGCATTAACGCGAATTTGGTTCTCTGGCTTGTAAGCACCGTAAGCAACGACCCGAGCATTGTCCCAACGCTTTCCAATATCAAGTCCAGCAGCTGGATGAAAGATAACTTCTTCTACTTTTGGATACTCGACTTCGTAGTAAACGGGGATATCTGTATTTCTAAATCGAACAATACGTGGGGGCTCTTTCGCCCATTCGTTTAAACCTTCGACTTTGCCATTTTTATTAGTAAAACTGGGATTGATTTGTGGAATATTTATTGGCGAAACAAAGCCACCTACTTCAAGCCACTGCTTGCGGCGAAAATGCAGGCCCATGATGCCTTCTCTTTCAGTTTCTAGCCAAGAGAATCCCCTCATCGGGTTAATTTCACCAAGTCCCCAAAATCCTTCTTGCTCATTCCAGGGTAAGATCTTGCGCCCAAGATCAAGCTCTGTCCGAGAGTGGATATAAGAAACATAAAACTCAGAAGCTGAAATCATTAAGCTAGAATTCTTTGTATTGATTTCAGCTGCGCCCACCGCTTTCGTTTGAAATTTTCGCCAATGACCCTCATCCTCCCATTGAACGCCTACAGTATTATCTTGAGCGCTCTCTGTAGATGGAGTATTGATTCTTTGGTAATGTCGATATTCCAATAAACCTTTAGCATCGACCGAGTTGCCGACTAAAGAAATCAAGAATAAAAACGCACTGCTTTTCTTCATTAAAGATTATGATAATCTAATATTAAGAAATGTTCATTATATCATTTAAGAAGCAGAATGCTTCACCACATCTTCATGACTTAAACCAATGCTTGAGACTTGGAATCCGGAATAATTATCCACTCCTCAAATTAGCTTTTGAAACTTTCCATTTTTTGAAAAAGAGTCACGATAAAGGTAGCACATGAATAAATATTTATTGCTATTAAGTCTGACCACAATACTATGCCTTTCAGGGTGTGGTCTTGGAGATAAGGCTGCTGATGATCAATTTGTCCTCGACCTTGGACAACTTCAAGCGAGCTGTCCTTTAAACACAGAAAAGTTAGCTAAAATCTTAGACGAAGACGTTCATAAAGAAATCGTCTGTCTTGAAAATAATCTCGATCAATTTGTACAGTTTGTCCGGCGCGAGAACCCGCAGTTTATTTCCCGTCAAGAACTTGAACGCTTTGTCACAAAGTTCTTCCCGGAGAATGCTGAAGTCGCGCAGGACCTTCTACTTCTCATTTATCGCCTCAATACTCTACTTCTTAATGATCCTGAAGATAAAATTTCAGTGTCTAAACTCAAAGATCTGTTTGATCTCTTCTATATTACAAACAGAGAAGGTCGCGCTTTAGCTTCGCTCTTTAAAAACATGAAAGATGGGCAATATTGGATCGATCGAAAACTTTATTATGATAGAACATCTGATTTAAGTAATGCCCTCCTCAAAGTAATTAATAAATTTCCTGCTCAAGACATTTCCATTGATATTATCGATTTCCTACAGGACTTGAAACGCATTTTAAAAATTGATGATGATACTATAAAGACTGATTTGGTTGAGGCTTTTCTCTTTTTGAAAAAGCTTATTCTAGGAGGAGAAGCTAAAACTGTATCACCTCGAGAACTAGCCACTTTGCTTGAAAAAAGTAATGAAGTTTTGTTATTAGGCTTAGATTTTCTTAACCTCAAAGATAAAGACTTTCAGCGTTCAACAGATGAATGGTATTTTTACTTAGATATTGTAAGAGATTTTACCGCCCTTTTTTACCCATGGGAAAAGAACGAAGTTATCCTTGAACAAGATCATTTACTTACCATTATCGACTATGTCTTCGATCATAAATACAATCCAGAGAACCTGGATCTTTCGGTACAAAACATTAAATACCGTTTTCTAGGTGGCGATAGAAAAGTATGGGAATTTAGAGATGTTCTTACCCTGACAGGCTGGGGCATGGATATTTTCGGAATGATGTACTTTAATGACATTTCTTATGATCATTATAAAACCACACTAGACTCTCCAACAGAAATTACAACAATCAGTAGACCCGAAATTGATGGTTATCTTATTTTTCCAAAAGATAAAATCAAAGAGTACTGGACTCATTTTGAATATATTGCCAAAAATTATCGTTATTATTCTGATGATGATGGAATTAACGTTTACGATTCCATTTTCAAAAGAAATCGCAAAGGTTTCAACAAAATTGCTCTTTTCAGATGGCTTATGACAAAAGTCGTTAATGTCTATGGACATCGACCTACCGGTGGTTATCGGAATGAAGTAGATACCCTGGATGTTGAAACATTTATGCTTGAAGTAAAAGGCGCTGCTGAAGAAATTGGCTTATGGCCGAAAGATATAAAAAGATTTCTAGATGAGGCCGTCAATGGTTCAGATCTCTTCCAGTATCAAGGTGATGGCAATGGCCTTGCCAGTGTCGAAGAACTTACTGAATACGTAACTACGATCTTTCATGCAACGAAGATAGCCAAAGACGTTGATTCTCATATGGCCAATTACTGCCCGAGAGTTGGTACTGACAATGAATCGTTTGAAATTCTCTGTTACAGACAACATTTCATCAAAATTTTCTTTGATGAATTGAAGCTTGAAAAATACTTCCCTCGCCTTGCTCGCTATTTTAAATATAATGGAGCTCAAGAAGCTCAACAGTATTTGATCAACCTTGAACTCTATTCAAGAGAAATTCCGGATGCTTCTCTTCCCTTAACTAAAACAGATATGACCCGTTTAGTAATTGCTTTCTCAAACGTAGATGCCGCTTTTTTAAGATTTGATACTGATCACAATGGATTGCTCGTGAAATCTGAGCTCGATGGAGCTTATAACGTCTTTAAGAGACTCATCATTCAAGTTGGTAACTTGAAAGGCTTCCCTGAACCGATTGTTAAAAGTGTTTTTCTTTATCTCATTAAAGAAATGAAAATTCCAAGTGCCACAAAACTTCTTTGGTTTCATTTCTTTGGAAAAAAAGATGATATTACGGCCACTCGCTTTAATATTTCAGGAATTTTATCGTTCTTTGTGACTGCCCCTAAAGAACAAACTCAGGTTTCATCTGACGATAAAAGCATCGATTTCCAAAACATCGACCTGAGATGATCCAAACTCTAAAGATTTAATATCTGTCAGCACTCTCGCTGCTGATGGGATTTTAAACTCTATATGAGTAAGCGCCTCTTGATTATAAATTTTGTTTTTTGCAACTACAAATTCAAGATCTTCAACTTGAATAGTTTTCCCGGCACCAGTAACTTCTCCCATTAGAACTTTCAGTCCTCTTGAAGCTAATTGCTGGCGAGACATTCCATGATTTTTTAAAATCTGGTCCACCCGCTGTCCGGCTCCTGTCACTTCCCCAGCCCAAAGCAATTGAGAAGTGAGAATAAAGACAATAACAAGTATTAAATTTTTCATTGGAGGACCTCACTAGTGCGACCATAGTCAAGAGTATCACAAAGATTGAGTGTGAAATAAGGAATCTCTCCTCGATAATCATCACTTTCAAGAATATCAAATATTTTTTGGATGGCTTCTTTCTGTATTTTCTTTATTTCGGCAATGGCCTGTTCATTCACACTTTCGCTCATTGTGTAGAACAAATTTTTTCCGAGAGATACGTTTTCAGGCTTATAAAACTTCACCATCTCAGGAAGATGACCTGCAACGATTTTATAATCTAGCGAACACTTTTTTTCTTTTGCGTGATATCCGTTAACTCTTAAATCTAAAAACTTTTTGTTATAGAGTTCTTCAGCTTTTTCTAAACCTAATTTGCCAAACAGATTAAAAAGAGATTGTTCTGAAACACCTGTTCTATTGGCGGCAAGTTTATAGATAAAATATTTGATCGGATCGAGAAGTTCTCCTTCAAGATCGCCCATATTCTTGTGCTCAACCATCTGTTCAACATAGGGACCGAAAGTCGATTTAAGCATCATTCCAACTGGACCTTGATACTGGTCGATAAGCACCGAGAGTCTTTTTTCATTGGTTAAAGCAGAAGCTATATTAAGTACAGTATGAGGAGCTGGATCACCTTTTATAGAATCAGATAAGATTCTTCTTAAAGTAGTGGCGCCTACTCCACTCTTCATAGCAAAGCCGTTGATACTAACATGAGGGTATTTTACAAAATGCCCTTCTATCATCTCTTTGAGTTGTTCACAAAGTTGCATGACTCTCCCTTGAGCAAGACTTCTTCTGCTCAATTTGCCCTGCTTTAGAGCAACAGAGAAGGGCCCTGATGACTTCAGGGCCCTTAATCCGGGTGTATGAAAGATGATGTCAGAATTCGTCATTACTTACTCCAAGAGATGGTGACAACTTGCCACTCTTTTTATCTTCTTGAAGGGATACAGCGACCAAAACTAGGTGAAAACACATAGCCTCTAGGACAAAGTCCATGACCGCGACCTGGTCTATCTGGACGTTGAGGCCCATCAGTTCTTGGGTTAGGACGGCCATTTCCACGACAAGCACTAGTGTTCACTTTAACTTTTAAAGCAGCTTTTAAATCAGCACTATCGAGCGAAATGAGTCCAGTAACCTCACTTCCTCTATATTGAGGTTGAATTTGGGCCTTAATAATATTGAGTAATGAAAAATGGGCCTTTAGATCTCCACGAGTCGCACATTCAGACTTTATATCGATAACTTTATTCGACTGAATAAACCAATCTTCATCAACTCCCCCGTTTCTCCACACTTTTCTTGCGACCATATCTTTAGCGCGACGAGATTGGGCACGTGGCCCTTTAAATTCTAAAAATTGTGAGTGAAATAGGGCCTGAACTCCTTGGTCTAAAAAGCTCATTCCTCTAAAATCGATACTCACCTCAACGGAATCAACCTGTTGCCCTTCCGCAATGGTGGCATCTATATCGATGGCACAAGTTTTATGAGAAAAATAAGGATCGTCTTTTCTCCCTCGAGATGGATTTTCATCCGTGATAACGTCATTATCATTATCTTGATTATACTGAGGCAACTCAACTCTCATTTCATCAAAGAGTATCGAAACAGTATTTTGGTCTTGGGAAGAAACAATACTCGTTGTACCGATTGGACAACCGCTTCCTTTTGTATCGACCTGGGAAAAATTAAAATCTGCTCCTGATGCCTCTGCGACAATCACTATAAAGAGCATGGTTAACATCATAATACTAAAAAAGACTTTATTCATATATCCTCCTTCTCACCTCTCTTTCTTTATAGATGATCAAAAGTTTAGATAAAAGAGATTTGTCTTCGCTCATTTAATAAGTGCGCCAGGTGGAAAGAGACATGAACCACGTGGCGCACTTTCATCAAATCAACTCTTTTTTGATCTATTCAAAAATAAAAGTTCAAAATATTGTTGAATGGAAGAGGCGATCTATCCACGAATGGCGGAAGACGCACAAAAAACGATTACTCAACAAAGGGAGAGAGAGTATGTTGAAATCAAAAGTTATGGTTCTTGGTCTACTGGCACTACTAGCACAACCGGCAATCGCAGACGATATCAGTCTTGGTGAGCCAGGCTATGGAGGTAACGGTTGTCCTGCAGGATCAGCATCAGTTACGCTTTCACCAGACAACAAAGCGTTATCGATTATCTTCGATGAGTACCTTGTTGAAGCCGGTGCCAGCGTCGGCAAAACATTGGATCGGAAGAGTTGTAATATCGCTATTCCCGTCCATGTACCCCAAGGTTACAGCGTCTCTATCGTAGATGTGGATTATCGTGGTTACACTTCAATTCCAAGAGGTGGACAAGCTCGATTCTCAGCAGAGTACTTCTTTGCCGGCCAAAGAGGACCGACATTCACAAAGACATTCATGGGACCACGTGATGATGATTACATGTTCACAAATACTCTAGGAGTGACTGCCTTAGTTTGGTCAGCCTGTGGAGCAGATGTTAACTTGCGTGTAAACTCATCAATGCTGGCCCGAACAAATAGACAACGTGATGATGTTCTTGCAACTGTAGACTCTGCTGACTTTAAAGCGGGCATCATTTACAAATTTCAATGGAAAAGATGTAATTAAAGAAAATACTTAATATCTTTTTACAGGCCACTCTAAGAGTGGCCTTTTTTTATTCAGTTCTATCGAGGGTTAAAGTAACGGTTGTCCCGCATTCTTTTGCGTTAATTGCTTGGCTTACTGATGCAATTTGAACATCACCTTTATACATTTTCATATAACTTTTTACCAGCCCCATCCCTAAACCTGTACCAGACTCACCTTTTGTCCCTGATCGACTTTCAATCTGACCGCTCAAGTTAAACTCATTGAGCTGATCACTATCCATTCCGACTCCACGGTCTGAAATACTTATTTGAACTTTATTATTGCTATTTTTTACATCAATACTTATTTGAGAATGAGGCTCGGAAAACTTTATAGCATTGGTTAAAATATTAATGATCACATTGTTTAGAAGTGAACTTCGCTCTGCTAATACCCAACAATCAAATAGTTTTTTATCGTATTCAAGTTGAATATCTTTTTCTTTCAGCTTTTCTTGCAAGAGAAATTCTGCTTCTGACATAACATGCTTTAAATAAACGGGAAGTAATTGCAAGTTTTTAGTCGCATCCAATGATTCATAATTGCGAACTCTTATTAACAATTCTTCAATAATAAACGATGCTTTTTGAATCTTTTCGGCCATCATGTGATTTTTCTCTGGAGAGACTTCCTTCTTTTTGACAATCATCTGAGCATAACTAGTGATAATAGAAAGTGGATTGGCAATGTCATGACAAAGAACTCTCACTAATCTCTTATAACGCTCCTTATCCTTTACATTAAGCTCCATTTCTTTTTTCTCAGTCTCCATAAGCGCCATTCGATGGGCCAAAGCCAGAGACAAAAGCAACATTTCACCTAAATTTCCTAATAAAATACCAGCTTGAGAAAATGCTGAAACGGTAATTAATCCGTGAAGTCCTGCCAAATAAAAGAGTACACCACTTGTCAAAACACCCCATGAAAGAAGATAAAATTTTGCAAGGGGTGAACCATTTCGGTAGGCAAAAATGGAACATGTAATGAGCGATAACAAGACCACAGGAATAATAATATCAATGAACACACCTAAAGTGGCCCGCACTTCAGCGCTAGAATTTAAAAAAAGATAGATAAAGAAAATGGACATTGGCAAAAGAGGCAACCACTTAATGAATTTATCAACTCGTGGAAGATAAGTTCTAAAATCGATGAAATGCCGTGTGAAAACGACTGATAAAGAAGTCGCAGCACTTGAAAAAAGTAAGAGATACTCACTCGGAACAATAAAACCTCTAAAAAGCGCATCCATGGCGCCCACCGCGGTAGCGGCTGCACTTGCGACGACGATTAAAAAGCCAACATAAATGCCATAAATATTCTCTTTTCCGTAGAAGAAGAGAAACATATTATATATAAGGAGTGCAAAAACGGCGCCGCCATAAAAGATAAAGATATAAGTCTTTTCATTTTCTAATTCTCGAAATTCATCTTCTGTTAGAAATAGAATTTTAGCCTCGAGCAAGTGATGTCCTTCTCTTTTAATTAAAAATTCGCCACCTTTTTGAATAAAACTTACTGGAACCTTGAAAGTTCCGTAATAGGTGGAAACATCTCTCTCTCTCCAAGACAAAGCACTCCCCGATCGGGCCTGCTCTTTCCATCCTCCTTCTTGCATAAGATATAAAGTAATCTTTCCCGTCAAAGGAGATGTCAGAACTAAATAATGAGTTTGATGATCATTAATATCTTGAGAAGTGATCCTTCCCTTGATCCATACGTTGCCTTGATTATAGGGAATATTTATTCCTGATTTCGGGATGGGGATAAAGTCTCGAGAATTGTAAAATCCATCTGCCTTTTTACTTTTGTCAAAAAAAAACTCAAGATTGCTTAGCGAGTTTTCACGAGCAAAAAGTGAAAATGAAGCCGCAAAGCTTATAAATAAAGCGAGCAGCGAAAAATTTAATCTCATAATGATCTTTTCGACAATATTTTCAAAGAGTTGAGGAGGTTAAACAAAATAAATTCTTATGTCCATTAAATTAGTCGGACTCTTAAATTTTGAGATAAGCCCTCCTTGTCTCGAGAAGAAGCTTGCGCTATCAAAAGTCTTCAAAGCGCTCTCTAACAATTCACTATTAATATTGTCGCTGTCGTTCCAATAGGCCCCTGCTGAATCAGAAGAACCATCTTCGCCATCTGTGGCGATCGACAGAAAGCTTCTGAGTTTCACCCTTCCCTTAGTCATTTGATCAAGCAAATAAGCAGAATAATGAGTGTTTCTCCCCCCCTTTCCCCGCTCTTTTGGGAGGGTAAGTGTAATCTCCCCCAGCAGTCCTACCATTTTTTGATTTTGATATTTAACCAATTGATAAAATTCCTCCCAGTTATTAAACTGTGGCTCGAGCAACCACAGAACTTCTGGAATGGACTCTTCCAAACGCATTTTTAGCTTTGCTCTATTATCCCAATGAATTGAGATAGCGCGATCACTCATGGTAGGTCCAGAACCAACCCAATCATCTTTTTCATAAGGGGTATCGTTTACAATGAGATTGTAAATATTTTTACATTTAAGAAAATTTAAAAGACCACCGCCTTTCACTTGAGATAAATGAATTCTTTCTCGATTTAAATCTGCAATCGGCAAACCACTTTCAAATAAATCTTGTGATCTTTTTTCAAATTCGAGTAAGGTCATTGTTTCTTTTGGTAATTCAAGAATCGCAGAAGTCCCTCCGCTTATGAGAAATAAGCAAATATCTTCTTCATTTATAGTTGCAAGGTAATCAATCAACTCTTGTGTCGCTTGATAACTTTTTTGACTAGGTATGGGATGACTACCTGTTAAATGTTGAAACAAAAAGGTAAATTCCTCAGTTAGAGATTCACAATGATCTAAGATAATAGCGTTCATTTTTTTTGTTTCGATCCGATTTTCTTTGAAAAAACGTTGTAAAGATGAAAGTAAAGGAGCTGCAGTTTTCCCTATTGAAATGATATGAAATCGCCTGTCTGTAAAATCAATTAAGTGCTCACCTATTAATAAATTATTCCCTTTTACCGCTAAAATCTTCTGCAGTTCAATAAAAGGATCGAGAACTTTTAAAATGGGATCGATGAGTTTCTGAATTTTCATTTACTCGTAATAGCGAGGAGGTGTAGGGCGACGGCTTGTGGGCAAACCCAAGTCATGGTCAAGATGCCAACGATCTATTTTAGGTTCGTCTTTGTCGATTCGATAATATTCAAGATCGCGATCTAGTTGATCCAATTGATAGGAAAGCTCTTTCTGTAGCTTTAATGAATCTTGCTTGCGGGAAACGAGATCCTCTAATGCCTTTTCTTTTTCCTTTTGCACCATTAAAATTTTTTGATCATACTCACCTGCCGCTTGGAGTTTTTGCTGCTCAAATGACCAAAGAAAATGATTAATATTATTGAGTTGCATAAAGAAATCTTTTTTTCTTTTAAGAAGAACTAAGCGATAAAGTGCTGCATCTCGAACACGATCTTGTAACTGGTTGCTTTCAAAAACAAGCAAGGTCCCACGACGAAAATAATCCTGCGACGACCAACACGAACTTAAATCTTTAACCCAAATAATTATATAGCCATCTTCAATTGCTCTCACGCTGGCCAAGCATGAACGACTTTCACGAGCAGCAATTTTAAATTTTAATTCATCACCTGTTCTAAAAAATTTAATATTCTTCATTTCAGAAGAAACTTTTAAAATATCGCCACCCTCATCTCGATCTGTAACACGACCCGTGAAACGTGAATAATCCATTTTCTGATCAAAGAATGAATCCAATTCCTTTTTCTCTTTCTCCATTTCTTCTTGATACCGTTGCATCAAGCCACCCGACTCTGCGGCGAAAGCTGAAAAAGTGAAAATAAAGGTTAAAATTAGATACTGCATGGTTCTATTATGTCATTATTCTGAAAAATAAACAGCGCAAGAAATCTTGTCACTCTCCGAGCACTAAGGCAAAATAGGCCAATTTCCCAAGGAGAATAGTATGGAATTTTTTATTGATACAGGTATTGTCGATGAAATCAAAGCCGCCGCCAAATGGGGTATCGTTGATGGAGTCACGACAAACCCAACTCTCATTGCAAAAAGTGGTAGAACACAGGCCGATGTTATCAAAGAAATTTGTGCCATTATTGATGGCCCAATCTCAGCAGAAGTTATTGCAACCGACACTGTCGGAATGCTGAAAGAAGCTAGAGAACTTACTAAAATTCACGATAATGTTGTGATCAAGCTTCCTCTGACAGCGGATGGAATCTCTGCTTGCCACGCTCTCTCAAGTGATGGAATCAAAACTAATGTCACTTTATGCTTTTCGGCGAATCAAGCCTTACTCGCGGCTAAAGTAGGAGCAACTTATATTTCTCCGTTCATTGGACGCCTCGATGACTTGGGCCAAGACGGTTGCCAATTAATTGAAGAAATCAGAACAATTTATGATAACTACGGCTTTACCACTAAGATCTTAGCCGCCAGTATCAGACACCCAATGCATGTTAGAGATGTGGCGATGATTGGTGCAGATGTGGCCACCATGCCTTATAAGGCGATGGAACAGCTTTTTCACCATCCACTAACGGATCGCGGTCTAGAACAGTTCTTAGCCGACCACGCTAAATCGCAAAAGTAACCATAACCTACTGAAATAACTAAGCGAACTTGACCAAATCTTTTTGCTCAGGTTCGTTTTTTAATATCCGATAAGTCTTCTAAGGAACTTCCTTGGGGGACAATTGAAGATCATTATCGCGATATTACTTCTATCTTCATTTATGAGCTGTGTGCCTCAAGTAGAACAGTCAACAACTCGTTCCGGTGGCTCCGCACCTTTCGTCCCTGGTCCAGCAACTCCCTTTCGATGGAGTCAAAGTCTGCTCACAAATGGTCTTAATATAAAATTGGCCGATGAATTCAGAAATGATTTCTCCGGTTCTGATTATGACAGCAATGGTCGCGATCTTATTGAGCAAATGATGATGAAATGGAATGCTGCTGATTCATCAAGAACTTACTTTGCTATTCCAGCTGCTTCTGTTGCCAACAAAGATTACTCTTCTCTTTCGCAATATCAAGACGGAGAATTAGGAATTTATAAATCTCATTCTTGGTTTTCTGATGTTTCTTCTTCAGCTCTTGCTGTTACTCAATTTTACGCCATCAGAAGAAATGCTGGAGCTTCTACTGAATACTTAGAACTGACTCATGCTGATATCATAGTGAACTATAGAGATCATCAGTTCTCTACCGATGCTTTTTCTTCTCTTGATTACGACCTTCCTTCTGTTCTTATCCACGAATTGGGTCACTTCATTGGAATGCAACACAATTCAAATTACTATGAAAGTTCAGTGATGCAACCATATATGGGAACAAGAGATGTTTTTAGGGCCCTCTATTCAGCAGATCAAGCAAATCTTTTAAATCTCTACAATGGAGCCACTTCATTGACAACTTCAGACTCTGGCTTTAGAGCTGCAGCAAAAGTCGCAGCTCCTAATGAAGGAGAAGAAGTTTCTGGATACTTTGAATTGAGAACTGATGGAATTTGCAAACATTATATTAATCATGAGTTTATCGGTGAACATTCTGTAGTCCCGATGAATTAAGATTTTTGTGGAGTCATGAGTTTTACAAAAATATCGACTAGTTTTTTATCAAATTTCCCAGACAATTCTTTCAATCTCGATAATGCCTCTCCAACAGTGAGTGCTTCCCTAAAACTTCTTTGAGAAATCATGGCACAGAAGGCATCTGCAATCGCAACAATTTTAGCAGGATGATAAATTTCGGGACCTCTTAAACCGTTGGGATATCCAGTTCCATTGGGCTGCTCGTGATGTTGTAAGATAATCTGAGTGACTTCAGTTCGAACTCCTTTCAAATTATCAAGAAGCTGAAGGCCTAATTCTGGATGTCGCCACATTTCTTTTCTTTGTTCTGCTGATAGAAATTTTTCATCTTCTGGATCAAAAGTTAATTGAGAAACCCCGACATCGTGGAGAAATCCTCCCATGCCAACGATCCTTAAATTCATTTCACTTTCCATTCCAGAAGCCTTCGCAAGTAAAACACTAAACATGCTCACCATCATTGAATGCTTTAAAATATAAGGTTGATTCGCCAATAGCTTTACGACATTAATAAGTGACTTAGGGTCTTTCCCTAGTTCCTTGATACAACCCTCAACAACATTAGAAACATTTTCAACGGCGCGCTCATCAATATTAAAATTGACTGTCATTTCGTGAATAGTAAATTGTGAAAGTTCCTTTAGTACAACAAAACTTTCTTCAACTGTTAGCTGTTGACGGCTCTCTAACAACTGTTCTCCCAATCGCTCAACGAATAAAGAATAAATTTGATATTCGTCTTTTGTGACAAAAAAGTACTTAATACCCTTCGCTTCATAAAGAGCGACTCTTTCCCAATCAATGGAATCACCTTTTTTAAAAAGCTTGGTGTAATCAGAATCAGTTCTTCTAACGTAAATATCGAACTTCAATTGATTATTAAATCTCCTTAAAAGTTGTAAGGAGATTTGGATATAGTTTTCGAATTTTACAGCTGCATAACTCATAGCTTTAGTATTGTACCAAGAGATTGCAGTTCTACAGAGTGAGAAAATGGTGAACGGAAATTGCCTATCTCATTGAATATTCAAGATAAAATGAGAAGAGTTGAGAGAATTGCTCGGTTCTGCTAAAGTGGTGTAAGTCTTTGTTTTGACGAGGAAAAAAATATGAGAAAATTCCTATACTTGATTCTTTTAATTTTGGCTTCGCAATCTGCTTTTTCTTATGATGGTGAAGACTACGATGAATCATCTTCGGAATATTCTGAAGCCGATGCCATTCCAACTCAGATGCCAATTGATGAATTAAAGTACGAAGAAGTCCCTGCCCCTGAACTTGCTCCAACGCCAATTCCAATGGACGAGTCCCCTGCTTACGAGCCGACTGAAAATTACGACGATTATTAATTAATTACATTATCGGTTCAAATAATAATGAAGGAATTTTGATAGCTTTCATTATTTTGATGCTTTTAGCAGGTGCTCCTGCATAGATATCGTGCTCTTCTCCATTCTTATCGATTGAAGCTTTGTCACTTACCAACTGATAAGAAAGCTCACTTCTACGTAACATATCACTTTTTAAATCTTCAACAAAACTCTTTGAACCTTCGCAGAATACAGCAAGTTCGTTATTAAAATAACTTGAGCGATTATCAATATTATAAGAAGCGACCATCGCACTATCTTCACTAAAGATTGCCGACTTGGCATGAATTCCCCATCTGGCCTTCGCTATTTCCTCTTCAACTACAGGAGAATAAGATTCAAAGGCGGAGTGAGTTTGATACACATCCATTCCCTTTTCTATCCACTTAAAAACACCATGATAGAAAAGTGCAGAAACATAAAAAGCGTCTGTTGAATTCAATGAATTGGTCAATAAGCGAACTGGAACCTTGCGCTTTATTGCTGAATCGAGTGCTCTTTCCCAACGGTTATTGAGAATAAAATAAGTTGATTCCAACCAAAGATCTGACGACTTTGTAATTCGATCTAAATAAATCTGATCTAAGATTCTGTATGTCTTATAAAAATGCAATTTATATTGTTTGAGCCACTTTGCCCCAGGGCGATCCGTAACAAATTCCATTTTCTTACATGAATGCGTTTTGATTTCGTTAATCATTGGTCTGGCCACACGCTCTATTTTCTCCAAAAGCTCAGGAAGAAAATCTTTTTTATCGAACCAAGCAATGACTTCTTTTTCATTTTCTTCAATAACTTTGTTTCTAAAATGAGCATATCTTTCTTGATCGCGACGATTATTCATTAAACGACGAGCATTACTTGCATCTGGTTGTTTTGTTCTTCGAGTGATCGCGGAATTGTTCCAATAGGCATAAAAGGAGTCTTCAATTGCTTTTGCTGTGGCTCCAAAAACTAAGACATCCCGATCAAGAAAATTATATTCATGAGAAAGATCAAAATAATCATCTCCGATATTTCTTCCGCCAATGATTGCTTGTTCTCCATCCACGATAAAAATCTTTCTATGAGTTCTAAATTGTGCAGTTATCGGATCAAGCGCTCTATTGTAAAAAGAAACTTCGATTCCTTTTTTCTTCAAATACTGCCCCACAAAATCATCCATTTCCCAAACTGTGATTGATTCATCGATCAAGAGTTTGATTTGAACTTCTGGATTTTTTAACTTTTTCTGAATAAGCTCTTCAAAAAGAAGACGACCTGCTCGGTCCTTTTCCCAAATAAAAGTCTCAATTTCAATTGATTTACGAGCTCGGCGAATGAGATCAATTCGCTTTTGAAGCGCACTAATACCATGATGAAGAAGTTGTATTTTATGGTCCCCATTTCCTTTATCAAGCGTTGCCGTTGAAAAATAATAAGGATAAGGAGCTAACGCCCACAGCTTTGTTGAAAACAAGAAAAAGAAAAGCACGAATTTCTTCATGAGATTAATTAGAGCAAAAAAGATGCCAAGGAAATAGAGCTAGATAATTGAAATAGCTTAAGAATAAGTGTCTATTTTTTAGTCACTGTCATTAATCTAAATCAATAACTTGGATAGGATTTCCTGGAATACTTGCGAGGTCTGAAACTTCAGATTCAAACACCAACACCTGTGAAGGTTTTTTAGGGTTTCTCACAAACGACTTTAAAACGCCTCCATCAGCTCCTATGAGTTGGACAAAATCAACAGAATCAGGATCAGCTGCCCCAATCCCCATGACCTCTTGCTGCCGACCATACTTATATGAAAAACTGTTTCGAAGTTGTTTTAAGCGAGTAAGATCAACATCTTTATTCGCCCTTTTCATACCAACCAAAACTCTTGATTTAAGAAGATGTTGCATCTCTTGATGTTTTCCATACGGAGCAATAACCATGGCCCCCATGGCAAAAGCTTTTCCGACAGTACGATTTTTACTTGTCGAATAACCATAGCTAATACCGTATTGGGGACCCGACTCTGAGTGATCACGGGCCATTGCTATAAACTTATCTGTGAATAGCTCAGAATTGTAACGATCAAAATCATTGAATACGAGCCGACGTACATCACTGTCTTTCATTTGAGGTCTCATTTGCCCCATCACTTGGTTAGAGGAAAATTGATAATGAATTTGTGAAAACATCGAAACAATTTCAGATTCTTCTATCTCTCGATCCTGTCTGGATAATCCTCGCCAAATGGTTTCATCTCTATACCAGCGTTCCATTTTGGTTTTATATTGTTTGGCATCCTTAAAGCTTTTATTAGCGAATGAAGCCTTAAAGTCGATATCGACAAAGTTAACACCAAGCTTTTCACGACCTTTAGTTTGATGATCGTAGTACATATGAGATTTTTTGTAGAAAGTTTCAAACTTGTCGACAATTTGATTATAAGTACGTCCAGGATTTTCTTGAATATTTCGTGCAATTTCAGGTTGGCTTAGGGCTTGAATATAATACTCTACGAATTGCCCAGGATCGATCTCTTCCGTCTTAAAGGTTTCATTAAACCCTTTTCCACTTTTTAATCCAATTTGAATTCTCTTAGGAATGCTTGGTGCAAATAGTTCGGGGGTAGATTCAATGGGAAAGCCCAACTCCATGCGCTTCTTCATCGATTTGTAGATATCAAGAGAATTTCCTACACCATCAGCAATCTGCTCTGCCCATTTGTCGACTGATACATAAATGTCGTTATTAACATCTACCAATCGCGGTGGTGGCAGTCCTTCTAACCAGAAAGGATAATAGAGTGCAAATTGTCGAACAGATCTTCCATTTCCATCTCTGAAAGGATGAATGGAAATCATATCTCTTTGAAATTGTGCAATTAAATTTACGAATTTTTTAAATTGAGCAGCCGATTCAATGTCTCCAATCTGATCCCTTTGTTTTACAAACCAAGAAAGAAGGTCTTCCATCAGAGTGTTGACCATTCTTTCTGTAAGCTCTGGGTAAAGAGTAGAGCTTGGAGCTGCTTGATAAGAGACTAAATCATCAAACAATTTTTTATCTATGCTCTTAATTTTTTCAAGGAGCTTGGGATTAAGACTCTCAATATTGGCGTAGTGAATATAACCTTCGTATTTCCCGCTCGAGACTTGTCTTAATTGATCGAGATTTAAATAAACATTTTTCTGCAATTCCTCATAAACTTCTTTGTCAATGGCCATTGAACCGGTGGCATTGCCCATAATCCCCATTTTTCTGGCAACCCCAATTTGATCCAAAGGAATTCCATCAACACCGTCAGCCATCATTTTCTTGTGTACTTCTTTAAGAGTGTCAAAAGACATTTTAGGCTTATCAT
>Ga0210050_1000740_pt1 | contig 39556 bp, 35 predicted proteins | sample CryGey132114_all_FD_185463 | JGI IMG/M metagenome (GOLD analysis project Ga0210050, IMG submission 185463) | Groundwater microbial communities from aquifer - Crystal Geyser CG22_combo_CG10-13_8/21/14_all (SPAdes) (version 2) | ecosystem: Environmental > Aquatic > Deep subsurface > Groundwater ... | reverse complement strand
GCTCGCTTGCACTTGCGCTGTCCGGCTATCGGTGTAGTCTTTCATAGATTGAGTTGACGAGTCAATCTTAGCATCGAGATGTGTAAAGCGTCTGTCGGTGTAATCTTTCATAGATTGAACCGCTGAGTCAACTTTTGCGTCAATCTTTGCATCAAGGCGCTGTTCTACTGCATCAAGGTGTTGCTCTACTGCATCAAGGTGTTGTTCAACGCCGTCAATCCGTGTGTTCAAGCGTTTCTCCGATTTAGTAAGTTCTTTCTTAAGGATTTCTTTGGTAACGGACTGCGGTTCAGTATTTTTTTGATTTTTCATATTTTTTTGCCCTGTTAGCTTAGAAAACAGACGAAGTTGGTGATAATTCACTCCACCCCACTTGCCCAGAAGGATCGAGAAAGAAAAGCGTAAAAAGAATTAAATATTTTTTCATAACGAACGGAACTCGTATAATCTATGTGTAACCAAGAGGATCATTTTCAAAACAAGTGTTTGAGAGTATCCCAATTTTATCGGGGTTGTAACATAAGAAGAAATAATTATTCTGCAAATACTTTTTTGTTAAAAAATGTTACGTGAGAAGTAAGAATTCAGTCGAAACAAATTACCAATGGCAAATCAGCACTGCGAAAAACGAATCTTTCCACTATTTTTTATGAATGTCACGTATTAAGTGAAGTAAGAAATTTATTGCGCTCATTAAAATCGGGAAAGTATGTACTGTTCACAAAAAGCGAGATGAATCTCTCTCTACATTTGCCATTTTCACACAAACTCTATAATTCATGATGCGGCAAGCCGTAAGTAAAATTTGAGAGTATAAAACTAACTAAAAGTTAAAATCAGCCGGTTCGTTGTTCAGTCTTCTTCCCTGGAGAATGGTATCGCTTAGGGAGTTAACCATGCTTTTCACTTCATCAATTCTTTTTTCATCTTGATGAGGTTTAAATGCTATGCCGAGTTTTAACCACCGGAGATAATTGCTATAAACATTTTCAAGAGCGATATAGACTTTTCGCTTCATATAGAGGTTAGCAGTTTTAATTACAGCGGTTCTCCAATCATCATTTGTTGATTCAATTTCGACTCGTTCTTCAGCGTTTTTTAAGGTTGATAACGCCTCGTTTAATTCATCATCATGATTGAGTTCATCGGTGTAATTCATAATTTTTGCGTATTCGATCAGCTTCCGTTTTTCAAATCTTGAGATGAAATCTAAGAAATTCCTCCCCTGGTAATAATCGAAATAAGGGCGGGTATCCATTGCTTCAAAAGTCCGGTTTTCGCAATTCTGTTCTTCTCTCTTTTTTAAGTAGAGGCTGCGGTAAAAAGATTCTTTTTCTCCCCGGAGATCAGGGAGCTGCAAACATGGGTTTAGAGAACGCATGTTGTTATAAAAGAGATACCACCCGGGAGAGTCAAGTTCTGCCTCATCATCACTTTGGCACGCTGATTTATAACTATTGTACTGCTGCCATCCGAGAGAAGAGTACTCAAAAGGATCGGCTTTCAAATTCGCATCATCGGTGAGGATATATTCCCTGTACAAAGTAAATTCCTCTTCAGAAATTGGGGAAAGGAAGGGGCAATGCTCAATCACTTTTTCCCAATACAAAAAATCATAACTTGCTTTTATTTGGGGGATGGTGATCTGTTCTGCACGCCAGAAGCATTGGGCATCAAACAGCTTAACCTGTTGAATTTCCCACAGTTTTTGTTCAGCTAAGTCGCTGTATTTCAGAACTCTGCGTTGCTCATTTTCCAGGTAGGTTTCGCCATGCGTTAACCACCCGGCTTTTTTCTTTTTGTAAAAGTTGATGAAATCATCAACACTGCGTTTGTTGAATTGCGCAAAGAAAGTTAGGTACTTTGAATCAGTACGAAGTTCAAGTTCAATTACATTCTCAAGATCGAACATGACAACCTCCAGATAGTTAATGAATTGAATTCTTTTGGCAAAAGATAGAAATATTTTTTGGTAATGTAAAGGGGGAAAATAATAATATTATAAGTCATCTTACGAAAAATATCTCTTTGAATTGCCACGCAGCGAAAGTTTTCCGAATGTGGATTACTAAACACTGTAAATAACAGCTTTAGCAAAAAACAGTCAACTTAGGTTATGAATCAAAAAACGCAGCTTCACTCCGTTGATATCTTTTTATTCCTTGTTTTCAAAAGTTCTTCTATTCAATCAAATAAATCTTATATTTGATTGAACAATTTGTATCAATTGTACATTAAACTTTTCAATTAAAAAAAAGGTGCAGCCATGGGAAAAGAAAAAAGTGTTAAGAAAGATGTTAAAAAGAAGGCAACTAAAACTTTAAAAGAAAAAAGGAATGAAAAGAAAGAGAAGAAAAGTCAGTCGAGATAATTTTCTTTTATGGAGGGATAGACTACAAATGCTATGAGCAATTCATCACCCGGGAGATGAAACGCTGAAGACTCTTCGAAAAATGCTTCTACGCAGAAAATGTTGGCTGGTGAGTTGATCGCCAAAACGTCTTTAAAGGGAAACAAATCACTCAGGGATATTAGCTGCAGAAATGGTCTCGTATCAATTGAGATCGCTAGTTCCCTTCCATTTGGATTTGTTGTCTTAGTACCTATCAGTAAAGTTCGCGTAATATTTGGCAGAATATTAACATGATAAATATGGCGAAAGAATGACTGAATGAAAATGAATGGATGAATGTTTTTCATTCAGCCATTCAATCATTCCAATGTGATAAATTGGTTCTGGCTTGTCCGGGGTAGGTAATTCCGATTGAATGAAAAAATGCATTTTATGTTTAGGAATATTTCATAGAATTAGATTAGAGGCAGTACAATGAATATTGTAATTTGGGGCAGCCGGGGTTCTATCCCCTCCCCCGGATTCACGACAATTCGTTACGGAGGAGAATCAACATGTATTGAAGTAAGAGGTGATGAGGGAGAGGTGATCATCATTGATGCAGGTTCGGGCATTAGGAAACTTGGAGAAAAATTGTTGAAAGAACCTTCCGTATTAAAAATTAATCTGCTTTTTACTCATTCTCATTGGGATCATCTAAGCGGCTTCCCGTTTTTTAGACCAGCTTATTTTTCAAAGTTCACTTTTGCGTTATGCGGAGGCTCAGAGGCGCAGAAATCTGTTTTAGATTACTTATCCCACCAGATGGATCCCCCTTATTTCCCTGTTAGTTTTTCAGAATTAAAAGCAAAGTTTCTATCGGGGTGTAATTGCAATAATCCAATCTGTAACCATTCTTTATGCTACTCAGGCGCATCACTAAAATGTGAGGCAATCCCACTCAATCATCCGAATGGAGGATTTGGATTTAAGTTAAGTGATAAGTCTGGCTCTTTTGTATTCCTTACCGATAACGAAATAAGATATGCACATGATGGAGGGGCTACAAGAGAAGAATATTTGGCGTTTTGTAGAAATGCAGATTTATTATTTCATGACGCTCAATATTCCGAACACGAATACAAGAAGACCCGTGGCTGGGGGCACTCAACTTTTCTCGATGCAATTGACCTGGCAATTGACGCCGGAGTTAAACGCCTGGGATTGTTTCACCACGATCCCGACAGAACCGATGATCAATTGGATCAACAAATGGAGTGGTGCGTAAAGTACATTAAAGAGAAAGGAAGTCCGCTGGACTGTTTTGCCTGCGCGGAGGGCATGAGCCTGATAGTATAAATCAGTTTCGCCAAAGAACCTTCAACTGCAAAAACAGTTAATGTAAATCGGTTTACGCACCACACCTAAATGAATCGGAGTATTAATGGGAGACTGCAAAATCCCATTTAAAATCCGTTACTTCCCAACGCGGAGGGAGATTAATTTCTTCTTTGTAATATTTAATTTCTTCCGAGGGTTGAAACGGAAAAGGAAAACCGGGGGAATGTTTCCCATCGTTATTTGTGTCATAAAAACAATAAAGGTTATACTTGCCGGGTTCAACTCTTGTAAAGGCAAACTCACCTTTTTTGTTAAGCAGAAAATTGTAAGTCCGATTTTTTTCACTTTTGCTTTGCAGAACAAGCAGCGCATTTTTTGAAGAATCAAGATTTTCAACTCTACCGGAGAATCCCGTAAAATTTAAACCGTTAAACGTCTTAAATTTAAATTGATATGAGGAATCAACACTATTTCCTGCAGCATCAACAATATTTTTTAAGTTAAAGGCGACAGAATATGATTCTAGTGATTTCAATTTTTGAAGGGCTTTGACTACAAAAGAAGCATCATCAATTTTCTTGATCGTAAAACCCAGCTTATTGCCCGAAGTATCAAGCAATAAAATTTTCGATTTCAATCCTTCGACATCAAATTCATTATCAAAGCCAAAGGTAATCTCCGCATTAAGAAAATCAACCGACTCACTTCTTTCGGGGGGAAAAGTATTTATCAATAAAGGAGCAGCAGTATCTACCCGGTCACTAACGGTGAGTGAAACAACATCAAATGTAGTTTTGTTTTTTGCTTTATCCTGAATATTCTTTGCGGTGAGATAACATTGATCGGCAAGAGGTACGGAATCTTTCAGTGCTAAAAATAATTCTTTTTCTTTCGCCCTTCCTTTAAATGCAAAGAGAATCGGAATTTCTTTATTTGCCGTAGAATCAACTATTAAAAAATTCTCCGCATTGAGAGAAAGAGAATCGAGTTCTTCAGAAAGCGTTATGAGCAAGTGATGTTTATCAGTCATTACCGAGCTAAATAAACGCGGACTGACGGTATCAATTTTTGCTAATGAGAAATTTAATCCGCTGAATAATGTATCTTTTTCATCCAACGTAACTTCACCGTTTGGCACTCCAATTAAATCCTGATCAGGCTGAAAAAGAAAATCGCGATACTCATCCTGAACTGCGAATACCCGGTAAGTTTGAAATGCTAAACCGGAAAGTTTGTAATTCCCTTCTGCCCCGACTTGAGAAACGTAATCAGCTTTTTGCTTTACCGGATCAATCGTATCTCCCGTAACTTTGTAAGCAAAAATCATAACGCCTGAAGAACTTCCAGACTTGCCCTCTGACAAGTTGGAATACACATTTCCCTCAATACTTCCATTATCAATTTTCGATCCGGTAGAAAAAGAAAAAGTAAAAGATTCAGCCATCCTGTTTTTATTATTATAATCCAGTAAATCGGTACCGATAGTTATGTTATAGGTAATATCTTTTTTTAATTCTTCAGGGAAATTAACTTGAACCGAGTGCCCGCTCCAGTCAAGTTCAAGATCGCCTTCAAGACGCGGAGAGATAAAGATCGCATCCTTCAAACTTCGTTTATCAACATATTCTGAAAATTCCAGCTCGAAATATTTTTCACGATAATTTATCGTACCGTTGGCAGGATAAACCACTCTTATCTCCGGCGGAACAGTGTCAAGAGGTCCGCCGCCGGGAGGCAATTGATTGGCACAACCTATCAAATGCATTGTTGATAAAATGCCGACCAGCCAAGCCGTATGCCGGGTGAAATTAATTAATTTTTTGATTGCAGGTTTATCCATTTGTAATACTCGCGAGCAAGTTTTTTATGCTGAGAAAAATTTTGAGAAAAAAGATGTCCCCCTTTAGTGTCGGCGACAAAAAAGAGCAATGTATGTTTTTCGGGATAAAGCGCCGCTAGTAGAGCATCTTTACCGGGATTATTTATCGGTCCGGGCGGTAAACCAAAATATTTATAGGTGTTATACTTCGAATCAATTCTCAAATCATTTCCTTTTAATCTTTTCCATCCGTTGGATTGCAAATATTGTAAAGTTGGATCTGCCTGGAGTTTCATTCCTCCCCGCAGCCGATTTAGGTAAACGCCGGCAATCCGGCTCATCTCTTCTTTTTTATTTGTCTCTCCGTCAATAATAGAAGCTAAAGTTACGACTTCATGTTCCGTCAGACCATTTCTTTTTGCTTGTTTCTGAAGCGAATCAACAAAAAACTTTTGAAAAGCAAGATACATCGGTTCAACAATTTCTTCAGCAGAACTGTTTTCATAAAAATCATACTCTTGCGGAAACAAATATCCTTCAAGTGAAGCATGCCGGAAATTTAATTTTGAGAGAAAATTTTTATCGTCAAGAAGAGAGAGGATCGAATCGGTCTTTGCAATATTTTCAGATTTAAGCTTTGCGCACAAACCTTTTATTGATATTCCGTCATAGAAAGAAATATTTTTCAATGCATCACCTTTACCGGATACAAATAAATCGAGTAACGAGAGATAACTTAATCCATTTGGAACGTAATAGCGTGCGGCTTTAATTCTTTTTGTGGAACCGTAAACGTACGCCGCAAGTTTAAAATTCCCTTTACTCGAAATCATTCCCTTACTGTAGAGTTTTTGAGCTAAGAAATCTAATGACTCACCTTTACTAATTTTGATGATCTTTGGAGCCGTTCCGATGAAATAATTCGGACTAAAGAAAATGTACGAGAAAATTGAAAGAACGAGGATAAAAAAAGAAAGAATAATGAGAAATTCTTTTTTAGAAAGAAGACTTTTGAAAGAGAATTTCCCTCTGCCCGAAAACAAATTGTAGAGATTTCCTTTTGTCGCTTCTTCTTTTTGAATCGCGCGCGATTCATCAAGGATACGCTCGTAAATGCGCATCACCGCCTCTTTCCGTAAAGGTTCCTCGGCATAGGTACCGATCCGCTCGTTGATGAATTTTTCACGTTCGGGATTATAAGTCGCCAAACCCATAGACCTCTTGATCCTGCCGATCATAATCGAATGTTTTGTCCGCTTTGAAAGCAGTGCAACCAACTCTCTATCAAGAGTATCAACACTTGAGCGAAGTTTATTTAGCAGCTCTTCTTTCTCAGGCAAGGAGAGATTTTGGAGTTCGTTTTCTACTTTTTTGTAAACATTTTCCATTGAGCAAAGATAAGAAATTTCTCTTTCTACAGAGAAGCATTGATAAAATATTTTGAAGAAAAATTCGGAAAAGCATCAGACTCAATTGAAAATTTTTCTCCTGCTAAGATAAGCGACTGCGCACGAAAAGCAATCATAGCAGCATTATCACCGCAATATTCCAACTTCGGTATGACAACTTTTTTTTTATACTTTGCCCCCAATTGAAAAAAAGATTTGCGCAATTCTTCATTTGCAGCTACACCACCGACAAGGGACAGAGATGCTACTTCAAAATTCTTTAACGCAAGTTCACATTTATCAATTAATGCTCTCACAACCGCAAATTGAAATGATGCAGCGATGTCATTTAATTGTTCTTCCGGGATTAGTGTTGTTTTTGGTGCGCCAAATGCTGATTGAATGTAACGAAGCACAGAGGTCTTCACCCCGCTGAAAGAAAAATCATACTTCCCTTTCATATCGGCTATCGGGAATTGAATTTTTCGATGGTCTCCTTTTTCTGCGGCGGCTTGAATTTTGGGTCCGCCGGGGTAACCGAGCCCGATCATTTTTGCGACTTTGTCAAACGCTTCACCGGCAGCGTCATCAACGGTCGAACCGAGTTTAATTATTTCAGTAAAACTTTTTGCTAACAGAAGCAGGGTATGTCCACCGGAAACAGCCAGAACCAACAAAGGGAATATGGGTTTCACTTCCATGAGGAATCCTGAAAAGATATGTCCTTCAATATGATTTACCGGAACAAATATTTTCTTTTTTGCATAAGCTAATCCGCGTGCAAAAGTATAACCGACTAAAAGCGCACCGATCAATCCCGGACCTGCCGTTGCGCCAATAACATCAATATCATCAAGCGAACACCCGGCTTTTGCAAGAGCTTCTTTTACTAACGACGAGATAATCTGAATGTGCGCCCGGCTTGATAATTCAGGAACAACTCCGCCAAAATTAATGTGAAAATCTTGTGAGGAAATAAGGTTGGATAAAACCGTACCATCTTTTAAAACTGCAACTGAAGTCTCATCGCAGGAACTTTCAATACCGAGAACAATCATTACCGGTTGCGGGTAAAAAGATTTTTAACTATTTGCCCGGCGATGTTCGGATTTTCTTTTAGTCTTCTGATCGAGTATAAATACCAGTCCTTACCGAAGGGGACATATACTCTAACTTTGTACCCTGACTCTGCAAGATAATCTCTTAAATCTTCGCGAACTCCGAGCAGCATTTGAAATTCAAAAGCATCTCTTGGAATCTTGAGTGCATCAATTAGTTTAATGGCTTCATCAATGAGAAAGGAATCGTGGGTTGCAATGCCGACATAGTTCTTATTTTCAAACATCCACTTCAGCACTTCAAGATAATTTTTTCTAATCTCTTCTTTGTCTTTAAATGCGATAGCTACGGGTTCGATATAAATTCCTTTACAGAGCCTGATATTTGGTTTCAATGCATTCAGCGCAATTACATCGCTTAATGTTCTTCTCATATAAGCCTGAACGACAACCCCGCAATTGTCATGAGTTTCCCGCAATTTTTTTAAAAGACGAAAAGTAGCATCAGTGCAAGATGAGTCTTCCATGTCAAGCCGGACAAAACTATGCATCGCTTTTGATTTTTCAACTAAAGATAAAACCTGTTCATAACAAAATTGCTCATCAAGTTTTAATCCCATTTGCGTTGGTTTGATTGAGAGATTTGCTTTCAGTTGAAGTTTTCTAATTGCATCCAAAACATCCGAGCAGGCTTGTTTAGAGGCTGTTGCTTCTTCCTTAGATGAAATTGCTTCACCGAGCACATCAACGGTAGCGTGGATCCCCTTCTTATTTAATTCCTTAACAACACGAACTGCATCCTGAAGTGAATCACCCGCAATGTAGCGGTTTGAAAATTGTTTAACAATAGATTTTGGTAAGAGCTGTACAAAAGAAACAATAAGCTCATTGATTAACGACACAAGAACTCCGTAAAATTGTTGCTTAAAATTATCGCTATAAATAGTCATTTCAAAAAAATATATTTCTACCTCATCCAGATAGGGCAGGACCAAAAAATGTAAGTTGAATGAATGTTTGCATGATTGAATGAAAAACATTCATCCATTCCTCTTCATTCAGTCATTCTATCGCTTTATTGATCTAAATTAATATTCTGCCAATTCGTCGCGGCGGATTACACGAACTTTCATGTCCAGGGAATAACGTTTAACTTTTATAAATTTCCCCTTTTTCGTACGTGCCGAACACTTTAATTGAAAGAGAAATTTCTGCCAGATTTTTCAATGCATTCTTTATCCGCTCTTCACGTAAATCTCCAAAAAAGTCGGCATAAAAACGATATTCAAAAGGCTTGTGTGGAATTGGTCTTGATTCAATCTTCACCAAATTAATGTCTCGCAGTGCAAACACGCTTAAACTTTTAAACAAAGCGCCGGGAATATTTTTCAACTCAAAACAAATTGAAGTTTTGGGAAATTTGAAATCTTCCAGAAGAGGTTTTTTTGCGATAATTAAAAACCGCGTATAGTTTTCAGAATTGTTCTGAATATTCTTTTTTAGAATTTTTAATTGATAAACTTCAGCGGCTTCTTTACTGGCTACGATTGCAATGGGGTCTCCGTTATGCTGAAGCAAAGTCAGCGCCGATCCGGCTGTATCATAAGACGGGAGTATCTCGGCATATTTCAAAGTTTTAAGAAATTCCGAACACTGCCCCAATGCCTGCGGATGAGAATATACTTTTGTTATTTCCGTTAATTCCAAATTTCTTTTTGCAAGAAGGTGATGATTAATTTGAAGTTGTAATTCACCTACAACGCTTAAGTCAGACTTCAACAGCAAATCGTAAGAATCAAAAACACTCCCGTAAAGAGAATTTTCTATCGGGACAACGCCAAACCGAACTTGTCTCTTTTGCACCTTAGAAAATACATCGGCAAACGCATAAGAAGGAGAGGTCTCTATCTTATCTCCGAAATACTTTTTTGCGGCAACTTCGCTAAAAGCGCCGTACTCGCCCTGGAAAGCAATTTTCATCACCATTTCTTTTTTCTCTTGTGTTGTCATATAGTTTTTTATCTCAATACTTTCAAGTGATTGATTTTTCCCACTTTTCACTTTCCACTTTCCACTTTCCACTTTCCACTTTCCACTTTTCACTTTTCACTTTCCACTTTCAACTTGTTTCGTTTCGAGTTAAGAGTAATTGTAAAAGCAAGTTAGCTTTTTGTTCTAACTCTGCGACTGTTCCGTTATTGTAAAAAGTGAAATCAGCTTTTTCTTTTTTCACTTCATCGGGCGTTTGGTATTTCATCCGTCGCTTAACTTCTTCGCCGGATATTTTTTCTCTTTGCCTTGTTCGTTCGATTCTTTCTTTTTCGTCAGCGGTAATTAAGACAACATAGTCAAAAAGATTTTCCATTTTTGCCTCGTAAATGAGAGCAGCTTCAATAAAAATAATTTCTTCGTCTTCATAATATGAAATGATATTTTTTATTTCTTCAATCACTACCGGGTGAACAATTTCGTTTAGCCGTTTTACTTTTTCATCATTTATAAAAGCTGTTTGATAAAGAGCAATTCTGTCAAAATTTCCTTCGGGATAAACTTCATTACCAAATTCTGCGATAAGCTTTTGTTTTAATACTTCATGTGTTACGTAGAGTTTCTTCGCAAGGATATCAGCTTTGATAACGGGATACCCTTTTGCGAATAGGAAATCGGCAAAGGTAGATTTTCCCGAACCGATCCCGCCCGTAATCGCAACTTTAAGTAACTTTTTCATAGTGAAAAATAAGAAAAAACCCCGAGAGATTTCGGGGTTTTTATTTTTTTCAAGTTATTCTTTTATAGAACTACTTAGCAGCCGCCAACAACCCGTTTCGCTTTTGTTTGCTGCGACCCGGAGGCTGTCATCTTTAATTTATATTCTTGAATAAGCATCGGCAAAACTTGTGCTGCGTTTGTTCTAAAACGATAGGTGTCTCTTTCGTGTTGATTTGAAGCGGTTCCCGGCTGCTGAAAGTTGAGAATATCATTTCGGAATTGTTTCAATCCTCCTTTAAGATAATAAATTTCAGAGTATCCTAATTCCGATGCAAGCACTGCAGCTTTCTTTTCTAACATTTCATCATCAGCAATAAAAACATTTTTCTTATGTTTAATCGTCAATAATTTATGAGCGTCTTTTTCAAAAAGATTTTCTAAATTAATACGGGTTGAGTTCGGCAGACTCAGCGCGTTAAAATCCTTTTGCGAACGTAAGTCAATGATTTGCAAGTTTTTATCTTTGTCCATAATGTCGAAAGCAAGTTCATCACAATCCATTGCCTCGAGCGCGTATCCGTTGACAAAGCGGCTGTCATTAACTTCACTTAATAAAGATTGTCTTCTTTCCGGTAACGCAAAAGCCGAAAGCGCGATAATTAAAGCTAATCCTGTCAATCCATAATAAAGCGGTTTGGAATTAAACTCGGGATTCGATTTTCCGTTTACTTTATTTTCAATTAAGGTTACCGCCCAAAAAGCTCCGACTGCAACAACGGTAAGAAGAAACGCAAAAAGCGATTGAGACATTCCGAGTGAATCAAAAACTCTGACGTTTCCCCAAGGTGCAGCTTTATAAAGATTTTCAAAAAGTGGATATCCTTCGGCAAAAAGAAAAACGCCGAGGAAAGACGCTGCAACAAAAATCATCGCATCAATTTTTCCGATAGCCGCAGCGCAAACACTTGTGCCGGGACAAAACCCACCGACTACAAATCCTAATCCCATAATTAATCCGCCGACAAGCGCCGACCACAAAAAAGTCGGATTGATATAAACGAGGCTGATGTCAAGCAAACCCCAATGGTCAAAGGCGATAACACCGATCATTGCAACTAACCCGGCGGTAAAAAAAACTCTCAACACGGTAAAATCATATCCATAAAATAAACCGACAAGTTTTTTTGAAGTTGAAAATCCGGCTTGCTCAAGAATAAATCCAAAAGCTATTCCCACAAAAAGTGCAACAATAAAATTTAATTCATTTCCAATTACTTCAGGAACTAAAGGTCCCATAATTTCATCTCCTTTCTAAATCCACATTTTTCTAAAAAAATAAGCGAACGCATACGCGCCGCCAAAAATTGCCATCATCGTGATAAGACCTCCGGTAGAAAGGACAGCCATCCCGCTCAAAGCAGCGCCGCTTGTGCAGCCTCTTCCGAGCTGGGCGCCGAATCCAAATAACGCACCGCCAACCAACGCGCCTGCAATTCTTATTTTAGTTGTTGATTTGGGGGAATGTTCAAGTTCTAATTTCAACCGGTTTGAAATTAATCCGGAGATGAAAGCGCCGATTACTACACCGATAATTTCAAACACAAGCCAATTCTTTAAAGGATTCCCGGGATGTTCTTCACTATATTCTTTGTAGAATTTTGTATCTGCCGTATGAGCCGGAGTTACCACTTGCACGGCAGCAACCACACCGCTTTTAACCGCTCCACTTGCGCCTAATCCTCTTCCGGTAATAAAAATAGTAACAAGCAAAATTAATCCGAGAAAAAATCCCGCTAAATAAGGATTCATATATTTAGTTTCATTCATTTTAAACCTCAACTTCGTTTTTTTCGTTTTTCAAATCTTCGTTCTCCGGAGCTTCATGCGCTTCCAACTCTTCGTACCCGGTAATCATCGCTTTCAAGTTCGAAGTGATCGTTGCGCCGGTTGTGATTAAATATAAATGCACAATAACAAAAGCCATCAGTAAAAAAGCCGCGGCGGTGTGAAAGAGCGCGATGACTTCAATCGTTCCAATGTTCAAGCCTTCAATCGTACCTTTCTGCGGATAGCGGTAAAACATATAGAGCAATCCGGAAATTACCATTGTTGGAATGACGAGAATTTTTAATCCTAAGTACGTTAATTTTTGTAAAGGATTCAATTTACTCAGCACCGTTTTTTTTGTCGGATGCGGAGCGTTCTGAAATATTCCGATAAGATAAAAATTGATCTGTGCTTTCAAATGCTTTGTTGTCGGAAGATATTGTTTCCATTCACCGGTAGTAAAGTGCCAAAAAATTGCGAACACAATCAAAATAATAAATGTGTATGCGGCAACATTATGATACTTCACCGCATTTTGATATCCGAAAAAAGTGAATGAACCGTGAATTTCAAATCCGGTTGCCGCCAGAAAGAAAATGCTTAACGCCTGCATCCAATGCCAGAAGCGTTCAAATGACCGGTAGATATATGCTTTCTGTTTCATGATCATCAACCTTTCTTTTTCATTTTACGTGAAGAAAAAATTCTAAATCCGCCGTGTGCAAGCACAAGAAGAAAAGAGAAGAGCAAGACAGCTTTCCCGGCAGTTTCAATTACCGGACTAAAATCTCTTGCCGGCATATAAAAATCATTTAAGCCCGCTAAACGGCTGTTCTCCCGCGTGTGGCATTCACTGCACTTCACAGTATTTTCTTTTGAAGAAACCATGTGATTGACGGGCCAATACATTTCAGTTTTAATGAAAGAAATTTTCCCGCTGAACGGAAGATTTACATCTTTCATTCCAACTTCGGAAGCAGTTTCCCAATTGAAATCTTTCCATAACGCTCCTTCACCAACTTTCTCTGCATAAAGTTTTGGTTGAATTAAAATTTTATTTACAGGATCGAAAGGCTGCTTCGCCCGATGGATTTTTACAGGAATTATTTTTGAATCAACATCATTATAAGAACCATAAAGAGGATTTAAGACCAACGGTTTAGTGGTATCTGCAACTTTATCACCGAGAAGATAATGCCCGGCAGTACCGTTAAACCAAACATAATCCGGTTTCAGATTTTTTCCCCAGGTAAAATTTCCTTTAATAGAAAGGAAAGTATGATTCCCTTCTGCATCATCTTCTTCGTAAGGTTTTCCATCTTTCAGCTTTCCGGCAGTTGACCAATCCCATGCAATTTTTGTAGCGTTTACTTTTGCGTAAATAGGGATATGGCAAGTCTGGCAGGCAACTTTAAGCGTATGTTTATTGAGGATGGCATCATCATGCGGACTTTCGGTATGGCAGTCTTCGCATAACGCACGGTTTCGATTCATAGAAGAAAGCGAATACATTTTCCCGCTAATCATGTGGTTCTCTGTTTTGTGGCAGTCAACGCACTGGAGATTCATTCCGTCTGTTCCCATGTGAACATCAACAGATTTAGCCGGTTCAAACATTGATTTTTCCAAATCGCCGTGCTTAACATTATTTCCACCGCCGCCGAAGAAATGGCAGACGCCGCAGTTAGTTCTTTTCGGCTTCCCAACATGCTGTGCGATATTTGTTAAATCTATATTTGGATCGGGCGCGCCGCCTTTTTCTTGCGCTTTCGCATACGTTTCGGAATTATCATGGCATACAAGACAATCAATATTGCTTTCATCGTTGTAATTAAAAGTTTTGGAATTGCTCATGCCATAGCCAACATGACATTTGGCGCAGCTCATTTCATTTCCTTCGGTACCGATGCAAAAATTATTGATTGCATTTCTTTTACCGAGATAAACAATGCCGCGACCTTTAACGTATTCAGCCCGTTCCCAATTCCAGTGATTGGATTGCATAATTTCCTGCGCTCTTCCATTATGACAAACAATACACGCTTCAGTAACTTGCTGCGGTGAGGTGAATTTTTTCTTCAACTCCGCAAATTGTGTATGATCTACATGTTGAACATTTTTTTTATCGAACTGTTCTTTTAAGACTGCAAGTTTAGTTACTTCAGTATTTTTAGAAGTTAAAAAACTGATTGCGCTTAGAATAACTAATCCGATTAAGACCAGTGGAATAACTATTTTTTTCATTTTCGTTTTATGTAATGTTTAGTTTTGTTCTGTTATAAATATATTTTTATGGTTTCTTTAACTTTTTTACAATCTGAAAGTTTAGTATAAACTTCGCAGGAGATACAAGGAATTCCCGAGCATAAATTATTTTTATGAGGATACATCCAGCAAGGTTTATCATGCGAAATGAACGCTTCGCACACTGCTCGTTCATCTGTTGAACAGTTTTTAATTTTCCAGCAAGGAATAAGAGACAAAAGATGCTTGATCCCTTGAATGCTGATCTTCGTCCCATTAATAGTTTCTCTTATACATTTCACCCGATACAAATCGTTTTGAGAATAACGTCTTTGATTCGATTCTTTTTTATAAGGAATAATCAGTCCTTCTTTCTCATACATTCTCAAAGTAGGGATGGAAATACCAAGTAAGTGAGCAGCCGTACTAATTGTGTAAACAGGGGTATTTGCATCAGTAATATCTTTTCTTATCTCAAACATGATAGTTATAAATATCAACTATCTTGCCAATGAGTAGTCGTATCTTTTACTATGGATTAACGGTTTAAGAAATATTTCTTTTATTTCAAAGAAAAATTTTCTTAGAAATGAGGAAAAATATTGTTGCGGGCGGAATGTCAACTTCAAAGAAAGGGATTAGATTTGAAATGGAAAAACCCATTGTTTTCTACTTACGGGCACCTCTAAAATCTTGCTTAGAAACCTTCAAGGTTTTTATTTTAGCTAAGTTCGATAAAATTTTAACATAACAAAATATGTGGTAAAGATAAACCTTGAAGGTTTTTAGAGATGCCCTTATGAGTGTGGCGTCTAAAATTATCCTCTAATTTAAATCAATAAAAAACCCCGGAAGATTTCGGGGTTTAAAATATTTTCAAATAGTTTTTTAGAAAACAATATCAAAACGGTTTCTTCCCCTCAACTTTTCCCAAAGTCACACAATCTCAAAGTCTCAAAGCCTTTCTATTTCGCGTAAGCGATTTTTCTCACTTCACGAATTACGGTAACTTTAATCTGTCCCGGATATTCCATTTCGTTTTCGATTTTTGCTGCGATGTCTTGCGCTAACTTATCTGCGAAAATATCATCAATTTTTTCATGCTCGACTACAACTCTTATTTCGCGACCGGCTTGAATTGCGTACGTTTTCGCGACACCTTCAAATGATTGCGCTAAAGCTTCCAATGTTTCGAGTCTTTTTACATAACCCTCGATCGGTTCGCGCCTTGCGCCAGGCCTGGCACCGCTGATTGAATCAGCAGCTTGAACTAAAACCGCAATTGGGTGTCCCATTTCAATATCATCGTGATGAGAACCAATTGCATTTGCAACAATGGGATTTTCTTTATAGCGTTTAGCAACATCATAACCCAATAAAGCATGTGGTCCTTCTAGATCCTTGTCAACAACTTTTCCGATGTCATGAAGTAAGGCTGCGCGTTTTGCCATAATCGGATCAATACCCAGTTCCGCAGCCATAATACCGCAAAGATAGGCGACTTCAACACTGTGTTGCAGTAAATTTTGGCCATAACTTGAACGGTATCTCATTTTGCCGATGAGTTTAATTATTTCTGGATGCACTCCATGAATGCCTAACTGCAGACAAGTATTTTCCCCTTCCTTGTACATTTCCTCAACTAATTCAACACGAACTTTTTCAACAATTTCTTCAATTCTTGCAGGATGAATTCTTCCGTCGGCAATCAGCCGTTCTAAGGAGACACGGGCAACTTCCCTTCTGAATTGGTCGAAGGACGAAAGAATAACTGCTTCAGGGGTATCATCAACAATAACATCAACACCGGTGGCGGCTTCAAACGAACGGATATTTCGCCCCTCTTTTCCGATTATTCTTCCTTTTAATTCATCATTTTGAATTTGCACAACCGAAACGGTCGTTTCAACCGAGTGATCGGCGGCAGTTCTTTGAATGGCGAGAACAACAACTTTCTGTGCTTCTTGCTTAGCGTTTAATTTTGCTTTTTCAAATTTCTCCTTGAATATTTTATTTGATTCAACTTCAGCTTGTTGTTCCATGCTTTCAAGTAGTAATTTTTTGGCTTCTTCAGCGGTTAACCCCGAAATTTTTTCAAGCTTAGTGTTTTGCTCTTTTTCTAACCGATCCAATTCAGCCGTCCGGATGTCAATATTTTTCTTCTGCTGAAACAGGCTTTGCTCAAACGAGCGGTTTTCTTTTTCTTTTTTAATCGCTGATTCTAATTTTTTTTCAATGTTGTCTTCACGTCCGGATAATTGTTTCTCCTGGTTTTGGAATTTTTGCCTTTTTTGATTTGCTTCAGTATCAAACTCAATTTTTTTCTTATACCATTCATCTTTAACTTCAAGCAGCTTCTCTCGTTTTATATTATTTGCTTCTTTTTGAGCATCAGCAATAATAACTTTAGCCCTTTCTTCACCGGCAACGATGCTTCGTTTGCCTAATTTAGAATTTACCTTCCATCCCAGATAAAAAAAGAGAGCTACTAACAAGACCACCATCGGAATGAGGATCAACAAATCTATATCAATAAAATTCACATTATGCCTCAAGAATTAGATAAATAAAAGCGCCGCCGGCTACTGTTGAACAGGGAAAGAACCCTTATCCAAACAGTGTGGGAAAAAGCCCGAATGTTTCTTGCTTCCTCTGTTCTGACCGAGGTCAGATTCCCGACTTAGCTTCCGGAGGAAAAAGCACATCAGGACGAGGCCTGCCTTACGCATCGTAAGTCAATAACCCATTGGCAAAGTTGGTTCTTTTTTGTTACCATTAACCGGCAGCGGTAATGGGTTTTTAAGATGGGATAGGATCCGATGATTGATTTAAAAGAAGCTTAATCTTTTTTACTTTGTCCGTCGCTTGAATGAGAAATTCTTTGTTTTTGTTTTTTTCTATGAAATAATCATAAGCAATGTTCAAGGAGGCAATGATAGCAATAGTCTGCGCCGGTTGATCGGGCAGTTCTTGTTTTGTTTCTTCCATCACATTGTTCACATAAACAGCAAGTTCCTTTGCGATTTCTTCGTTATCTACCAATAAAGAATATTCTTTATCAAATATTTTTACTTTGAGCTTCTTTTTTTCCGTCATCATGAACTTATACCAACAACATCAAAAGTAATTAAGAACTAGTTAAATGATCATTAATTTTTGTGATCACATCTGAAATTTTAACTTTAAGATCTTCGCGCTCATTCACACTGAGAGAGCCAAAAACCTTTTCCCCGATTCCTTCAGCTTTTCGATCTGCTGAATCTTCCCCGCTTTCAATCTGCATTTTTAAATACTCATTTTCTTTCTGGAGATTTGAAAGTTTTTTTTCGAGTTCTTTGTTTCTGCTTTTTAATTCTTCATACAGTTCCCTCAAAGCAGAAACCTGAACTTCTACAGAAGTCAGTTCTTGTATGAATATTTCATATTTAGATAAATCAGACAATTATTTACCTCGCAAAACAGCGTTAAATTCTTTTTTCACCAATTCAATCAATGAGAGAAAATCCTTGTCAACTTCCTCATCAGTTAAGGTGCGTTCAGCATCAAAATAAGATAAACTGAATGCAACTGATTTATTTGATGCTCCGATTGATTCATTTTCAAATACGTCAAACGGATGAACATCCTTCAAGATACTGCTTCCTTTTTTCTTAATGAACGAAACGACATTTTTAACGGGAATATCCTTTCCAAAAATAAACCCAAAATCTTTCATAACCTTAGGGAAGCGAAGAAGTCCGGTAAAAACTTTTTCTTTTGGAGTAATTGATTTCAAAAGTTCAACGGAACCTTCAAAACAAAAAACATCCTGCTGAATACCAAACTGTTTAAGAACTTCCTTTTTTACTTTTCCACCCGTCCCAAAAACGGTTTTCCCGGAAGCTTTTGTGAAAAAGTAATCAAAAAATTTATTTCCACTCTGATAATAGGAATCATTTAAAAGATTGTCAAGTACTTTTTTCTGAAAACATTCATTTACTGCCGCTTTTAAATCATAAAAATCGAAATCTCTTTCACCGGTGTACCATTCTTTTTCGGAAATTTTTCCGGATAGAAGAAAGAGAAATCTTTCCTCTTCAATAAAATCCGAAAATGTGAAGAGGTCATCGTTCACCTTTAGAAAAACTTTTCCGATTTCAAAAAGTTTTAAATTCTTTTCGCCGACGTTGATATTTTTTTCTACAACAGAAAGCGCGCTTGCAAGAAGTGAAGTTCTTAAGAAACCCATTTCAGAGCCTTGCGGATTAAGCAGTCCAATCGGCTTACCGAAAATATTTGCTGCTTTTTCTGTAATCATCGGAATGGAAAGAATCTCGTTAAAGCCTAATCCCATTGCGATGTTACGCAGATCATCTACAAAAGCTGATTCATCAACCTTCTCACCGATCGGAATGGCAATTTTAGCAATTGTCGGAATTGCATCGTAGCTGTTTATCCTGGCGATTTCTTCTATAAGATCAATCTCGCGCTCAACATCAGGGCGAAATGTCGGCGTTAAAACAGTTATTGCAGCTACGCTTATATTTTTTATTTCGAAGCCAAGTGAAGTTAAAATATTTTTGATACTTTCATTCGGAAGCGTGTACCCGAGGACACGCTCAACTTGATTAAAGCGAAGCGAAATTTCTTTCTCAAAAATATGATTTGGATAAATATCAATAACTCCTTCGACAACTTCACCACCGCTTAACTGAGTCATTAGCTGCGCAGCGCGTTCAGCAGCATAAACGGTATTTGATGGGTCAGTTCCCCGCTCAAACCGGTAAGACGCATCTGTACTTAACCCTAAATATTTTGAAGTTTTTCGAATGTTCGAGGGGTTAAAGTAGGCGCTTTCAATTAATATATTTTTTGTAGTTGAAGTAACTTCGGAATTTTCTCCTCCCATAACTCCCGCAACTGCAGCGGGTTTTTCGCCGTCGCAGATCAGCAAAACATTTTCGTTCAGTTTTCTTTCTTTGCCGTCAAGCGTTGTGAAGAGTGAATCCGCATCTGCTTTTTTTACAATGATTTTTTGTTTTGCAAGTTTGTCAAGATCAAATGCGTGCAGCGGCTGACCAATTTCGTGAAGAACAAAATTTGTAACATCAACGATATTGTTGATAGGACGAAGTCCGATTGCTTTCAAACTTCGTTTTAACCAGTCCGGTGATTCTTTTATTTCAACATTTAATACTACTTTAACAGAATAGCGAGGACAATTTTGTACATCAACGATCTCTATTGAAGCCAGTTCATTTATATTTTTGGTTGATTGGGGAATTGAAACTTTCGGTAATTTTAATTCACGCTGAAAAATAGCGGCTAAATCTCTTGCAACTCCAATGTGTGAAAGCGCGTCGGCGCGGTTTGGTGTAACACCTATTTCAAACAGAACATCATTTAAATGAAGCGCTTCCGAAACAGAGGTTCCTTCTTTACTAGATTGGTCAAGAACGATAATTCCCGAATGGTCGTCGCTAAGTCCAAGTTCAGATTCCGAGCAAAGCATTCCGTTTGATTCTATTCCGCGAATTTTAGCTTTGCTGATTTTCATTCCACTTGTCGGAATAACAGCGCCGATCTGCGCAAAAACTACTTTCTGCCCAACAGCGACATTTGGCGCGCCGCAAACGACTTTTAATTTTTCAATTCCATTAGTAATTACACAGAGTGAAAGTTTATCTGCATTTGGATGTTTCTCTTTATCTTCTACAAAACCGACAATAAAATTCTTAAACATTTCAATTTGGTTTTCAACGCTTTCAACTTCCAACCCAGACATCGTAAGTTTGGAAACGATTTCATCAACAGTAATGTCTGATAGATCAATATATTCTTTTAACCAATTAAGCGATATTTTCAATTTACTTTCTCCGCATCAAAACTGTTTGAGAAATCTAACATCATTTTCAAAGAAAGTGCGGATGTCAGTTATTCCGTACTTCAACATCGCGGTTCTTTCAATTCCCATTCCAAAAGCGTAACCGGTGTATTTTTCATTATCATATTTTGCATAAGCAAATACGTTCGGATCAACCATTCCGCAGCCGAGAATTTCAAGCCAGCCGGAATGTTTGCAGACCCTGCACCCTTTTCCTTTGCACAAAAAACAAGTGATGTCCATCTCTGCACTTGGTTCCGTAAAAGGGAAAAAACTTGGACGGAAACGATAGTTCAAATCTTTGCCATAAAATTGCTTTGTAAAGGCTACCAACGTTCCCTTCAACTCTGCAAAGGTGATATCCGTATCAACACAGAGTCCCTCAACTTGATGGAACATGCAATGGCTTCTTGAACTGATCGCTTCGTTGCGGTAAACTTTTCCCGGCATAATTGCCCTGAGCGGCGGTTGCAGTTTTTCCATTAATCGAACTTGCACAGGGGATGTATGCGTTCGAAGGAGGAAATTTTTGTTTACGAAAAAAGTATCCTGCATATCGCGCGCGGGATGATCGGCGGGAAAGTTCAAAGCTTCAAAATTGTAATAGTCGGATTCTAACTCAGGTCCCTCAAAGAGAGAGAAACCTAATCCTTTAAAAATTGATTTGATCTCATCTAACGTTTGAGTGAGGAGATGTTTGTGCCCAATTTCAACTTTTCTGCCTGGTAAGGTTAAATCAATCTGCTGAGATTTTTTTGTAAGAAGTTCTTCGAATTCTGTTTTTTTAAAATTGAATTTTTCTTCCGCAAGATTGCGCAGACAGTTTAATTCTTTTCCAAGAACCGGTTTGTCCTCTTTAGGAGCCTTTTTCATTTCTTCAAAAAGAGATGCAATAGAACCATTACGGCTAAGAAAGACAAGACGCAAATCATCAAGCTGCTTTTGATTTTTAGTGTTTTCGAGCGCTTGAAGAAATTCTGCAGTAAGCGATTGAATTTTCGTCAACATGATATCAAATTCCAATCCGCCTTAGGCGGAATAAATTTCAAATGCCAACTCGCCTGTGACGGGTTGGCATTTGTTTTTTGTGAATTCTAATTTAGTTCGTAGCAAAAGTAACAAGATCGGTGAATGCTTTTGGATTTTCTACAGCCAGACTTGCAAGAACTTTTCTATTGATATCCACACCTTTTGAGTCCAGGGCATGCATCAATTGAGAGTATGTTGTTCCGTTAATTCTTGCGGCTGCATTAATTCTAATGATCCAAAGATTTCGATAATTTCTCTTCTTTAGTTTTCTATCGCGGTAAGCGTGAAGCATTCCTTTTTCAACATGATTCTTAGCGACCGTGAAGACGTTTTTTCTTGTTCCCCAATAGCCTTTTGCCATTGAGAGAATTTTTTTACGACGTGCTTTAGAAGCAACTTTGTTTTTAGATCTTGGCATTGTTTTTCCTTTCTACTGCATCATCGCAATTACACGTTTTTCTTCAGAGCCTGAGACAAGAGTGGGTTTACGCAAACCTCTTTTTCGTTTCGTGCTTTTTGAAGAGAGAATATGGCTTCGGAAAGCTTTTTTTCTCTTAAAATGACCGGACGCAGTTTCTCTGAAACTTTTACGAGCGCCGCGGTTGCTTTTCATTTTTGGCATTTGGTCTCCTTATTTTGTTTTTTTTGTTTTTCCTTTAAATGGTACGACTATAATATTCATGTATCGCCCTTCCATCTTGATAGGGCTTTCAACTTTTGCTACATCTTGTATTTTTTCAATGAAGCGGTTTAAAAGGTCTTCTCCCAGTTTGGTGTATGCCATCTCGCGTCCTTTGAACATGACCACAGCTTTTACTTTATCACCATCCTGCAAAAAATTAATTGCATGCTTTGTTTTAAATTCAAAATCATGAACATCCGTGTTCGGATGAAAACGAATTTCTTTTAAAACGGAAACGACTTGATTTTTCTTCTGCGTTTTTTCCCGTTTCTGCTGCTCGTATTTAAATTTTCCGAAATCAATAATTTTACAAACCGGCGGATCGGCCTTCGGAGCTATTTCTACTAAATCTAAATGCCGTTCCGATGCGACACGTATTGCATCCTTAATTAAAAAAACGCCGAGTTGCCCCCCCTCCTGATCAATGACTCTCACTTTTAGCGCCCTGATCTCTTCGTTAATACGAATTTCTTCTGCTTGAGCGATAAAGAACCTCTTTATGTGTTATTGAATATTTTATTTTTAATTTCTTCTTCAAGTTGAGTAAGGAAATTTTCTAATTGAAAAGTTCCTAAATCTCCCTGCTTATGTTTTCTTACAGAAATTACTTTTTGTTCTTCTTCCTTTTCTCCGACGATAATCATATAAGGAACTTTCTGTATCTCCCAATCACGAATTTTGTAACCGACTTTCTCGCTTCGTTCATCGAGCTCGGCTCTAATTCCTCGTTCTTTCAAAACTTTTGTAATTTCACCTGCGTAAGTTACATAATTTTGGGATATTGGAACAACTACTGTTTGAATTGGTGCAAGCCAAAGGGGGAAATCTCCGGCAAAATGTTCAATCAACACGCCGATAAATCTCTCTAAAGAACCAAACGGAGCGCGGTGAATAACTACAGGTCTGTGTTTTTGCCCGTCGCTTCCGATATATTCCAATTCAAATCTTTCCGGCATCACGTAATCTATTTGTACAGTTCCCAACTGCCACTTTCTTCCGAGCGCGTCCTTCACCATAAAATCAATTTTGGGTCCATAGAATGCTGCTTCACCTTCCGCAATGAAATAGTCAAGCTTCATGATATCTGCAGCTTCTTTTATTTCCTGCTGAGCTTTTTCCCACAAAGCAATATCGCCGCCGTATTTTTCAACATTAGCATCCCTAAATGATAACTGTGTTGTAAAATCCTTAAATCCCATTGTAGTAAAAACTGTTTGGATCAATTCAATAACATTACAAACCTCATCTTTTAATTGATCCGGGCGGACGAACATATGAGAGTCATCAACTGCAAAACAGCGAACTCTTGTTAAGCCGTTTAATTCACCAGATTGTTCATAACGGTAGACTGTCCCAAATTCTGACAGTCGAATAGGCAAATCGCGGTAACTTCTCGGTTTTAGGGCATATATTTGAAAATGATGCGGACAGTTCATCGGCTTCAATAAATATTCTTCTTCACTATCGGCAAATTTGATGGGAGGAAATTGGCTGTCCTTATAATATGGATAATGGCCGCTTGTTTTATAAAGATTAATATTTCCGATATGCGGGGTTACAACCGGCAAATATCCGCGTTTGGATTGCTCATCACGAAGATATTTTTCCAATGTTTCGCGAAGTACCGCTCCTTTCGGAAGCCACACCGGTAATCCACTCCCAATCTTCGGACTAATGAAAAAGAGTTCCAATTCTTTTCCCAATTTTCTATGATCACGCTTTTTCGCTTCCTCTAATAAAAGAAGATGTTCATCGAGCAATTTTTTCTTAGGAAAAGAAATGCCGTAAATTCTCTGAAGTTGTTTATTCTTTTCATTTCCGCGCCAGTATGAACCGGAAATATTAAGCAGTTTTACATATTTAATTTTTCCAGTGTTTGGCAGGTGTGGTCCTGTACAAAGATCGGTGAAGGTCCCTTCATTGTAAAGACTTATAGCTTCAGCTTTATCATCTATCTCACTAATAATTTCAAGTTTATATTGATCTCCTTTCTCACCGAAAAATTGCAAAGCTTCTTCTTTTGATACTACTTTTCTTTCAAAAACATTTCGCTCTTTTGAAAGATCAGACATTTTATTTTCAATTTTTTTAAGATCATCTTCTGTTAGTTTTGAGTTGATATCAATATCGTAATAAAAACCATTTTCAATCGCCGGACCAACGCCAAATTTTGCTTCCGGATAAATTGACTGAACTGCGTGAGCCATCAAGTGGGAAGTTGAATGCCAATAAACTTCTTTTCCTTTGCTGTCTTCGAATGTCAAAAATTTAATTTTTGCATTCGAATCGAGTATGGTGTATAGTTCATGTATCTCACCATTGATCTGAACTGCTAAAGTCTCATCTGCTAACCGATTCGAGATAGATTTTGCAACCTCGAGGGCAGTAATCCCTTTGGAAAATTCTTTCGAATTGCCATCAGGGAATGTAAGTGTAATGTTTTCCATAATACTCTTATTAGTGAAAAAAACGGAAGGATTTCCGGTATATGTGGGCTCTATAGGATTCGAACCTATGACCTTCTGCACGTCAAGCAGACGCTCTAACCAACTGAGCTAAGAACCCAAACTCTAAAATCACAACGAACAAAATTCAAATAAAAAAGACTAAACCTTTTTAGATGACCAATCACTGAAAAGTAAAAAAGTCAAATGTTGGAAGCCAAAACTTTAGGAACAAAAAATTTGACTTTTGACTTTGACTTTTGACTTTGACTTTTCATCGTTTTTTGTACCGAGAGCCGGACTCGAACCGGCACGTCCCAACGGGACACAGGATTTTAAGTCCTGTGCGTCTACCAATTCCGCCATCCCGGCAGAAAAGTCATTTTTTACTTGTGAAATATATTAAAATAGACAAAAACTACAAACTGTAACCATGGTGTTTTACTCTTTACCTTGTCTTTTTTACTACTTTTTATTTTGTGTATACCCAAATGTCTGTAGAAGTGAGTTAACATCTTCTCTCAGCTAACCTTGCCTTTTCACTCTGAATAGATTTTGCGGAGAGAGTTAATCACAGAGCGAAACATGCGCAAGTAAAAAGTGGAAGTATAACGTTAAAAGTGAATTGGTACCTCAAAACAAGAAAAATATCATGACATAAAAAAGAAAGTTTTACATTTCGATACTATAGAAAATCTCCTCAACCAATGCCATTTTATCAACCTGTTATTTCATCGCATCGCTTAACAGGGTAAAGCTATACCCTTCCTTTTGTAAAACTTTGATGAGCTCATCGAGCTTGTTATAAAATTTATCAAGACGCCGTGGATCTGTCCCCGGATGAGTTAACAAGATAAAACCGTTCAATCCGTTGGGATCTCTTTTTTCATAATTCAATATTTTTTGAAAAATTGTATCATTGCTGAGATACTGTTTACCCATATCGGGATAAGTCCAGTCTGCGTTGGAATAAGTACCTGGAGTAAAGTTAACCAGCGTTAATCCAATTTCCTTGCACCAATTGCTTATCTCGTCATTATACCATTCGAACGGCGGTAAAAAATACTTTGCGTCCTTTTTATTAATCCCGAACTTTTGCATCTCTTCATAATTATTTTTTAGATCGTTGGTGAATTCTTCTTTTGTTACCAGAGTCGAATCTCTATTAGACCATGAAGCATAAAGAAGATGCGAATCGGAATGAGCGCCCAAATAGTTTCCGTCTTTCTTTAATGACTCAATTTCACTTTTGAATTTGGGGTTTCTATAAAAATCGCCGGTAAAGAAAAAGGCTCCTTTAATCCGATGTTTCTTTAACACCTCTCTTACTTTCTTGATGCCGTCTGCAAACTCATGACCGGTAAAAACAAGGTGTATTTCTTTTTTAGCTGTATCAGTTCTAACTATTCCTCCTCTTTCATAGATAATATTTTTCTTATCAATTGAGCATTGTCCAACCTTTTGCAAAGCCGATAGATAATAAGTTAGACTTGCAGTTCCATCCATCGTCGGCTCGTCCGTTGAATAGTCACCGTAATCATCGTGATAAACTGCAACATTAGATTGAAATTCTTTGAACTGATCTTCCCTGAAAAGTGTTATACCCGCAAGTTTATTATAAATAGAAGTGTAGACCGGACCATCAACTAAACCGCCGCTAATTTGCATATTGCCAACAACCGTAAAAGAAGAGTGGGGGTCTTTCGGCGAGATACCTTCTTTCGGAAAATCAATGATCATACTTGTTCCCCAGATATTACAACCGAAAAGCCAATCTCTTAGAGAAGCCTCCATAGGAAGATAGGTTGGATCCTTCGTTAATTCATAGTAAAGATGACACTGAGTGACAAGAGCGGAAACCAAATTATTCGAACACCAGATAAACGGAATCCCGTTAAGAAATGGATTTGTTTTGCCACGCTGATATACACGATCAAGCCCTTCCTTCAAATATTTAATGAACTGGTCATCAATTTTATTGTCGGAAGTCTTGGATAAGAAATAATGTCCGAGGTTAAGAAAAGGATACCATGCATAATGTGCAGCAGTATCTGCACCCATCCAGGGTGTAACGGGTTCGCGTTCTCCGTAATCTCTAGCCTCATGTAGATACCTTTTCTCTTTCGTTAAAAGATGTAATTGTGCGGCAGCCAGTTCCATATCATCAACCCAATTTGACTCTTCGTAATAATAAGGCGACTTACAGGGCGCTGTTTGACAAACGCCCGGATGCTTTTTGCCATATTCATAAGCATCTACTGCTTTGTGTCGCAACCGTTCAGCAAATCCGGGATAATATTTTTTTAGAATTTGCGAGCCGAGAGCAAATGCAGACGAAAATTTCCCCGCTGTTGATGCAATTCCAGTCGTTTGGTTTTTATATCTAAAGAGTCCTTGCGGTTTACCGTCACAATAATAAACAGGACGCTCGAGATTGATCCCATACTTAACCGAATCTTTATTTGGCAGTCTAAATCCGGCATGATCGCGGTCGTCGGCTATTTGGTTGTACATGCTTCCTTTTTGCGGATTCATTTTTATCAGCCAGTCCAATCCCCATTTTGCTTGATCCAAAATATCGGGTATCTTATTTGAACCTGGATCACCATTTGCATCAAAGTAATCTGCAAATGAACCCGGATTTTGTTGATACGCAAAAAGCATTTGAAAGACGGCATTGGCGGAAGTAGTTACATATTGAAGGTAATCTGAAGCGTCGTGCCATCCACCGACTACATCAATAAATGTTGAATCAGAAGGCGGATCATAAATGATAAAACCATCGTGAGTATGGCAGGAATCTTTTATTACCGGATTGTAACCACATTGCTGTTCCCGCATATAATTTAGAAGGAAGTCAGCAGTGCCGTTATAGACATCATCAGCTATTCTGAACGGCGACGAATGTGTGCCGGCAGCTAAAATGTAGTAGGCGCCCTCTTCAGTAAATTTGGAAAAGTCCAGGCGAAAGGTATTTTTAAAAGGTCCGTAAGCGCCGTAAGTTTTTACATTACCGGATTTCCAGACTACTTTCCCGGTTAGAACATCACATAATTCGAACTGCTTAATTGCAGGGCTTACGTTACTTCCCAGCACAGCAACCTTAACAGTATTTCGCAGGTAACCAATTTGGTTAATTCTTATCCAACTTTGTGCTGATAGGTTGAATGAGTAAAGTATCTGTAAAAGTACTGCCGTATGAAGAAAAGATTTTATTTTTTTCATGAATGGTCGAAGTTTGTTCAATTATATTTTTATCTAACTGCAACGTTAATGTTTCTAAAAACAGTCAAGAGTTTGGCTATCAAGATAGCACAGAAAAAATTCACTCCGTAAAATAAACATTTTCGATAGATCAGGAGGGTCTCAAAATTTAAGCAAATTAAAAAAAATAAAAAGCACGACTTCAAAGGATTTCAAGGTAGTATAAATACTTTTGTGTAAATGGAAATCCCCGCGTGTATCGCGGAACGGAACGAAGCCCGATCGTAGCGAGGGCGAGTGAAGTGGAGCGATACACGCGGGCGCAAAAAAAATCGCCCTTGGAAGAGGGCAAGAAATAATTCATTTTACCATTTACAAATTATGGAGTATTACCTAAGCCGGATAAACCGGAAATCACAAAAAGCAAATACCAAAAAACAAAGTTCTTTTGAAGCATCAAATTTTGAATTTGGGTTTTATTTGTCATTTGGGATTTGTCTTTTGTTTTTTCTGCCAAATATTACACGAACTTTAGTGTTAAGGTACTACGTTTTTCCCAAGACGCTGCTTGGGAAAAAGCTAAAGGAAAAAACAAATAATGAATATCGAAAAAGGAATTTCGAATGATGAAGTTATAAGACAATCTGCATTCACTTCGATATTTAATTATCGTTAACATGTTAGTGATAGTGATTTTCTAGGTGCCTAACTTATTACTCAAACATTTAAATTTAATTCATAGCAAAATCCGCAGCGCAAAAAATGCCATCATTCCGGCAAATAAAAGCGTTGCTAAAAAACTACTCCATAACGTTGAAGCTGATTTTATTTCATACGTAAAATATCTGTACCCGTGCAACATCGCTGCTTGAAATAAGTGTATTGAATAACCGAGTAACACAAGAGTTTGAGCCTGAATGCCAAGGTTGGCGAGAAAGGATATTAGCCCCATTAGTCCAAACGCGAGATTTGCAAAACCCACTTCAAACATCCAGTCAGGGCGATCTGTCTCCCATCCAAGTCGTTTCGCATCCGACGTATGAAAGACAACATGCCGAACGAACGACATGGAGCCGACAATCCCAACTGTAGTAAAAGTTACAATTTTAACAGCCAGTTCCTGAGCTACTGAAAGGTAATAGAAACCGAAAAAAATGCCAATAGTACCCACCGCAATACCCGATAAGCTAATAAATTTTGCCTTTGGAACTCCAATAAATCAAAAACTGATGAAGCAAGTAGTTGAAAATTTGATTTGTAAAATCTGGATCAATTTCATAAGTGACAATCAGTTTTGATTATAATAGTAAAACTTTGAAAAAAACATAATAGTTGTTTAGAATAATAGCAAACGAAAAAAAGAGAACAATAAAATTCAAGATGAAGTTATGCTAATGAATTTGCGTAATGAACGGTGCAGTTGTAATCCTTCGCTCAGGTATTCAGATACAGTTATTGAAAAAATTCAAAGCCGCAAAAAAGTAAAAATAAGTATTGAGAAATTATCAGAAGTTTTAATCGGGACGGTTTCCGAGAATTTTCTTTATGGCAGCTTCTCAAAATCAGTATTGGCTATGTCCATACACAAAAAGCGCAAAGTCATCAGTCTTTTGTAAAAGCTTTAAAACAAAAAACCCCGAAAATCATTCATTTTCGAGGTTTTTAGTGGGCTCAGAAGGACTTGAACCTCCGACCCGCTGATTATGAGGGGACAGCATACGTGAAATGTAAAAAAAGCGTGTCTTCAACGCATTATAAAATAAGGGATTACGAGAAAAGAGATTTTGCCTTTCAGACGGAAGTAGTTTTTGAAGTAGTAAATTGTGAATTGAATAAACGAATCGTCTTTTACTTCCCCTAACCTGGACAAGCCAGAACCAAATTGTTCTCGGTCGGCAGTCAACAGTATGCAAGTCGGGATGATTTTTATGAATCAGTTTTTATTTTTGTTCATAACCCCATCGGGGTTATATCTTTGTAAAAAATTTAAAAGTGCAATCAAGAACTCCGTAGGAGTTCAATGTTTTTTTGAATCAATGCAACAATTCAATAAAACAACATCAATCACCGTTGTATAATATTCTGCCAAATATTACATGAATTTCAGTGTAAAGGTACTAAAAATCTTTATTTTCCCCATCATTAAATGAGCAACTATGTCAACATTACGAATCGGCACATGCAGTTGGAAATATGATTCTTGGAAAGGAATTATTTACTCCGACAAAGCAGAACAAAATTATCTCAAAGAATATTCACAGCATTTTAACACCGTTGAAATTGATCAATGGTTTTGGTCTCTTATTACTCAGAACAAAGTTTTGCTTCCTAAAGAAAACGATGTTAAACTTTATGCTGATTCTGTTCCCGATGATTTTAAGTTCACGATTAAAATTCCGAACAGCATTTCCCTTACGCATTTTTATAACGTGGATAGAACGAAATTACTCAAACCTAATCCACACTTTCTTAGCGCCGAATTGCTTAATAAGTTTTTAGAAACACTTGAACCGCTGAGTAATAAAATCGGTGTGCTCATGTTCCAGTTTGAATATTTGAACAAACAGAAGATGAGCGGGCTGGAAGAGTTCTTGGATAAATTTGAATCGTTCGTTGAAACATTGGACAAACGTTACACTTATGGGATCGAACTACGTAATCCCAATTACTTAAAGGAACCGTTCTTTGAATTCCTTGAAAGAAATAATCTTGCGATGGTTTTTCTCCAAGGATATTATATGCCTCCTATCTGGGACACCTTCCATGAATTCAAAAGTCATTTCAACACCAATGCGGTGATTAGACTGCATGGACCCGACCGCGCTGGTATTGAAGAAAAAACAAAAGGTGTCTGGAATAAAATTGTTGAACCGAAAGATGAAGAGATAAATAAAATTCGTGAGATGATTTATTTTTTAACGCAGAAAGATGTTGATCTCTATGTTAATGTTAACAACCACTATGAAGGCAGCGCGCCGTTGACGATAGAAAAAATTAAAATGGAATTAAAGTAGACGGCTAGTCCTTTAGTGCCACACTAATTTTTTTTGGTTTTGGAATTTTAATAGTTTTTCCAATTGCAAAAAGTATTTTATCTATGTAGTAAGCGTAGTCTTTTTCATTTCTTAATTCTTGAGTTATTTCATTTGACGTCACCCAGTTTTTATACTCACTGATTAATCCTCTATGCTTTTTGTTTAGGGTATCAATTGTTCGATATTTTTCTACAGTTTTTTGATCCTCTGTTATGTATACTGCAAATGCCCTTATAACGTGCTGGTCAATAATGGGTTCACCAAGTTTCTTCGTCAAATATTTGCCAAATTGATAAAACACCAAGGCATCCTCTTGACTATCTTCATTTTTCTCGGTGTCAAGGATTCCGTTGATTACGTGCCTTACTTTTTTCAAGTCGCCATTTTTCCAAGCCACTGCATAAAGTAATTTTGATATTGGATCGGTAAGTTTTAAAGAAATCTCGTTTGAGAGAAGACACTCGTCATCAATCAGATTATTTTTTTGCAATTTCCGAATCTCTTTAGGTTGTATGTCAAAATCAATTTTGGGATAACCATCAATTTTAATTTTGTTTTTGGGGGGTACTTTTAAAGAATCATGAATTTTTTCCAGATCTTCAACCGTCTTCGATGCCTTAATCGCTTCGAAAGTTTTGGTTGTTAATTTGACAGCATCCTTGTTTGTCATTGTAATCTTTGTCATAATTGACCCTTCTTTTTCCTTTCCCTTGATCACGGTTCTCTTGTCTCATATAAATACTTTTGAAACCCGATGAACAGATTTCTAATATCCGCCGCACCGCCAAGTTTTTCAGTTGCATCGGTTATAGCGTGATATTTCAGTTCCAACAAGTTCGGTAACTTTTCTTGATCAAGTTCTTCAACACCAGTTTCAATATATTTTGAAAGCACAAAGTCCAAGAACTCTTTTTGTTCTTTGCCTAATAAGGCAAAAATGTTTTTCTGAGCAGTTGCTACTCTTGCCTCGCGAGTTAATGGTTTAACCGAGTAGGCTATAAATTCTAAAACATCAAACAGATCGCAGCTCTCTGCATCAATAAGTTTTTGTAATGAAGTAAGCACATCCCTTCCATAACCAGCTTCTTCAAGTTTATCAAGCATTGCTTTTCGAGTTGAAGGATAAGCCCAAATGAAACGCAGTTCGTCTTCACTCTTGAAAAACTCTGGCAGCTTTCCATAGAGATGATCTAAAAACTCTTGCACGGTTAACTGCTCACCATTCGGTCCCCAGAAGGTTGACTCAACGGTATGTTCAATCTCGTACTCTTTTCCATCGCGCAGTTTTACCTTTACCATTTTCTTGCAGATGCATGGACTCTGCCCACACTTTGGGCATAGCGGAGGTGGTTCAACTAAACATTCGCATGGAAGTTTCCCACAAACTGGACATGGCTCTGGCGGATTGACCACACATTCACATGGATACTTACCACATCTGTTACAAGGTTCTGGTTCTTCTGGTTCACCGTCCCATTCGGGATCCTTAAATTTTTCACTGGCATTTACAAAATCATAAACAGTAAAAAAGTTTTTTCCATCAAATAATCTTGTCCCTCTTCCTATAATCTGTTTGAACTCTACCATGCTGTTTATTGGTCTCAGCAAAACAATGTTTCTGATGTTTCTTGCATCAACGCCAGTGGATAATTTTTGCGAAGTTGTTAAAACTGTAGGGATCATTTTTTCGTTATCTTGAAATTCTCTTAAGTACTGCTCACCCAACTCACCATCGTTTGCAGTTACTCTCACACAGTAATTTCGCTCTTTGCTTTTTTTGTATTGATTTATCAAATCCCTAACCGCTGCCGCATGATCTTGTGTAGCACAGAAGACTAATGTTTTTTCAGTCACCCCAATCATATCCATAAGAACTCTAACCCGTTTTTGTTCCCTCGTTTTGATCTGAATGATTCTATTGAAATCGCTTTCTACATAAACTTTCCCCTCTTCTATTTCTCCTTCAATAACCGTGTCGTCTGGATCATAAACGTATTCATCAATTGTGGTCTTTATGCGTTTTACCTTAAACGGAGTTAAGAAACCATCATTGATGCCTTCTTTAAGAGAATAGATATAAACCGGGTCACCAAAATATCTGTACGTGTCAACGTTTTCGGTTCGCTTTGGTGTTGCTGTCAATCCTATCTGAACTGCTGGAGAAAAATATTCTAAAATACTTCGCCAAGTGCTTTCATCATTCGCACCGCCTCTATGACATTCATCAATAATTATAAAATCAAAAAAATCATTTGGATATTCGCCAAAATAGGGGGTGTCGTTTGGTCCGCACATAAATGTTTGAAAGATCGTAAAGAAGATTGATCCGTTTGTTGGAACGGCTCCTTTCTTGCGGATCTCACTTGGCTTTATGCGGACGAGCGCATCTTCTGGAAATGCTGAGAAAACATTGAATGCTTGGTCAGCTAAAATATTTCTGTCGGCTAAAAATAAAATGCGTGGTCTTCGGTTTAATTGATAATTGATAGTTGAGAATTGAGAATTTTGTTCCCCATCTTCCAAATTACCATTCTCAATTTTCAATTTTGCATTAATTAAGTTCCATCGTGTGTGGAAAAGTTTCCATGCTATTTGAAATGCAATAAAAGTTTTGCCTGTGCCGGTGGCTAAGGTAAGCAGTATTCTGTTTTTCTTTTCTGCTATTGCATCAAGCGCTTTTTCAACAGCTATGTCTTGATAGAACCTTCCCCCCATACTGCCACCTTTTGTTTCAAAGGGAATAGAATCAAATTTGTCTTGCCATTCGTTCGTTTTAATAAATGTTTTATCCCACAGACCGTATGGAGTATGAAAGTCTGAAACCAATCCTTCTTTTGCGTCATCCAAATTGATGTAGTAAATCTCTTTGCCGTTTGCGGCGTACGAATGGTCAAGCATAAGTTTTTCTGCATAGTTTTTTGCTTGTGCAACTCCTTCACCAACTTCTTGTTCATTACTCTTCGCTTCTACTACCGCAAGCTTGCGGTTCTTGTATGATAAAACGTAATCTGCTTTAAGAGCTTTTTCTCTTCCGCCGCTGGTTTTAATTTTTCCATCTGTGATTGGATACTCCCGATGTATTTTTACTTCGGGATTTGCTTTTCCATCCCAACCATTTTCTTTTAGTTTAGGATCAATAAGCTCGGCTCTGGTTTCGGCTTCGTTCATAATTTTTTAATTGATAATTGATAATGGAAAATTGAAAATTATTTTTTTAATGTCTCTTTGGATGATTTTACTATGCTTACTAATAATTTAATCAGTTCAACATTTTCTGAATGTATTGAAGTAAAACTTTTTTCTTCAATATAACAACTGTCTTTTAACAACATTAACCAATACTCCGTCTCGTTAGCTTCTTTTAACGCGATATTCATTTTATTAATAAAATCGGCTTTTGATTGTGCGTGTTCTGATTCTTTAACCAAAGCACCAATGCTTGTTCCGCTGCGTAAAATTTGTTTTGATAATACAAATTCTTTTTGATCCGAAACAAGATATTTGTATAATTTAATAATCCGCAATGCAAACGCATACGATTTATTCATTACAACATTATCTCTCTTGCTTTCCATTTTCAATTATCCATTCTCAATTTTCAATTGCCCTGCGAATGCTTTTTGCAAAATACTTTTATTTAATTCTTCTAAATCATGTAGTTTCTTTTTATAGATGGCATCCAACTTTTGAGTTTCAATTCGCAAAGCATCTAACTTTCGGACGATTTGCTGTTGTTCTTTGAATGATTTTGGAAATGAAATAGAGAGGTTTTCCCACTTCGATTTATTAATAATTGGCAGTGTTGCTTGTGCGCCTTTTCCCTCTAATATAACCTTTTCTTGAAATCCCTTTGAAGTCATCGCATAGTAAATGAATTTTGGGTCAAACTCTTTTTTTGTAGTTAATGAATTTATTTGTTGATTGCAAGAAACTTCTTGTTCTGCATATCCGACTTTCCCAATTGTTGCACCTATACAAACCATTAGTATCGAACCGTTTTCCATTTTTCTACCTTTCTTTAATCCGATTTCGCTTAATCCTTCATTATTATATCGAATATCCCCTTTGCTTGAAAAATCAACATCTGCTGGTTTAATGAAAGGAATGAAGTTTCCATAATTTTCTTTCTCAATCGTTTTAGGTGTTGTTCCTGTTTGTGCGTTTCCAATTTCATTTACCTTTTTCTCTTCCCATTCTCCATTTTCAATTTTCAATTTTCCATTCTCAAACACCGATTGCAAATAGCTTTCAAAAAGTTCTTTCGCGTTCTGCAAATTCTTTTCAGCATTCTCTTTTGCTTTAGCTATTGCGGCAAATGCTTCATCTAAAATTGTTACTATGCGTTTTTGTTCGGGTAGTGGTGGGAGGGGAACTTCAAAGTTACTTAAGTCACTAAACTTAAGATTGTTTATGTTTGCTCCATCGGACAATTCACTTATAAATTTTTTATATCCTTCTGATGTCATTACATAATATAGAAAAACGGGATGTAAATTATCTAATGGCTTGATTAATCCCATGAAACCACCAAAGGCATAGTTAAGGTCAGAATCAATGAGAGCAACTTTACCCAGATGATTTTTGCTTCCATTTGCTGTGCATATTAGTAATGTTCCCTTGCTAACCATTTTATTGGGTGATATTTGAATTGCATCTCTAATATATCTTAACTCTGCAAAATTCAATTTATTTGTTAGTACATTAATATTGTTCGATCTTAGAACCATGTTATTAGAGAATTCAACTTCGTCTTTTTTTGAATAAGTTAACCCTCGCAGAAATTCTACTACTTCCCCCAGCTTTTTTATTTCCCACCCTTGCTTCATAAGATTTCCATAATTGAATTCAGAATCTCAGCGCTCTGTTCATCCAAAGCTTTCATCTCATCTAATATTTCTTGCGGCTCGCGTAATTGCTTTTCTTCTTTCTTATTCGGGTTCTTCACGCTCAAATCAAAAGTAGTTTTATCAACATCGGCAATCTTAACGCTCCAGCTATTATCACTATCCTTTTTAGTTTCTTGCAGTTTTACAAACTCAGCCAAATCATTTTCATTAAGCGGGTTTGTTTTACCAAGGTTTCTATCAAGGTTCAGTGAGTAATACCAAATCTTTCTTGTCGGGCTTCCTTTTTCAAAAAACAATACGACTGTTTTAACTCCCGCACCCTGAAACGTACCGCCTGGCAAATCCAGCACCGTGTGCAAGTTGCAATTCTCTATCAAATGCTTTCGCAGACTAACAGAAGCGTTATCCATATTACTCAAGAAAGTATTTTTAATTACTACACCGCCTCTGCCGCCGGCTTTCATAATCTTTATAAAATGCTGCAAGAACAAAGAAGCCGTCTCACCAGTTTTAATAGGAAAGTTCTGCTGAACTTCCGCTCTTTCTTTTCCACCAAATGGAGGATTAGCCAATACAATATCATAACGGTCTTTCTCTTGTACATCAGCAAGGTTTTCGGTCAATGTGTTTGTGTGGATAATGTTTGGCGCTTCAACACCATGCAAGATCATATTCATTGTGCCGATAATGTATGCAAGAGATTTCTTTTCTTTGCCATAAAATGTTTTTGTCTGTAAAACTTTGTCTTGAGAAGTAGAACGGTTTTTATGATGTTCTTTCAAATATTCAAACGTTTCGCACAAGAATCCCGCAGAACCAACCGCGCCGTCGTAAACAGTTTTGCCTAATTGTGGTGCAACAACTTTTACAATAGTTTTAATTAATGGTCGCGGTGTATAATACTCGCCGCCGTTACGTCCGGCGTTTCCCATGTTTTTAATCTTGTCTTCATAGAGATGGCTCATCTCATGCTTTTCAGCACTACTCTGGAAACGTAACTGATCAATTAAGTCTATAACTCCGCGCAAAGTATAACCGCTTTGTATTTTGTTTTTCAGCTCGTTGAAGATTTCACCAATCTTATATTCAAGTGTGTCTGGAGAAGTAGCTGAAGCTTTAAATTTCTTTAGGTATGGAATTAATTTCAGATCAACGAAATCTTTCAGATCATCACCAGTTAGGGCTTTATTGTTGTCTATTTTTCCATCTTTGGTTTTCGGCGCTGCCCAAACATCCCATCTATATTGTCTGTCAATCAGAAACTCATACTCTTTTCCAACAAGCTCTGCTTTTGTTTTGCGGTCTTTCTCAAGATCGTTTAGATACTTTAGGAAGAGAATCCAAGATGTCTGCTCAACATAATCCAACTCGTTAGAGCATCCTGCATCCTTGAAAAGGATATCGTCAATATTTTTAAAGGTTTGTTCGAACATTAAATAATTTCTTTCTTATTGTTTACAAAGTTAGCAGTTTGTTATCTCTGACTAATCTTGGAATAATTGCTCTAATAATTTTGTTCTTTTAATATTAATCTTCCTATCAAAATAATTACTCCCTTTTACCTTTTCTCCCTCAATAAAGCCAAACCACAACGCAAATCTTTCAATAAATCTTGTGTGAAAGGCTAAGGAAAGATTTGAAGCTTCCCCCTCAGCATTCTCAAGGAAAATCGGAAATGTCAAGAAATATAAGTCGGTAAAATACTTCAGCTCTCGTTCTTCGGCGCCGTACTTATTTATGATATAAAGTGAATATAAAAACCCTATCTGTCCAACTTCGACGTTGTCAAACCCATCATTATATGACCAGTTAAAATCCAAGGTAAAAGTTTTCAAAAGTTGATAAAAGATTTTCCAATAATTATCATCCATTAATAATGTTTTACATTTTTTAGTCAACGACAAATAGTTGTTCTTCTTTTTTATCAAACCAGCTTGAGTTAAGACGATTTTAACATTATGTAAAATAAGCCAATCATACTCCGCATGAATTTTTATAATTCCATTTTCTATCCATCTGTCAAGCAGATAATGTTTAGAGTAAATGTCTTTCATTAGCGGACGCGGGAGATTTCCTTTGGGTGTTAATTTTAGATCGGTTTCGCTTAATTTTGAAAGTAACTCGATGACTACATTAAGTATCGGGCTTTCATTGAGGCGCTGATTCTCCTTTATGCGGTTTATCTTTATCGGGCAATCATTCTCAAAAGGGAAGTAAATTATTTTGTGCATTTGTAAGGGAGTAAATCCATCACAATCTGCCAGCGGAGTATTGTTGTAGTCTAACATAGATTTGAGATTCTTGATTGCATTATAGAAATTTGTTTTTTATTTGCAATTACGTCGTTTATTTAAGGCTTAAATTCTTCAAGCTCCAGATTTTTTATTACCTTATAATGTTTCGTATTTCCAGTCAATAACGTTAAGCCATTTGAGACAGCGGTAGAAGCTATCAACGCATCTGCCAAAACTAACGAATTGCTTAGATAATGTTCCTCTACTAAAAACATTGCCTTGGCAGAAATGTCTTCATTAATGAATAATATTTTTACATCCCATTTCCTTAAAGCAGATCTCAACAAAGTTAACTCACTTTTATTTCTCATCCCTTGCACTAATTCCATATAGGTTACAACGGAGATGAAAAAACCATTTAGCTTTTCAATAACTTCTTTTGCCTTAATGTTTCCCCGCATATACCAGATTAAAACATCGGTGTCAATCATTGTCATAAGAAACGTTCCTTTCTTATTTCACGGACATAAGCGCTAACATTTTTTAAGTCTGTTCGGTTTTTCCATATCCCAAATAATTCATTTGTAGTATCAATACTTTTTTTCGTTTTATTCATAGGTACAAGTTTTGCATAAGGTTTTCCGCGAAACGTAATGATCACTTCCTCTCCGCGTGAAACGGACTCAAGAAGTTCTTTTGTGTGAAATCTCAATTCTTTTGCTGTCGAAGTCATAGTTTATCCTTTTCGTATAGTTTATACTTAGCAAAATAAACTCTAAGGTCGTTAAAAACAACACAAATCCAAGAAGTAAATAAAGTGGAAAAATATTTTTCATGGTTGACAATCTCATTCCCTTCTCTTAGTTTTGTTCTATCATTTATTCCCCTCCGAATAAATGTTGAAAACCACCGCTTTAGCTGAACCCCCCTAAAACGGTTTTTTATTTTTTCCCGCTTAAGAAAAAAAAATCTTGACATTCAATTAAAAGTATTTTACTTTTGCACCACGATTCATTGTGCTTACCCCCCACAGTGAATTATTCAATATGCCCGGTAGCCCTCCACCGGGCATTTTTATTTTAAATATATTCTCTTTCTTGCTAATCTCATTCCCTTCTCTTAGTTTTGTTCTATCATTTATTTTCCTCCGAATAAATGTTGAAAACAACCGCTTTAGCTGAACCCCCCTAAAGCGGTTTTTTATTTTTTCCCGCTTAAGAAAAAAAAATCTTGACATTCAATTAAAAGTATTTTAGTTTTGCACCACGATTCATTGTGCTTACCCCCCACAGTGAATTATTCAATATGCCCGGTAGCCCTCCACCGGGCATTTTTATTTTAAATATATTCTCTTTCTTGCTAATCTCATTCCATTCTCTTAGTTTTGTTCTATCATTTATTTTCCTCCGAATAAATGTTGAAAACCACCGCTTTAGCTGAACCCCCCTAAAGCGGTTTTTTATTTTTTCCCGCTTAAGAAAAAAAAATCTTGACATTCAA
>Ga0210050_1000723_pt1 | contig 40148 bp, 52 predicted proteins | sample CryGey132114_all_FD_185463 | JGI IMG/M metagenome (GOLD analysis project Ga0210050, IMG submission 185463) | Groundwater microbial communities from aquifer - Crystal Geyser CG22_combo_CG10-13_8/21/14_all (SPAdes) (version 2) | ecosystem: Environmental > Aquatic > Deep subsurface > Groundwater ... | reverse complement strand
ATACAAAAAGAGAGTCCTCAGGGACTCCATTGTGCACAAGATATTCGTATAACTCATTGGTATAAAAAGTACCTTGAGAATGACCGAGTAAAAGAATTTTTTGTGTTTTTACTTTGTCATGTATTGAAAGCAGAATTGTGTTTTTATCAAAAGTGTTGACTGGCCTCATGAGTGCCTGAGACACTGCCTGCAATAAATCCCCAGCCCCTGCGAGATGTGAGGGATTGTAGCCGTTAATGAAATCAATATTTATATTTCTAATATATTTGTTAAATTGATCTTTTAAAATCAATAAATCTGATTTTGCTTTTTGCTCTTCAGTAAAAATACCATTTACATAAACAACCGAATAACCTTCGTTCTTACACACGTCAGCATTAACCAAAAATGGATATGTATTAAATAATAAAAGTATTAATAAAACTTTTCTCATTTACATAAATTAAAAACTTATATCACAAACATTATTTAAACCAGGGACAGTATAGCTACTCATAAAATTATCTGAATTAAAATTAAACTTTAAATTTCTAGACTCAGTATTCAAAACTAAATCATAAACGAAATCTGTTAATTTATCTAACTCATTTTGTTCTCTCCTAAATTCTCTATTAAAAAAATCTTTATTTTTTTCTATTTTACCCCACTCCAAAAAATCATTATTATCTTTAAATTCAGGAATATTAGAAGGTACTTGATCGTTCAAACAAGAGTATGCTAGATTTTCTTTTTTCAAAACACTTAAATATGTACCCTCATCAAAAACATGAGTTAAATATAATTGAAGAGCCATAGCATACTGCAAAGAAGCAGCCCTTAGTTTTATATTCTCTTCATCTGGATACATTTCAAATATTGCAAGCTCTACATCATCACGAATATAATTTTTATTTACATCAACTCCTTCTATAGTTTTATCTACCTCATCGGGACTAGGTTTTGGTGGTAAATTACTCCCATCAACATCTTGCATCGTGAGCCTAACAGATTCAATAAACCCTACTGTCTCTTGTGACTTTTCCTTTTTTAACACCACAGGAACTCTCGAAAGTACCAAGAGGAGAAACACAATAAAAATACCTAGTACTACCCTTACTCCTTTCCGGGTAAAAAAGTTTTTCATAGTATCTTCAGTCTAATCCAAAAAAACTACCTTTAAAATAGCTTATCCCCACTTTTAACCTTAATGTCAAACATCCGATGTTTGACATTAAGATATAACTAAATAAGGTCTTCTTTTGCCAAGCTATCTTTAACAAAACTTTTATAATCATCTTTTGAATCAAAACTTTCTGTAATGATTTCATGTTTTAATAGGCTCCCCCACCTATTTTCACTCACATAATCTTGATAACTAGACCAGTTGTATTTTTTATAATCTACACCTTTTATCTCTTTTGGATTTTTATGAATATATGTAGAAAGATATTGCAGCTGAGTATCATCACCAATGTGAACTGCTTTGTATGGACCCTGGAATACATGTCCTACCTGTTTGTACTTTGTATTAAAATATTTTGCATACGCATTCAAGACTTTTTGCATATATTTAGAGACACCTTTGTCAGTTTTGTTATAGATAGTTAGGTGATAGTGATTAGGCATAATACAAAAATTAACCAACTCCACAAAACGATTTGATAATATCAATTTTTTCTTTTCTTCCGAGACTTTATAATCTTGTTTTTTCTTAAAGAAAGATACATGTCTACCAATTTGTGGGAAAGATTCCGGTGATTGAAAATATAATAATAAAAACATAAAACGAATATAGTCGCTCTGATTTTTATACAAAACCTGTTTTTGGTTACCTCTACCTAAAATATGATAGTGTTCATCTTCTGCAAGAATATCATTTCGAATCATATTTAATATTATATTATTTATAAAAAAGTTATGTCAAACATCGGATGTTTGACATTTGGCATGACTGTCGTGAATTTCGTGATATTCTATCTATATATATGAAACTCACAGATCTACTGATAGAACATTTTCGACTTACTGAAGCTCAAAAAAAAGGGTTGAAAAAACTCGATATAGAGAGTATACGAGACCTCCTATATCACTTCCCTTCGCGCTACATCACCATAGCCGATGTAAAGTTTGTGCAAGATCTAGAGGAAGGAGATCACGCCCTCCTCTACGGCAAAATCACGCGACTCAAAACCTCCAAAGCGTTTAAGAGTAAAATGTCTATGGCAGAGGCATATTTCGAAGATGATACTGGTGCAATAAAGGTAATGTGGTTCAACCAACCATATATTGCAAAACTTCTCAAAGAAAATACTCTCGTAAAAATGGAAGGAAAAGTGGCACTACGAAACGGAAAGCCATATATTAGCAACCCTGAATACGAAGCAATCCCTACCCTTCCCGAAAAGATAGGATCCTCTCTGTGGGGAACATCTTTTGATTCACTTTCTATTCCCGTCTACAGCGAGAGGCAAGGTATTACCTCAAAGTGGTTTTATCACGCAATACAAAAAGTGTTTTCTAAAAGAATACTCGAAACAATAGAAGAAAGCATCCCTCCTTCTATTTTGAAAAAATACCACCTCCCTGAAATAGGTACTGCTCTCGTCTGGATACACACCCCTAAAAAGGACTCTCACAGTATCGCTGCGCGCAAACGATTTGCTTTTGAAGAAGTCTTTTTTGTGCAGTTGCAAAAACAACAAGAAAGAAAAAAATATGAACAAGAACCTTCGTATATTCTAGAGACAGATACCACAAAACTTAAAGAGTTCATATCGCGTTTTCCCTTTATCCCTACGAAGAGTCAGAGTAACGCAATACAGGAAATACAAAAAGACATGAGCACACGACATGCTATGTCACGATTGCTCGAAGGAGATGTGGGGTCAGGAAAAACAGCAGTCGCAGCGGCAACGGCATACACCACAGTCACTACACGACCTCTTGCAAAAGATGGTACCCGCCAAGACTTTGGACATTTACAGGTGGCATATATGGCACCGACTGAAATACTTGCAAAACAGCACTTTGAATCTTTTATACAGTATTTTCAACATATGCCTATACAGATAGGTCTTATCACTTCAAGTGGGTGTAGGAAGTTTCCGTCAAAAGTATCCGCCAACCGGGAGACCACTGGTCATACTGATATATCAAGAGCCCAACTTCTCAAGTGGGTTGCATCAGGACAAATTGCGGTGCTCATAGGTACACACTCTCTCATACAAAAGTCAGTAAAGTTTCAAAATCTTGCCTATGTCATCATAGACGAGCAACATCGCTTTGGAATTAATCAAAGAAAAAAACTTACACGAAAAGATGGAGGACCCCTACCCCATCTATTAAGCATGACCGCTACTCCTATCCCAAGAACACTCGCACTAACAATCTATGGAGACCTAGACCTCACACTTCTTGATGAAATGCCCAAAGGAAGAAAGCCAATTATTACTGAGATAGTACCTCCAACAAAAAGAAAAGATGTGTATGAGTCAATAAGAAAAGAACTGCAGGCAGGAAGACAGGCATATGTGATATGCCCACGAATAGATGAACCAGATCCTGACAAGCAAAATGCTCTCCAGCTCAAATCTGTAAAAGAAGAAGCAAAAAGACTCAAGAAGGAAGTGTTTCCAGAGTATCGTATTGGAATACTTCATGGAAAAATGAAACCCTCAGAAAAAGATAAAGTAATGCTTGAGTTTCTAGAACATAAGATAGACATACTCTGCGCCACATCAGTGGTAGAGGTAGGGGTAAATGTACCCAACTCTACGATGATTATTATAGAAGGTGCTGATAGATTTGGTCTCTCACAGCTCCACCAGCTACGAGGAAGAGTCGTGCGAAGTAACCATCAGGCGTATTGTTTCATATTCACCGATAGTTCTAACCAAAAAACAGCAGAAAGGCTTTCGGCGCTTAAGAAAGCAAAAAATGGATTTGAACTTGCAGAGTATGACTTGATGCTCCGTGGTGCAGGAGAACTTTCCGGAACTAGACAATGGGGTATTTCTGATATTGCGATGGAAGCTTTAAGAAACTTAAAGATGGTAGAGGCTGCAAGAAACGAAGCGCGTATAATAATAGAAAATGATCCTGAACTGAAAAACCACGCAAGAATAAAAGGTATCTTAGAATCCCAAAAACAAATTCATTTTGAATAATTACTTTAATCTATTCTTTAATTCTTGAGAATTTAAGAATATACAACAAGACTCGGTCATAAGCACTAAGTGATTTAACGCCAAGAATCTCTCCGCTTACAGCGGCGGTACACCTTTCCCGTCTCGTTTCGTCTGAGGACTCGCTGCGACATGCTCAAGGTTTTCGAATCCTAAAAAAGTTTCACTTAGACGGACTCGGTCACAAATCACTAAGTATTTTATAAATGTAAAATTTCTAAAATACAAAGTGTTTGCGACCCCGCCTCGCGCTTCTGAATACTGAGGTATTCAGGCTTCGCGCGCTCCGGCTTTCGAGTCCTGGCGTGCTAGAAAACAAAAACAACCACTATTCCATAGTGATTGTTAATGTTTTTGTGCGCACGCCAGGACTCGAACCTGGGACCACAGAGGTATAAGCTCTGCGCTCTACCAACTGAGCTACGTGCGCATATATAAACTATATTGTAAAACTACAAACTATCTAAAACAATTACAGCGCATGAGCTTATAAGCTCTGTCTCTTACAGAGACTGTACACCTTTTGGATATTTTTTCCAAAATATCTCAAAAGGTCTTGCGAATGTACACTGTACATTCTCACTCTACCAACTGAGCTACGTGCGCATATATACACCTTATTGTAAAACTACTTTTTCACAATAAAGATAATACAGAAAAAACCTTCCTACTACAATCCCTGATCATCTAAATCTACCCCGTCCACATCTCTTTTTGGAGTAATACCGTGTGCTCTCAAAAGAGCGTCAAATTCCTTTCTCTCAAGAGTTTCTTCTTCTATAAGAGCCTTTGCAATGACATCCAGGAGCGTTCTATGTTCTGTAACCACTTTATACGCAACTTCTTTTGCTTCCATTATCAAGCGAGATACTTCCTTGTCTATTTCACCAGCTACTTTTTCAGAACGTTCTTTTGAGTGTGGTGCTCTACCAGAAAGTGCTGCACCATCATCATTTTCAAATGCAATAGGACCCAACACATCGCTCATACCGTAACGAGTCACCATGGCACGAGCCTTTGCTGTTATAACCTGCAAGTCATTAGAAGGGCCTGTGGTGATGTCTCCAAAAATAAGCTCCTCTACCACATACCCGCCCAATGTTACTGCTAAATCTGCAACAAATTCTTTTTTTGATTTAAACTTACGCTCTACAATAGGAAGGTGCATAGTATATCCTGCGGCACGACCTCTAGATATGATTGAGATTTTGTGGACAGGGTCTGTATCTGGCAAGATAGAAGCCACCAGTGCATGACCTGCCTCATGGTATGCGGTGATTTCCTTCTCTCTCTTAGAAAGTAAGTGACTTCTACGCTCTGGGCCGAGGAGCACCTTCTCAATAGCTCGTATAAAATCATATTGTCCTACTTTCTTTCTATCTTCTCGTGCAGCCACTATCGCAGCTTCATTGACAAGAGAGTAGAGGTCAGCGCCAGAAAATCCAGGTGTACGCTCCGCAATAGTGCGTAAATGCACATCCTCCGTAAGAGGCTTGTTGCGAACATGTACTTCTAATATTGCCTCTCTGTCATCTATGTCGGGAAGGTCTATTGTCACCCTTCTATCAAATCTTCCTGGACGCAAAAGTGCTGGGTCAAGTACATCAGGTCTATTAGTCGCAGCCATCACGATGACCTTTTCTGTAGGCTCAAAACCATCCATTTCTACTAAAATCTGATTGAGTGTCTGCTCACGCTCATCATTACCGCCTCCTACTCCTGTACCACGCACCCTTCCCACTGCATCTATTTCATCCACAAAAATGATTGCCGGCGCTGACTTCTTTGCAACCTTAAAGAGGTCTCGCACACGGCTCGCTCCTACTCCCACAAACATTTCAACAAACTCAGAGCCAGATATGGAAAAGAATGGCACCTTTGCTTCTCCTGCTACCGCTCTCGCAAGGAGAGTTTTTCCTGTTCCTGGTAAGCCCATAAGCAATACTCCCTTTGGTATTTGCGCACCAATATCCAAAAACTTTTTTGGCTCCCTCAAGAAATCTACAATCTCCTCGAGCTCTTCTTTTGCCTCCTTTGCTCCGGCAATATCTTTAAAAGTAATTTTTTTGCTTTTATCGTTTGGATCAATAATCTTTGCTCTAGACTGACCAAAACTAAATGCCTGCATACCTTGTCCTTTTGCCTGACGAGTAATAAACCAAAGAAAGAAAATAATAAAAAGAAGGGGTAAGAGAAACCCGCCTATGTTGAGTGCAACAAGCCAAAAGTTTGAATCATCTTCTATAGTGATCGAGAGTGTTTCCATTACACCAAGATCCACTCCATAGTTGACGAGGGTATCTGTAAGAGATGAGCCTGATTCTTTCGTAGCTTTTACTTTTGATCCATCATTAAGAAGAGCCTCTACGGAGTTGCCCTTTACCACTATCTCATCCACCTCTCCTGCATTCACAGACTGAGCGATAGTAGAAATAGAAACTGTCTCTACTACAGTATCATCTGATGCCAACACAGAATAAAGAGAGATCAAAACAAAAAATATCAAGAGGGTAGAAAAAAAATTCATTATCATCTTTGGACCCATAGGAATACGCACCTTAAAAACCTTCTTTTTATTAGAATTTGGTTTTTGTTTATTCTTTTTTTGATTTTTGCTATTTTCTTGCTTTGGCATAGTTTGTGCATTATGCCATACATTAACGATCAACGCGACCATAATTTATAAGTAGAATCTAGTAATATTTTTGCTTTTAGAGAAAGATAAGCGGTGCTAGAATGAATGATATGAGTGATTTTATAAAAAACAAAAAAATAAGTCTGAATTTTAAAATATTGGAAGAATATACTGCTGGTATAGAACTACTTGGTTTTGAAGTAAAATCCATAAAAGCAAAGAAAGGATCTCTTGAAGGTACCCATATAACAGTTCGCGGTGGTGAAGCTTATCTTATAGGATCTTTCATTCCGCCCTACCAGACAAACAACACGCCAAAAAGCTATGACCCACACAGAAACAGAAAACTTCTTCTTACAAAAAAAGAACTCCACGACCTTAAAGCATTTGAATCCCACAAGGGCTTGACAATAGTCCCTATGTCAATGTATAATAAATCTAATCTTATAAAGGTACGCATTGCTGTTGCGCAAGGAAAAAAGAAATTTGACAAACGCGAAGATATAAAAAAGAAAGATATGAGTCGCGACATAGAAAGACAGCTAAAAACAAAAATACAATAAGGTCACTCGCACATAGTACGGGTTTATAAAAAACTTGTTCTTTACACACCTGTACTATGTGGGGATGATCGGCTTTGACAAAAGAATATTTATATTTCGTGCAAAGTAAGAGCTTGTGTAACTCTTTTCAAAAAGGCACAAAACAATACGTGCAGATAATACTCGCGTAAGCGTAGAGTCACCATACTTCGGTATGAATGATTTTGCGTTCGCTCTCGCGTAAGCCTGAGCGACGTCTCTCTTCCCTACATCCGATAAGGAAGCCAGAGGTGTCATATTCATCGGGTTTGGAATATGTGATGTGACTTGGCGCATACTCTGAAACATACAAGTCTCGGACAAGGAATAATTTTGATTACTTTTACCTCTTTGTCTTAAACCCACCTAAGTAATATATGCTTTGTAGATTCGTGGTATAAACTCTTTTAGACGGCGGTTCGATTCCGCCCATCTCCACATAAATAAAAATCTCACCCTTTTCTGGGGTGAGATTTTTGTTTACTGGTAAATATAAGCCGGAATCGAACAGACGGAGGCGCGCCTGCGGTGCAGGAATAAAGCGCCGAGTCCGGGGAGGAAGTTCTTAACGAGTAAAGCGAGTTTAGAAACTTGACCCTCGATTCCGCCCATCTCCACAACTATGCAACAAAAAAGAACTCTTTAAAAGAGTTCTTTTTTGTTGCATATATTTTAAAGTGTTTTACTTTACAAAAGTAAGTGCCTTCCCTTTATTCACTCCCCTTCCTGTTCGCCCTATTCGGTGCACATAGTCATCATATGTCTCAGGTAAATCAAAATTGATTACATGACTCACATCTGTAATATCAAGCCCTCGTGCGGCAACATCTGTCGCAATAAGTGCTGTGACATGACCTCCTTTAAACTTTTTAAGAGCGCTCTGTCTTTGTCCATGCGACTTGTTGCCATGAATAGACTCCGTTCGTAAACCTCTCTTATTGAGAGCGGTAGAAAGCTTGTTCACACCATGCTTTGTGCGTCCAAAAACAATTACTTTGTTAAAGTCTTTTTGAGATAAATAGTCAGAAAGCACATCTACTTTATCCCGTCCTTGAATCTTTACTACATCTTGATCAATACTATGTGGAGTATCTTGAGTTTTTACTGAAATGGTTACAGGTTCTATCAAAAAGTCCTGCACGAGTCTTTTGATTTCTGGTGCCATAGTAGCTGAGAAACAAAGTGACTGCCTATCTGTAGGCACCGTCTCAAGAATAAATCTAATATCATTTATAAATCCCATATCAAGCATCCTGTCTGCCTCATCTAATACTACCGTCTTCACCTTAGATACATCCAAGTGTCCTCTTTTCATAAGGTCTATCGTTCGTCCTGGCGTACCAATGATAAAGTTGTTAAAATATTTTAGCTTCTTAATCTGACCTCCAATAGCCATACCTCCCACACAGACTACTGAGTAAACTCCCTGCCCTTTCGCAAAAATCTTGAGCTCATCTTCTATCTGTATAGCAAGCTCCCTAGTAGGAGCTAAGACAATAACTTGTTGCTTTTTATCCTTTAACACCTTATTTAGTATAGGAATAAGAAATGCCGCTGTTTTACCTGTGCCTGTGTTTGCAAGCCCTACTACATCCTCACCTTTGAGTACATGCGGTATTGCTTTGTCTTGAATCGGTGTAGGACTCTCATACCCACGATCAGCAAGAACCTTTTTTATTCGTGTATCAACAGCAAAATCACCAAATGCATTATCTGGTACAAAATGCTCCACCGTCTCTGTGGATGCAACTGCCTTATTAATAAATGAGCTAATGTCCAAAACTTCCTTTTTTGACTTTCGCTTACCTCTTCCTCCTCCACCACCAAATCGCGGTCGTCGAAAAGAGCTCTTTTTACTTGAGCCACTTCCTCTATTATATTTACGCGCGCCGGTGGTACCGCCAGAACGCAGACGACTCGAATGTCGTCCTCCTCCACTTCTTGATTCCATATTTTTTTATTATTTTTTAATTATTTTATTCTCAAATGAGTAAATTTCTCGAGAATACAAAAGACCTCACTAAAGAGGTCTATAAGGGGTCTTCAAACATCTTCAATTAGGTAAACTAATACTAACATAAAACATGTTGGAAGTCAATCTAATACTTTTCTTTTACCACCTAGCTTAAAAAAATAATTAGAAAATAGACGCAGATTTGTTAAAAATCTGCGTCTATTGTTTCTCATACAACAACCTCTTCGGTACACATTTTGAGTGCATCTAAAAACTCTCTTCGTATAACTCTGTACTTGTAAAACAATCCCCCCTTACGAGAGAACCATAAAACACAAGGGGCATTTCTATCAAAAAACGGACTGTGCACATCAATTATTGCTGTAAAAAAGAAAAGTGGTTTGTCGGGCAACTCCTCTACATGAGCTGATACCCAACCATTCTCTGTTCCAATAATCTCTCCCCACACGGTCATAAAGCGATTATCTCTACCTAAAGGTTTTTCTAAACCATGACATAGTGCACGGTAAGAATATTTCATACCATTAGATTCAAGAAAAAAAGAAACTTGATATTCTATATTTCTCTCTACACTGTTTATGATTTTCAAAAATGTTGGAGCCGTTCCCTTTGCATGAGCATTCAAGGAAAGTAACTTCTTTCTCTTTTCCATAATAGTAGGGGTTATAAATGAGCGTTGTTCCTTTTTAGATAATATAGCTAAACGAACATCTGTCAAACGGTTGTCAAAACAAGAGAAAAATGTTATAAATAGTACCTATATAGTCCGTTTTTAGGCCTATATACAAGACCGCTCATAAGAGCGGATTATTGCACCATAAACAGTTTTAGACACTTTGGATAAAAGAAATTATACAAAAAAAGAAAGCGTGAGAATAAATGAGCGCATTAGAGTGCGTGAAGTACGCCTTATTGGTTCTGATGGAGAAAATATAGGTGTCCTAGACACGGAAAAAGCTATAGAAAAAGCTCGTGATCTAGGTCTTGACCTTATAGAAATATCGCCCAACAGCAAGCCTCCTATTGCAAAAATAATGGATTATGGTAAGTTTCAATACGACCAAAAGAAAAAACTGAGTGCTCAAAAAGCAAAATCCCACATTGTAGAGGTCAAAAGCGTTCAGATCAAAGTTGCAACAGGAGAGCATGACCTCAACCTCAAAGCCGAGCGAGCAGCGGGATGGCTAGAAGAGGGTCACCGAGTGAAAGCTGAGCTTTTTCTAAAAGGAAGGACCAAATATATGGAAAAAGAATTCCTTAATGAGCGTCTTGAAAGAATTCTCTCTGTAATCAAAGAAAAAACAGATTACTCTATCGCAGAAGGTCCTAGTAAAAATCCAAAAGGTATTTATGTCATTTTGGAGAAAAAAAGATAACTTAAAAAATGAAAACAAATAAATCATTCACAAAAAGAATAAAGGTCACTAAAAACGGCAAACTTGTTGCACGAAGACCTGGTATGAATCACCTCAATGCAAAAGCAAGTTCAAAAAGCAAAAGAGCAAAAAAAAGAGCTGGGACTTTTACTATGACAAAAAAAGCAAAATCTCGCTTTCTTCCAAATGAGACTATTTAAGAAAAATAATTATTAATACTATACTATGACACGAGTAAAGCGAGGAGTCGCAAAAAACAAAAAAAGAAGAAATCTCCTTAGTATGACAAAGGGTTATCGTCATGGGAGAAAAAGCAAAACACGACTTGCTAAAACAGCACTTAAAAAGGCAGGTGTATATGCATTTAACCATCGTAAGCAAAAGAAACAGCTCATGAGACGAGGGTGGCAAAACACCATGAACTATGCGCTCCGAGAAATGGGCCTTAAGTACAGCACCTTTATAGATACGCTTAAAAAGAAAAATATTGCTCTTGATAGAAAAATTCTTTCAGAACTTGTAAAAGAAAATCCCGATACTTTTAAAAGATTTGTTGAACAAGTAAAATAATTTAAAAAATAAAACCACCTACAGATGTAGGCGGTTTTTGTATGTAAAAACTATCTGAGTTTCATACCCAAGAGAGAGGGCGGGATCCTCAACTCATCGTTTTCACGCATGATCTCCAAACGCTTCTTCCTGGCTTGCGCAAGCACTTTATCTGATAAAGAAGGTATTTCTGAAGAAGAACTCTTTCTACGCTTTTCTCCATATCTAGTTACTCCTCCTTGACCCAATCGATCAATCTGCTGCTGTATGTCTTTTTGACTCATGAGAATAGTCCTTTGTCTATGATTTGAAAAACAACCTTTCTTCGATTTTTTCTTTAAGAGTTTTTAGTTTATGGTTTATGGTTTTTATTTTTCATACTACCTAAACCTCGAATTTAAAATTTTAGGCGTTGGAGTTGTAAGCTCTCTACCTTTTTCCATGCTCTTCTTGAGGGCCTGATGACCTAGAGCACTTGCTTTTTCCCAAATTTTTTTCATTTCATCAGACTCTTGGTCTTTAAAATGCTTGGTTTGTTTTGACTTCCGTGCTTTTGCTTTTTCCAGACTTTCTTTTGTAGACAACATAAAAACCTCAATTTGTTATTGGAACTGTTTTATTTGAGTATATACAAAAAAGCCTAAAAATCAACCGAAACACTCTTACCTTCTTCTGGAGCAACAGCTTCCACACCTAAATAATCTCTTATTCTCTGAGCAAGAAACATACTCGATTTAGGCTCTCCCATCACTACAAATACTTTTTTTAAAGTGGAGACGCTCTTTTCAACAAACGAAAGAAGTCCGTCGGAATCCTTATGGGATGAATAACTCATAATACTTTCTATATGAGCTCTTACAGGAATACGCTTTTCAGATACAACAATCTCTTTCTTCCCTTCTTGTATTTGTCTCCCTAGACTTCCTGAAGCCTGATAACCGACAAAAAGAATTGTATTCCTCGCATCAGAAAGATATTTTTCCTCATGCGAAAGAATTCTTCCACCATAAGACATTCCTGATCCGGCAATAATAATCTTTGGCGAAGGGGTTTTGTGTATTTGAGCTGAATCTTTGATGGATGCGGTAAATTCGAGATTTGGAAAATTGAATATTTCATCACCTTTAGCTATCTGCTCTTGTACACCCTCTTTAAAGTCCGATGTGTACTTTCTGTATATTTCTGTAATCTTTATTGCAAGTGGAGAATCGAGAAAAACAGGTATATTTGGTATTTCACCACTCTCTACAAGATTGTTAATTTCATAAAGAATGATCTGTGTTCTTTCAAGAGAAAATGCTGGTATTAAAAGGGTGCCCTTTTTCTCAATAGACTCTTGTATACTCTTTTTTAGTTTTTCAGTACGCAATGAAGAATCTTCATGATTTCTATCTCCATATACACTCTCCATCACCATATAGGTCGCATCATCTATCTCATCCGTATCTCGCAAAAAAGGTGCTGGAGAATTTCCTAAGTCACCAGTAAATACAATGTGAGTCTTTTCATATGTGATACGAGCAATCACAGATCCTAATATATGACCTGCGTCTTTAAAAAGAACGCTGAAAGGCCCTATGTCAAAAGGTTTATAATATGATCGAGTATTCCACAGCGAAAGAGTCATAGCGACATCGCTTTCGTTAAATAAAGGTTTTTCTCCATATTCCTTGAGGCCTATTTGCATAAGATTCAATTGGTCATCAAACATGGGAACCACAATCTCAGAGGTTGCTTCTGTGGAGTAAATTGCACCTCGAAAACCATCCTTTACAAGCTTAGGAATTCTTCCTATATGATCCATGTGACCATGTGTCACAATGAGGGCATCGATGTCTCTTGGGGTATAAGGAAAAGGTTCATGGTTTTTTGCCCTCTCCTTTGCTCCCCCTTGTACAAGACCACAATCAATCATAAGTCTGAAGGTCTTACCTTCACGCATTTCTTCCAAAATAAAATTAGCGCCAGTCACATGACCTACACCTCCATAAAAATATATTTTTACATTACTCATAGTTAGTTTTATAGTACCACACTACTCTCTATCAATACGAGCAGGAACCCTTAAGAAAAGAATATATGCAAAAAGTGCACCTGCTATGTCTACAAAAATATCTGCAATTGTATCAAGGAGATAATCCGGCTCTGCAATACTTGCAGACTCTATAATCACCTCAAAAAGCTCCCACGAAAGGCCCACTGTCAGCACAAAGAGGATCACAAAAACAAAGCTGTGATATATTCCTGGGATATTTTTTGAAATTGATTGATATAAAAACAAAAAAAGAAAAGTGAGCAAAAACCCACCTGCAAAATGTACGAGAATATCAAACCACCAAAAAGACCAATACCAGTAATACCTAAGAGCACCTAGGTGAAGACCTGTCACAACAAGAGCAGAAAGTAGTGTTGACAACCCGAGTGCATTGTTCTTTATAAAAAATGACATAACAACAATAAGTATATCAAGCATTTTATTACTCGTCTTCTTTTTCCCTAGAACAAAAAAACCACTCATAGAGTGGATTCTTTGTGAGGGCCACTTGGTAACTATAACACCCGAAAGACTCCAGGTGGGGGCCCTAGACAACATCCCAAGAGATAGTGTCACAACAGGCTACCCAAATTATAGAATTAGTGGATATTGTTTCCAAATAACCCTCATGCGTATTATACCACCTGTATGAAAAGAAAAACAAATTATTAGATAAACTTAGATGTTTTAATCTAAGCTCTTTTAGCTAGTGACTATTCCAATATCCCATCCATGTTTACATCGTAAAGAATCTTTTCTTGAATGATATTATATTGAATAAGCTCTTCATCCTTAAACCAAAGTGCTATTTCTGCTTCTGCTTCTTCTATTTCACCAGATGCGTGTACTACATTTCGAACCGCTCTATTATCAAGATCTGCCATTTGGTATGAATCAATAATAAAATCTCCTCGAATAGTACCTACATCAGAGGTAAGCGGTTCTGTGCCTCCCGTAAGTTTACGAACAAGAGCCACTGCATGAGCGCCTTGTAATACCATCGCCACCACAGGACCTGAAGTAAAATATTTTTGTAAATTATTAAGTATCTTTTCTCCTGCCTCCACAGGATCTTTTGTTGGTGGTTCAATACCTTTTTTCTCGTATGCAGCAATTGCTTTTTCTCCTGTTTTTCGTTGCCATTCTGAATCAATAGTATAATGTGCCTTTACCTGCTCTGCGGTAGGAACAAAAAACTTCATGCCCACGAGCTTTAATCCCACTCTCTCATAGCGCTTTATCACCTCTCCAATAAGAGATCTTTGGACTCCATCAGGTTTTATGATTACGAATGTTCTTTCTTCTTTTATATGTCTCATAGTTATTTATATTAATAGACTTGTAGATGTGTGTGTTTTGAATTCAAAATTCATAGTTATTTATACTACACTATTCTTCTGTAAGGACAAGTGGGCCGTTCTCTGTAAGGGCTATAGTGTGCTCAAAATGAGCGCTCAGACTACCGTCCTCCGTAAGGTAGGTATATCCATCATCTGCAAGCATAATGCCATCAGAGCCCGTTCCAAGCATTGGCTCAATCGCAATCACCATACCTTCCACAAGTCGGGGACCTGTACCTTGCTTTCCTACATTTGGCACATAGGGGTCTTCATGAACCGCATATCCTACACCGTGACCCACAAGATCTCTATAGATAGAAAATCCTGTTGGTCGAACGAAGCTTTCTATCGCATGAGATATATCTCCCACGCGAGCACCTACTTGAGCAGCCTCAATACCTTTATAAAGAGATTGCTGTGTTATTTCAAGCAAATCTCTTGCTCTAGGGTCAATATTTCCTACGGGGACTGTGATTGCAGAATCTACAATGAGCTTTTTGTGTACGAGTCCAGCATCAAGTGTGACAATATCACCTTCTCTCAAAATCCTACCTCCCTCTATCGGAATACCATGAACAATCTCATTATTAACAGATATACAAATACTAGAGGGATACGCGCGAGGGGCTCCTTCGGGTGTGTAGTTGAGAAACGCTGGAACATCACCCCTTTCTCTAATCAGTTTTTCACCCAACGCATCAAGATCAGCGAGTGACACACCATCAGCCACTTTCTCTTTTAGCGTAGAGAGCACATTCGCAAGACGCTTACCCGCTTCACGCAATATAATAATTTCTTCTTTTGTTTTTGGTCTAATCATTTTCTAGTATCTCAGTATGAGGAGAAAACAATCTACTCAATAAATCTGCATGAACTTTTTCTATTGGTTGTTCGCCATCAACCTCAAAAAAATCATAATTTACATGACCTTTAAAATAGTTGATTGCAGGCATCGTATTTTCGTCAAACCAATCAAGTCTTTTTTGGATATCTGCCTCAGTATCATCTTCTCTTCCTCTCCCCATAAGCCTTTGCACAGACCAATCTCTGGAAGTGTTCACAAAAACTACCTTTCTATTTTCTCTTCTGTAAAAACGCAATGCAGAATCTAGTATAGGAGCCTCATCATGACGACGAGAGAGTCCGTCAAGTATCATATGCTCACTTCCTGTATAGTGTTCTATAAGATAACTCGTCCATACCCATATAGGCATGAATTCTGGCATTAAGCCTCCTTTGTTCATAACATCAGCGGTCAATCCTGCCGTATAATTGGTATCGTTTTTTATAAAATCTCTGAAACGCTCTCCAGTTTCTATGTAAAGAACAGGCTTGGAGTCTGTGTCGGTTTTTTCTATATACTCCCTCAAAAGCCTCGCCTGAGTACCCTTACCTGCACCTGATCGTCCAAAAAATATTATTGTTTGTGATTTCATACTTTTATATATAGACCTATTAAGAATACCTCCATAGTAACAGATTTATATACAAAAACACGCCCAAAAGAGCGTGTTTTTGTATACTAGAAAAATATTTTTTAATACTCTCTCATTGCTATTTGTGCATCCACCCTCTTCACGAGATCTATGAGCACTGCCACCACAATCAAGAGTGATGTTCCTCCCACAGCAAGAGCCTGAATACCTGTAATTGCCTGCATTGCAATAGGAAGTACTGCCACTATACCGAGGAAAAGCGCTCCCACAAATGTAATCCTTGTGACCGTCTTAGAAATATGCTCCTCCGTAGATTGACCAGGTCTCACGCCAGGAATAAATGCCCCATTTTGCTGTAAGTTTTTTGAAATGGCGTGCGGATCAAAAGTAATCGCGGTATAAAAATAAGTAAACACAAACACAAGAAGAAAGTAGAAAATGGAATAAAACCAACCATTTTCAAGAAATCGTAGTACGAACGATGAAACACTTTGAAAAGTTGCATTACTTACATTTGCCAAAAAATTAAAAATCATCTGAGGAAAGAGAATGATAGAGAGTGCGAAAATAATAGGCATCACTCCCGCTTGATTGATGCGTAAAGGTAAATAAGTTGAAATACCACCATAGACTTTCATTCCACGAACCCTTTTTGCATAAGTAATAGGGACCGGTCTCTCAGCCTCAGTTACTATCACAATACCAAGAGTGATCAAAATAGCTGCAATAACAAAACCTATATAAAGAGGAATCTGTGAAGGTTCAAAAGTAAAAACAAGCTGACTCACCGCGCTCGGAAGACCTGCGACAATACCTGCAAAAATCAAGAGCGATACTCCATTTCCTATAGAAAACTCAGTGATAAGCTCACCAATCCACATAATAAGTACCGCACCTGCAACAACCACAGCAACATTTGAGATTGTTTCAAATGCTGAAAGCGAACCTATAACCCCTTGATTTTGAAACAATGCAAGAAAGGCGAAACCTTGGAGAGCAGCAAGAGGGACCGTAAGTAGTCGTGAATACTGGGAAAACTTCTTTTTTCCAGCCTCACCCTCTTCGTGATACATTTCCTTTAGACGAGGAATCATTACCGTCATAAGCTGCATAATAATAGATGCCGTAATGTAAGGACCTACTCCAAGCATTATAATCGACAGACCCGAAAGTCCTCCTCCTGAAAAGAGATTAATCAAACCTAGAAACTGATTGCTTGAGAAAAATTGATCAAGGCTTGAGGTATCAATGCCAGGGATAGGAATTGTAGCTAAAAAACGAAATAAGATAAGAAACCCTAAAAGGAATAGGATTTTCTTTCTCAAGATAGAATCACTAGAGATAAGCTTTAGTTTTGTAATAAATGTCTGCATGATTAGACTACTGAACCTCCTGCTTTTTCTATTTTTTCTTTTACACTAAGAGAACATGATACACCCACAACCTTGAATGGTTTTTCTATATTCCCGATACTAAGTATTTTTACTGTAGGAAGTTTACCTTTATACCTCTTTACAAGACCAGCTCCAAGAAGTGTTTTGGGTGAGATGATTTTTCCTGAAACATTCGAAAGTTCAGAAAGTTTTACAACTTGAGTAGGGATTCGTGAATCATTGACGCTACGAGTACGATTTTTACCAAAACCTCTTCTTTTTGGAATTCTTTTTATATCCTCTCGAATATACGGTCTTGGAGAACCTCCTCCTCCTGAACGAGCCTTTTGACCCTTGTGTCCTTTACCTGAAGTTTTTCCGCGCTTTCCTCCTCTCCCCACTCGTGTGCGTGTTTCTTTTTTTGTATTTTTTTGTAATTCGTGTATCTGCATAACTATACAATTACTTCAACATCGAAAGTGCCTTGATGGCTGCTCGCGCATTATTAATTTTATTTTTACTTCGTGAAAGAAGCTTTGAAGAAACATCCTTTATACCCGCAAGCTCAATCACATCTCGCACAGAACTTCCTACCACAATACCTCTTCCTGGGGCTGGTCTAATCTCAACCACTGAGGCATTGTATTTTGCCTTTACGCTATTGGCTATAGAAGACTCCTTATCTCTTTTTACTGTAATCATATTTTTTCGAGCATCTCGAACTGATTTCTCAATAGCAAGTGCCGTGTCTGTTGCTTTTCCAAGACCAACACCAACTCTACCATTCTTATCACCTATCACCATAGCGACACTAAAACTAAATCGTCTTCCTCCTTTTACCACGCGAGTTACTCTACGGATACTTATTATTTTTTGTTCAAACTCTGAGCGTGCCCTTCCTTCCCCTCTTGGCTTCCGTGAATTCTTTTTAAAATTCTTTTTTCTAGGTGCAGGGTGAAAAACCTGATCATTTGATGTGGGGGTATCCTTAGGAGGTGTATTTTTCTCTAGGGTATTTTCTGGTTTCTTTTGTGTAAGTGTATCTTCCATAATTAAAATATTAAACCTCCTTCTCGAGCAGCATCAGCAAGAGCTTTTATTCGTCCCGCATACATATATCCACTTTTATCAAAGACAACTTTTGTAATACCTTTTTCTTTTCCTCCTTCTGCAATCTTTTTTCCCACTTCGCGAGCTTGATCCATAAGGCTTTTATCACCCTTTCCCACAAGAGATGATGCCGATACCAATGTCTCACCTTTTTCATCATTAATAAGCTGTGCGTACATGTACTTATTTGATTTAAACACAGAAAGACGAGGTCGCTCTAAAGTACCTGAGATTTTTGCTCTCACTCGATTGTGTCTTATTTTTCTTGAATCATTTTTTGTAATCATATATGCGCTTTTTTACCTTATACTGATTTCTTTCCTTCTTTTCGACGAACCACTTCGTCTGTATAACGAATCCCTTTTCCTTTATATGGTTCTGGTTTTTTTAACTTTCTTATATTTGCAGCAAACTGACCTACCGCATGTTTTGATATTCCTGATACAGTAATCACATTTTTCTCCGTAGTTACCGTAAGGTCTTCAGGAACAACAACTTCTACAGGATGAGAAAAACCTAATGCAAATAGAAGATCACGCCCTTTCATGTCAACCTTAAATCCTACTCCTTCCACAGAAAGTTTTTTCTCGAAAGGAGTATGAACCCCTTGTATCATGTTTCCGATAATAGATGCATATGTTCCCCAAAGCGCTCGTGCTTCTATGGTATCGACACTTGAAGAAACAAGTATTTCTTTATCTTTTACCTCAACCTTTACCGAAGGGTGCGTTACCTGCTCTAAAGAACCCAGTGGTCCTTTCACAGTAATAACCTTGTCGGTCACTTGCACCTCAGTTTTTTCTGGTATTTCAATTGGTTTTTTTCCTATTCTACTCATATATATTTCACTATTTCCAAATCTCAAATAACATCTCTCCCCCAGCTCTTTTCTCCAAAGCTTCTTTGTCTGTACATACACCTTCTGGTGTAGAGATAATCATAAGACCATGTGATGATTTTGATTTCTGTATATCTTTTACTTTTGTATACAGCCGTCTTGATGGTTTAGAAATTCTTTTTACTCCCTGTATAAGAGCATCACCACTTTCTTTATATAAAAGAGTTATTTCAAGATTCTTTTTAACCTTCTTTCCTTTTTCTGTAACAGACCCTACATACCCTTCTTTCTCAAGCAAAAGACTTATCGCCTTTTTTTCATTTGAATAAGGAACCAATATGCTAGACTTGCCAGTCATACTTGCATTTTTTATCTGTATTATTAAATCTGAAATTGGATCATTTACCATGATGATTTTTTTACTCCTGGAATCTTGCCCTCATTCGCAAGCTCTCTAAAACAAATACGACAAAGATCATAATCTCTCATATACCCTCGTGCTCGACCACACTTAAAACATCGTCGAACTACTCGAGATTTAAACTTTGGAACCTTATTACTTCTTGCTATTGTTGATTTTTTTGCCATAGTAATTAAAAAGCTCCTGCCTCAAGGCGTAGAGCATGCCTGTCGTCATAGACAGGAGCCACCTTATCAAAAAATACACCCTTTGTCAATTCTCGTTTCATCATTTTATCGCTCTATTTAGTCTTTTTTAAAAGGTAGACCTATGTTGGTCAATAGAGCATCAGCTTCCTCAATAGTGCGCGCTGTAGTCACAATAGTGATTGCAAAACCAAATACATCCTTAAGATCTTCGTCTGAAGTTTCTGGAAATACAGTATGATCTTTTATTGAAAGCGTAATGTTACCCATGTCATCAATAGCCGCCTTAGAAAGACCTCGAAAGTCTTTTGTGCGTGGTAGTGCAACATGGACAAGTTTGTCCAAAAAAGTATACATTCTCTCTCCTCGAAGAGTAACCTGATACCCAACGACATCCCCTTGTCGCATTTTAAATCCAGCAATAGACTTCTTTGCAGGACGAGGGGCTGGTTTTTGACCCGTAATACGAGCAAGCCTATCTATGATTACTTCTACTTTATTTTTGTCTTTCAGAGAACCAACGCCCACATTGATGACGGTCTTTATGAGACGGGGAGATTCCATTTTGTTTGTATATCCAAAAGGATCCTTCATTAATTCAAACGCTTTTTTTTCTGATGTTTTAATATCTTGCATAGTTCTAAAATTATATCTTTGAAGTTTTACCTGCCTTCCTTGTCACGCGAACTTTTTTACCTCCATCTATAATATACCCAACGCGTGCACCTTTTTTCGTAGCACTATCCAACAACATAACATTTGATATATGGATGGGCATAGATTTTTCGATTATACCCCCCTTCTGCCCCTCTGACCTTGCTCGTTGATTTTTTTTATACAAATTAAGACCTTCCACCAATACGGTTGAATTTTTCGTAATCACTCTTAAAACCTTACCGGTTTTGTTGCGGTCTTTACCTGTCTTTATGATAACTGTGTCTCCTTTTTGTATTTTCATATTAATTTTCAATTTTGAATTCACCTACACAACTTCCGGTGCCAAAGATGCTATCTTTTGATATCCCCTGTCAGCAATCTCTCTTGGGATAGGTCCAAATACACGGTTTGCACGAGGCTCTTTCTTTCCTTTTTCTAAAATAACTACAGCATTTTCATCGAAAGTAATATACGAACCATCCTTTCTTCGAAAAGGTTTCCGTTGACGAACAACTACTGCCTGAACAACCTCTTTTTTCTTTATTTGTTTTCGAGGCTCGGCACTCTGAACAGAAAGAATAACCACATCACCTATACGAGCATAGCGTCTCTTTGATCCTCTAGGTATCTTGAAGACGCGCCCAATTTTGGCACCCGAGTTATCTGTTATTCGTACTAATGTTTGTGGTTGAATCATATTATTACATTAAGAAAGGCACTATACTATGGATATTACTTTGTATCAACAGATACAACCTTAAAGTTCTTATCCTTTGAAATGGGTTTTGTCTCAATAATAGAAACTTTGTCTCCTACCTGAAACTCATTCTTTTCATCGTGAGCTTTATACTTCTTACTTTCCTTATAGTATTTCTTGTATTTAGGATGTTTTATGTATCTACTCACTAAAACGGTAATGGTTTTATCCATCTTGTCACTGACAACTACCCCTTGTAGTACTTTATTCTTTTTTACTGCGACAGTTTCCATATTATTTATTTCTCTTATTAATTTCAGTAAGAATTCTCGCGATACTTTTTCTTGTATCTCTTCCCTCTTTTACATTGCGAGTCTTGCTACCTGACATAGAAAAAGCAAATTTTCTCAAAGAATCCTTTTTTTCAAAAAGAGTCTTTTTTAATTCTGCATCTGTTTTTTTATGTATATCTTTCATATTAATTTCTTGAAACAACCTTAGTCTTTACAGGCATTTTAGTTCCTGCTTTGCGAAGCGCTTCACGGGCAGTTTTTTCATCCACTCCATCAACCTCAAAAAGCACTCTACCAGGATATACTTCTACCTCATAACCTTTAGGGTCTCCTTTTCCTTTACCCATACCTACCTCTGCTGCTTTTTGGGTATAAGGACGATCTGGGAAAATTCTAATCCAAACTTTTGAAAATTTACCAGAAGAACGACGCAAGACTTTTCGTGATGCCTCTATCTGATTTGAGCGGATTCTGCCATACTCAAGAGCCTTGAGTCCAAAAGATCCAAAATCAACACTTGTACCACGACTTGCAAGCCGAAGAGTGTTCATATTCCTTCGGTTCCTTTGCCATTTTCTATGTTTTACTTTCTTTGGGAATAACATATCTATTACATTTATGTATTAGGATTTTCAAAAATATCTCCCCTATAAATCCACACCTTAATACCAATCATTCCATACGGAAGTTTTGCGGTCTCTTTTGAAAAATCGATATCTGCACGAAATGTTTGTAGAGGAATTCTTCCTTTCTTTATTTGTTCTTTTCGTGCCATTTCTGCACCACCTAAACGGCCAGCAACAAGAATTCGCACACCTTCTACATTTCTATTTGCCATCACTTTTTCTACCGTTTGTTTTAGCACCCTTCTGAAAGGCATTCTTTTTTCAAGACCATCTCTTACCATCTGGGCAACAATAGCAGCGTCGGACTCGGGTGAACGAACCTCGTCAATTTCAATTTTTATTTCTGCAGAACTTTCAAGCTTTCTTTTTGCAATGAAAGAATCTATATCTTTTTTAAGAGTTACCGCACCTTCTCCGTTCCTTCCGATAATAAGTCCTGGTCGCGATGTTTTTATGATAATCTTTGTAACCTTCTCTCCACGCTCTATATCTATAGAACTCACATTAAACTGTCTTAGTTTTTTCTCTAAATATTCTCGTATTAAAATATCAGCCTTCAAATACGCCCTGTATTTTTCACCAGTTCTAAACCAACGAGATTTCCAATCTCTCAATACTCCTAGTCTATGTGAATATGGGTGTACTGTATGTGTCATTATTTTAAGTTTATAGTTATTATTCGTAGAATTATTTTATTTTGTCTTTGGTTCTTTAACGCCCAATTCTACATTGACATGACTTGATCGTTTTCTAATACGAAATGCGCGCCCTTTAGACATTGGCATTGAGCGATGAAGAGTTCTCCCCTCATTTACTTCTATATTTTTTATATAGAGAGTATTACTCTCTTGCTTGTCTTTATTCTTTGCATTTGCAACAGCAGAAGCAATGAGTTTGCTCAAAGTGGCTGAAGCCCTCTTTGAGGTAAACTGCAACTCTGCAAGCGCGCGATCAACACCCTTCCCTTTTACGAGATTTGCTACAAGTCGAACCTTTCTTGGTGATTGTCTGTAATTTTTAAGTGTTGCTTTCATGACTTTTTATACAATTTTAAGAAGCTGCCTTTGCTGCCTTTGCTGCTGCAATCTCTGCTTCCTTTTTCTTTATCTCAAGCTCTTTTTGCATTTTTCCTCCATGTCGTACAAACTTTCGTGTAGGAGCAAACTCTCCAAAACGATGTCCTACCATATCCTCAGATACAAGGACCGGTATGTGTTCGCGACCATTATGTACACCAAAAGTATATCCGACCATCTCAGGAGATATCTGACTTCCTCTTGCCCACATCTTGATAACCCCAGCTTCTGCCGGTTTCTTTCCTTCTATTTTCTTTAGAAGTTTTTCATAAATATATGGTCCTTTTTTAAGTGATCGTGTCATAGTCTATGTGTCTATGCTTTTTCTGTTTCCTTTTTTATAAAAGACAAAACAAAAAGCCCTTAAAGAGCCCTTAAAAGCTTGGTCGTATAGTATCAGAATATACATTATTGTCAAACGATTTTAGAGAAAAATACTCTTCCTCAGTCACGACAACAAGCGGCATAGAAAAGGGGGCCCTGGCGCAAATACACACCAAGACCCCGCTAAGGAATACACTCTCACTATTCTTGAGTTTTCGTGACAAGAATACCGTCCATAAGAGTACACCACCCACAGGTAACCATCCGTAAGGATTTTGTGTTTCCTCGCCTATTGTTATACCATGCAAAATATACTTGTCAAAAATTATTTTTACTTTATAATCAAAAATAGGTTCTTGTTCTTTGTGTATCGCTCTTTGTAGCCTAACCACCTACACATGATACACCAACACCCAAAAAGACATCTGTAATGGAAACACTCGTAGCAGAAACGACCACAACGACCCACACACCACCATTGAGTGAATGTGAGCTGGAGGAGCTCAAACAACTTTTACTCAAAAAGAGAGCTAACGCGCTTTCTATCATTGAAAGTGACCAGGATTTTTTGAGCGATGCCAAAAGGTTCGAGACAGAGGTGTTCGATGATGCGATCCGAAGCTCGGGGCTGGAAGGAGGAGCGCGAGAAGCAAGGTTCGTGTCCATCGCTCGACAGAGGAAGTTCATCCAATCAATCGATCGTGCCCTTGAGAGAATCAAACGCGGAACCTATGGTATCTGCAAGGATACTGGGCAACCCATCCCTATAGGTCGCCTTCGTGCGGTGCCTCACACGAGCACGTCCATTGGACCCAAGCGGTCCAGGTAAACCATTTACATCCTCTGTGCTTTGTACAAAGCACAGAGGATTTTTTTATTTCTCAAAATATAAAAACCCCGTAGATACGGGGTTTTTATTATCTCTTCTTTCCAACTTTTCTTCTCTTTACAATAAGCTTGTCAGAATATTTGTTTGGTCTTCGTGTCTTCTGGCCCTTTCCTGCAGGTTTACCCCACTTGGTCTTTGCCTTACGCATTCCACGACCACCTTTTCCTTCTCCTCCTCCATAAGGGTGATCAACAGGGTTCATGGCACTACCTCTCACAGTTGGACGAATACCGAGCCATCGTGATCTTCCTGCTTTTCCAAGGTTTATAAGTTTATATTCAGGATTAGACACTTCGCCTATGGATGCCCATGCGGTCTCTGGTACTTTTCGTATTTCTTTTGAAGGCATCTTTATATGCACATACCCTCCGTCACGCGCCGATACTTCCGCATAACTTCCTGCAGAACGGGCTATCTTTGCACCATTACCTGGTTTTAACTCTATATTATAGACAAATGTTCCAATAGGAATCTTTGAAAGTGTTGTACGATTTCCTGGCTCAATAGGAACATCTTCTCCTGTTATGAAAACTTGACCTACTTCTACGGTTTTCGGTGCAAGAATATAGCGACGCTCTCCATCAGCAAACTTGATGAGCGCAATAAAACCTGACCTATTTGGATCATACTCAACAGTCTCTACTATTCCAGGGATGTTGTATTTATTAAGTCTAAAATCTATTTCTCGATATTTTCTCTTGTGTCCACCTCCTCTATGACGCATAGTAATTCGTCCATGATGATTTCGTCCAGTACCACGCTTGAAACCAGTTGTAAGAGCCTTGAATGGAGAATCAGCACCTGAAAGAAGCTCCTTGAATGGAGTTACTGTCATATGTCGTCTTGATGCTGTTGTTGGTTTATACTTTTTCATAATTCTCATTTATTTATACAAATTCAATACTATCCCCCTTCTTCAAATACACATAGGCTTTCTTTCCACCAGACTTTACACCCTTGCCTCCTTTTCTTGTACGGACAACCTTAGAGGGAATCGTCACCACTCGTGTTTTCAGAGGAGTTACTCCATAAAGAATTTTGATGGCATTATTGACTTCAATCTTATTTGCATCAGTCACAACATCAAAAGTATATACATTATTGTCCATCTGCATATCTGTTGCCTTTTCTGTAATGCGAGGACGAACAAGGATCGATTTATTTCTTAAAACTTGTGCAATAAGCCCGTCAGAAGACGAGGTCACTTTATTACTCTTGGATACGGAAGATACTGTGCTCTCTTCCTTTTTTTCTTCGAGAGTAACATCTTTTTTAGAAGTATTCTTTTTTGATCCAAAAATAGAAGCCATGATTATAGAGTATTATCACCAGTAATAGAGCCATTCTCTCCAAGTTTTGTTTTCAGAAAATCAATCGTTTTTAGAGAATCAATAACAACAAGATATTTGTACTTGAGCATGTCTCGAACATTGAGATTTCGAGATTCTCCTATTTCAATATTTGAAATATTTCTAAAACTTTTCTCTACAGAAGAATTCTTTTCGCCGAATGAAATGAGAGCAGCATTTCTCTTTTTTGTTTCTAGTCCATCAAAACCTTCTATTTTCGAAAGAACTCCAAGAACCTCTTTTGCACCTTTTGTTGAAGGATTCTCAAAATCTAAAGATTCTACAAAAAGAATGGATCCGTCTTTAAATTTTCGTGATAAAAGAGAGAAGAGCGCCTTATTTCTCATTTTTTTATTTATTTTCTTTGAAAAATCTCTATTTTTATTAGGTCCAAAAGTAATACCTCCACCACTCCAAATAGGAGACCTGCTTGATCCGTGACGAGCTCGTCCTGTTCCTTTTTGTCTCCATGGTTTCTTACCTCCCCCTCTCACATCTGAGCGATCTTTTGTATGAGCAACAGTATTGCGTGCATTGGCATCCATCGCAACTGCAACCTGATGTACTAGATCAGGATTCCATGGAGTACCAAAAATTACCTCTGGTAAATCAAGTACAAGAGACTCTTTGCCCTCTTTTGTATAAAGGGGTGCCTTTAAGACAAGAGATGAAGATGCTCCTTTTGTATTGCTTTTTTTCTTTTGTACTTTTGAATCTGTTTTCATAATTCTATAATATTCCTCACTAAGGACTCTATCCAAAAATCTCAACAAGCGTGCCTCTTCGTCCAGGTATCGCTCCCTTGATGTAGAGCTTATTACCTTCTACATCAACATGCACCACCTTTAAATTTTTGACGGTAACCCTGTCGCTACCCATTCTTCCTGCCATACGCGTACCCTTTAGTACTCGTTGCACACCTCCAGCACCAATAGAGCCAGGCTCTCTTTCTGAGTGTTTTTGTCCATGACTACGACGACCTCCTCCAAAACCGTGTCTTTTTACTACACCTTGGAATCCTTTTCCTTTTGAAATAGAAGATACTGTTACTTTGTCACCTTCTTGAAATGTATTAGAGATAGTGTCTCCTACAGAGAGGGTTTCATCTTTTTCTGTACGAAACTCTTTGAGATACCTAAAATCACCTAAATCTTTTATGTGTCCACGAATTGGCTTATTTATGTTTTTTGAATTTTTTGTTCCAAAACCACACTGCACAGCACTATATCCGTCCTTTTCTTCTGTTTTTACTTGGGTGACCACCAAATCACCAACAGAAAGAACGGTCACAGGCTGTGCAAAGCCATTTGCATCATAGATTTGTGTCATTTCTTCTTTTTTCCCAAGTAAAAATTTCATTGTAAACAAAAAATCGTAGCCAACCGCTACGATACACTAAAAAATCAGTGAATCCAGAGGTCTCCCCGAGGGGTACTTGGCTAAAACTATATTGAAACAACACTATATACTAAGTATTAAAATAATGCAAGAGATGGATTTATAATTCTAAATTTTCAATCAAAAATAATTAAAAACAAAAGAAATCCTGCTTACGCAGGATTTCTTTTACCGTTTCTATATTATTGGATAAAAATGATTTACACCATTTTTACATCAATATTCACACCTGAAGGAAGAGAAAGACTAGTCAGTGCATCAATAAGCTTTGGTGCAGGATTAACTATATCAATCAACCTCTTGTGAACACGCATCTCAAATTGTTCTCGCGCATCTTTGTGGACAAAAGTTGAACGGTTCACCGTGTGTTTTTTAATTTCAGTAGGAAGCGGTACAGGACCATGCACAGATCCGTTAAAACGGAGTGCTGTATCAATGATCTGCTTTACGGAAGAGTCAAGAATTTTTGAATCATACGCCCGTACTCGCATTCGAAGTAATTGTGTGATTTCTGTATCTTTTTTTGTTGAGCTTTTAGTAGCCATAACTAATTATTTAGGCAATAACCTTTGTTACAACTCCAGCTCCCACAGTCTTACCTCCTTCTCGAATAGCAAATCTTTGCTTTTCTTCAAGAGCAACTGGTGCAATAAGCTTTACCTTGAAGGTAATAGTATCACCAGGCATTACCATCTCTACTCCTTCTGGAAGGGTTACATCTCCAGTCACATCAGTTGTTCTGATATAAAACTGAGGCTTATAACCACTAAAGAATGGTGTGTGACGACCTCCTTCTTCCTTTGAAAGGACATATACCTCCGCTTCAAATTCTGTATGAGGTGTTACTGTTCCGGTATGAGCAAGAACCTGACCTCGAGTCACATCCTCCTTTTTGATACCTCTAATAAGTACACCGGCATTATCTCCTGCCATTCCTTCTTGAAGTGACTTATTAAACATCTCAATTCCTGTCACAGTTGTTTTTACTGTGTCGCGAATACCAACAATAGAAATCTCTTCTCCAACCTTTACTATTCCTCTTTCAATTCTTCCTGTTACCACGGTTCCTCGTCCTTCTATTGAGAAGACATCTTCTACGGGCATAAGGAATGGCTTGTCTGTTTCTCGAACAGGTGTTGGAATATATTCATCAATAGCTTTTGCAAGCTCAATTATTTTTTGAGCCCACTCATCACTTGCATCACCTGCTTCTAGAGCCTTGAGAGCTGAACCACGAATAACTGGTGCATTATCACCATCAAATTCATACTTTGTAAGTAACTCTCGAATCTCTTCTTCTACAAGATCCACAAGCTCTGGATCATCCACCATATCTACCTTGTTGATAAATACGATGATCTTAGGAACACCAACCTGCTTCGCAAGAAGTATGTGCTCCCGTGTTTGTGGCATCAAGCCGTCTGTTGCTGCCACTACAAGCACCGCACCGTCCATCTGTGCTGCACCTGTAATCATGTTTTTAATATAATCGGCGTGACCTGGCGCATCAACGTGAGCGTAGTGACGATTTGGTGTTTGATACTCTACGTGCGCAAGTGCAATAGTAATACCTCGCGCCTTTTCCTCTGGCGCGTTATCGATTGCATCAACCCCCTTACTTTGTGAAGAGTAGCCTTCTCCTGCCATAGCAAGCACATGAAGAATAGATGCAGTAAGTGTGGTCTTTCCGTGGTCAACGTGTCCGATTGTACCTACGTTAACGTGTGGCTTTGACCTGTCAAATTGTTCTGCCATAATAATTCTAACTTATAGCTTTTGGTCATAAGGACCTAAAGCATGTTATTAATAAACGTACTTTTCGTAACGATACGCAAAAGCGCGAGTATGCTTTGCATATTGCCGCGAAAAAGCCTTACACTTCAACATGTACTCTATTCTTCTCAAAAACAAGAAGAAAAAAGCGCACATGTCTTGTACGTGTGCGTATAATACCAAATATACGATTTAGTAGCAAGAGTATAGTGTCCTTCTTTCCCCCATACAAAAACCTCCTTCAAAGAAGGAGGTTTTTGTATGTAAAAAAAGAAAAATTATTTCAAATCTTTCTTTAGTTTTTCAAGATAATCCGCTGCTGCATTTTGTCCTCCAAGTCCAAAAGAAAGACCAAATGCGAGTGCAAACGCGATAATAACTCCTGTAAAGAGTGTCTGAATGAATACTGTAGCTACTCCAAGCTGTACGAGTGCAGCAAGACCTGCAAACACCCAAATAGCCCATCGTGTAAGTGTTCCCAAGAATGCGGCTGATCGTATGTGTGCTGCTTTTGCAGACCCCACTACTATGTTTTGCATTGCTTCTGCAAGAACAACAGCAACAATCATGATAAGTACTGCCACAATTACATTAGGCAAGAATGACAATACTACTTGCTGTAGAAATGTATTGACTTGCGTAAGACCAAGTACATCAAGAGATGCAACAAGGAATACTACTATTACAAACCATCGAACAAGTGCTCCAAGAAACGCCCCTGAATCAAGCTTGAAACCTGATCGAGACACTGCAGATTCTACACCTGCACTTCTAAGTGCATTATCCAATTTAAGGCTATGAACTATTTGAGCCACCAACTTACCGAGCACAGAACCAATGACCCATCCGAGAATGAATATGATAAATGCAACAATAAATGTTGGTATAAAATCGACTACTCCAAGCCACAAATCCTGAAATGATCGTGTAAGCACATCACCCCATGTATTAATAAGCATAGTGAAATAAAATTAGACGAATAAAAAGCAAACGACCTATTATAGATATATATCATCTGAATGATATATATCTATAATAGCACCTAGAAAAGCCAATAAATAGAAAATAGCCTGTGGATAAAACGCAAAAAGTGCTTTTTTTCACGTCAATACTGTATTGTGGCTTAAATACCTATCTTGTTGTAGATTTTTTCATGAGGAAACTCAATCACATCACGAATGAGTTTATCATATACATTCATCCTATAGGAAAACTCTTCTGTATCAAAAAGTGCGTACTCTATTTCTTTTCCTATTTCTGCTTCAAGATTTCGTATTGCATTATCTAATATACCTTTTTTTATCTTATCCCCTACAATTAAAAGATCGAGTCGTGAATCTTGGTTTCTAATAAATACACCCGCAACAATCACGAGCTTAAGTGAGCCTGCTGGTCGAAGTCTTCTCATTATCTCTGCGGCCTCAGTAGGTCTTCCTTGAATCAAAAGATTATACATAGAATCAAAATAAGGAAAATTTGTATTCATAACCCAACCGTTTGTTTTTTTCTTTACGACACTTTTTTTCTTACCCTTCTTTACTACCTCTTCCTTTGTAAATACTTTTGGTTTTATAAAGTCTATAGATTTCAAAAGGTTTAACACTGAGCGAGTTGCTACGGGACTTACTTTTGCTCGAACAGAAATCATACGCGCATCATATCCGACACCAACATTAGACATAAAAAGTCTCATGATTTTTACCTTTGAAGCTCCTCCAAAAAGTTTTGATAATGTATCCATCCCGTTTAGAAATAGAACTCGGACCCGACTAAGGTCTTTGTCTTATTTGTAATTAAATATTTTTTAAAATTCGACTTGAGTAACATATTTGTATTTGCATCCACTACTTCTAACGAGATCCGTTAAGGTCTAGAGTATAAATATAATTTCAAGTTTAAAATTTTAAATTTTCTACCCTAAACCCTAGTTGTAGTATACCGCATAGCGAGTTTCAAAAAAGTAGACAAAAACCGCCATAAGTGGCGGCTTTTATCTCTAATAGTTATATATAAAACTACTATTTCAACTCTACTGTACCTCCTGCTTCTTCAACGGCAGACTTAATAGCCGCTGCATCATCCTTTGATACACCCTCTTTCAATACTGTAGGTGCTGAATCCACAAGGTCTTTTGCCTCTTTAAGACCTAATCCTAGAGCAGCCTTTACTGCCTTAATAACACCTATCTTTGACTCACCTGAACTCTTAAGTTCTACGGTAAAGCTTGACTGCTCTTCGGCAGCATCACCCCCACCAGCAGCAGGAGCCATTGCCATTGCAGCAGCTGATACTCCAAACTTCTTCTCAAGAACCTTTACAAGTTCGTGAAGTTCAAGTACCGACATATTCTCTACTTCTTCTACAAGTTTTTTAAACTTTTCAGGAACCTCCACCAAAGACTCCTCTGCAGAATCCGAAGATGGAACAGACTCTTCAGCTGCTGGAGTGACCTCTTCTACAGCCTCCACAGGAGCTTCTTCTTCAACACCTTCTTCTTTTTTTATTTCTTCTGTCATGATTTTAAGTTAATTTTTAATTTTAAACCTTGATTCAATTTTGAATGTTTTAATTTGAAATTAAATCATTATGAGATTCATTCTAAATTCAAAATTTTAAATATTTATCCTCTACTCTTTGCTATTTCAGAAAGAGCAACAACAAACTGTTGGATTGGAGAGTTAATAAGATTTACAAACTGACCTCTTAATATAGGCATTGCAGGAATCTCTGCAATTTCTGTCATCAGAGACTGGCTCATAAACTTATTCTCAAAAATACCTCCCATGATCGTAATGTTGCCTTTAAACTTTTTCTGAAATTCATACACCCCACTTGCAGAGCTTGTTTCGTCATCTGAATACGCAAGCGCAAACTCACCTTTCAAATCTGGTAACTCGCCTTCAAACGAAGCGTCTTCAAGAGCTTTTTTTGCAAGAGTTTTCTTTGCAACATAGTATCCAACACCATTGGACCGAAGACCTACTCGCATTACCTTCGTATCTTCTACGCCGAGACCATTGAAGTTAACAAACACTATCGATTTTGATTTTTCTAAAATCTTATTGAGCGTATCTATGATCTCTTTCTTTTTATTTTTTGTAATTGCCATAGTAACTTGTTATACAAGTAATTTTTAATTTCGATTCAATTTTAAATGTTTTAATTTTAAATTCGTTCATTAAGACATTTATTAAAAATTCGAAATTTTCAATTATTTTTATTTCTTTACTCTGTAAAGAAATAAAAATCCCCTCTTCACAGGAGGGGTCAAAGCCATAATGCACACACAATGTATACAAAAGTTCGACCTAGCGCAGGATTTATATACCTCGCCATGGCGGGGTGAACCTACGATCTCCGGCTTTATGTGCCCAAGAATATCAGATTATATAGCTATGTCAAACAAAAGCAGCCCCAGGGGCTGCTTTTGTAAACCTTTTTATTTTTTGTCTACAGTCTACCTAATCTCATAGGTAATAGTAACCTGAGATTGTATTGTGTTTTCTCCTGTAGGAATAGTTGGTGACACTCTTCCCCCTTCACCTAAGGCAGCATCGCCTTTACCCATCATTGCATAACTATCATAATAATATGGTCCAGGATAATTGTTTTCATAGAAGCTCATTACTCGCACAAGCTTTACTCCCAGGTCATCAGCCAATTTTTCTGCCTGCTTTTGAGCATCCTTGATAGCAAGAGAGCGTGCTTCTTCTTCAGGGGCTTCTGTATCATCTATAGAAAATGAAATACCACTTACATTATCTACATCAAATGACCCTACAAGCTCAAGAAGATCTCCTGTTTTCTCGGTGTCTTGAACCTTAATCATAACAGAGTGAGAAACCTCATACCCACGAAGTGTTTGACGCGAAGGAGGACATGGGTAAGACAGACATTGAATATTTGAATAATCATACTGCGGATAGATATTGTATCCTGTTGTTTTTATATCCTTTTCTTCTATTCCTTCTGTCTTTAGGGCATCAAGAATTGCATTCATTTTATTAGTCACATCTTCTTGCGCCTTACTCACCTCATCAAACTCCTCTCTTACAGTAAATGAAAATGTAGCCACATCAGGAAGTGCCACTACCTCACCCATTCCAGACACACTAATGCTATTTTGCATTCCTACCTCTCTACCTATGTGTCCACTCTTCTTTATTTCGTTTATAAACTTAAAGAAGAAAAACAAAGATAAAATAACGAACAACACAAGAACGACATTGACTAATTGTTTTGATTTTTCTTTTGAAATAAATGATTCCATATTATTTTATTACTAACTATTAATACTAAAGACCAAATTCAGGCTCTCCTACAGGTATACCTGCAATAAGCCTAATCTCCAACATAAACTCATCGGCGATTACTTTGTCGCCAAGGTTTTCAAACACATTTTCAGATCCAAAAGACACATCCCAACGAGTTCGATCGAGGACAAGATCTGCATCAACTATCACATTGCCCTCTCTACTATATATTTCTGCGGGAAATACAATCTCCTCAGTGATTCCTTTGATGGTCATATCACCTTTTACAGTATAGACAAAATCACCCTCGGTCTTTTCTGCTGAAGTGAGTACAAAAGATGCCTCAGAAAAATTTTCTACATCAAAAAAATCTGACGACTTGAGGTGAGCAAGAAGCATATCGCCTCCTCCTTCTCGAGGTCCCACACCATGAACAGAGGTAAGTGTGAGAGAATTCATATCAACCATAAACTCGCCTTCGGTGGGCACACCATTTTCTACCTCAAAACTACCTGACACAAGAGCCAATGTTCCCGTATTCACATGTGTGGTGAGAATAGTCCGCTCACCTTGCCACAAGATATTGCTTTCGGCTGTTTTTATCTCCAGACTATGATTGCCTGAAAGAGGTGACTTCTCTACTGCTTCACTTTCTTCATTCTGAGAAGAAGGGTTATTTTCTATAGGTCTTTCTATGATAAAAAAGATCGCAACTAATGCGAGCAAGAAAGAAAGACCCATGTATATCGTATTTTTATTCATATTTTCTTATTCTCTCTAATCTATTAACGAGTGCCTATTATACAGTATTCTTTGAAATAAAGACATTTTTTATATATACCCAAATCATAAGAAAAGATATAGAAAGACCAAGGAAAAGCCCTCCCAATACATCACTAAACCAATGCACCCCCAGATACATCCGAGATATCCCTATAATGAGTATTAACGCAGGTGCAAGAAACAAAAACTCGTCTTCTCTTTTTCTCTTTTTGCTATTAAAAAAAAGAAAAGTAAATAAAAACAAAAATACAGTGATGAGTGTGGTATGCCCGCTCGGAAATGCCAGATTTGAAAACACAGGAACAAGAGTGTGTTCTGGGCGAATAACACGAAACACATTTTTAAACACCACTACCAAGACTGAGGAAACTGTTATTCCTGAAATAAAGATGAAGAATTCTTTTTTTAAGTCTCTCCCGAGTAACACTATACTTGCAAGTACTACCCAAAAAATAAAAAGTGTAGGAGTTGTCAGTGCATCTATCAAAACCGCGATAAGAGAAAGTGTTTCATTTGCAATCTGCGAAAACCATTCTTGAACAATACTATTTGGTGTATGAAAAAACCCTAACTGTACAAAAAAAGCAGTAAGAGAAAAAAGTGCTCCTGTGAGAAAAAAAGCTTTTAATACTTTCGTACTTTCTGTATGCATAAAGTACTACTAATAATACGAAAAAGAATTCAAAGAGAAAAGGAATAAGATCTTCACGCTAAAAGAAAAAGAAGGGATTTTTTAACTTTTTTTGTTTACAACATCTTACTCTCATACATTGACCTAAATCGAAATATATGGTATGTTTACGAGTGGATTCATGCACTTACCATCACATCAACACTATCCCTATGAGGGGGTCCGATGAAACATACACTACTCGTAGTGGTACTTCTTTCTCTTCCGCTTACTGTAGCGGCTCAGAACAGAGGAACCATTACAACAAAATCAAAGTTTGAGATTGGACAACATGATCTCTCTATAGAATTTCGCGAAGAGCTGAGGACACTTTGTCCTCAGCTTACGGGAGAAGAGCACATTGTTGTCAAAGGACACTATGACGAGAGAGAGTACCCACTCAACAATGCCAAAATGCAGTTTTTGCTCGGATTAAACCGAGCAAAAGAAGCAGCTGAATACATATCAAATATGTGTGGCATATCAATGAGCGGACTCTCACTCCAAAGCTCCTTCAACCATGGAGATCCTTCTGATCCTCAGGGCAAGGAGTCCAGAACTGTCACATTCTTTTGGGGGTTTGGTGTTGATTCATTTCACGCTGTCACAAAAGAGTATGACGAGGATATGAATGAGTTTCTTCGAACATGGAAGGGCGAGAGTCTTTCAAATCAAGAAGAAATGCTTGCTCTACTCGGAATCCTCCTCGAACAGTCACGGTGGTCTGAAAGAACATATCGTTTTGTCACAGACAGCCTTATGACTAAAGATGACATGATACCGAGTCGGAGTCGTTGGTTTGTAAAAGGAGGATTGCGCGTCTCTAGCCAGTTTGGCAACGGACTCGCTCTCTCTCTTGGTACATCATCTCTTGCTCCACGCACGGAAATCTTTGTAGAAGGGTACGGAGAATGGAGTTCTCATGAAAAAGATCTCTACTCGCGCCCTGACCCCGAAACTACCTCTCTTCATTGGGGATCTTGGTATACAGGCTCTTTCTTCGCAAGGAAGTATGTAGGGAGAGAGGAGTGGCACATGTCGCCTTTCCTTGACCTTGGTATTGGTTTTGCACATGTTGAGTATGATGGCCCCCCCGATACTTCTATTGGATGGCATCATACCGGACTACTCTCTACGCTGAGAGTAGGGGCACAAATCAACAAGGGAAGATTTGGGGCGGAGATACTCTTCGGTGAGGAGTTTTGGAACTTCCCTACTCGACCTGTTGATCCTCTGCTTGCTGATGGGGAATTTCATGTAAGTGGAATGTTCTCGACACAACTTATAGTTCGACTTTAGTATGAGCTATGAGAAAACGCCTTTGATTTTTTCAAATCAAAGGCGTTTTTTATAATGCTTTTATACACCTACTTTAAAATCGGATATTTACGGACGAAACTCCTTCTTCCCCACCACTCTGAAATACCGAGCGCACTATTGTCAGCAAGCGGGAAAAGGGCCAGCACTAATATATACATTATATGATCGTCTATAAAAGGATTGTGTTCTGGCCAAATAAATCCAGCGATATACATGAGCGCCATGATAAGCATGCCCGTATAACTTGAAAGACGAATACCAATACCCAACAAAAGACCAATACCTACACCCAAAAGACCTAGCATAAAAAGCCAATCTACTAGAGGATTCCCGGCGAGGCCTGAAAAAAACTCTACAAAAGGCCCCTTGGTGGCAAAGAGCAAAAACCCTTCTGTAGGAGACCCTCCAATAATCCAAGCCTTTTCTGGCACCGTTGCAAAACCAAGACCAAATGTTTTGTCAAGAAATCCCCATAAAAATATCCACCCCATTCCAATGCGTAATAATGCAATTATTTGTTTCATATTTGTTTTTTATTTAGTTATATATAATACTTTTACCCTAAACAACACCATACCCAACCATCATAAGATACATTCCTAGTATAAAAACTCCTATAATCCAAGGTGTGAAACCTTTTCCTAGAAAATAACTAACCCACTTTTTTAAAGTGGCCTGAGGTAATAAGAAAAACGAAATACCTTTGATGAGAGTAATCCATGCAAACACGGTAACCAAAGTACTATTAAATCCCGCATCCCATACATTGTGAAATGCAACAAGAAGCATTCCCATAACGAATACGATAAAGCCAAGTAGGAAAGAAACTCCTCTACTTTCGAATACTTCACGAAAAATAGACTTCCACTCACTCTTATGTGTGAAAAACGCAATGCTCATTACGACAAAAAATGCTCCAAACATTTTTGCAAGCAATAGTGTTGTTTCCATATATATTGTATTAACTAATAAGTACCTCTATTGTACAAAAGAAATATACTTTCGTCTGAAAGTTATGCACTTTTATCTTAGTCTCTTTAAAGAGATTGAAAAAGAACAAATGCATGGTATTCTAGAAAAGTTATATATGGCGGCCATGGTATAACGGTTATTACACAGGTTTGTGGAACCTGGAATTCGGGTTCAATTCCCGGTGGCCGCCCAAGAAAACACAAAGTGTTTTTGTGCGGCCAGAAAAATATTTATTTTTCAGGGAATTGAAAAGGTTGAGCATGTGCTCGCAATCCGCCTCGGGTGGATGAGAACACGCGAAACCTGTACCGCTCCTGTAAGGAGCAAGTCCGGTGGCCGCCCAAGAAAAAATACCCGTGAGGTATTTTTTGTGGCCAAAAAAAGGCCTGTCTTTTCTAGGGAATCAAAGACCTTGAGTATGTCGTAGCGAGTCCGCAGACGAAGCGAGATACGAAAGGTGTGCAGGATGTAATGATCAATATCCCGGTGACCACCCTATATACTTATATAAAAGACTACTTCTATGTATAGTGGGGCTTTGACTCTTGCTCACCCGATTTATGGTTTGCATAACGCGCGAGGGCATAAAAAAGTGAAGAAAGTCTGTTGAGATATCCTAATGTATATTCATTGAGAGGGTACTCCCTCTCGTGGACATATACGACTCTTCTTTCAGCTCGTCTTGTGATTGTCCGTGCAAAGTCATAAAGAGAGGCGGATTTTGTTCCTCCAGACACTAAGAAAGAAGTAATGTGAGGAAGTTGTTTTTCAATACTATCAACAACTCTCTCGAGTTCGTCTATCTTTTCTTGTGAAAGTGTTTTGTCTGCTCCCGCAAGTTCTGCCTGAATAGTAAAAAGATTTTGTTGCACAGATTCAATAAGATCTTTTATTCTTATTTTTTCTTCCCCGATCATCACCACATCATAATCTGACTCAACCTTACACACACCTAAAAAAGAATTGAGCTCATCAACGGTACCAAGAGCCTCAGTAAGTGGGGAATGTTTTGAGATACGCCCATCTCCTCTTAAAGTTTTTGTGGTTCCCTTATCCCCTTTTCGTGTATATAACATAGTCTCATAAGAATATCAGAGCTTTTTTCTTTTGTCTAAATACCTTTGTATATCTTCCTGATACAATAGAGTTATGTATAGTTTTGAAAAAATAATAACACAAAAGTGGCTTGTGGTTATCTCGTATGTCACCCTTTCTCTTATTGTTTTTGGGATTGTGCTCTCTGGAGGATTTGTTTTTGATGATACTCTCTTTGTAGAAAGTAATACTGCAATACGATCACTTACTAATATATTTGAATTTTTTGTCACAAGTCCAGTTACAGGCGCAGGTCTTGATGTAAGCAACTTCTATAGACCTCTACAAACACTTATATTTGCACTCGTCTATAGTGTCTTTGGACTTACTCCTTTTGTATTTCATCTTATACCTCTGGTCCTACACACCATTAATGCACTCTTTGTAAGACGGCTTCTTATACATCTCAATTTTTCAGATCTCAGTGCATATATTGGAGGAATATTTTTTCTTTTACACCCAGCACAACTTGAGGCCGTCAGTTATATTTCAGGTCTTGCTGATCCTCTTGCACTCTTCTTTTTCTTTCTTGGTTTTTTTGCTTTTTTAAAAAACCAATGGAGAAGCATACTCTGGTGTGTACTTGCCCTACTCTCAAAGGAATGGGCTGTGCTTTTCCTCCCTTTTATACTGATACTTTCATCTACGACATGGAAAAACATCCCACCCCCTACTCTCTTTTTTAGAAAAATATTCATTACCCTCAGTACCTTTTTAACAAGCATATATCTTGTTCTCAAATTTACCGTCTTAGACTTTACGGGGCTTGGAGGACTTGCCGAAAATGTCCCACACCTAGGTGTTCGTCTCATTACATTTGTAGCGACTCTTTGGGAATATGCTCTTATACTTTTTTTTCCTCTTACCCTTTATCTCGAGCGTCCTTATGAATATATAAGTCAAGTAGTACACCCTCAATTTATTTTTGGGATACTCCTTATCATGCTTGTATTTTTTATAAGCATCTATGCATACAAAAAAGATCAGAGAGTCGCACTTGGCTTTTCTTTTATGAGTGTAGCATTTATACCCTATACCAACATTGTGCCACTGAATGCAATATACCTAGAACATTGGCTCTATATACCACTCATAGGATTCATCATTGTGCTTTCGTCATTACTAGAAAAAATAAAAAATAAAAAAATAGTTGTAATAGGTTTCTTGATTATAATCCTTCTTTTTACTGTACGGGATATCCAAAGAAATATAGACTGGACAAATACTGAAAGATTTTATCTTCATGAGATTGCACATAATCCGACAGCACGAATACACAACAATCTTGCGATGTATTACGCAGAAAAAAGTAATTACCAAGATGCCATTGATCATTATAAAAAATCTCTCGCAATCGATCGATCATTCCCGCAGACATATCACAACCTTGGACAAACATATCGAGCACTCAAAAGATTTGAGGAAGCAGAGACAATGTACAAAGAAGCGCTTCTTTTAAATCATCAATTCATTCACTCTTATATTGCGCTTTATAACCTCTATATAGAAGTGGGTGAGACAGAAAAAGCAGAGGAAATACTTTTTATTATCAATAGTGCTCGATAACTCGACCCCCCACTCGCGCTGTGGCCTTCGAACAGCTTCGCCAGCGCTCGGTTCGAATCCTTCCTGGCGCTACAAAAACAAAAATCACATGGTACATTCGTACTATGTTCATTTGTTTTGTGCCCAGGAGAGGACTCGAAACTTACAGTTTCAGTACACCTTTTGGATATTTTATTCGTGCTTCGCACTCTAAAATATCTCAAAAGCTTTTCGAGTCCTCAGACCAAAAATAAAAACACCCGTAGAAGGGTGTCTTTATTTTCGGTGTCTCTATTGTACCAAGCTCGCACCTATTTCCAAAATCGCTGATGTACCACGCGCGGAGCGCGTGGTGGCTCTGAATTAAATCGTACGCTCGACGAACGCCCCGCCACTGCCTCGCTTCACTCG